>ERZ827450.1116-NODE-1116-length-31267-cov-8.715494_pt1 | contig 31267 bp, 26 predicted proteins | sample MGYA00519773_ERZ827450 | MGnify/ENA primary metagenome ERZ827450 (study PRJEB31778, sample SAMEA3449306) | human gut metagenome | biome: human gut; feature: human-associated habitat; material: faeces | place: United Kingdom | collected 2010/2012 ...
GCCTTATTCTCCATTCCTGACTCCTTTAGGAGTCAACTTATTTCAGTACAAGACAATTATGAAGCCAACGGTTTTGAGAAAAGCCAACGGAAATTTGAGAATTTTTCTACATTAATTTCAAAAAAATCCAGAAAAATAAATTAAGGTGGTAATGCGGAATCATTCTATTTGAGGACACTAACGTAAGCTCATAATGCCTGCGTTTCGCACCGGTAAAGAACATGTTGTTTATTCCTACAAGTCCAAGGATTCTGAAAATACTTGAAAGACTTGACCTACAAGACGCGACAAAAAGCTCGCCGGGAAACAAAAAAGATGGGGGGGGGTAATCAAACAACTCTAGCAACTGAAAAAAATCAATGCAGACTTTAATTGATTGGATCGGCTGCATTAAGGTCTGACAACACACAAAAAAGAAGAAATGCAAAACGAGACAGATTGCTCTTTGTGCTATTGCGGATACCTAGCTTTGAGGAAAACCGCAAAATCAGTCGACGGTCTACTTTAAAAATTATAATGTGAGCTTAAACTGACATTTAGATTGTCAGGCTATCGAGAGGGTAAGCAAGAAGCTGTTTTTTCTGTTAGCTCTCATTTCCCAGACAACACCAATTCTTCCGTTACTTTAAATAATTCAGAACGCTAAGCGCAGGCAAAGCCGATTGAAAACAAAGCATATGACAACCGTATATTTCAAGCTTTCTGATGCCAAACCGTGGACTGCAGAGGAACTCCAACGGCTCAAAAACATACGAGACAAAGATATTGATTACTCCGATATTCCATCAACTACGCCAGAAGATTGGAAAAAAGCCGTCCGCGGAAAGTTTTGCAAGCCTGCTAAGAAATCGGCCACCCGGAAGTGATTGCCTAATGCAAATGCGGCGGCTGGCAAAGCCGCCTCACAAATTCCAGTCGGGAACTTTTTTGAGCTTCTTTCTGCCATCAATTTCCTGCGGCGTCAAAGGACTGCCGACCAATTCAACCAAAGCTTGATACTGGTCTTCAGGCAGAAGAATCGTTTTCTTCTCTAAGAAATTTTCTTCAAAAACACTTCTCAGAGCGGATAGAACGATCTGTGTTTTGGTCGTGCCTTGCGTTCTGCCAAGACCTCTAAGCATGCCATCTCATCATCCGGAATCTGGATCTTCAACTCTGCCATATTGTCTCCTGGATCAACTGCTGATGGGTAATAAACACTCACCGAAGGTTACCCCTGTCTGAACCTCTAAGAGCAAGATTGGGTTTCAGAGAAAAACCACAAAAAATTATTCTCAAACTAACGAGACCCGTCTCTCTTCAGATCAAGGATCTGCGTCATTTCTTCAGAAGAAACGACGTCTTCGCTGCCATCGCGTATTCGTTGGACGACCTTGTCAGAAAGGTAGACATCCTCCAGGTCATCTAAATACTGATCAAGAGCTTCTTTGACTAAAGCACACTCTGAGCGACCCGTTTCTTTAGCAAACCGACACAGCCGCGCCTCAATGCATTTCGGAAGCTGAATTTCTAACAACGAACAATCCCCTGAAAATTTTCGATTCCTTCAAGAAGAAAGAAATCATCCGAGAAGAAAAACTCTACGGATCTCCTTCCTTAATTATCCTTCCGAGGCCGAATTAACACAGCCGCTCAAACTTGGTATCGCAAAAATCTTCACGACGACCATGCGGCTAAAGATCAATGTCTTCTTCTAAACGTCTCTTCAAGAAGCTTATAAGCCGCCTCTTTCATTTGGCGAGAATGCTTGATGTCTGACTGAATACTAAAAATCTTCGGAATATCATCCCCGATGCCCAAGCAGACAATCTCAATCCCGGCACGCTTCAAATCTTGCTCAATATCAGTCAGAAGTTCGGCATCGGAACACAATCCGTCCGTAATCAAAAAGATAATTTTGCGGGACTCTCTTCGACTGACAAGCTGAGCGGCCGCAGAGTTAATCGATTGTCTGACCGGCGTGTATCCGAAAGGCCTTAACGCGCAAAAGCGATCTAAACAAGACGCAACGGGCTCATCAAAACGCTTGACTTCTAACAGCGTCTGCCGTTCAACACCCGGGAATGCATAAACCGAGCTTCGGCATCCGCTCACGGAATCAGTCATTCCGGCGATGGCCTGACCACACAAAGATCCGGTTCTCATGTCTTCGCGCGTCATGGAGCCACTGCGGTCTAAAAGGACGCACATCGCAACTGACGGACGCAGCACAGATTCTTCGCATCGAAACACTCTGGTGTCGCCGACATACAACCGGCTCAGTCTCTTAGGCTCCAGGTCCCTGCCGCTTCTCGCATAACGCGTAGGCTGGAAACTCAATCCCTGCAGGAACCGATGAAACTGCTGTGAGCCTCCGCGAAGCAGCTTTTCCGCTTCCGCTTTGAATTCAGGATCAACCCGAGGACTGAGTTCACTTCTGACCGTCGGCCAAACCGCGGCTTTGCCGGTCGGATTCTCGCCGGTTGCTCCTCGATAGTTTTTATAGTCTTCTTCTATGGCACGGTGGATATCGGCGTCCTTAAGATCATCGCTCTCGAACAAGGCATCAAACTCGTCGGACTTTTGCTTGTCTTTCTTCGGAATTTTGGCTTTGCCCTTTCCTTCAGAAGAAGCCGATGCTCCTTTTGATGAAGAGCCGGCGCGTGGTTGATCGGAACTGCACTTGTTCTCTTCAGAGAATACCTTTTGAGAAATCGCCTGACTGAATAGTTGTGCAATCTCTCTTGCGCATTGAATAACCGCAGCGGTATTCGGGCTCCTGACCGATTCTTCTGCCTTCTGCATAATCCGCTCAAAGAGCCCCTGTCCGAATCTCTGTACAAAAGCATTCTTTGCTTCTTCCGAATAATGCTTTGAGCAGTCGTATTCCAGCATCAGTGCGGTCATGCACCAATAGCAAGTAAGGCAAAGAAGCGCGCCCGGCGAAGTATGTTCGTTGATTTTCGGAAGCTGCCCTGCCCGAGCCATCTTAGAAAAGTGTTCATTGCGCCAAAGATAGCCGCCCGGATATTTTTTATATCCGATGGCATCAATGCGAACGTCTTCCAGAGCATTAACGAGCGAATGCAGACCGCCGAGCGAAGCTACTTCATCAAAGTCACTGTATAAAACGTGATGAATCTCATGCGTCCCGTGAGAGAGATAAGCATCAAGAGCGTCCTGAGACTGAAGCAGCGGCTCGCCTAAATAAACGGTCTTGCCGTCCGTACAGGGAGTTCCTGCAAAAATCACTTTGATTTCTTTTCCCGCAGAAAGAGAAGTCAAAATGCCGTTTACCGCTTTCAATACAGCGGGTAACGCGATCGTTGTCTGAGACAAAATGAAATTCCTAAAAAGATTCCGGAACGGTGCCCCAAGGCTTTCGCCTTGAGACACTGAACAGGAAGTCGGTTAACCGAAAGGAAAAAGCGATCGGCCGCGAGCAATCATGCCTGCTGCACCGGTAAGCACCTCGCGCCTTTCCTCAAGAGAAGGAAGGGACACGAGAGGCTCGGCCTCTTCCGTTTTGTTCTGCTCGTGGGCTGCACCTGCTAGTGCAAATGCTTCCCGAGCTTTCTCCAGACACTGCATAAAGAGCTTCTTGTTTCGGCACCAGACATGAGTCCGGGCGCCTTCAGCAAGCGCTTCTTCCAGTGCGGCGGAAGCAAGAGCAAATCGGGTTTGTGAGCAGCTCCATGACCGAACCCGTTCATAAAGCGTCCTGACCCGACACACAATCGCTTCCGTGACGTTGGCAGATTCAAGCGCCGCGCAGATGAGATCTGTCTCATCGGCAAAACGCTCGGCCAAGCCGTCCAGAAAAGCATCCTTTGAGCTTCGTTTGCCTGTACCGTGCGCGGCCAAAACAAACGCATCAAACTCAAAGCTGATTCGACGCAGAACGAAATTCGTCGGAGGAAAAACGGCTTCCTTCGAACAACCCGGAGGAATGATGCCTTCGAGCCTCTGAGCAAGAATGTCTTCGTAGGCCGGCGCAAAAACTTCATCGCGCCGTCTGCAGAACTCTTTTCTCCAAACACTCAATGCTCGTTCCGCAACGGCAGCATCCTGCCTTCGCATCACGAAACCGTTGAGATAAGGTTCGCCCATCTCCTGACACAAAGCCTTGGCTCGCGCTCTGAAGTCAAGAAAAGGTTTCAGCATCACGCCCGGAATAATCCTTCGGCGTTTCATAAACTCCGCGCCTTCCTCAATTGAGGTCTGCTCGGTTGTCGTCCCGCTCCAGACACTAATCTGAAAACAAATCAGCACCAGATCGGAATCTTCCGTTTTATCTTCTTTCTTTTCGGTTGATAAACAACCGCTGTCTTGCCAAAAACCGCGGTTACCAAACAAATCAGCCATAGGGCCTCCTTAAATAAAAAAGAGAGCCCTTAAGGCCCGTCATCCGAGGGCTTAAAGGCCCTCGAATAACGATGGGTTGAGATGACCGAAATCATCTCTGATGTAAAGAACGATCGGCCCGTTAGAAAACTGCGCTTAGGCAATATGCTTGCCGATATCGCCGATTTCTAATTCGACCAATTTTTCGACCGCCAATGCGCCGGCTTCTTCCAGACAGTCCGTCAGCGCGATTTTCATCGCACGCCTCAAAGCAGCCCGAGGCTCATTCTTCATCGCCGGAGATCGATAGCTCAAAAGAAGTAAGTCTCTGAACCGCAGTAAGACTCGGGTCGAAATCGTTGCTTCCGCAACGGCTCCGTCCTCCGTCTGACGGCAGTAAGCCTGACGAACTCGGTCCGCCGCCCTCCTCAGACGCACGGAAAATTCTTTCCGCCATTCTTCAAAGGACATGCCCCGGACTTCAAGCTCCGGAGTAGTCGCTTCTAATAAAGAAACTTCAGCCTCCTCGCCCATGTAGTCCATGCGCATCTTCCAAAAGCGGTCGAGCACTGCCGGATCCTGACTAAAGCGTCCCACATAGCGTGAGCCGTAATCTTCCGTCAGTCCCCGCAGATTGTCGGGCATGACAATCCGGGTTCTCGGATGCGGATGAATCACTTCTCCGGTCTCCGGGATATAAAGCGGAGAGCCTTCAAGCAGTTCATTGACCGACAGCCAAAGATCCGGCGGCGCTGCCGACATCTCATTAACAAGAAACACACAGCCGTGCCGCCAGGCCCGCGTGAGCGGACCGTCGGCAAAGCGCATGCTTTTGTCCTTATCAATGACATAGCCGCCGATGAGATCCGTACGGTCCAAGCGGGCGCGTGCGGTAATCGAAATCACCGGCGCGTTCACTCGGGCGCAGTACTGGTTCACAAAGCTGGTTTTGCCCGAGCCGTGCGGGCCGCTGATAAACAGCGGCTCACTCGAACCGATTTCAAACCAGGCGCTCATGATCGACAAAGCGTCCTTTTCAAAAACATAGGAAGGATCCAAGCGAGGAATGAGGCACCGGAGTTCCGGTTCGATATCCTCTAATCGGTATCCTAAAAGCGATCCGTCCTGCATAAATCCGAAAGATTCCAGCGAGACGAATTCGTTTAATACCTTTGTCATACAAAGCTCCAATAAAAAACGGAGCCTCGTACTCCCTGCGAGGGCACAAAGGCCCCGCAGGGTTAAGTAAAAAAACGATGCACACTATGTTTTTGTCAAACAAGCCTCTGCACCGAAGCTTGTTTGGTTTTGAGCCATGAGAACGTCGTTCCAGTCTGAACCCGATTGCTCGGGCAAACGCACTTCGACCTCAATGTCGGGATGCCGCTGTTTGATTTCAGCGGCGCCCGCATAAGCCTCCCTTTGACCGATAAAGTTCTTGTCTGAGTCACCGAAAATGATGATTCTTCGGACCGACTTCGGCGGTACAAAGTTGCGGAAATTAAATGCGGCAACCACGGACCACACCGGAACTCCGAAGAGCTCCGACGCTGACAGCGCCGTCTCAATTCCCTCGGCTAATCCGAGCACGCCGGATTCGTCCGTTTCGGCCAGACGAACGGCGCAACCCGAGAGCTCTTTGCCGAGTACTTTCTTAACCGCCTTAACGGGAGCCTTTCGGCCCCTTTCTAGATAAGTGCGGTGAAGACTGACTCGGTGTCCTTCAGAGTTAACGATCTCGGCCACAAGTCCTTCATAGAAGGAGTGATCCCATGACCGTCCGTCCTCGGAAAGCTGCGCATAACGAAGACGATTCGAGGCACGGAGCGCCGCCGGAAAACACTTTTTCAAACCTCGGCTTCGAAGATAGGCGTATGCACTATCTTTCTCGCCCAAGGCATGAGAGGCAGCCCACACTTCTTCTACCGGAGAGGCCTGCTCATGTGTTTTCGTAACTCTGTAGATTTTCTCTTCGTGAATCGGAAGATTGAGAAAGCGGGCCATAAAACGCAGAGCGTCAACGTAACCGAAATTCTTGATTTTCATCAGAAGATCGACTCCGCTGTGGTAACCGCAGTGACGGCAGAAACTGTCGCCTTTCCCAAACTTGTCGGTATAAGAGAAACGGTCTACTCCCGCGCACCATGGACATTCCAGGTTCTTGGTTTTGAAGATCGTTTCATCCGCACCGGCGGACAGAAGAATACTTTTGTAGTGGCCTTGAGCACGAGAAAGAATGGTATTCACCGTGCTTTGGCTGATACGAAGTTTGTGGGTAGTAAGTTCCATCGGATGTTTCCTTTTAAAGAAAATTCGACGTCCCGCTCTGTCCCCGAATTTTGGCGAACACGGCGGTTCGCCAAAAAAAGAGAGATATTTGAAGGGTGGTAAATCCTTCTGGACAAGTTCCGAACAAGTCGGAATAACGTGTCTTGCCTTAGTCCACGGGCTTATGAAGCAGCCACACATTCAACGCGCCACTATACGGAGATTTTTGTCTTTTCATATGGGCGTTTACCACTAATTTTCTTTATTTTCTATCCCCTCTTCCCGCTAAAAATCCCCTTTCTTTGACAATTTTCGATTTTTAAATTTTATTTATTTGAATTTAAAAGAATTTTTTAATTCAAATAAACCTTGTTCAACAGTCTTCGATTCGTTGATCTCTTCACTAAATTGTGAGCATTTGATTCAAAATTCTCGTTCTAACCTTCCTTGATCGATTTACTTAATTTGAGACGCCATGGGCCGTTCATGCTTCTTTAACAGTTAAAGTAACGCTATTCATTAGGGTTTCTTCTAAACCACCATAAATGAGGATATAGAAATGGCTGAAACAAAAAGCGTTGCAGGTACACAGACTGAGAAGAACCTTGCAACTTCTTATTTGAATGAATCCCAATCCTACGCTCGGTACACTTTCTATGCACAGAAAGCCGTGAAAGAAAGCTACTTCCCGATCGGATATGCATTTAACGAAACAGCCGCGAACGAACTCCGTCATGCCAAGATCTTTTTGAACTTCTTGCCCGGCGGAAAGCTGGTTGCCGAAGTTCCGACTGATTCTGTAGCTATTGGCTCCACCGAAGATAATCTTAAGATCTCCATCGACGAAGAAAGATACGAAGGCGTTAAGGCTTATCAGGCTTACGCCGAAGTCGCCGACAAGGAAGGCTTCCCTGTCATCGCCTCTCACTTCAGAGCAATCGCTCAGATCGAACAGCACCATCTGGATCGTTTCCAGACCTATCTTGACCAGCTCCAGAAGGGAACCATCTGGAAAAGAGAAAAACCGATTCACTGGCAGTGTCTGGTTTGCGGTTACATCTACGAAGGGACAGAACCTCCTGTTAAGTGCCCTGCCTGCGACCATCCGTACCAGCATTACATCGGCTTGGACATTTATCAGTAATGAGCAAAAAGGTTTGAACTTCCAGAGTTCATAAGCCTGAACAGCTTGAAGAAACGGCACCTGTTTTGCAGCGGGCGCCGTTTAATTTTGCCTAATTTTCCCGGGTTTCATTTCTTCTGTCCGACCGATGTTTTTTTAATTCATTGTTTAGAGAAATGGAGCTTTGACTTCTGAATATTCGCTGTATCAAAATTTATTTTTCTGCTTTTGCTTCGGTCTCTGAATATTATTTTTCCCGCTAACGCTTGCCTCAGATGAAAATCCTCTCTGCCCTCCTCGTACCTATTCTTCTGCTGTCCGGCTGCGCATCCGTGACGGTCTCTAACATCAATAGTCAGGAATATTTGGTTCAGCGCCGCGGCGATGTCATCTCTCAGGGGCGGTTAAGCGATCCGACTAACACGGTTCTCACAGCGCTGGGTCTTTCGGACTGTGAAAACAGAATGCAGTACTGTATCAATTCAGTCGGAGACAGTTCTGTAACGGACAATGAGTCCAAAATTTCTGCACTGGCAGAAATGTGGCTCTTCAAAGCAATGCGTGCGCAAAAAGATGCACAGGTCCTTAAAGATGCAGGTGAATTTCAAGATGAGAACAAACTCAACGCCGAACTTCTTAACGACTATATTCAGACGGCTAAATATTCTTACGCTTATCTGTTTTTCTCCGGCAGAAAAATCAGCGACCGCGCCTTAGAAGATCGACAAACACAGGTGAAGGACTACTACAACTTTGCCGTACAAAATGTCATCGAGCAGCTTTACAGAGCGACTAAAGGCAAAGCGCTAACGGATTTCCCGGTTCGCGAAGGCAAATGGAACATCTATATCAAAAATCCAGAACAGCTATCGGAACACGCTGAAACGGTTAAAGAGCTGATTCCGGATACCGTCCTTTCTTTTAAAGGTCTTAAAAATCAATACTCAGCTGACGGTCTCGGCGCCCGCATGGTGCTCTCCACAGATGACCCCGCAAAGGAAAAAGATCAGCCCTGGCGGCTAATGCCATACTCTTCGGTAACGGCAATGATTTCATTTCCGGGAAAATCTCTGAATCAAATTCTTACCGCCGACGATGTCGTTGTCTCAACGTATGACCCGTCTTTTGTACAGAGCGTCAAAATCGGTAAAACCGTCGTTCCTTTGTCGGCCAATTTCAGCGGCGCTTATGGTCTTTGGCTCGCCAACTCCGACTTCGCCTCTAACGCACTCAGCACGATTTTCGGACACGGAAATATCATCGATAAGCCTACCGTTTATTTGATGCGTCCTTACCGCAAGGACCTTAGGACTATTATCCTCATTCACGGCTTAGCCAGCAGTCCGGAAGCATGGGTCAATACGGCCAATGAAATTATGGGAGACAAGCTGCTTCGAGATAATTACCAGATTTGGCAGGTGTACTACCCGACGAACGTTCCGCTCCTAATCAATCGTCAGGAGATTGCGGAAGCTATCAATAAGACCATTGATCATTTCGATCCGTCACGCACAAATCAGGCGAGTAAAAACATCACGCTTATCGGTCATAGTATGGGAGGAATCCTCACGAGGCTCCTTGTGTCGGACTCAGGCAACACGATTATCAATGCACTTGAGCAAAAGTATCCTCAAGCCTCCGACAAAATCAACCAAATGGATCCGAAATTCAAGAGCATTCTTCGGTTCAAACCTCTCCAAGGCGTCACAACCGCAATATTTTTAGCGGCTCCTCATCAAGGCACACCGTACGCCGACGCAAGCTGGGCGAGATACCTGGCATCTTTTGTCAAGCTGCCGCTCTCAATCGTGAACAAGCTCGGCGAAATGACCCTGATGATATTCGGTCAGGACTTACCGAGAGAAATTAACATGACCGGCGTGGATAACTTGTCCGCTAAGGATCCTACGATTCGAGTTTTGGCCAAACTTCCGATTTCACGAAATGTGACGTACTACTCGATCATCGGACGAGAAAATGCCGACGGTCCGCTTGAAGAGTCCTCTGACGGGATCGTTCCCTATTGGAGTTCTCATCTTGAAGGAGCGGCCAGTGAGAAAGTCATCGTCTCCGGTCATTCCGTCCAGGAAACTCCTGAAGCCATCATTGAACTAAGAAAAATTCTGAGAAATCAACTCGTTGATCAGAATATTTCACAATCTACAAAAGCAGTGAAGGCCAATCGATAATGGAAACCTTTCCTTCAACGGCTTGTTCAAGACCGAAAGTGAACTGTTCGTTCAAATGCCAAACTTCCGGAGAGAAGGAAAAGTTTCTTCTCTCGTAGGAATACGTCCAACGGCAGCTATAAATGCGGCATCCGGAAATTTTTAGAACTTTGCTATCGGTTCGCCCAAGAAATCTATGAGGTTTCTAACCTTGATGCCTTCAATATCTCCAGTCATCAAGTCAGACAAAGTGAGTAGGAGTTTCGGGTAGTTGTCTTTGATTTTCCTAAGCGGCGCAACTTCTCGTTCTAAATTTTCCGGTGTTAATTGGTAACAGACTTGGACGTAAAGAACCGCCTCTTCCTTAGAGGCCACAAAATCCACTTCTAATGTTCCTGTTTTTCCTACTGAAACGCTAAATCCCTTTTGCCTCAGATTCAGGTAAACAAGGTTTTCTAAGATGCCGGCGATATCCGACGGCCGATATCCGAGAACAGAATTTCTGATGCCTACGTCGGCGGCGTAGATCTTTTCTTGCGTTTCCAGATACTTCTTACCTTTGAGGTCAAAGCGTTTCACGCGTTCGATGACAAAAGCATTCTCCAAGTAGTCGAGATAGTTGTAGATCGTTTCAACGCCTAATTTTCGGCCTTGACTCTTCAGGAAATCAGAGATGTTTTTCGCAGAAAAAGTACTACCGACGTTATCAAAAATGAATTGGATGATTCGATTCAATAGTTCACTATCGCGGATGTTATTTCGAGAAACGACGTCTTTCAGCAGAACGGAATTGAAAACATCGCTCAGATACTGAGATGTTGCCCTAGGAGATGCTTGGAGCTCATGAAGTCCAGGCAACCCGCCGAACCTAAGAAAGGCATCGAAGGATTTATGAATGTCCTCGCCACTACTTTTTCTGAATTCTAAAAACTCGTCAAAGGATAGCGGAAACATTTGGATTTCCACATAGCGGTCTGCTAAAAGTGTCGCCAATTCTCCTGAGAGAAGTCTTGCATTCGAGCCGGTCAGAACAATCTCGCAGTCACAATCGACGCGCAAAGCATTGACAGCCTTCTCCCACTCTTTAACGTTCTGAATCTCGTCAAAAAGCAAATACACCTTTGTTCCGGCTTGAGAAGAGATTCCGCAGACATAATCATAGAGGGCCTGATATTCCGTAAGGTTTGCGTACTTGAGAGATTCAAAATTGATATAGACAATATTCTTTTCCTCGATTTTCTTTTCATTAACCAGCCAATTTCTGTAGAGGTTGAGCAAGGAACTCTTTCCGGAACGTCTCATTCCTGTGATTGCGCGGATCAGTTCCGAACCGTGAAAAGATATGAGCTGGTTAAGATAGCGATGTCGAGGAAATATCTTCATAATTCTTCTATAAAAGGAAGTTTGTTAATTAGTTATATATGTTTCTTTTATAAAAGAAACTTTTATAGTTATATTATAGAAGTTCTTGTATAAAAGAATTTTTTATTGGGCCAGAATCCCCAAATACTCCACTTTCCCAACTCTTTGGCGCCCCCGCGAATTGTGAACAGTCCTTGATTGGAAAAGTTTCAAACTTGCTAATAAACGAAATTAATCGCCGTCTCAAATGGACCTAAGCCCGCGACAATATGAACTTTAGATGTTACGCGACAGCATAGAATAACCACCTAACGACAATATTTTGGACCCACCAATACCCTCTTCGAACGGGTAAAGGATCCAAAGAATGTCCACTGAAGTAGAACCTAAGACCTCTAATGATTTATTCGAAAGAGGTCCAAAGAAAGTGCTAGATGAGAGCACGCGAGCTGTCATTAAACGGCTCCATGAGAAAGAAGGAAAAGGAATCCGCGAACTCGCTCGAGATTTCTCTGTTTCCAGAAACACTATCAAGCGGTGTCTTAATGGTTCATATGTCAAGAACCGTAAGAAGTCACCAAATCAGATGTTTTTACAAAAGCATTACGAGCAAATCAAACAGATGTACTACGAGCATGAGGGTTTCTGTATTCCGCTCCAAAGAACAATCAAAGAGCGGTTTAAGTTTGATATTGGTTTGAGGATGCTGGAACGATTTTGCCAGCCGTTTAGAAAAGCACTTAAAAGCGAAACAGCTCAGAGGGATAGAGCCATTAGATTTGAGACTCAACCCGGGGATCAAATGCAAATCGACTATGGCGAGAAAGATTTGATTCTCGGCGGCAAGCGCACCCGGATTTATTTTTTTGTTTCTAAGCTTGGCTATTCCAGAAAGATATTTGCAAAGGCTTATCTAAACAAAAAGGAAACTTCATGGCTGGACGGCATTGAATCAGCGTTTCATTACTTTGGCGGTCTTCCGATCACTCTTGTCTCCGACAACGACAGAAGCTTGCTTAGGATTGATCATAAAGAAAACATTACGACATTTAATCAGGGGTATCAGCACTTCATCGATTACTATGGATTGCACGCTGTCAGAACTCGTATCCGTCATCCCAGGTCTAAAGGAAAAGTAGAAAGTGGCGTTAAGTATTTAAAAAACAACGCGCTACCTGGTAAAAAGTTTAACTCCATAAAGGAAATTAACGTTTGGATCGAGTACTGGTGCAGGACAATCTCTGATGAAAGAAAATTGGACGGCTTCCCGAGCGAGTTCAACACTCCAAAATTGCGATTCTTGGTCGAAAAGGCTCATTTGCGTCCAATACAGTTGCCTAGAATCGCCGGCATTCGGTTCGAACAAAGGAAGGTCTCCGCTGACGGGCTCGTCCGCGTTGATGGAGAGCTCTACTCGCTGGATATGAGCTTCGCCTCGAAGGAGGTCCAAGTCCAAATAAGCGATAAGTGCATCACAATCACAGCGCCTGGGCTTCCTCCTCAAACGCGGGATCGAGCGCAACAAGTATACAAGCCGATTGAACAAAAAATCGGCGATACCGCAGAGCAGATCAGGGCGGCAAGACTGCTTCAACTGCAGCAAGTGAATAAGGATTACCAAACCAATCCTTTGCAGCGTCCCCTGTCAGCGTATGACTCCGCTATCGGATACACGAAGGTACAGCAATGACAGAAATCATGCGAGAAACAGACAGACAGTTGAAGGAGATGGCCGAAAGACTTCGTCTTTGCATGCTTCGCGACAACATGTCCGAGTTAATGAATATGGCTACCGAGCGACGACTTTCTCCACGAGAGTTGCTAATGTTTTTATTTAACAAGGAAATTGAACAGCGCGAAATAAATCGCATCAAGCTTACAACTATGGGAGCGCACTTCCCTAGGCTGTGTTCCCTTGAGAGCTTCGATATCAATGCTCAGCCGGCTCTAGAGCCTGGTCTACTAAGGGAACTAAGTAAGATGGAATGGCTTGAAACAGCAGAAAACATAATCTTTGTTGGTCCTCCCGGGGTCGGTAAAACACACCTGGCAATTGGGCTCGGAAGGAAAGCCATTGAACTAGGCTATTCTGTTCGCTTCTTCACTGCAACAAACCTAATTGCGCTCTTAAGTAGGGCAAAACAAGACGGAACTCTCGTTCACAAAATCAATCAGCTTCAAAAATTTAAACTGCTGATTATTGATGAACTCGGCTACCTTCCGTTCGACGCCGAGAGCGCGGCTCTGCTCTTCCAGCTTATTAGCAAGAGATATGAAAGTCGAAGCACTATCGTCACAAGTAACCGGCCGCCGAGCGAATGGGGACTGGTCTTCGGCGATCCAACTGCTGCTACTGCAATCCTTGATCGCCTTCTTCATCATTGCACGCCGGTGGTCATACAGGGGGACAGTTATAGATTAAGAGAAGGCATTAAGCACCAAAAGATTGCATAGGATCGAACGCCGAAAGCGCCTCGCGCGTTGGAATTGCCTTCTCCGGTTCCCTACGAAGACAATTCCAACGCGCGAAAAGACGAGAAATCGATAGTTATTTAAATTAACCCTGGGTCTGAATTCTTGTCGTTTGTGGGGTACTTAAACTTGTCGTTTGACAAACTTTAGATTGGGGAGTTTAAATAAAGAAGTGGGATACTGGCGTCCCCAATGGGATTCGAACCCATGTTCTGACCTTGAGAGGGTCATGTCCTAGGCCTCTAGACGATAGGGACTTCGTAGAAATGTGACGAAAGTATACACCGAAAAAGCAGCAATCAGATGTGGGATTTCTTCGCTTTCTGCGCGTCCTCGATCTCTTTACTGGCGGGAATTTCGGCTGGAATCTCCTTCTACAACTACAAGAAATTGCTATCTGCTTAAATAATAAGAAAATCTAGGAGAAACTCAGTTCCAGTCGACCGTTTTCAATATCTCTGACAAAACGTCTCGGCAGTCTCTGTAAAAAGGCTCTTTCAGCAAATCTTTTCGATAAGACAGCTCTACTTGGTCCTGAGTTGCGTTGAATGGAATCCGACAATAGGCCAGCGAAGGAAAAGTTTGAACAAGGATTTTGGCAAAAAACAGGGGAACAAGTGCTATTCGCTCCGTTCCTAATATATAGCGCTCTACTCCGCTGTAATGTGTTGTGATAGCAACAAGCTTACGCTTCCTGTTCCCTCGGCGAAGGATCTCATCTGAAACCCCTTCTGCCCCTCCGAAATGAACCGCAACATGTTCACGCTCTAAATATTCTTCAAGTGATAACGGCTTTTTTAAGCCGTCCTTTCCGCAATAAAGGCAGACATCCTGATGCAAACCAAAGCCTTCTCTAGCAACCTGAGAACTGTGGGTTCCGCCTCCAGTAATACAGAAATCTGCCTTTCTTTCCTGAAGCGTTTTTTCTGCCAGCATCGTATTGGTTTGACGAAAAATCACCAAAACCCCCGGCAAAACCTTTCTAAAACCTTCGACAATCCTAGGCCCCACAAAAAATTCAAAGTCATCCGAACATGCGATCGTGAGTTTCTTCGGACCCCTAACCACAGATTGGTTTAGAACACTTTGGAAACTATTAAATGCCTTCGCGACATCGGGATAAAGCTTTTCCGCTTTCACGGTCGGAACTAACTTGTGGCCGTCCGTAATGAATAAGGGATCTGAAAAATGTTCTCGGAGTATCTGAAGCTTTCTGCTTACCGAGGGCTGAGAGAGATCTAACTTTCTAGCCGCTTTTGACAAGCTTCGAAAATTGTAGAGTTCTATAAAAACCTGCAGAAGGTTGAGATCCATAAACTAAAAGGAGCCTCAGCGTTAAACCGTGCTCCTTTCCCTTTGAGTTAATGAACTTAGTTAAGTGCTTGTACGGCCTTTTCAGCAGCGAGTCTACCAGAGGTCAAAGCAAAGGAAGATGTCGCGCCTTCTACCTTCAGGTCATCCGTACTTTCAAACAAACCGCCCATGTCCGCACCGACGACATAAAGATTCGGGATCACATCGCCTTGAGCGTTCAAAGCCTGGAAATCTTTATTAATTCTGACGCCGCCTAATGTCAGGAAGTAAGTTCTGATGCCTTTGAGGGCATAGTACGGGCCCTTGTTCAGATCGAAACTTTCTAGATACTCGGGTTTTCGTCCGAAGTCCGGATCTTTCTTGTTGGCAGCATACTCATTGAGCTGCTTCATGGTCTTCTTGAGATTTTCTGCGGGAACACCGATCTGAAGAGCCAAATCGTCTATTGTGTCAGCCTTAAAAGCCCAACCGTTCTTCATACCGACTTCAAATGTCTTCGCCAGTTCGGTTAGCTTTGTGCCGATAGGAACAATCGCATTGAACGGAATTAAGGCACCTTCATTGATAAGTCGATCATATTTTTTCTGGTCCAAGATCGTGTACATCAAACCGCCGGCTTGAGTCATTGCCGCATACACATCAGTAAACAAGGAACCTCTTGATTCGTTGTAGAAACGTTCTCCGTTGCGATCGACCCAAAGCCACGGCTGAACGAGTGCGCAGCGGCCGTGCTTGAGATAAGTGTCACCGTTAAATTGGTTAATAAGCGGTTCGTGAGGAAGATAAGGAGCATTCCCGACAACATTTTCCATCCCGGCAATGGCTGCACCGACTTTAACAGCCATATTGATACCGTCGCCTGTTCTGCCGTCACCGGCTGCGCTGCGCAAACGAATCGGCTCAGAGACGGAAAGATCAGAAGAGTCAGTAACGTACTTTTCGATCATGCCTTTATTCGCTGCAAAACCGCCTGTAGCTAATATGACTTTCTTTGCGTTGATGATGTACTTTTCTCCGGTCTTGCTGTTGACGGCCTCAATTCCGACAACTTTGCCGTCTTTCGTAATCAGTTTTTGAGCTGGTGTCTGCATCAGAATTTGGCCGCCTTGTGCTTTGATCTGGTCACTCAATTTAGAAATAACCGTTGAAGCACCGCCTTTGAATAAATGCCAGCAGTTATAAGATTCTCCTTGAGGCCACAAGGTGCGAATGCCACGAATCTCAACTCCTTTATCAACCACCCAGTCAATGGTCTCACCCGACTTGCCGATAAGCTGACGGATAACTGCGGGATTCGTACGATAGTGGTTGAAATCGAGGAAACGATCAATATTCTTTTGGATATCCCACGTAATGCCGTGTTCTTTCTGATATTTCGTGCCTAATCCAAGAGATCCTTCCGGAAAGTTACCTGCACCTCCTAAAATTGCGGTTTTCTCAAGAAGCACAGGTTTTTTACCGAGTTCAACAGCCTTTGCGGCGGCCGCTACTCCGCTCAACCCGCCCCCGACAATCACAATCTCGGTATCGACAACCTGAGTTGCAAAGCTAATAGAAGAAAGTGATGCAAAAGCCAAAATAGAAACAAATGTTTTTAATTTGAAGGATTTCATAAAAATCTCCTTGGAAAGAATTATTGATATTTTGGCTTTTGATTCTTTAAATTTTTAAATATCTGTTATTTGAAAACTGAGTGAAAAGTGATCACAGATTCGGGTTAAAACCAATTCCAAAAATAATTTTGTGTATGCAAAATATCCTTTGTTTTCATTTGAAGATCAGGCTAGGTCTTGCGCATCTCCGTGCAAGTTCCTTCAACGTTCGCCGTCGTCGTGATCACTAATCATCGCTGCGGATGTTGAAGATAAATCGTTCGCAGTGTCACGGAGGCTATATGAAACTCAATCTTCTTCTCGCTGTACTTCTTTCTTCCCTTTCCGTCGCTTGTTATGCAGCAGATGCTGTCAGCGGAGCAACGCCTAATCATGCCGCACCCGGCTCTCAAATCAAGAACGTGGATGCTGTGACTTCTGCTTCTATCGTGCCTCAGAAATTGAGGATCTCGGCCAAAGCCACAGGCTTTACAGACAGCAAAGCAAAGAAGGTACTTTTTGTTGTCGGTGATCCGCGCTTTGACCAATCATTAGAAGGTTTCTTGGTCAACACCGCCGCAAACTTCTTCCTGAAGAAAGGCTATGAAGTAGAAATCAGAGATTTGTACAAGATCAGATTCAACCCGGTCATCACGCCGGAAAACTTCTACCACGCCAAAGATGGGTTTGGCCAAACTCCGGACGATATCAAGCCTGAACAGGCTCTCGTCTCTAAAGCCGATTACATCATTTTCTGTTATCCGAATTGGCATGACAGTCCGAATGCAATCACCAAAGGCTACATGGAGCGCGTATTTTCTAAGAAATTTGCGTATCAGGACACACCAAAAGGCTTAGAAGGCCTTCTCAAAGGAAAAGGCATCTACAGCATTATGAATGCCGGATGGCTTGGCGGCGGCCAAGGCAATGTCGGTGACGGAATCGGAAAACTTGATACTGTTTGGGATAAATATCTGGGTGCCTATAAGGTCGTCGATGACGACACCGCGGGCTTCTGGGGTGCTAAGAATCTCGGAAGATTCGTAAACGACCAAAGCCCGAGCAACCTTGACCCGCAATACCAAGAAAAACTTCAGAAACTTGCTTCGGTTTTAGATTCCAGGCTTGAAAGAGACTTCTTCAAGAATAAGTAATCGGTTTAATTAATCGGCACCCCTGCTCCTATGTCTGGCCGACAATTTTTGTCGGCCATATTATTTTCCCAACTTAACCAAGACACAGTCACACTTCACGTGCTGAAAAACCTAAATTTCTATCCATGTTTCCCGTTGTCTCAGCAGTTGTAACACACTTCGTTAAATATCTTAGGCCCCGTCTTATAAACACCACGTTGTTAACTTTTCAACAAACTGCCCGGATCCTCATCAATCTCGTTGTATACAACTTTTGCTCTCGGATGAGGAAAACTGTGTCTTCGGACTTGGCTTACAGAGACCTAACCAATTCAGCAATTGTTCTTAGATACTTAGTAGCAATCGGTCGTTTGTAATGTGTAATCTACTTGTTGAAAGAGAAAACACTTCTCACACCGTTCACTTTACTCGAGCGGCAGTTTCTGCAGCTTCACGCCAAAGCTTGAGGATGCGTGGGCGTCGCACAGCAAGCGGTTTTCCATAATATGGAACTGTAAAAACCTTATTTTTTGCTAGCGCATCGGGAACGATACGTTCATGAATTTGGAATTGCGCTAATGCTCTCTGAATTCCAAGATAATCTCCTGTGATCGCAATCCAATCCGGATTGAAAGCTAAGAAAAAACTTAAATCTTCAATTTCTACAAGCCCTGGAATCACGGTTTTATAATCGGCTTCTTTGATCGGATTATGAGCGCAGAGTGCTGGGTAAAGATCTTTGCTCAATTCGGAGGCATCAGAGAGCGCAAATAAGAAGATTCGATCGTCTAGTGGATGACGAATGGCTAGAAGCGCCAGAATAGATTGAGGACTAAGCGGTGAATAACGTTTTAGCTGTTCTTGCTGCAAACGATACTCCCGAACAATTCGCCCAGCACGCGTTTCCTCGCCAAAAACTCTGCCGATTTCAAGGAGCGTTTCAGTGGGATCTTGGAAAATAGTAAGAATTTTGATCCGCACGCCCTCTGCTTTAAGTTTTGGAGCTAAAAGCGCTGGGTTAATATCAGAGTCAGGATTATTTTCTAGAAGAACATACTCTATTTCACCGCGACGAATGGCTGTGGTCAAGACCCTTTGATCCTGCATTACACAGGAAGTGCATTCAAGTAGTTTTTCATTTGGATGAAAATACTGCATATTCGGAAGCTCTCCTCCGATTAGGGCTTTGCCGAAAATCTTTAGTTCCGCCAAGGCTTCAATTGCGCTGTCCCCAACAAAAACTGCGTTTTCATATCTGGGAAACGGGACAAAGACGTTTTTTCCGTGTGTTGACATAAAAATCCTTCATTTGTAGTACTTGGTCTGCGTGTCTAACGAGAACAGATTGATGAGTCACCAGCAAAATTGCTGAATTTTTGAGCTCTAGGCGAAGCATCTCCGTCATGGCTTCAGCGGTTGTCTCATCTAAGGCAGAGGTAGCTTCGTCTAAGAGCAGGACCTGGGGTTTTAATAAGAGCATTCGGGCAAGCATGAGCCGCTGCTGTTCCCCGCCACTGAGCCTGTGTTGCCAGTCGACTGTATGATTCAGAAACGGTTCAAGTCGACCGAGCCCAACTTTTTCGAGAAGCGCAAGCGCCTTTGAATCACTCACTTTATCGGGCAACTCGGGGTAGGTAAGGTTAGCCTTTAAGGTTTCTTTAAAAAGATAAGGCTGCTGTGTAATCCATAATTTCTGAGAGGGGGATTCAACCATTCCGGACGCAAAGCGATCGAATCCCGCAAGAACTCGAAGAATCGAACTCTTACCGCTGCCGGAAGGGCCTTGCAGGACCGTTAATTGTCCTTGCTTAAGAGTCAACTTCACCTTCAGTCGCTCGTCCTGACTGCGTTCAGGAATGCATAAGTAAAAATCCGCTTTAAGTCCTTTTGTAGAAGTTGAGTAACAGACTGTTTGTTTATGCTTTTCGTTAATTTCTTCGATGGCGTAATGAAGTGTCGACAGACGTTCGTAGGTTGCAGCAAATCTAGCGAGCTGCTGATATGACATGGCAATCCATGAAAGAGAGCGGGCGACATCGATAAACGCGCCTCGAATTTGCATTAGACCACCCAACTCAATCGTCCCCGCAAAAAAAGCCGGTAGAGAAAAGAAAATCGGCGTCAGATGTGTCACTTGACCGGTACCGACCGAGAAGTATTCAAGATTTCTTTTCTTTCTAAGGATTTCAATAAGAACGTTCAGGAGTGAAGAGAATTTTCCGTTAAGTTCTAACCGTTCTACAGATGTCCCCTTTAGACCCGCGATAGATTCGGCATGAGTGCGTTTTGCAAGGAGTGAAGAACGAAAATCTGCCTCTCGTTTTTGAGAATCAAAATTGAGTCGCTTAAGCTTTCTGCCGATTAAATGCGTGATAAGTGTCTCCAGGAAGGTATAAATGAGGCATACCCAAAACATGTAACCGGGAATGGAAAAACCAAAAAGGGTTAGGGGACCTGAGAGATTCCACAAAATAACTGAAAAACTCCCGATCATGAGAACGGAATTAAAAAAACTAGTGCATAAGTTTAAAAAAACTGAGACAGCATCGCGAATATCTTCGGCAATTCGCTGATCCGGGTTGTCAGGTTCTTTATTTTCCAAACGCAGACAATAAAAAGGGGCATTTTCCGAAAGCCAGCGATTAAAAAATCGTTGAGTGAGTTCTCGGCGTGCGATTAAAGCAGCCCTCCCCTGAAGATAGTCAGCTGTAACCAAAACCAAGATAATGGCCGAACAAAGCAAGATAAAGTCATACAGACAACTGAAAATTTCTTCTTTATTTACAACTTGAAGTGCGTTGTAGAAACGACCGTTCCAGTCGTTTAATGCAACAGCTAGTTTAATGTTGATGAGATAGGCTGCAATAACAACGCCCAGGAGAAACCACATTCGCCATTGACGAAAGGTAAAAAAGGTCTCGCGAAGAAAGGAAGGGAAACTCCCCTCCTTTGAGCGTCGTATGAACATGAAGGGAGATAATTAATTAGAAGGTTGCACTCAGCCACGCTCTGTAACTTCTTCCTACACCGTATCCGCCGTTGAGATAGCGGAACTTCTTATTGGTGATGTTATCAACCGAGAAGGTCAGCGTGAAATCGGCCCAATCCTTGATCTGAGGTTTCCACGTGAGACCCAAAGTGTGTGTTGCAAACCCACCGAGCTGTTTATATTCGCCGCTATTCCGAGCGGTCTCTAGATTGCTCTTGCCTCCTTTGAAGAGACGCATACGATACCATCCGTTAACATTCCAAGGCTTGTAGGTATAACCGGCTCTAAGAGTTGCCTGCATTGGAGTGAGTCCCGGAATCTTTTCTCCTGTGTTTTTATCTTCCGCATGCAAATAACCGTAAGACAAATGAAAATCAGCGTTGCCTGGATAGTAATCCGCGGAAGCTTCAAAACCGGTTTTTAATGCTTTACCTACGTTATCAATGGAGTAGTAAAGAATCATGTCGCCGTCATCGGTAAAGTCCATATCTCCCGTGGCTCCGGCATTGATGAGGTTCTTCACGCGGTCGCGGAAAACGTTGGCATGAAATACAAAACGGTCGGAGTCAGAGAATAAGCTCTTATAGTCGCCGTTGACTCCGATCTCAACGTTAATAGATTCTTCGGGTTTGAGATCCGGGTTAGGAAGAACGACTGAATACATTCCAAATTCCGGATACTCAATAGAAGTGTAGAGTTCATCCAAGAAGGGAGGACGATAGCCGGTTTGAACCGAGGCGTAGAAGGACAACTGCTTGGATGGTGAAAGCGTTAACGTAATACCCGGAGTTACTTTACTGTCGCTTCGCGAAGCCAACCCGAATTTATCGTTGTTATCTGTCGTCGGTTTGCGGTTGTAATAAGACCAGCGAAGAACAGGAGTCAGCGTCAAATACGGATTAATTGCGTATTCATCTTGGATAAAGAGTCCGGCATCATAGCCTTTAGATTTCGGACGACTGCGGTCGGGACGACCGTAAACATCAGTAGCTTTTTGCTTATTCAAGGACGCGTCAAAACCATAAGTTAAAGAATGTGTTCCTCCGAATTCAAAGACAGAGGTGTTTTGCGTATTAATACTGTAGGAGTCAAACTTGTCCTTGAAATACGCTTCATCGTTGTAGGAAGTACCGTCGAACTTATTGTCAAGTTTCATGTACTGCATATTGACAACAAGATCCACCCAATCTCCGGAGCTATATTCCCAACTGCCGCTCAGTCGGTGCTGTTTGAGACGGTATTTAGCTTCATTACCTGTGCGACCCTGATCCAGCTTGTTCTCATCGTAGTTATAACCGATCGAAAAAATAGAATCATCCGAAGGGGTAAAACTGAGTTTAGATGTAAATGAATCGTATTGCGCGTTTCGAGGAGTTTTAGACCTTTTGCCGTTGGAAGAACTGATAACCTTGCCGCCGTCTCGATGTGAAAAACCGATGACTGCATCCACAGGTCCCTTCCTGCCGTAAAGCCATGCCGCCTGTCCGAACTCGTCGGCATCGTTGTTGTAGCCGGCTTTGAGTTTTGCTCCAAAATCTCGTCCTGGCTTGAGAAGATCTGCCGCCGTTTTGGTGGTAACTGCGATTGTTCCGCCGATGCCGCCGTTACCGTAAAGTGAAGATCCTCCGCCACGCCTAACCTCAATCTGCTTGATCATTTCCGGATCAGCAAACATGAAAGCGGGACGGTTGCCGCTCATCGTGTAATTGTCTTGACGGACTCCGTCAATCAAGTATGTGATTTGATCAGAATCAGATCCTCGGATTGAGATTCGAGTGAAGACCGGACTATCCGGGGCTTCCATCATAACGTTGGGAATATCCAACAGTGCGTCGCCAAGCGTTTTGGGATTATCCTGCTCCAGCTGACTGTCTGTGATAACGACTAAAGAGGACGGAGCTTCGTTGAGTTTTTTTTCAGTTCGCGTCGCAGTAACAACTACCGGAGCCGTGACGACCGTTTCCGAGTTGGAGGGTGTCTCTTGGGCTTGAACTGAGGGATAGGTAACAGTTGCCAGAACAGAGGCAGCAATTGCAGTCAATGTAAAGGGTTTCATAATAAAATAGAAATGAGAATCATTTTCAATATTTTATTCTTTAGCTAACTACTTTAATTAAAGATAGGTTAGTACCTTCCCTATGGGGTAAAACGATAATATAAAGAAGTATTTTTTATCAATTAAAAGTAGATATGGAAAAATATAAATAATGATGAGAGTTATTATCATTTATGTTTATAGCGTGTTTGAGGGATGATAATCTTGGTGACTATGAACGCCGGAGATAAAAGACAGCCCTACTCTTCTCGAATCGACAGCCCTAAATGAATCGTGAAAAGTGCATCCATGATTCTCTGTCTTTCATCCGACAGAACCCAAATCAATTAAATTGCCAATTTGGTCACCAGAGGATCTACGTATAATCTAAATGTTCATCCGAAAGGGACCATTGCGTGTTCAATCGATCTAAAACAAATAAATACTCCTGGACCGCCAAACTTTTTCTTTGCGCCCTGCTGACTTTCTTTTTATTCGAGCTTCAGTACGTCGGCCGAATCCTCCTCTTCGACTTCGTCAATCCGTCGTCAAGCCCATACATCCGCGCCGAACAGGAAAGACTGATGGAAGAAGGCAAGCATTCGATTCGGTATCAGTGGGTAGATTACGATCAGATTTCTCCTTATTTAATTCGAGCTGTCGTGGCCGCAGAAGACGCGGATTTCATGCATCATCACGGACTGCGCTGGGATGCCATCAAAACGGCAGCAGAAAGAAACCTCCTCTCCGACAAACGCGCTCCCGGGGGTTCGACGCTCACTCAGCAGACCGTCAAGAACCTCTTTTTGTCTCACGACAGAAGCTACTTCAGAAAAGCACAGGAAATCATTCTGACACCGATCGTAGAAGCTATTTGGGGCAAGACAAGAATCCTTGAGATCTATTTAAATATCGCCGAATTCGGCAACGGAATCTTCGGAGCACAAGCCGCTGCCCGTTATTACTTCAATAAGAACGCGGCAAACCTTTCTCGCGCTGAAGCCATCCGCTTGGCCTCGATCTTGATTAACCCGAAGAAATATCAGTTTGTGAAGTCCGCACCACTCATCAATCGACGCGTCAACCGAATCTCTCACGACCTGAACTTGGTCCAAATTCCGCAGAGATGAAAAAAGCGGCCGAAGCCGCCCTCAAGAACAAGGTTCTCTCTTACTGCTTGTTTTCGTTTTCCAACGAATCTTCGTACATGCTGAGAATCACACCGGTTGTGATCAGCTCAATGTCATAGTCCATCGGACCTTTCAGTGCGTCCTGGAAAACCGTAGCCATGGCGCCGCCGCAGTCTTCGCACACATGCATACGGTGCGCCGGATCTTCGTCGGCATAGACGTACTTCAGCTTGTTGCTGTTGGTATTGCCGCACAGTGCGCAGCGAATGCGCTCAAACGGCCACTGAGTTCCGCAGCAGGAGCAGAAAAGATAACGGTTGTTGGAAGTACCCTCCGTACCTTCGGTGACGGAAGAAATCGCTGCCGGAGCACCGCAGGTCGGGCAGCCCAAAGGAGCATCGCCGGATTTGGCTTCGTCGACTTTGGAGAGCTCGTGCGTCATGTCTTCGCCGAGATTACGGAAATATCTGCGAAGAACGTTCAGCAGAAGACCGGCGATAACAGCCATCATGTCTTCATCGGCTTCTTCGCCTAAAACTTCTTTCGTGGCGACTTCGTAGAAGGCTGTCGGGTCTTCACCGGCAAGTTTGATCGTTGCATCGGTGAGCTTGTTCCAATCGAGAGCTTTCAGCTTGGCAACCTGTTCATCAACATTGATGACGCCCTTTTCAATAAAAGCGTCTTGAAGCTTCTGAAGATCCTTTCTGAATTCGGCAGGAATAATTTGAAGCGGGCGCAGCGTCAGGTACGGAGTTTTGCTCTTGATTGCCTTTTGAGCTGTCTCGGTATCAAAATTATCTTCTACGTCTGCAATCTCAAGCTCGTCCCTGACGTCATACATAGAATTGGCGTAATCCGTCAATCCTTTCCAATCAACGCCGTCATCACGTTTCAGATATCCTGCAATTGCAGCCTGTCTCGAACTCTTTGTCATGTTTTTCCCAATAATTCAATCAGATGGTGACGCTCAATTCTAATTCAACGAATCTAATTTCACCTTCGGTTATTCGGACTAGTACTTTTGTCTAATCTTAAGTTTCTCAAAATCAAACCGTATTAGAGTGGCAGTAGTATCCGCTTTTTTTCAAATAAGGACCTCAATTTCATGCAATCAATTGTTTCCCGCAGAAAGATCCTCATCGCTTCCTTAGGCGCTGCCGCCGTCGGCTTAACAAGAACTGCTCAGGCCGCACCCGCAAATGTACCCTCCATTTGGGACGGAAAGAAAATGTATGACTCTTTCCTTAGAGACGGTACCGGCTTCAGCTTCCCGCACAAACCCAACGCTCCTGTCGCCGTTGTCGCTTTCGATACACAGTGCCCGGACTGCATGCGTTTGTTTACCCGTATTAAGCCCTTGCTCAATGATGTTGATGTGATTTTCTACCCGATTTCATTCATGAACATCCATTCCGAACCGCAGGGAACGACAATCCTGATGTCTAAGGATCCGGCTAAGACTTTTGAAGAACAGCATGAACACTTCAAAGATCCGGACTTCCGCGGAATCCGTTACGACGTCTCCAAGCTTCCTGAAGATCTGAGAAACAAAGTCTGGACAAACACAAAACTGCACAGACGCTCCGGCTGCCGTGCCGTTCCCTACGGTGTCTTCAAGAACAGCAAAGGTGAGTACGTTCCTTTTGATGAGAACCTCACGACCGAAGAACTGAAGAAAGTCTTCGAAATGAACTAACAATTCTCGAGCCTCCTGACGGAGGCTCTAATTTTTTCCGAGCTCAAGACTCAGAGTTCATGCCCGAATAACTTGTCTGTTGCGGATGAGCCAAATACACCGAATCTTTATTCCGTCGTTTAATATTTTTCTTGTATATGCTTTGCAATGACATGGGGCTGTCAATGACTGCTGCTTTTACTATCTTCGCTAAAACTGTCACTCGCGAAAAGCGGATTCCTTTTGAAGTCTCAGCGGATCCTTTCTATTCCGAAACTTGCAACGCGTAGCCGCCGAATTAAATGCCGGGAAGAGCGTCGAGCACGAGATTATTGAAGATTAAACTTGATCTAAGTCTCGACTACTTCCTTGACTTCACACAAAAAATGGCTCGGATCTTCTCTAGACCCGGGCCAATTTCTATTGATTAAGAAGTAGCTTCGAACTTAATTTTCTTCGCCGAACCACTTCTTGTAAATTCTTTGGAACTCACCGCTCTTCTTAAGAGAAGCAAGAGCCTTGTTGATTTGAGCAACCAGCTCTTTATTGCCTTTAGTCACGGCAATACCGTATTCTTCGGCTTCCATCTTCGGACCGACCAAACGGCCCTTATTGCCGCCTTGAGCAACGTAGTACGCCACAACTGGGAAGTCCTGAATCACAGCGTCAACGCCGCCGTTTTGGAATTCCAAGAAAGTCTCGGCAGCATTAGCAAAAGTGACCACTTTTGCGCCGGGAACTTTTTCCGCTCTGAACATGCCGGTTGTACCGACCTGAGCACCGATCTTTTTGCCTTCCAGATCTTTAATGGATTTGGTCGTTGTATCAGACGACGGAACCATGATGATCAGACCGGAGGTGTAGTACGGATCGGAGAAGTCAACGAACTTTTTACGCTTTTCGTTAATCGTCATGCCGGCGATTACGGCATCCACAATACCGGTGCGCAGTGCCGGAACAGTCGCGTCAAAACCCATGTTCTGAACCACGACCTTGTATCCGAGTTCTTTACCGATCGCACGGATCAGATCCATATCGAAACCCGTGAAATTCTTACCGTCTTCGGCCAAAAACTCGAACGGAGCAAAGCTCGAATCCGTACCGACAAGGAGGACGCCGTCTTCAATAGTCGGAGACTTCGCAAAAGAAGCCGAGACGGGCAGCATGCTTAAAGCGCAAAGGAACGCTAAAAGATTTCTTCTGAACATTGATAATTCCTATAACTAACGTGATGAGGTTATTGACAAAAAATAGTTTAGGAAATTTATCCTTACAAATTCCATTTTTGAAAAGTTTTTGTCATCATCCTGATGGATGATAAAAAGAGCACGTCAGAAGGCTAATCCTAGGAAAATCTCTTAAAAATTGAGTTTGCTAAACTTCAGATACCGCTTTTTTGGTACACTCCGTTCTTGCCTTCAGACTCATAATTGTCAGAACGTCATTAGATTTTCGTTATTCTCTTTCCATGTTGTCGCCTCGTCTTCCCTTCCATACTCGCTATATTTTTGCTTCCTTTGCCGCAGCCTCTTTAATTCTCATTTCCGGCTGCCAGTCAATACACGACAAAAAGGAAATAACCGTTGAAATCCTGCATACTAACGACATGCACTCGCACTTTGCAGGCAGTAAAAACGGAAGCGCCTGCATCACGGAAAGCTACTGCGAAGGCGGTTACGGCCGAGTTGCGGAATACGTAAAAGAAGTGAAGGAAAGAAACCCGAACGCCATCTTCTTGGACGCCGGCGACCAGTTCCAAGGCTCACTGTTGTATGTGAATTACCATTCGCCGTTGGTCGGCAAAATCACAAACAAGATGCAGTACGACTTCGCAACGTTCGGTAATCATGAATTCGACGAAGGCTGCAAAGCGCTGTCCGACTACGCCAAAAACGCGGATTTTCCTTTCTTGGCAGTTAACCTCAAACCGGCGCCGGGTTGCCCTTTGAGTAAAAACAATATCGCTCCTTTCACCGTCATTGATAGACCGGATGCAAAGATAGGAATTATCGGTTTAGCCAATCCGGATGTCGTGAACCAGTCGAAGGCTTGCAAAGACACAAAGTTTGTGAACCCCTTCAAGGCAGTCAAAGAATCCGTGAAGGCGCTTCAGACTCAGAAAGTAAATATCATCATTGTCTTGTCCCATCTCGGCTTACCTTTCGATGAGGAGTTAGCAAAAAACGTCAACGGTGTGGATCTGATTGTCGGCGGCCACACGCATGATTACATTGGACCAGGCTCTCCTTTGGGCCCCTATCCAATCGTTGAGAGATCTCCGAGCGGCAAGCCGGTTCTCATCGTGACAACTTCCGGCGAAGCAAAATTCTTAGGTCATCTGGAAATGAACTTTAACAAGGAAGGCATACCGACAAGTTGGAACGGTGAACCTGTACGTTTAGGAAAAGCCGGCGGCTCACCCGAAATCACAAAGATCATCAATCAGGCTGCAGAACCCGTCATCAAGAGAAATTCAACAGTCGTCGGAACCAATCTTGTCAAAATGAGAGACGGCCTGGATCCTTGCCGGGAAGGAGATTGTCTGTCCGCGATGGTCACCACAGACGCAATGCTGGATTACGCACGGCCTAAAGGTGCAGTTGTTGCATTGATTAACGGAGGAAACTTCCGCGCCGCCCTTCCCGTCGGAAAAATCACTCAAGGCGACATCGACAACCTGCTCCCGTTCAAAGATAAGGTTCTGCTCAGAAAATACACAGGCAAACAGCTTTTCGAAGCCGTTAAACACGGAGTCTCAGACGTTGACGGGATCGGACCGAGAATGATTCAAGCGTCGGGATTGAGGTATAGCTATTGTCCGACTGCTCCGGTTGGCCATAGAGTAAGATCAGTTGAAGTGCAGGACAGGGATGGTAAATGGAACCCGCTGGATGACAATAAGGTTTATGTCGCGGCAGTTGGTGCATTTCTTGCTTCCGGCGGAGACGACCACAAAGCTCTGGCCGACGGCATCAAAATTTCGAATTCGGGGCCTCTCGTTGCCGATGCCCTGAAAGTTTATTTAAAGAAGAAGTCGCCCATAAACCAAACTCCTGAACCGAGGATTTCAACGTTGAAGTAAACACCTGAGAACTCAAAACTGTGAAATTAAATGAGGCTGCAATGTCGTCAAACAAGCAGCCTCTCCTTCTATCTGAATTTCTCAACTACGCATTCGGCAGCCAAGAATCTCTTTGACGAGTGTGTCTCGGCGCCAAATGCTGAATATCCATGATTCGGTGCATGGAGTCTGTCCGCGTGCTGTTAAAGACGAGATACAACGGATCGAGCGTTACAGATCCTGCTTTATCAGAGGCAAACTTGGCAGTTCCGCTGATCATTGCATTCCAGTCCACAAGCTTCACAGAAGAACGTTCTGCGTTTTCTTCGGCTTTCCACAACAGAGCGTTTCTTAAAGGAATCAGCGGGAAGAGGAAGACATAAGCTGTGAGCGCGAAAAGAACCAATACAACACCATGTTTCTCATCAAAACCTGAGGAAACCCCAAGTCCTTGGAAGAACCAAGGTTTGGTGGAAAAGTAACTCAGCAAGCCAAAGAAGATAAAAGAGAGAATTAGGTACGGAAGGTAAGCTCTGAAGCCGATTTGGTATTTGTATTGGCCGATTTCATTGGCAATCATGGCCTCAATCTCGGACGGATTAAGACGTTCAACAAGGCTTTCGGTCACAATAACTTTCTTATTGGTTCCGAAGCCGGAGATAAATACACCACTGCCTGAACCGAGGCGATCCGAATTCGCGACAAAGACACCCTGTGATTCAAAACCAATCTTCTCTAAAAACTTATCCAGCCTGCTCTTTAATTCTCCGTCAGCCAATGGATGTGTCGAGTAAGCGACTGATCTGCTGACCATCGAAGCGCCAATCACAAGAATGGCAGAAACGGCCCAAGCAAGAATCCACCAATAAGAGGTTCCAAAAGACCAGCATGTGAGGACAGCGGAGACGATTACTACAAAGAAGACAACATTACTCACTTTGCTGCGTGAGGAACCGAAGTTTCTAAGGATCAAATATGAACTGTTCTTTTCAGGATTCTTTGCAACGGCAAGAAACAGAGCGTTAATTACCAGAAATGCTAAAGTAACGCCCAAAGCAAAAAGAATCTGTGTGAAAAGGCCGTTCCCAAGCTGATTCGTCAGCAAAGTAGAAAACCAAGTGATTCCGCCGCCGAAGGTCAGCAGAAGCACCAAAACTAAATTCGAGAGATGCCGAATCTCATTAACCTTATCAGCATGCAGGCGAGCATCAGATGCCGCTTTGTGGGCGTCAAGAGAAACAAGACCTGAAAACACATGCGGAACTTTATTCCGATGTTCCTTTATCGACTTAGCCTCTCTCAAGTAAAGGTAAAAACCCAATGCGAGATTCGCAAAGAGGAATATCAAAAACAAACTTTCAAAAACCAATACGTCATTCATCTTTTTACTTGAACCCTCTGGAAGAGCGTTTTATCTTGAACCCAAAGATAGCGGATGTGAGTAAGGAGAGAAAAAGAATCACACCATTCGGAGCAAGCTCATTTCACGCAACAATATTTGAGCGAAGGTTGCGGTGCTTCGTCGACTTAGAGAATTCGTTTCTCAGAAATTTCTCGAATCTGTTTGATGGTTAGATTCTGTAGATAGCTTAATTTTTAGGATCGACACTAAACAGTTTGAGTAATTCGCACATGCTGACTTTTTCCGAAAAAACGAAAATGTGTTCTTTTAAGAAATTAAGTAATGTTCATCCTCAAAGTCTATTTTTTCCATGCTTGCTGTTCGGATAACTAGCGAAGAAGCGAAGATTTGATAAATATTTCCCCTGATGGGGTAAATAGTAAAAATAGAATATTGTTTTAAAAGAAATAAAAAGTAAGAAAAACTCTCCCTGAAAGAGAGTTTTTAATATAAAAATATATTAATATAAAATTATATTAAAAGGAGGTTAGATGAAATGTTCGGAATTTAAGAAGCTGTTAGAAAGTCTTGGATGTGAGATCCGAGATGGCTCAAATCACTGGATCGCCTATCGCAAGGGCTATAGGCCACAACCGATACCAAGGCATCCTAGCCAGGAAATTCACGAAGGATTACGAAAAACTATCTTAAAAAGACTTGGCTTCTAATCCGAACCAACCAGAAGTAAGCAATTTAATTATGGAGTTTTCAATGTTTACCTATCCAGCGAAGATTACTAAAGATGGCGATTTTTTCCTTGTCTCTTTTCGTGATTTTTATGGTAACGAACCTGTCACACAAGGTCAAACTTATGAAGAGGCGCTTTCCATGGCCTCCGATTGGCTTTTGTCAGAGGCAACCATTGCTCTGGACGATAAAGAAAAATTGCCTAAGGCTTCCCCTGCAAAAAAGGGAGAAGTACTAATCAGAATGCCCCTTTCGGCTCAAATTAAACTGAGGCTTCTCTATGAAATGATCGATCAGTCGATATCTGGGTCTGAATTAGCAAGAAGAATGAACATCAAACGCCCGAGCGTTCAAAACATAATCAAAGCGGACCATGCAACAAAGATAGATACCCTTCAACGGGCCTTCAATGCTTTGGGAAAAGAGTTAGTTGTGGAGCTTCGGTCAACTACCTCGGCCTGAAGGCCGAGGCTTGAATAAGCCTCTAGTTGACTAGCCTCAGTCTGTCGTTTCGAGGACTACGTTGGGTGGGA
>ERZ827450.1118-NODE-1118-length-31253-cov-2.851593_pt1 | contig 31253 bp, 45 predicted proteins | sample MGYA00519773_ERZ827450 | MGnify/ENA primary metagenome ERZ827450 (study PRJEB31778, sample SAMEA3449306) | human gut metagenome | biome: human gut; feature: human-associated habitat; material: faeces | place: United Kingdom | collected 2010/2012 ...
TGGTCAGGACGATGTTATACATACTGTCCACAAGGGTCTGCGTCTGGGTCTGGTTCAGCTCTGCGGTCAGATACTCAATCTCCGCCTTAAACTGCGGGTCAATGTCCTTGAACTTGATTGCGCCCTCGTCCCGCAGCTCCCGGTAGTCTTCGGAAGAAATATCGACATTGTGGAAGAGCATGAGGGACTGAATGAACTGCTCCACGCCGTCAATGCGGTTAGACTCTGTGGTGTTGATTGCGTCCAGCAGAGGAAGGACGATCTCAAAGGCACCCAGCCGGGACTTGTTGGCCGGGTACTCAATGATGGGAATGCCCAAATACTGCTCTTCGCTGCGTCTGATTGCCCAGGTATTTTCGACCTCATAGAAGTGGTCATCCGTGTAGCAGCTAAAGACCAGAACCCCATCGTCTTTGAGGACATACTTCACGCCCATAATGGGAGGGTTGCCGAGGGCCGTGGAGTAGACCACAAAAGCAAAGCGGGGGTCAAGGGTGTAAATCTCAAAGGGGGCCTCGTCCTCTTCCAGATCAGCTTCGCCGTCCGGCAGCACCATTCTGTACGATGTGCCGCAGATATGCCACCACTCGGCCAGTTCAGCGTCCTCGGAGGGTTTATCTTCGGACAGAGTGTAGTCATTCAGCCGGGTCACCGCCTCAGCGATACCCTTGTCATCTTTCCGGCTGACATACTGAACAGGCTCACCCATCAGGTAGCCAACCTTGAAGGACACGATCTCATTGGCCCGGTTCTCAACGACTTTGTTGTTGATTTCAGGCCGAACATCCTTCTTCCGGTAAAGAATGGGCTGATCGCCCTTGTAATACCGGTAGAGGTAGTTAATATCCGCCTGGTTCATGAGGTGAGTGAACAGAGCCTTTTGGAGAACATCAATGATGTTGTTGTCGTTGATCTCGGTCACATCGGCATAGATCACCCTACGACCAAACAATGTCCTGGCCCCCATTCAATCACCTCCCCGCAAAATGCCTTTCTATCACCTCACATCATAGCATAATCTCTAATGCTTGTCAATGGCCTAACTCTTCATAATACCATTGGAGAGCAAAAAGCGCAAGGTATCAGCAAGGCCGTTTGAAGATTTCGATTTTCCCGCCACTCAGCATACGGATTTCATTTTCCAGAAGAGCCAAGGAGTCAGGTGCGTCATCGTGCGGCACCTTACCGCTCCGGGTGTAGGTGGTCAACTCCTTCATGAAGTTCCAATACTGACTGCCCCGCTTGTAGGTGGTAGGGTGCTTGAAGTAGAAGTTCTTCTTGATGTTGTCTGAGGCGAACTCAATCCGGGTCTGCTTGTTGGAAATGGTACGCTTTGTCCGAATACCGATGGAGTACCCTTGCTGCCGGATAATATCAGCCACATCCCGGGCATCATACTGACCGGCGTTATTGGCCTCGAAGGTGGCGGAGGCGACCTTGTTGGAGATCAGACACTTGGCACACTCCGGTTTTGTCACCTCGGCGGGAGCATCGTCAAAGACCACATCGACAATATACACATCGGTTCCGTAAATCTTCGCAACCGGCATGGAGGTGGAGTCAGAGCCGCTCTCGGCGGTATCTCCTACGGCAATGGTCGTATCAGGTTCACGGTCAGCGGGAAGCTCGAAGAAGTAATTCAGCTCGTCCTTGTTGAACAGAAGACCCTTAGCTTCAAACGGCTGTTGTTGAAACTCAGACTCAAACTGCTCTGCGGACAAAAGCTCTCTCTGCTCCCGGAAGTAGGCCGTGGTAAAGACCTTCTTTCCGTCCCTCTCATACTCATAATTGCTCTCGTCTGTCACCAGATCGAGGGCAGGAATTTCAATAGCTCTCCAAGACCAGCCCTCTTTCTTGGCGTGTTCCTGAATACGACCAATCGGGTCATACAGGGAATACCGGGTGCCTGTGAAGACCATAGGCGTACCCTCAATGGCACGACCCATAATATCGCCGGAGATCACTTCCCACTTGTCATCAAGCCGCTGCCGGTTCTTGGCTTCCTCACGACCTTCCACACAGTCATCGAGGTATAGAACATTGGTAGCTTCGGACAAACCTACCTGACGAGCGTCAATGGAACGACACATGATGGTGGGGAAACGGGACTTAGATTTCAGATTGATGGTCTTGTTATCGGCGTTAGTCTGTACCAGCCGAGCTTCCGGGAACACATCGTAGTACAGGTATTCATTCGGCGTGTTTAGATATTCCAAACAGCCATTGTAGAAGCTTTTTACAAGGTCATCACCTGTTCCTTCCATGAGGGTAGCGTTGTCAGGGTATTTCCCGGAGATCATGTTGACAAAATTGATACCGGTCTGACTCTTACCAGCTCGTTTCGGCATGGAAATAGTCAAAAGACGCAGCTTTCCGTCAAGCACATCTTGGAAACCTTGCACCATAGGCTTCAAATAGTGCCGCCGGGGAGCGTAAAACCGCTTTTCGGGCTTTCGGTCAAGCTCGATGTAGGTCATGAAAGCGTCAAAATTGTGCGGTGCTTCAAACAGCAGACCTTTTCTCCAAATCTCATAGAAATGAGCTGCTTCCTTGCCGCCGTTCCTGATCTGAGCGGCGCACATACCGATCAGCTCCTTGTTCAGAGCGTGAGCCGCCGCAAAATCCTCGGCTTCCCACCCACGGCAAAGGGAAAACAGGTCATCGTATGCGCCTTTATCAGACGGTCTACGGTCAATAGCGGCCTTGATGGACAGGGCAATCTTATCGTAATTCACCCAACACACCCCAATTCCTGATAAACTTTGAAGATTTTCGGTGCCTGAATTGCAATCCAGTCCACCATTTCTTCGTTTTTCGCCCACGCATTTTCGGGAGCAAAGCTGTTCCATTGTAGGCCAGACTCGTTCAGAAAAGCGTGTATCACCTCATGGCGTAGAGTACAGGCTTCCATGCTCTTTCTGACTTCCTCCGTCTCACCGCCCCATTCCTCAGTTGTGGAGAGATCAAGAATGTAAATCCGGTGGTCAATCGTGGTGCAAAGACCGCCATAGTGAAGTTTCTCCATGTACTCATTCTCCCCGGAAGCCACCCGATAGACCGAGTATCTTGTTCCGAGAATGTCCACTTTCCGAAATAGCTTCATAAACTTACCTCCAAACTACGCAAAACTAAAAGGGCTACCGGTTTCCCGATAGCCCCTTGGCTGTTACTCTCGCCCTTACGAGAGCCTTATAGAATTTTCGGAATGATGTAGGCCAGAGCCAATAGTCCAACGATCATCCAGAACATGACACCGGCACACCAGAGAAAAAATTTCATTCCACAATCAGCTCACATTCTGTCCAGTTTCCAGCGTCAAGGCACTTACCCTCGAAAGTGATGGTGTCTCCGACCTTGACGGATTTCAGTTTTTCTTCCTGCTCCTTTTCAAATTCAGCATAGAAGAAGACGATGGTGTTGTCAACCTTCGTTTCCAGAGTAAGCATTGCGCCGCCTGTCATATTGAACAGGCCGTCATTGGTCATGCCGTTGATCTTCGCCGTTACCCGGTATCGGTTGTACTGGTACAAATCATCTGCTACCAGCTCATTTTCTTTGTAGGCGTAGTAGATTTCATCGAAGGTGGCAGTACCAACTTCCGAGCTTTCCTCGGCAGTCTGCGTTTCAGACTCAGCGGAAGATGAATTCATCAGAGATGACACCAAAATGACAGCGCAGAAGAAAACGGTTATGACAATGATGATACCGCACAGGAGATAAACGACTCTCTTTTTCTGAGGACTAACTTCCTTCTTCATGCTCAACCCGCCTTTCTTATCCTATCATACCATGTAGAACGGCTGATACCAAGCTCTCGGCAACAATCGTCCACAGTCATTTCGCCGTCTTTTTGTTTTTGAGAAAATTTTTCAAACGCCACGGGGTCGATTTCCTTACTCTTGCGACCCTCTTTCCAATCGGGGTCATGCTCACGCTTATGTGCCTTACCCATTGAAGTGCGCTCCACGATCATGTCCCGCTCATATTCGGCAAAGGCCAGCATGACCGTCACCATGACCTTACCCATCGGTGTGTTGTCGGCAACACCCATGTTCAGGATATTGACCTTCACACCACGCTCCACCAGATCACGAACCACCATGGCTCCTTCGGGAGCGGTACGGGCAAATCTGTCGAGCTTACAAACCACCAGCTCGTCACCGGATTTCAGCATGGACAGGATTTCATTGAACATCGGTCTGTCCATCTTCGTGCCGGTGCAAGTGTCCAGTTTGATATTTTCCTCGGCAATGCCCTGAGCTTTAAGCTGTTCCATCTGGTCTTCAAGGGACATACCGTAGAGCCTTTGACCTTTGGAGCTGACTCGACCATATCCGTATCTCATTCGATCTCGAACCCACCTTCCGGCACTCGGCTGTCACGGGGAACTACCACGATTTTGTAGTCCATCAGACGGAGCATTTCGTTCAGCTTGGTAACGCTGACATTCTTCTGCTTAAACCGCTCACTCAGGACATTGGACTTGATACCAAGCCGGTCACAGAGAACAGCAGGACGGATTTCACGGATTTTCATAACCTCTTTCAGAGCTTCCATAGCAATCATGTTCATTCCTCCTTGTCGATATGAGTATAACAAGAAATATCTGAGTTGTCAAGATATATCTGAGTTAAAATGGCTTTTTATTTTTTGCGGTATTTTCGGCACTCACCCCGCCCTCGCTGCCGCTCTCATATCCCCCACCGCCCCGACCACGGAAAACCACCATATCAGGCCGAAAACCGACCCGAAAAAGGGCGAAAAAGAACCGCCCCGGCGGAACCGGGACGGCTTCAAACCTCGCTTTATTTGTTTTTCTTCACGCACTCCGACAGAACCATGAACGGCAGCAGGAGGGAGAACAGAACCACATACACCGGCTTCACCTCCTTACACCCGGCAGGGCTTACCGCCTTGAAACAGCTTTCCAATGCGTCCCGGCGTTCCGTCCTTATTCGAGAAGCAGTAAATTTCAATGGTGTTTCTGCTGTCTCTGCTGGTGTCTGCGGGGTGGTCATATCTGAAATAATGGGGCCAGATGTTCCCGCCGTGGCTTTCGTCCGTGATCTTCCAACCGCAACGGCTCAACCGTGCGGCAAGTGCCTTGTAATAGGTCATATTTACGCCCCCTTTCTCTCGGCGGTGTAGGTATCGAACCACCGACCAGAGCCGGAGCAACGGCACACGAAGCCGCACTTTTGCAGGATAGACCAGAAGCAGGACACACCCACGCCGCCCTCGAAATAGGGAAGAATGGCATAGCCGGAGCCGTAGCCGAGCACATCACCCCACGAAACGCACCCGCTCGAAAGGGTCTTGAAGCTCTCGCCGTTCTTCATGGCCTGTTCTGCGGCCTGATACAGCACCCGCATAACGGCGGGGGACTTGTTCAGGGCTTCGCCCACGGCTGCGCTTTCCTTGTCATAGCCGCACCCGGAAGCGTAGCCGGAGAAAGTGCCGTCATCGGTTCGAGCGGTGGCGGTGGGGTTATGTCCCCATGTGCTACTCCGCTTCCACTCCACAGAAACAGAGAGGAAAGAGAGAGCGGGAGCGGCGGCAGCGGTGCGGAGCTTGGAAAGCTGCTTTTCCCGCCACTTTTCCACATCGGCGGCGGCTCGCTTCTGTGCGATCTCCACGGCCTTCTCACGGGGCAGGGTTCCGGCCTGATATGCTTCCCATTTCTTCGGGGTGCTCCACTCCTTCAAGCCCCTGTCGGGGTCTGTGCGGTGCTCTGCCGCCCAAGTGCGGCAAAAGCCGTTTTCGATGTAGAACCGCTTTCCGTCCTTGCGAAGCTCTGCTTCGGCATTTACGGCCTTGACCAGCTCCGGGAAAACCTCGGCGGCGGGGTCTGCGGGTTCCTCTGCGGGGACTTCTTCGGCGGGGGCATATTCCCGCATGGCTTCGCCAATCTGATTGATGTGAGCGGGGTGAATGTCTCCCGGCTGATAAATGTCGTGGCTTCTCAGCTCGTCATGGGTGGCGGCGGTTTCCACGCTCTGCGCCCATTCCCGGACATACTCATAAATGCGACCGTCCCACTCTCCCACGGTGTTCACCAGCTCCGCAACGGCTTCCCGTGCGGTTTCATAGCCGAGCCGGTTCACCAGCTCCGCAACGGTGGCGGCGGGGGTTTCTTCTCTGGTGGCCTTGAAGACCTCAACCACGGTTTCAAGGTGGGCTTTCGTTGCCTTGATCTGCTCCCGGCGTTCGGTTCTCTCGATGGCGTTCATTTTCATGTTAATGTTCCTTTCCGGCCTGTGACCTGTCGATGTTCAGTTATTTCTGAGCTTGGCTTAAATATATCAGATATTTCTGAGCTTGTCAACGGGTTTTCCGTGAAAATTTCAGATTTTTCTGAGCTATTTCAATATGTGCTTTTTCTCTTGAATTTCCGCACATTCCCGGCAGCGGGACACAATCGAGCCAGCCGCCGCCAGATCAACCAACCCCGGCAGCGACCACCACCGGCACCCGCCAGCCAGTCAGCAGATCAGAAAACCGCCGAACCTCCACCCGGAAGCTCGGCGGTCTGTCATAGTCGGAAAGTCGCCAGCCAAAGTCGCTGACCTCCGAGCGGGAAAGTCGCTGGTCATAGTCGGAAAGTCGAAAGTCACTGGAAAGTCGCTGGAAAGTCGCCAGCCAAAGTCGCTCACTCGTCAGAGTCGGAAGACTCATAGTCGCCAGCCGTGTCTTCCAGATACTTCCTCTGCAAGTCTTCCGGGGACACCTGATCTCCAAGCTGCTGATTGGGCGTAAGCACCATCTCCTGCTTGTCCACATAGCCCATATTGTTCTTCATGAGGAAGATACCAGCAACGGGGTTGATTTTGCCGTTCTGCATATAGTTTTCCATCTGTGCGTTCAAATTTTGATACGCCTTTTTTATGAGGTTACGGCTTTCCGTGGGTAATGTCTTACTATCTACACCATTAGCCCATGCCCAAATAGTCTTTCTATCCACCCCAAAAGCACAAGCGAGGCCAGCAACACTCGGCTTCATATCATCCTCAATACAAATACCGAAATACTGCTCAATCCTCTCTGCAACCTGTTCAGGCTCTCTCATATCCACTTCCGGCCAGTTCCACATTCTCATTGTGTGTTGCAGATACTTCCGATTGTCACCCGGTTCAGTCTGCACACTCATTGCCGTAGTCCGGTCAGGACGCTTATTCCCACCCGTCCCCTTCGGACGGCCACGACCCCGAGCGGGAGTCGGTAAATCTACCACTTTATCACTCATAGTCGTTCTCCTTCCACAAATTATTTTCAGTTAGTCTTTAGTGAGTTTAGTGACCCATTTTCGATTTTTGCTATAAATCTCTCTATATATCACTCTCTATGGAGGGTTTATACAGAAAAATATAGAAATAGCGGTCAAAAATGCCCTCAAAGCCTTGCGCCACAAGGGTTTCCGGTAGTGGCCGATTATTCACCAAAAAAGTCACTAAAACTCACCAAAGGCCGAAAGTCGCAAATATATTCAGTGAGCCACTAAATATATTTCTCTCACGCTGGGAACAAAACCACAGTTTTGGCTCCATCTTTTTGAAGCCACTCAAAATAGGCTATTTTATCTACCCGGCACCCGTCTTCAAGCGGATTGTCGTTATTGCAAATGACCATCTCCACGGCAGCGTCTTCGGGAATATTGGCTAACTTTGCTTTCAGCTCTTTTACAGTCATGCTTCTTCCTCACTTTCCGACTCAGGGGTATCGTCACCCTGCATAGATGCTCGTAGAAAAGCCTGAGTCAAGAGTCTGGCTTCTCCGGGAGTTGCACCAGCCTGAATGGTAGCTCGGTAGAAGAGGATGCCGGTTTCTGCCAGAACCCCGATTGCCTTATACAGCTCCTTGAATTTGTCGTTTTTACCCATTACGGCCATCTCCTTTTTCGCACCGGAGGGAAATCATTTTCTCTCTGGTCAGCTTATCCACTACTCTCCCGATCTCGAAGTAGCTGGACATAGCTGCCAGCCGTTCCAGGTTCTTTGCGGTCTGCGCCGTGACCAATATGGACAGACGGCGCATATTTTTCTTGTTCATGTCATACGCTTCCCTTCATACGAATATCCCGGTAGGTGGGATAGCCGGAGTAGACTGTTTTTCCTCCATGCCATTCCGGGTGAGCTTCCATGTCAGCATTGAACCTCTTTGCGCTGCACACAAAGTAGCCGTTGGACTTACACCAAATCTTGTACGCATCATAGAGCGTCTTGGCTCTGGTATAGGCACCCTCGGCCTTTTCACATTTCTCTTCCAAAAACTGCAAAGCCAGGTCGTTGTCTTTCTCATACTGCTTGACCACCTGACGCATAGCCGGGGACATTTTCAGACCAAACCGCTTGTACTTGAAGTACCCGGCGACCAGCCAAGAGAAGATACCCTGCATAGCTTCCTGTGTCTGGAACTCACTTTTGAGGTTCTTGTCCTGCTCGTCCTCAGAGAAATGCCGGTTGAACTCCACCACTCGCACACGGTCAGAGGCGAACAGGCTCTTGTCATTGACAGAGGGGAGGTCATTACAGGACAGCCAGAGAGTGAATTGAGGGAGGAAAGTCGTGGTAGCTTCGTAGAGGTTCCGGGCTTTGATTTCCTCGCCGCCGGTGAGCTGCTTGATTGTTTCCTCGTCCAGTTTGCCATACTGATTGCTCTCAGCCATCGTGACAAACCGCTTACCTTTCAGGGACGCAAGCATGGGGTTGGCGGCTTCTGCGTTCTTGCTCCGCTCAGACTTGCAGATGATCGACACGGGAGACACGGACGCATAGTCACCGAGAAGGTGGTGAATGGCACTCAGCATGGTAGACTTTCCGTTGCGGGTGGTCTTGCCGTGAAGAATGAACATACATTCCTCGTTTGCCATGCCGAGCATAGAGTAGCCAAGGGCTTTCTGCAGATATTCAGCCTTGTCCGGGTCATTACAGGTCACTTCGGAAATGAACTGCTCCCACCGGGGGCAGCGGGTGTCCTGCAAGGTGTAGTCGAAGCCGGTCTGCATGGTGAGGAAGTCCCGCCAGTCGTGTTCCCGGAACTCCATCTTTTCCAGGTCATAAGTGCCGTTCAGGCAGTTTATGAGATAGGGGTTCGCATCAAACTGTTCCGCCGTGATGGGCATGACGCTGGCAGCGTCCTTCATGAGCCGGTCACGGAAACGGCGATCTCCCATCTTCACGATGAACTTCATGTACTCCCTGCGGCGGTCTTCGTTTCCGATTTCTCCGCAATACAAGGCCATCAGGCGGCAGAATTCCTTGATCTTCTCAGCCACCAGCAGAGAACCAATATCCTTCCTCCAAGCTCCCTCAGAGTAAGTGAACCAGCTCTTTGCTTCTGGGCAGTATCGGGTGTCGTTCTTATAACACTCCGAAAACAACTCTGCCATGCCAGACTCGTCCCAGGAGTATCCGGTTCCGCTGGCTTGGTGGCTGCGCTCAGGTTGAGCTTCCTTGATGTAGAACATTTTTCTGGACTGCTCTTCGTCCATGATATACCGTCCGTTGGAAAGCTGAAAAATCTCCTGATCTTCGGACTGGATATAGGTTTCATCTGTCATTGCCGTCACCGTCCATTCTTGCTCCGCAGTTGGGGCAGTAGTTGTCTTTCCAAAGCAATTCTTTTTTGAATACGTTAACACAATTTGTACATTTCAACCCGGCGTTTGCATGACGGATAGTACCAAACCCATGAATGCAAGGCTCAACGTAGTCACACTCCTCCCACCGCCCATGTTGCACAGGGGCTACGTCTGCGGCAGGAGCTATCTTAATGAGATGTTCGCCAAAGTCGCAAATTGCCCCACAGCGTTTTAGTTCAGCCATTTTAGGCACTCTCCCTTCTCAAAGTTTTAGACCACCTCTGCTTCAAGCAAGCAGGGGATTTATCTTCTCTCGGTCTTGATGGGACATTCCACGAAACACCGCCGCATTTTTCGTTTTCCAGTTTCCAACCGGACGCTTTGAGAGAGGAACCCGTTTCAGAGTCAAGAATATAGGTGATAATCTTCCTGTAACCCATTTCTTTTGCTACTCTCGCACAAGCTCCATAAAGGAACGAACAGGCGTTTTCGTACCATCTGTGCAAAGTCTTGCAACCTCACAAACAGTGCCGTCATCAAGTTTTCTTGCAACAGGTCTACAACAGATAGCGACACCAACCAGTTTGTCACCCTCGTAAGCCGCAAGGCACCACTTACAACCAGAAGTAGCCCCGTGGTGTCTATGGTGCTGTTTTACAAATTCGGTGGCTGGTCTGAAAGAAATAGGTCGTAATTCAAGCCCCATTGAAATCACTTCCTTTTCTTCAAGGCTTTCGCCATCACCAACAGCGCACACGCCTGAGCGTCTTCGTCCCACCACGCACACCGCTCTTGACAGCAAGTGAGAACTTCGTCTGTACTTGGGTTCAGCGGACAATACTTCTTCGGTTCATTCGCCATCTGTTACACCCCCCCCCATAGAAGAAAGCGTTTTTCAGAGCGGTGTCGATATGGGACATGATCTGAGGCGGGAGGGTACAGATATATTTCCAATCCTCGGTAACATCAATGACCCGCACCTGTTCGCACTCGACCATGCTCGGCTCTAAGTTCTCCCATACAAAGGCAACATGAGTAGGCATTTCCAGCCGCTTCATTTTTGTGGTCAGAGGGACTACAATGCTGGTGGGAGAGAACTGGTTTCCCATGTTATTCTGAACGATGACCCAGGGCCGCTTGCCGCCTTGCACATGGCCGGAGGCCGGGATAGGTACATCTATGATGACAACATCTCCACGCTGATAAGGTTTCATGACTACCTCCTATATCTGGTAACTGAATTTACAATGGTTTCAATCTCTGAGCGGGGAAGAGGGGGCTTGCAAGCCTGACTATTGGCATACAGCAGCTCTTTGTATATCTCCGCTTTGGAATATCCCTGATTGTGCATCTGACCAGCCAGAGAGGTCAGACTTAGGTTTCTGCTCCCGGTAGTGATTGTGGGATATTCCGGTTTCAGAGCGATTTTTCCCGGCTTAGGTTTCCGGTAGATTGGGGAGTAAATGCGTTGTGGAGCGGAGGAACCGGCACCCTCTTTCGGAACATCAGGGAAATACTTGGAAACGATATAGTCAATCGCCTCTTGATTTTCAATGATCTCCGAATAGATAATGACTTTTCCGGTCATAATGAAGTACCGGCCACTCCGATAAATCTCCACACCGGCCCGGTTGTTACGGCCTTTGAAGGGGAGAGAGCCTTTCAGCAGAATGTGTACCCCTCTCCCGCTCCGGCTCTTTTCCGTATAGGAACCGCAATGGCCGATAATGTCAGCGGCCAGCGGGTTCAATAATCCTTCTGAAAAACCGTCATCAATGTCAATCCCGATTAGTCCATCGTCATTGAACACATATCCGATGCCGTCATAGATACCATTCGCCACATTCAACACGGCACAGTCAAAAGTCCCCCAGGTGTCAGGCAGCACAGAAGAGGCGGCTTTTTTCTGGCCGGTCTGCATGGGAACCTTACTGCTATTCCAGACATTGACCCATTGGCCCTTTTCTTTCAATTCAGAGGGTATTTTTTCATACATGACGGCACCTCTCGGTCATTCAGGTTTCATAAGGAGATGGGAGTGACCAGTCCCATGTTTCTCCGCCTTTATAGGCATTTCTAAAATAATTGTGTTTGCCATCTCCACTGAACCAGAGATAGTCAGAAGGGAGAACTCGGCCCGTATCGGTTTCCCCGTCTTTTTCCGCATACCACCGGGTAAGAACATCTTCACATAGAGCTTTAATTTCATCATCAATCGGGTTATCTGCATCATACCCGATGAATTGATAGGGAGCTGTAACTACCGCAATGATGGAACCATATCCCTGATCTACACGGTTGAGCGCACACCACACACAAGCAGCTTTTTCCGTATCAGACGGCACACCTCTGGCCTCTCCCCATACCATCTTCGCCAGCACATAAACCTCTTCTTCACTCCAAAGGGGAACAACGGGTGTTGGTTCAGGTGTAGCGATTTCAACCATAGGAGGCTCAGTGGGTTCAATAGTTTCCGGTTCCGGCCTGACTGAACAGGAAGTTAGGAGAACCAATGATAGCAGCAAAGCCGGAAACAGCTTACTCATTGGTGGTTTTCCTTTTCTTCGGAGAAGACTTGGTAGCGAAGAAATACTTATTGTCCACACATACCGGATAGCCGGGGAACCGATTACTGGCCCTCTTAGTTCCCTCGCTATAAATCTTTTCCGCCGCTTCCAGTGGCATTTCACCGGAAACATGGTCAGCACCGGCGACCATAATGTACGGGACTTTCCCGTTATTGTTCACGAATGTCATGAATACTTCCCCTTTCTCTATTCCACGCCTCCACATCGACACCAATCTTTTTCAGTTGTTCTTTGCAGAGCCATGTGTAGTCATCCGGCATTTCGTAGTGCTGGATAAGCCGGTCATGTTCTGCGGCAAAGGCTTCGTAGAAGCGTCTGAGCCTCTTTGGGCCAAAGCCCAGGTGAACCGCAAGGGTATAGAGAACCATTGCGTCAATATCATCGGTGTACCGTCTATCAGCTTCAATGATTTGCCGATTGATCTCCATGTCCATAGCCTTTTTCTCGGCTTTGGTAAAAGTAGCACCGAAGATTTTTCCGCCAGCCTTTTTCACATACATAGCTCACACCTCGAAATCTTCAAAGAAGACCGGGTATCTGTTCTTCATCTCAGTCAGGAGCATCTTTGCGACCTCACGCATATCCGGGTGGGCAGCAGGAGCGGTACGGAGTCGAAGGAAATGCCGCCACTCACGCATATTGGCCGTCATGACCACCTCGGTCTTCGTGCTGTTGGGAAGAACAGACCGGGCCTCCTGCGGGGTACGGCCGTAGTCGAGCATAGCAAAGTAAGAGAACTCCGCCTGTTTGCAAGCCGCAATCCATTGAGGCATTGCCACGCTCCCTTTTGCCATGGTGGAGGGCCGGATAAAAGAAATCTCTCCGCCAAAACTCTCTTTCGAGTAATTGCAGTAACGGGTACTTTCCTGGCAGTAGGAGGCCAGCCGGTGCCGGACAATCTCATGGCTTACACCTCTATCACAGGTGAAGCGAACAGTCACGCTACCATGCTCAATGACGGCCTCATGGCCTCGCTTCAAGATGTTTCTGACAAACTTCTCTGCGCTGTCTTCGGTGATCTTACTCTCGGATTTGTAGCAAGTGCGTCCGGCCAGTTCTATCAGAGAGAGAAGGTCGGAATAGGAGGGAGCATTGACAAGCTCCACTCTGGGTTCAATAATCTTCATGGTCAGACTCCTTCCACATGACTCGCCAGCATATCCGCCTGGTGCGTCCAAAGTACATTCGGATAAGCTCTTACCGCTCTGGTGTAGTCGTTCCATTCCTCTCTCGGGCAAAAAGCTCCCATGTGATACCTGATACACATGATCTCTTCCTCAGTCAGAGCGTAAAACTGGGAGAGAAGCATGACCGATTTATCCCCATGGCCTTTCAGAAGGGTGTCCGGGTTATATTCGTAGTGGTAAGGGTTTTCAATGAGTTCACCATCCAAAGTGATACCTTGCCGCTCCGGTCTGTACTGGTCAATTTTGCAAAGGTCATGGAACATTCCCACCAGATAGGGGGAGCGGTAATTCTTCCACTTCAACTGGCAACTTTCGGTCAGGCCAACCAAGTGTTTTGCCACAGCGAGAGAGTGGTCAAAGAGGCCACCTTCATAATTCCCGTGGTATTTGGTGGAAGCAGGAGCATGAAAAAAGCCGTTTACGGTCAGGTAATCTAAAATATCAATGGTAGCGAGGGGAGAACCGTCAGGCATACGCATGAAATTTAGGAACTCAGACCGGCGATCTCGGTCAGTCATGGCAGACACCTCCCGCATACTCAGGCCGGTGGACGCTTCTCTCGCTGTCAAAACCATCGGGGTAGCGTTTCCGCAGCTTTTCAACATTGGCGGTAAAGATTTCGTCCAGACCCTTGCCGATTGCTGCGGCAGTTATCGCCATATACCAGGCCAAATCACCAAGTTCCTCAGCGATATGCTCAACATCCAGCTCATGACCCTGAAACTGAGCCTTTTTCACAATGTCGATGACCTCTCCGGCTTCACCGCACAGGCCCATTACCCCGTTGCTCAACCGCTCATAGAAGGTGAAGTAATCCATGTTTGCAGTCCTCAGAGCGGCCTTTTGATACTCATTTCCCGTCATGGTCAGCAACCTCCATTTCCAGTACCGTCATAATGGCGTAGTTGGCGAGGTCAATCAGAGTGTCCCGAATGGACTCGTCATTTACCCTCTGCTCTCCGTTACGGGAGAGGGTCTTGAACCGGTTGAACTTATCGCCCAGCCTGATACGGGCCATTGCCATGCCCTCTTCAACAAAGGTTTGGTGGAAGCTGTCACCGTAATCATGGTTCTTCCGGGCATAGAGGTCGTTGATTTCCTCACAGATTTCCCGGTGCATTTGAACCTTTGTCTTTGTCGTGGTCAAAGTATCTTATCCTCACTTTCCACATAGTTTTCAGCAAACCATTGGAGAGGGAGAGTGGAAACTTGTACCGCCCTCCCTCGTCCATAATCAGCCAAGCAGGGCCATCAGGTCGCTTTTGGATTTAGGGGCCGCAGGAGCCGCCTGAGTGGACGCAGGAGCGGTTTTAGGAGCCTGGGTGGGTGTGGGTGCCGCCTGTTCATCCCACCCGTCAGAGGGCCGCTTATCGGCCAAACGAGCGAAGGTAATGGTCTTGTCCGGCTTGTTCTTGTTCGGCTGAACATCATGCTCAATGTCACACTCAATGAAGTGGCCCACAAGGTCTTCATGGTCGATCTCGGTCAACTCGAAGTCCTGCAAGGCAGTCTTCGCAAAGTAGCTGAACGCATTGAGCGCACCTTCGTTCGGAGAGCCGTCAGCTTTCAGCAGGGAAAACCGCTCAATGTGCTTGGCCCCACTCTGCGTCTGCATGGTGACTTCCAGCTTGCCAAAGGCTTCCTTGTAGCTGACCCCGGTAATCTTGAAGATATGGGTTCCTTCCGGGATAAGAGAAAACCCATCACTCAAACCAATTTTAGCCATCTTGTTTGTCCTCCTTAGTCTTCATCATTGACGGGAAAGATAATGCCTACCAATTCCTCGTCATCTCCGGGCAATTCCGGGAAGCTCTTCACCAGCAGGGCTTTTGCGACATTGGAATTGGTGTCAATGTCATAGGCATAAAGGATTTCACAGGTGTCCTTCCGCTCAATCAGCTTCCAGTCATCGTTGCTGATCTTAATGGAAATGTCACCGGCCTGGGTCTTATAGACCCGAATACAATCCTTGATACCGCCATCAGGATAGGGCATGATTGCCTCGGACAGAACCGCATAGTCCGTATGACCAATCTGGTCAATCATCTTATCAATGGCCTGGGGCATAGCCTGAATAGCCGCAGCGGTCACGCTTTTCACCGTAGTGGGAATGAGCATCATAGCTGAGGAAGAAGCCAGCCAACGGTCAGCAAAAGGCAGGTCTTCAATCCCCCTCTTATAGATAACTCCGCTGGAAGCCAGAGATTTCACGAAATTCTTGAACTTCATCGGTTATCCCTCCTTAATCGCTTTCGGCAGCAACCGGTAGCTGTCCTCGGTGGTACTGTACTTGTCCAAAACCCCGTCCGCTTTCATAGCGTCCTTATTGATTTTGGTAGTAGTACTCTTGCTAACCTCCCAGGTGTAGGCGGCACCGGGGATAGACACCTTTTTGTCCCCTTCACGGAACTGCTGAATAGCCGCCTTTTTAATCATATCGGTCAGGGTCTTGTACCGCTTCTCGTCATCGGCAACCTCTGCGGCATGAGCGTCCAGTTTACCTTTCAGCTCTTCGGCCTCCTTCACCAGAGCCGCCAGGTCGGTTTCCGGGGAGAGATTATTGGTACGAAGGGCTTTCAGGATTTCAGCGTCCTTGCGCTCGTCAAAGGCGGGAGAAATGCCGCTCTCAACGAAGTCCTTCCACCATTTCAGAGCGGGTTTCACATACCGCTTCTCGAAGTCCGGGTAACGCTCAGACACCTTGAAGGGGCGGGTGATAGTGTTGGTTCCCTTGCAGACAAACTTGGAGGGGTCGGCGTAATCACCGTCTTCCAAGAAGGAAGCCACCATGATTACATCGTCCACGCCGAGAAGGTACGCATAAAGAGCCGCTTGCAGGGCATAATACTCAGGAATATCCTCGGCCCAATCCTCCACACGCTTGGAGGTCTTCATTTCGAGAACCGTGGTGGGCTTGCCGTCCTTGTCGTACAGAAGGTAGTCCCACATACCGCCGAGAACCGCAATTTCGGGGAAGAAGTCACCCCAAGTGCGCTTGAAGTAATCGGCACCCCAAATATCGGTAGGAGTGACCAGATTGGTCATGAAGTAGGACTTCTTCATGTACTCGGCCTGTTTGGGTTCGATGGTCTTACCGGCAATGGTGTAGATCGTGTCCTCAAAAGGCTTGGCGTAGGTGCGAGTGACTTCACACCAGACCTCGAAGGGGGTCTGCCAAGGGTTCAGACCAAGAATGGTAGCAAAGCGGGTGGCGGTCAGCTTCTTGGGCTTCTTCGGAGGGATAATCTGAATGCGGTTATTATCCAACCACTCCATATCTTAGCCCTCCTGCGTGTCGTAGGCGTTCAGCATTTCACCCACACCGGCGATAAGCTGGTCACACACCTCAGCGGTGATCTTGGTGAAGCCCTCGGTCTTGACGGCAATGCTCTGAACGAAGGACTCCTGTTCAGCGTCCAGCTCCAACAGCTTTTTCAGGGCAGTTTTCAGGGCGGTGATCTGTTCGTCAGAAGCAGCACCATCAGGAGTAGCCGTCAGCTCTTTCTTAATCTCCTGACGCTTCTCAGGGGTCACAGGAGCCTTGCGGGTCTGCTTGGGTGCGGGAGTAGGAGCGTCTTCGCCGGTGTCCTTGGAACCAAGCGAAGCGTCAATGTTGTCGGCTTCGATAATGTCCAAAACGAGCTGCCACAGATAGCGGCGCATATAGGTGATAGAGCTGCCGAGAGCCTGCATTTCATTGGTGACGGCCTTGCCGCTGTTGGAGATAATCGGGGCGATCTGAGTGAAAGGAGCCTCAAATACAATGGGGTCTTCCTGCCGGTCATGGCAGTTATACACTCTGGCAATGGCGTATTCCTTGCCGAAGCTCGGAGCCATCAGAAGACCAACCTCACCGAAAATGCTCTCAGCCACAGGTACAATGTCTTCCAGCTCGAAGTATTTGAATTCGAGCGAGATGTTCTTGCCGGTCTTCTTCACACCGGCATTCAGGAACTTTACACGGGCAATCTGCAATTTCTGCAACGCATTCATGCCGGTGTAGTCCATCGGGGTTTCCTTTTCCTTGGTAGCCATTTTGATTTCCTCCTTGATGTTTAACATTTTCCATCGGAACCTACGGTCAGCCGGTACTTTTCCTTCATCTTCCATTTGAAACCGAAGATCGTAGTCATGAACGGTATGACCGTCAGGTTTGAATGTGGTAGGGCTATCCTTGTCCCATTTCAGGAGCAACGCCCACAGATCAGGGTAATCTTTGCGGAGGAGACGGAGCTGGTCTACACCTTGACTGTGACAGAACCAACACCCCCCCCTTGCGCTGGTCGTATAGATGGGAGATAAGAGATCGTTTTCTTCGCATATCTGGCGGCAAAACGCTTCGTCCCACCCGATCTCTACAAGGGGCATTTTGAACCCCGGCTTTTGGTGTCTGGCTATTCGCTCAGGCTCGTCAGCCGCAATGCCGAGGTACTGCACAATATTTTTCTTCGCTCCTTGTGCAAGGGAGCTTTGGGAAAACTCTCCGTTTGAGGTCGCTGGTACACCATTGTCCCCGGAGCATAGGGAAGCCGAGGATAAGACCCGTCTTTGAGCTTCTTGCACCAGCTCCCGATTGTGAACGGGAACCCCAATGGCTCTGACTTTGAGCTTGGTGTTGCACCATGCTCCGATTGTGAATGGGAAGCCGGTATTCCCCCCCCATCAGTTTTCCGTTTGGGGACATGGTAGAATAGCTTTTCATAGGTCAGCTTCTCGCCGTTGCGAGTAGCACAGAGATGTTCCACCTCGATACCCCAACGCTCCTTGATGATCTTATCGGCCTTGGCCTTGAACTCAACCATCGGTGGAGGGTCGGCGGGAATGTCATCGGTAGCCCACACTTCGGCGTGAATGATACGATCTAAAGGCCAACCAAGCTGCTCAATGGCGAACAGGCAAGCCAGACTGTCTTTCCCGTAGCTCAGGGACAGCACATATTCTTCCATAGGCTATTCCTCGAACAGAGCCAGCAGCTTCCTCTTTGTGCTGTTTACCCTGCGAGTATTCCGCTTCGGGGGTTTCAGGCCGAGGAAGTCACGCACATACCTTTGAGCCAAACGGATATACCAGTCACGGTCTACAACCTCAATGGTCAGACTGTTGTCGTTGTCCACCACACACTTTGCGGGAAGTCCTGCGATCTTCACAGGATTGCCGGTGCCGAGATGGATTTTATACAGGGTGCCGTACCGATGATCGGAAGTGGCGTAAACTCGGTTGACCTTCTGAACCACGGTCATCTCTCCGTTGATCTCATGGAGAGCGTCACCGTATTTGCTTCCGGCCTTGGCAACCAACTGGAAGTCCAGTAGCCGATCACAGCCCATAATGGTTTCTTCCACGGGAACACCGTAGGCCAAATAATCCTTGACGGCCTTGGCAACCACACAGGCATTGTTATTGACATTGAACGCACCGGCAGGAGCTATGCCACGGACGAGGACACCGCCCTTGATTTTCGGCTCACCCTCGAAAGGCAGCTCCACATAATTGTTTACATCTTTCTGACAGATCATCTTTATCAGGTCTTCTTCCAACTCAAAGCCGGTACGGGTTTCCCATTCCTGCGTGATCTCCTGATATTTGGAAACATCGGAGTCATCCAGACTGACCATGATACCGTCCGTGTTGAGCTGAATGATTTTCAGCGTGGGGCAATCCTGAATGAGATGAACAGCCATTTCAAGCAACTGCAACTGGCCTGAGATACAGACCGAGCGACCCATGAGAGGGTCATAGAGGTCATTGTACCGATTGAGCATGGCACCGTAGGTGGTATTCAACACCAGCTTTAGAGCATTGGCCGTGGCCTTGTCACCGGCTTTTTTCGCTTTGACCCGCCGCTCAATGGTGGCAGCATATACATCAGGAGAAGGGATGTTCCGGCTACAATACCCGTTCAAAATCATCTGGTGAGGGTAATAGCTGGCAACATCTTTGTTGCGAATGGAACGGGTTTTCGTGGCTTCCTCTCGGTAACAGGGAATGGCCCCGTGAATACCACCGTAGGCAATCGTGCAAGGGCAATCCCCAACCATAATTTCCAGCTTCTCTTTGAATACCACCTCATTTGGGATGGTCATATCTTTCAGCCGGTCAAAAAACGCAAATACTTCCTGCGGAATGTACTGCCGTAGTAGAGTGGCCGGGTACTGGTACTCTCGCTCGTCATAATGGGGCTTTGGCTCTGCATCAAGATAAGCAGCAGTCAACTTGGCGTTGGTCATATAAAGAGCCTTTGCCGGGTATATGCCCTTCTCTTTACCCAGGGTCAACTTGCTGGACAGGTAGCCTTGTCGAAGGTCATCCAGCTTATCGGTTGCGTCCACATCATGCTTACAGTAAAAGATGACCTCTTCCAATTCTTCGGGGGTCAATGGCCTATCAAGATTGAAGGACACAGTGGTTTCCCGAATATCCATACCCAGGTGCGCTTCGATTGCTTTCAGGGACAACCCCATCTGGCAATCGTCCATGAGGTCATATTGGTCAAAGTAAACCCGGCTCTCACGGAGATCAGGGTGTTCCCACCCCTCATGCCCCTGGACGATGATGAAATCATTGACCACCTTCACCTCTTCCGGCGTGTAGTCCGCCAGGACTGCTTTCAGAATGAATTGGTCATAGTGCTTATTGTTGAACCCAGCCAAAAGCGGTTCCTGTTCCATGAACTGCCTGACAGCCTCATTGTCGTTGTGAATTACGGTGTATTCCCCGGTGGCCTTGTGCTTAAACACGAAGAGCCAGTCAAAGGCGAATACCTCGCAGTCGAAGATAAAAAGATTATCCATTCACATCACCTCCCCATTGTTGAGCCATTGCTTGTGCAACACCCGGAAATGTCTTTGAACGAGTTTTTGGGTCACGCTCATTTCTTCCTTGAAATCTCCGGTAATTCCCATGAGCGTCTTTGCAACCTCCATTAACATACGGTGTAACTCCTTCCCGAATAATATCGGTAGGGGTAAGGGGGGGAGGTTTTTAAGCCAAAGGCAAGTGCGTTTCGTATAAGGGTGTCCGAACCACCATGGCTGTATTGCTTGGGTATATTGTGGTAGCTGGTGAATTTTTCCGGGAGTAGGGTTCTCAACACAGATTTTCTGACAATCTGCTTCCAGAAATCTCATGAAAAACGCTTTTGCTTCAATGGCTTTCGCCATTCTCTCTTTGTTGATTTCCCCTTTTATTCGCAATCGAACTGAACCCGCATTGGTTAGATAGGTGCATGGAGGAAAGGCAATCAATAAATCCCAGGTTCCAACAATGGCATGAAGATCACCGTCCATCGTGATAAACGGCTTATTGCCATTGATAAGCGGAAGAACATCTCCTTTAATGTGCCATTCCGGGTGTCCACCAGAACACTCCTGCGTATCGCAAGAATAGGCTTCATGCCCTAATTTCCGAAAGGCGATACATACCGCTTGGCTCTCTTCACAGGCTACAAGGACTTTCATTTTGCCTTAGCTCCCCGGATGATATAAATGCACTTATCAACCCGGTAAGCGTCATACCCCTTCGGGTGCTGCTCATTGTACTTGCGCTTGTGGCCGGAAATGGTTGCCAGCTTGTTCTTTGCCTCTTCTTTGGTGTCATACTCAAAGCACATATTCTTTGCGTTTCCGCTGGTCAGGAAATCTTCAATGGCTTTGACTTCCTCGCTCTTAGAAAAGCCCCGTTTGTCGGGAGCCTGAACATTGTAGGTAATTTTCAATTTATTCACCCTCTTTTTAATTGATTTCCGGGGCAGCTATCGTGTCGATATAGCAGAGGTCTTCGGTGCCGGGGATAACATCAAATAGGCTAACCGTGACTGGCTCAGAAGCTCTCTTCCGTCTTTCATGCCCTACGGCAGAACGCATGGCGGAACAGGCTACCGTGATAAACTTCAACCTCTGCAACTCAGGAAGTGCGAAATATCGCTTTACGCTTAACAGATACCGGAAGATAACCACATCGAACCATTCGTCAGAGTTCAAACCCTGTTGTCTTAAATAGCGGTACACAATATTGATGTGTTCCGAAGCAAACCGGCTTTCTTCAAGTGTGAGAGGCCGTTCATAAAACTGTTTTGGAAGCCTGACTGCTCCGCCCACATCACACTCACGGGTTTTCATTTACCCCCCCCTTCACTCTAAAATTTTACAGCCGCATTTTCGGTACGAAGTGCATCGTTTCTTATAGCTGCGAACAAGATACTGAACACCGTTATCCACATAATCGTAGGCAATCGGCTCTCCCTTGCCCTCAAAGTTTCTGGCAATACGCCCCACGCTCTGCGTGATAATGGCGTAGTCCTTTTGCGGGGTGGTCAGGTACAGCCGGTCAAGCCGGGGAATGTCCAGCCCCTCTTTCGCCAGAGCGTAGGTTGCAAACAGATAGTGCTTTTTCCCGGCCCTCATGTCCTCAATGGCTTGCTCCCGTTTCGCCTTGCCCTTCTTGGAAGTCATTTTCCCGTCCACCATTACGGCCTGATCTCTCAGGTGTTTCGGAAGATGGGCCATCAGATATTCCAGGTGGGCCAGCCGGTCGGAAAGAATGAGGTTGTAATGGCCGGAGTTGAGCATCAGGTCACCCACAATCTGACCGTTTCTGCAAAAGTCCTCTGCCAGATAATTCACCAGCTTGGCATAGATGATCGTGCCGTCCGTGTCCAGGAAATCTTTGCTCAGGCCAACCCTGGTAGGCCGGGGAAGAACGCTGACGGTCATGATCTTGTCCGCAACCGCCTCTTCCGGCACCTGATAGGCGATTTTACCCAGGAGGGCATAGGTGGCGGCAATCATACCGTCTGCCCGGTGAACCGTGGCAGAGAGGCCGTATTTGTGCTTTGCTGCCAGAGAACTCAGCACCTTGGAAAACTGCGTAACTGCGGTAGGTGTCCCGGCGACCCGGTGGCACTCGTCTACGATGATGCACCCCCAGGTGTCCCGGTACCGGTCAAGGTCGATATTGCACATGGTCTGCACCGTGGCGAAGGTGATCGCCTTGCCGATTTGCACCTTTCCCTCCGTGATGGTTCCAGTCAAAGCCGAACTCATGTACTGCTCCGCTCGGTTCTTGCTCTGCAAAAGCAAGTCCCGGGTATGGGTCAGCCAGAGGGTTTTTTGGCCTATCTCACAGGCCAGGGCAATACCTATCTGGGTTTTCCCGGAACCGGCAGGACTTTGTAATATCCCTCTCCCGCTCTCCGCCAGGGCCGCTTTCGCCGCCTCCTGGTAATCATAGAGCGGGATGTTGCACCGGTAGTCAACCCGAGGCTGCGGGGCAAAGGCCATGGACACATCGGTGAACGGGGCCAGCCGAAGAACATCGTTGAAACAGCCATAGGGAAGCACTAAGGTGTCGCCGTCCCATTGCATGAGGTACAGCTTTTGCGGGGTATTTCCCAGGTAGAAGTTCATCCGGGCTTTCTTAGCGTAGTCCGGGTTCGCCAGCACCAGGTTCTTCTTGCACCAGGCCAGCAGCTCAGGAGTGGGGCCGTCAATGCGGAGCTGGCTCGAAACCGTCATGTGCATTTCGACACCCACTCTTCCAGGGTAATCCCGAACTGCTTGATCTCCGGCCAGTACAGCGATCTCCGGGTCAGCATGGCCCTCTCCATGTTCTCAAAGGAAATGAACCACACCTCACCGGTGGTCATTCTCAGGGCGAACCAGCCCTCGCCGTTCCCGGTCTGCCGCCAGAGGGTCATTGCGGAATACTGGTTTTCCTCGACCCTCTCCAAGCGGAAAATGTCTTTCTCACACACTTTGCAGTCAATGGGATAGCTCTTGCCGTTTCGGGCCGCAATCACATCAAAGGGCTGGCCCTGGCTCTTCTGAGCGAGGTTGTGCGCCCAGAACCCGTACCCGGAAAGGCTGATACAAAGCTGTTGCTCAAAGGAGGTTCCTGTCTTGCGGTTATTATTGGTCATGTCGTTTTCCCTCCCCACATATCGCAAAGCAGTACGAAAGCCTTTAGGAAATACTTCGAGGCGTTCAGGTGTTCCCGGGACTCACGGGAGAAAAGAACCGCCTGGTCACGAAGCCTCATGTACTCCTGGTATTTCTCCGAACGGGGAGAACATTGTTTCTTGATGACTTCCGCTTGCTCCTTGAAATGGTCAGCCTTGAACTGGGTCGTTATCGCCTTTTCGCTTTCCTCCACCTTGCGTTTTCCGAAGTAGTCCAGCAGCTCATTTACTTGTTCGTCAGACCAGGCGGGGTCTGCCACCAGCAGTTTGAAGAGCTTGCGGGTCTTTTCCAGAGTGGTCGGAAAGAACTTATCGGCAACCAGTTCGCATCCTCCGCTATCCCATGAAATCTTTACGATATAGTTCATGGTTCTCCTTCCACCGCCCCTTCCGGGGCGGGATTGTTTTGGATTACAGATCAAACGCAGAAGCCGAAGGACACGCCAATACTGCTGTAGGCGTCGCCATTGCCGGCGCTGCCCGAACTGTTCACACCGCAGAAACTGTTGGCGTTGCCGGAATGAGGCGACCGCTCCCACCGCCATCCACGCTCACCGTCAGGGTACTTTTTCGCATAGGAGAAGTCCTCCTGCCGGTACAGCTCATACCAGTGACCTTCCCCGCCGTTGGAGTAGATTTTCCGGCCAAAGATTTCCTGCTCGGACAGAAGGAAGAGCGGGTCAAAGGTTTCGATCATTTCCGGCTTCTCGTTGTCGCCGCCCTCACAGGTGTACTTGACCACGGGGGTGATGACTTCCACCAAATCGTCAGGCAGCAGGTTCCACACATCACCGTGAAGCCACTTCCGCATGAAGCTGTCCTTCCAGGAGGTCAGGTTGGTCATCTTGTGGTTCATCACCTGGCGGTCAGGCCAGAAGTCCACCAGCTCCCAGGTGATCGGCACAGGAACATCGTGTTTGTCGAGGTCGTGGTAGAAACCGATGATCTGAACCTTGATGGTCACACCGTTCTTCAACTTGACGGTCTTCTGGTCACCGAGCCGGAACATCATCTGAGCGAGGCCGCTGTCACAGATTTCCTTGATCTGCCGCCAGCTCATGTCTTCCGGGGTCTTACGGGCCATGAGGGAGAAGGAAGCCGCCTCCAACCGGTGGTTGAGCATGACACTCAGGGGAGAAGCCGCCCAGAGATTGTGCGTCTGTTGCTTGGCTTTCAGGCCGTCCAGCTCCTTCTTCAAGGTGATATTCTCTTTCTCCATCCGCTCAAACTCGGCGGAGAGCTGAGAGATGATCTCTTTCATGTGAAAATCTCCTTTGCATTTTCCGAAATGTCTGATATAATCAGAGTGAGCTTTTACGCTTGCCGTGGATGGGACTGCACTCCCGTCTGCGGCTTTTCTTTTTCTGGGGAATGTAGGGGTCAAACGCTCCGGCCAGCTTGCAGAAGACATAGAAGAGAGCCAGGGCAATGACCATGTAAAGCGTTCCGGTGCCGAGGGCCATCATGTTCTGCTCAATGGCACCAACCAACCCCAACAGCCAGAAAAAGGAGAGAAATGCCAGGGTTCCGAATACCCGTTTCATTCTGTTACCTTCTTCCACACATACTCTTCTCCGGTCTTCTTTCGGTACCAGTCCTCAAACTCGGCCCTGTGTACGGGGTCAGTGAAATACTCCCGCACGATCTGAACCAGCAACAGGCTTGCGGCTCTGGCCTGGGCTTGTACTTCCGGTACGAAAGCACTCACGGCTCTCCGCATGACCCCATCCGCATCCGGTACTTTTGCAGAATGTCGAGGGAACGGCGCAGAATTTCGTCTGCCTTTTCACCGGTACGGACACCGGAGAGAGTGGCGGACATTTCGTACTTGTCCGTCATCAACCCTTCATCGGAGAGCTGCCGAATGAGCCAGGTGAATGTCAGGCTCTCACCGGTGACAAGCTCTCTGATCTGCTCCCGAAAACTCTTGCGCTCCTGCTCAGTCAGCCGGATAACCGGAGTATCGGGAGTCCAGTACGGACGAGGTGTGGGGGTTCCCGCCATCATGCGACCTCCTTTCTTTGAATTACAACTAAAGTTATAAATTATCCTTGCAAGGGAAACTCTCTTATGCTATACTGAACTTGCCACAGAACAATAAGCATTAGAGATTTCCGTTTGACATAGGAGCCGAATTTCTTTTCAAAGAAAGAGATTTGACCCCTCGGATTGTTGTTGCCTGTTTTGTAACTTTCGTTGTTGATATGAGTATATCGTAGTTATCGTACTTTGTCAATAGGCAATTTCGTAGTTTTCGTATTTTATATAAGAGGCTTTTACGGAGGAACACAGTATGTTCAAAACGAGATTTGAGCAATTATGTAATGAACGCAAAATTTCCCCAGCAGCGGTATGTGAAGCTATTGGTTTATCAAACAGTGCATATAGCAAATGGACTGAAAATTCTTTACCTCGCAATACTACCCTATTGAAGATTGCTGAGTATTTCAATGTATCAATAGCATACCTAAAGGGTGAAACCGATGACCCCGACATAACTTTGAAAGAGCGTTTATTCCCGGAAATTGCTACGGACTTACGGAAAAAGCCGCTTGATGGTGAAAACATCAATATTCCTGAATTTTGTCAGACTCTTTTATTCTTCTTTGAAAACTGTGATGCACCTGGTCAACTGCGCATAATCCAATTAGCCATGAATGAATATGACCGAACACAAAAAGAAAAAACAAATCCAACGAAAGACTCTGCTATCGGCTAAGATCATCGACCTATCTGAATGGAGAAAGACGCTATGAAAATCACGAAATTTCCCATTGACCTCTCCATGCTGACCGAAGAAGAGATAGACCAGTTCCGGCAAGACCCTTCCACACTTTTTGAAGGGGACACCGATGTATGTTTATATCTCCGGTTCAGCTCTGAACGGCAACGGGAACAATCCATTGAAGGGCAGCTCCGTGATTGCCGAACCTTTTGCAAACTGAATAGCTACCGCATTACCGCCATCTATGTAGACCGAGCTACCACCGCCCGGAAAGATGTAGAGAAGCGAGTTCACTTCCAGGAGATGATACGGGACAGCGAGAAAAAACCCTGGGAGTATGTGGTTGTTTGGAAGCTCGACCGCTTTGCCCGGAACCGGACAGACAGCGCACTCTTCAAGTTCCGGCTCAGGAAGAACGGCGTAAAGGTCATCTCTGCCACCGAAAACATTTCCGAGAAACCAGAGGGTATTATCCTTGAAGCTGTGTTAGAGGGCATGGCCGAGTTTTACTCTGCTGACCTCTCTCAGAAGATCACCCGGGGCATGAGAGAGTCGGCCTTGAAGTGCCACAGCATCGGAGGCCATGTTCCCCTCGGGTACAAGATTGAAGATCACAAACTGGTCATCAATCCGGCCACCGCCCATATCGTCCAGGAAGCCTTTGAGCTATATGCCAATGGGGAAACCGTTGCAGACATTTGCCGGATGTTCAATGCCAAGGGCTACCGTACAGCCAAGGGAGTTGAATTTAACCGGAACAGCTTCAAGTCCATGTTCCGCAATAAGCGGTATATCGGGGTCTACACCTACAAGGACATTGAAGTGGAGGACGGCGTTCCGGCCATCATCGACAAGGAGCTGTTTGAAACGGTGGGCCGTAGGCTCTCTAAGAACGCAGAAGCCCCCGCAAGGGGCAAGGCCAAGGTAGATTACCTCCTGGCCGGAAAACTCTTCTGCGGCCATTGTGGAGGCTCTATGAACGGGGAAAGCGGCACCAGTAAGACCGGAGCCATCCACAACTACTACACCTGTTACACCAGGAAGCGGAAACACGCTTGCGAGAAAAAGCCCTTAAAGAAAGATTGGATAGAGTATATCGTAGCGCAGGACGCTATGGAGCTGCTGACCGATGATACAATTCAAGAGCTTGCAGATATGGCGATCTCTCAAACGGAACAGGACTTGCGAGAAAATACCCGTATTCCTGAACTTACAGACCGGATGAAAGAAACCGAGAGTGGCATTACCAATATCACAAAGGCTATCGAAAAGGGTATTGCCTCTGACGCTCTCATGAACCGCCTTGTAGAGTTGGAAAAGGAAAAGAAAAATCTTCTCCGGCTTCTGGCCGAAGAAGAGAAGTATGTCTGTAAAATTGAACGGAGCCAGATTGTTTACTGGCTGACCGAGTTCAAGGGAGGCCGCATTGAAGATGAACGATACCGGCGCATTATCATAGACCTTATGATAAACTCGGTCACGGTATGGGACGAGCCTGACGGTTTCCGTATTACCACGGCATACAACCTGACCTCCTGCAAGAGCAAGACTTTTCGTATAGCTCCTTCCGGCGAGAAGGGGTTCGGATTTGAAGGGTCAGAGTCCACCAAAAAATAAGAGACACGCGAAAGCGTGTCTCTTATTTTTTGGGTTCACTCATTTCATTCGTTCACCCCAAGGGTAATTAAAATGCTCGGTGGAAGTGAATTCCACCTCCGCCAAGATTTTGCTGCGCAAAATGCTTGCACGGCGCAAATGCGCCGGTTTTGGTATCCGTGGGACATTTAACAGCGCACAAACAAATGAATTGCTTGTGCACCAAGGTTTTCGCAAAGCGAAAACGCTTGTGACGCGCCACTTGGCGCGCTTTTTTGTTTTTCCGCAGACGGCTTAAAGGTTCACTTGGGCCGCTTTTTGCTCACAGCCCCAGGCTCTCGACCCATTTCTGCACGCTTGCCATGCTCTCGCGGCTGCTCAGGCGCTTGCCGGGGAGCCACTTCGTCCCCTTCGAGCAAGCGGATCTCAAAACGTCCTCGCCGCCCATGCCGCTGCCGCCGGAGGTGGCAAAGGGGATGACGGTCTTGCCCGAAAAGTCGTAGCTTTCGAGGAACGTCTCGATGATGCGCGGGGCCTGATACCACCAGATGGGAAAGCCCACGAACACCGTGTCGTACTGCGCCATATCCGCGACCTTGCCCGCGATGGCGGGGCGGCTCTTGGGGGCCTTCATCTCGATGGTGCTGCGGCTCTTTTTATCCATCCAGTCCAAATCGGCAGCGGTGTAGGCCGTCTCGGGCGCGATCTCGAAGAGGTCGCCGCCGGTCACACCGGCAAGGGTCTTGGCAAGCTTCGCGGTCTGGCCGCTGGCGGAAAAATAGGCAACTAAGATTTTCATTCTACTGCACTCCTATCTATTGAAATTTCTCACTGTTTCGCTTCCGGAAGGACCTCGTTGATGCAGGAAAGCACGTTGAGCGTGCGCGGGAAGCCGATATACGGCAGGCACACCGTGAGCGCCGCGAGCAGGACCTCCTTCCCGTTGCCGACGGTGGCGTTCCCGCCGACGTGGGCCTTGACCTGCCCTTCGCAGCCGCCCTGAGAAGCGAGGATCGAGAACGTCAGCAGCTCGCGCTCATGGATGGTCAAAAACTTTCTCGTATAAAAATCGCCGAAGCAGTAGGCGGAGAGATCGTCCTGAATGTTCTCCTGGTTCTTCGGCGCGGCGGCGCGCAGTGGTAGACGGCCTCCTTGATCTCCTCAGGCTTCACGCCGTACAGTGCCTTTTTCCGCCTGTTCTGCTCTGTTCATTGCAATGTCGCCTAATGCGTATCCTTTGCAGTCGCGGCACGAATGCTCGCACCGGCTGCTTTTCTGTTCTTACTTCCCACATTTATAACGTTTTGTTCGCTATGCCAAATCCTCATTTTGAGAAATGCAAATTTTGCGCACATCGCGGGGGAACCGCGCAAAAAAGGAGCATTCTTTCGAATGCTCCTTTTTTCACATAAAGTTTGCGAAGATCGACGCGCCGACGACCGTGAGAAGGCCCGCCACGACGATGGACAGGCTGCTCATCGCGCCCTCGACCTCGCCGATCTCGAGCGCCTTGGCCGTGCCCAGCGCGTGCGCGGCCGAGCCAATGCTCACGCCCTTGGCGATGGGGTCGGTGATGCGGAAAAGCCTGCACACCGAAACTGCGATCACGTTGCCGAAAATGCCGGTGATGATGATCATGGCGACCGTCAGCGTCACGTAGCCGCCGAGCTCTTCGGAAACGCCCATGCCGATGGCCGTCGTGATGGACTTAGGCAGAAGCGTCACGTATTCCTCGTGTGTAAGATGAAAGAGCTTGCTCATCACAAACACGCTGCAAAGCGTCGTGATGACGCCGGAGAGAATACCGGCGAAGATGGCCTTCCAGTTGCTCTTCAGAAGCGATAGCTTTTCATAAAGCGGCACGGCGAGGCACACGGTCGCGGGCGTGAGCAGGTAGCTCAAATACTTCGCGCCCTCGTAGAACGTGTCGTAGCTGATGTGCGCCGTCAAAAGCACCGCAATGGTCAGCACCACCGAGATGAGCAGCGGGTTGAAGAGCGCGAACTTGAACTTTTTTTGCAGCAGCACGCCGATGCCGTAGGCAGCAAGACTGACAGAGACGCCGAAAAAGACGGACTGTTCAAAAAATGTCATTTCTTCTCCGCCCCCTTCTTGCCCTTTTTGAGTACCGCCTACGTCACAAGGCCGGACACGGCCATAACGACGATCGTTGTCACCGCGGCAATGATGAGATAGGCGACAAGATTCGCCTGAATGACGTCCCACGAAGCCATCAGCCCCACGGCGGGCGGAATGAACATGATGGGCATGATCTCGATGAGAAAGCAGGCCGTGTCGTGCACATCACTGAGCTTGATGACGCCGAGCATCAGGCAGAGAAACATCAGCACAAGGCCGTAGATGCTCGCCGGAACGGGCAGGGGCAGAAAATAATTCAGCAGCTCCCCAACAAGCGAGACGATGAGGATGATGCCGAACTCCTTGACATATTTCATGATTTTTCCTCTCTTTGTGTGTTAATTTTCATTGTACGGCGCGCACTTTCCCCTGTCAATCGACGAACGGGCGGGATTCCGCCCCGCTGCGTGGCTTTTTCTTAACAAGGTGTATAAAGGCGGCGCAAACGCCGCGCTTTCTCCGCCCGTGTGCAAAATCCCATCTTCTGCAAAAAATCATCGTCCGCTTTGCACAGAACAGCCCGCGCGGATTTAGTCGAAGCGCCGAACTTGCAGTTTTTTCTCCAAAAGGTGAGCAAATGCGCGCTTTTTTACGTCTAATGAGATAAAAGCCGATGCTTCGCCGCCGCTCTCTGCCGGGGCGGTGAAGCGCCGAGTGGAAAATTCATACAGGGAGGATAACACCATGCAAGTATCCACACAGCCGCGCAAAAGGCTTTTGTTCGCTGCGCTCTTCCTCGCAATTCTCGTCCCTCTTTTCTTCACCCTCGAAATCCGCTCGCAGCTGCCGCTCCTCGGTTTCGAGGGCGGCTCGCCCCTGATCGACTGGGTACATCAGAATACGACTGGCAGCGGTTTCTTGCGGAAAGTGACCGGGGACGCCACCTTTTACAGTCTTGTGCTCCTTGCAAATGACTCGCGCCTCGGGGCGCTGCTGTTTTTCCAGAGCATCGTCTGTGCTGCGATCGCGCTCGTTCTGCTCTGGCTGACGCTGTACTGCAAAAGGTCCTATCTTGCGCCGTTTACGGTCGCCTATACGATTTTGTCCGCGCTCATTTACCTGGCCACCATGGGCGACTACGCCATCAACTCGCAGGCAGAGGAATACTGCGTCCTGATGCTCTGGGGCGCTTATCTGCGGGAGGGGCGTGGCCTCGGCTCGGTACTCGTCTATCTGGCTGTCGTGGGATGCTATTTTGTCAGCCTCGCGCGCAGCCGCAAGGCGGCGTGAGACGTTCCCCAACTTTTCCACAGCAAAGAAAAACGGCGCGGTCTCCCGCGCCGTTTTTTTTCGTTTTCACATCAGCGTCATATAACTGACGCCGTCGAGCGCTTCAAGCGCCTGAATCTCCTCGTCCAGCGTCGTTTTGCCGTTCACCCAGAGGGTGAACGTGCCGCACACGGGGCCACCGCTCTTCTCCTGCGTCTCGCTGAAGAGGTTCAGGTCCCAAATGTAGTGTCCGCAGCCCTTTACCTGGCGGATGATC
>ERZ827450.1127-NODE-1127-length-31119-cov-3.407835_pt1 | contig 31119 bp, 22 predicted proteins | sample MGYA00519773_ERZ827450 | MGnify/ENA primary metagenome ERZ827450 (study PRJEB31778, sample SAMEA3449306) | human gut metagenome | biome: human gut; feature: human-associated habitat; material: faeces | place: United Kingdom | collected 2010/2012 ...
TCGGTTCGCCGATTCCAAGGAAACCACATACCGCACGGCGCCCATATAGTCTCCGGAGGAGCTGTACATCGCCTGTGTAACCGCCATCACCTTTTCGCCGGAATTCAGCGTCCCGGTCCAAATAGCGGCGCCCTCGTCGGAGCTTTTGGCCAGCTCATAATCGGGCATCGCCTGCTTCTGGTCCACCTCAAATCCGGTAGAGGTAATCAGGCTTCTGTCATGCCTGTCGAACGCCATCAGCTCCATCTGTTCCTTATCGGAAAACGTTTCTACATAATTGACCGCTGTAGCGTTAAATCTGGAATAATCGTCCAGGCTTCCGGAAAAATAACTGGAAATTCCTGAAACATGTCCCTGAATGGTAGACTGGATACCGTTATAATAATAATTACGCACAACAAAAGCAAAGCTTAAAATCAAGATCACCAAAATGATCACAATTAAGCCCAAGCTATTAATCAGCCAACGTTTTGTTATGCCTCTGATATGCATACGGAAAAAGTCCTTTCAAGATTTGAATTTCCATCGGATCATTGCGGGGGAGGGAGCCTTGGTCTTCTTCCCTTTTGAAGCGTCCAAGCCCAGCGCCCAATCAAAAAAGCGCCGGGCCTATGCCTCCCACTTATACCCTAACCCCCATACGGTAACGATGTGCCTGGGGTTCGAAGGCTCGTCCTCGATTTTCATTCGCAGGCGGCGGATATTTACGTCTACAATTTTTTCTTCCCCGTAGTAGGCTTCTCCCCAAACATGGGTTAAAATATTGGTTCGATCCAGAGCCACGCCGGGATTGCTGAAGAAGTATTCCATGATTTGAAACTCCACCTGGGTCAGCTCAATCATCCGGCCCTTTTTCTTTAAAGCCCGGTTGCGCAGATTCAATACAAAATCGCCGGAAACCAGCTCCTCCTGGAAATTATTTTCCTCCCGCATTTCCGCGATCGCCACCCGGCGGTATAACGAGTCCACCCTGGCGACCAACTCAGAGGGGCTGAACGGCTTGGTAACGTAGTCGTCGGCTCCCAGCATTAAGCCCGTAACCTTATCCATTTCCTGTGTTTTCGCCGTAAGCATAATAATCCCCAGGTTTCCGCTTTTCTTACGCAGCTCTTTGCAAACGGTAAGTCCGTCGATACCGGGCATCATAATATCTAAAATCGCTACGTCGAACTCTCCGTGGTTTTCCTCATACTTTTGCAGCGCAGCTTCCCCGCTGTTGGCCTCTACCACATCATAACCGGCCCGCTGGAGATTGATCACCACAAACTCGCGGATGGCGTCCTCATCCTCCACAACTAAAATTCTTTTCATAGGAATCCCCCTTTTAATTGGTTAGATTATCTGACTCAATCAGACCAAACCGCTTTGCCGCATCCTGATAAGAGATGGCTTTATCCCCGCCGGATTCAGGAATACTGACAGCATATACTGTATCCTCTGTTTCCAGCACGCTGGTGAACTCGCGGGTGGCAGTAATATGGGCATCCCAATTAGCCTTAGTAAACACCCCGATCTTTAAAATTACCGCGCCTGAGGCGCCGACGCCCTCGTCGTTTACCACCCATTCAGAAAAGATGAATTGGCGCTCGCCCGCCTCCAAGGCGCCTGTCACGGTTTCCAGCCAGCTGCTGGGCATCAAGAAATAATAGCCCTCCTCCGTATTAACATACATATTTTGAATGGAAACCAGTTCCTTCTCCTGTGGAAAGTACTGCTGCCATTGCGTAATATAGGCCGGCGCCGCCGAAGACGCGGCACGCTCGCCCATTGCCGGCATCACCGTATTGGAAGCCGCGGCGTTTCCCTCGAACGGCCTCGCGGCTGGAATCTCTATCACACCGTCCTCATTGATATCCATACAGGTCACGCCGGCAGGCCTTGTGAGAGAAATTTTATTGCTGGAATCAGAGCTGTAAAAGGGCGCCTGCAGCTTCTGCTCTTCGGGATCCCAATATACCAGCTCCGTCGTCATTTGATTTCCGGATTTTACGCCGTCGATATATACGCCGCGATAGCCGTTTTCCAGTTCTCCAGCCTGAAACGAGGCGTACTGGGTTACCTCCTGATTCATCTCTACCTCGCTTACATTAACCAGAGAATCCGAGGCTTCACTGTATTTCAGCAGTCTGGCGGCAGCAGATTTATCCGCCGTATTAACAGAGCTCATAAACAGCTCGTCTGTCCCATCCCGGTCAAAATCCTCCAGCGCTAAATCCGTATAGCTGTATTCCAGGTCAGACGGCTTGACCTCTCCATTTTCATACCGGAAAACCGTCGCCTGGTTGGCGCTGGAATAATTGCTCCATCCGATCAGCACGGAATCCCAGCCGTCGCCGTTTAAGTCGGAAAAGCACACCCTTTCCACCTCTGCGGCGGAATTCTGAAACGCGGCGATTCTCTGCCATTCTCCAGATATCTGGTCGATAAAAATCACCGTAATATCCGAAACGCCATCCGGCGCGTTGGATTTATAAAAGGCAACGGCTTCATCCGTTCCATCCCCATTGATGTCATGCATAATAACAGCGGAGCGGTAGTCTCCCTTTTGAGGATATTTGAATGTGTAGCTGCCGGCGCTCTCCTCAATCACTCTTTGTATATCCGCTTTATCCCCTGTAGCCTTGGGCGGGGACATCAGGTTTTGAGTATCCAGGTCCATTACCGAACAGCCGGAACAAAACAAGCAAAGCGCCAGCAGCGCACAAATCAGTTTTGTTCTCATGACTTCCTCCTTTGGCCTGCCGGAATACCGGCTCTATCCTTTTCACTGCCGTACCAATTTAAAAATCGGCGTTCCGCAAAGAGAGTCCGCCTCTTTTCCGCAAAGCTTCCTTTTCAAAAACAGCGAGCCAAGCCGCTGTTCCATTGTCCCCCCTTACTGTTGGGAACAGTAAAGAAAAACAACAAATAACGATTGGAGCCTCCGCTTCATCGATACTATTTTACACATGAAATTATTATAGCATGTCAACTCATAAAAGAACAGTTAAAAAAACGTAATCAAATTCCCGCGCAGCCTCTCAGGGGCTTTCTCTAAAGGCACGGTCCCTTAAAAACCGCTTTGAGAAATTTGATCGGCACTCCCTGTCGTGAAAACATCAGCTCGTGCTCGGTTGTAAAATTGCACACATCCTCGGAAAGCCCTGCCAGATGCAGATTCTTTTCGTCAATTTCCAATTCGAAGTTCTCAGACAAAAAATAACCTCTGCTGGATAAGTACAGGCCGTCGTCATCCGTTTTAAAATAAACGCTCGCTCCCGGCTTTAAGAAAGCCTGGTAAAGCTTAAGCTGCCTGGGATGGGTCAGCCTGCGCTTATGATGCTTTGCCTTGGGCCAAGGATTGCAGAAATTAATGTAGATCCGATCCACCTGATCCCCCGGCGCCAGGATTTTGTCAATCCTTTCAATGTCGTAAATGGCCAGAAGAATATTTTCAGGCCGTCGTCCCGCCGCCTCCATCTCCTTGTCAATGTTCCGTTTCGCTACCCCCAGAACATCGGGGCTGATATCGATGGCGAGATAATTGATCTCCGGATGAGAAGCGGCTATCGCGGCGGTGAACACCCCTTTTCCGCATCCAAGCTCCAGGTGCAGCGGCTGGCTCCGCGCGAAGGCTTCCTTCCACTTGCCCCGCAGCGCTTCCGGTTCCTCTACGTAATATCCGGACCCCAGCAGCTCCGGCATAGACCATTTTTTATGTCTCATTCTCATAATGATTCCGCCTATTCCATTTTTTCTTTGATCTCCTCAGAAATTATAACAAAAAAAACACAAAATGGCTATATGGTTTTCCATGCCCATTTTTTAACCTACTTTTAAGCAGCCACTGTATTTGTGATCTTTTGGAAAATGAATCAAAAGCAATCCTGCGCTGTAAACTATTCTTTTCTTTATAGTTCAGTCCGGGCCTTTCGCTATTTCTCGCGGCTGGTCAAATCTCTGATTTTCGAGAACGCCTCCTATTTTTGAAGCCTATCCGAATGGTATAAAAGGCTTTTGCCCCTCAGTCAAGGCGTCTCGATTTATCCTAGACGGACTAATATCGGAACGTCCCGCTTTATTTCAGAAAACAGCCGGCAGCCGCAAAAAACGATCGGGTTATCTATTAGAATCATGAATAATCCTCCTGAATTTCGGTGAGCCTATAGGCAGGAATCATAATTTTGATCTTATTTTAGGAGGTTTCATTATGAAACGCATGGGAAAAATCCTATCCTTATTTTTAACCGCCGCGATGGCGGCTTCCTGTTTGGCGGGCTGCAATAACAGCGATGAAAACGCGGATACATCTTCCGCGGGCTCCAAGCCGTCTTCCAGTACAGACTATGATATTTATATCTACAATTCCAAAGGGGAAAACGCGGAACAGTTCAAGGCCATGTGCGAGGCCTATACCGAGGAAACCGGCGTGAAAATCAAGCAGTTTTCCATCGGCTCCGGCCAGGACCACATGGAGACCCTAAGAGCCGAAATGGCTTCAAAAAATCCACCGACGATTTTCTCCATTCAGGGTATTAAGGAGCTTCCCGAATGGCAGGAAAGCGGACGCGCCCTGGATTTGAGCCAGGCTGCTGATCCTGATTTTAAAAAGCTTGCCGAGGCGATTCCGGAAAACCTATACCTTTCCACGGATGGTACAACAAACTATGGCGTTCCTTATAATCTGGAAGGCTATGGGTATCTCGTGGATAAGCAGATGATCACCGATATTTTCGGCGAGGAGAACACCGAGGCCTTTTTGAAGGATGCAAGAACCTCCACCTATGAGGAGTTCGCCGCCTTAGTGGCGGCCCTTACCAGCTATATCAAGGAGGAAAAGCCCTCCGAAGTAACCCTTTCCGGCAACACCTATACCATGAACCCTACCCGGCTGAATCTGGCCGCTAAGCTGGAGGGCGTTTTTTCCGTCGCCGGCTCTGAAAAATGGACCTACGGCGACCACACCATCAATGTATCCCTCGGCGCCGTATTTACCTCCGCCGCCGAGGCCTCCAATGCCGACGACGCCAAGCTGGATACCTTAATCAACCCCTTCCAGAAATACGCCCAGGCCTTGGATTTGGTCACCTCCAACGCTGTGGGGGAACGGGGCCCCTCCTTTATTAATTCCACTACCAACGGTTACGACCAGTCGATTCAAAATTTTGCGGACAGCAAGGCTGTATTTCTCCAGCAAGGCAACTGGGCCTACGGAAATATTGAAAAGGTCAATCCAGACCTCGCCAAGCGCTTGACCTTCCTGCCGGTAAAGATGCCTATAGACCAAACCGACATCACGGCAGAGGGCATGACAGTGGAAAAATTCAATTCATCAATTCCTGTCTACGTTCCCAATTTTTACGCAATCAACGCCAAGGCTACCGAGGAGCAGCAGCTTGCCGCTCAAAAATTCCTGGTATGGCTGAACACCTCGGAAACAGGTAAAAAATATATCACAGAGGAGTTCAACTTTATACCTTATGACGCCGGTGAAAACGATCAGCTGGACAATCCCCTAAGCCAATCCATTTTGGAATATAAAAACCAAGGCGATATTCTGCCCGCCGCTTACCATGGCGCGCCTGCCAGCTGGTCCAGCGACGTAGTGGGGCTTTACCTGATGGAAAACTATCTCACCAAGGAGGAATGGACGCAGGCTGACTACGGCAGCATCGCTCAGTATGCGGTAGAGCAATGGAAGGAAATGAAAAACGCCGCTTAGCCGCTTAATTTATTTGGACTGGAAAGCGCCCGGAAACGGAATCCGTATCCGTGCGCTTTTCCCGCCGCTTAAGATTCTATGAAACCAAGGAGACTGCTATGGACCGCTATTATAAAAAATGGTTCTTCCCGCTGGCCTTGCCCTCCATGATTTTATTTGTCGTGGTGATTTTGGTTCCCTTTCTGCTGGGCGCCTTATATTCCTTCACCTCCTGGCGCGGAACCTATTTTTCGGGGGGAGGGCTTTGGGAATCCTTTGTGGGCCTTCAAAATTACCAAGCCGCCTTTCAGAACCAAAAATTTCTGGATGCTTTTTGGTATACCATTAAATTTACCGTTATTGCGGTAATTACTATCAACGTGACGGCCTTGGCCCTGGCGCTGATGGTAACCAAAATTTCAAGACTCTCGGGTATTTTCCGCACCATTTTCTTTTTGCCCAACATGCTGGGCGGGCTGGCCTTAGGCTTTATTTGGCAATTCATCTTCCAGATCGTATTTTCCCAAATTCTGTTCGGGCCGGAATCCCTCTTGCCAATTCCATTTTTGCAGAATATGACTCAGGACAACACCAAGGCCCTGTTCGCCTTGGCGATCCTGGTTACCTGGCAAATGGCCGGATACATGATGATTATCTATATCACAGGCCTGAATAATATCCCCTATGATCTTTATGAGGCGGCGGAGATTGACGGCGCTTCCACATTCCAGCGCTTCAGAGTCATCACGCTGCCCATGCTCATGCCAGCCTTTACCGTAGTGTTCTTTCTGACGCTGGCTAACTGCTTTAAGCTGCTGGATCAAAACATCGCCCTCACAGACGGCGCCTTCGGCACCCGAATGCTGGCTACGCAAATTCTCAGAACCATCAAGGACACCACTCCGCCCAACTACGGACAAGCCCAGGCTCAGGCGGTTATCTTTTTTGTGCTGATCGCTGTGGTGACCTTGATCCAGGTTTCTGTTACGAAAAAGCGGGAGGTGGAGATGTAAATGAAAGCAAAACGGGCTTCCAGGGCAATTCTATACGTTGTATTGACCATCATAGCTCTTTACACCCTTTCTCCCCTGGCCTTCCTGCTGATCAACTCCTTTAAGACCCAGCCGGAAATCGTCAGCGCGCCTCTGGCGCTGCCTTCCTCCTGGGATTTCGGCCATCTGACCGGCGCGGCGGAACAAATCAATTTTTGGAAAGCCTTGGCGATCACTGCCCTTGTCACCCTGACTTCCGTGGCTCTTTTGGTGGTGGTTTCCTCCCTTTCCGCCTGGATGATGGTCAGAAACCATACCCGCTTTTCCAACGTTCTGCTTTTGATGTTTACCGCCGCCATGCTGGTTCCGTTCCAAGCGGTCATGTATCCATTAATCAGCCTGATGGAAAACCTACAGCTGAAAAACCTGCTGGGCTTAATCATCATGTACGGAGGCTTCGGTTTGAGCCTTTCGGTTTTTTTGTACCACGGCTTCATCAAGAGCGTGCCCCGCTCTGTGGAGGAAGCTGCGGTTATCGATGGCTGCAACATCCTCCAGCTATTCTTCCGCGTGGTCTTTCCTCTTCTGAAATCGACTACCGTCACGGTAATTATTTTAAATGCAATGTGGATTTGGAACGATTATCTGCTGCCTTTTTTAGTCATCGGCAATTCCGATTTCAAAACCCTGACCCTGGAAATTTATTATGCCAAAATGCTTTCCGGGCAATATGGAAATCCCTGGGAATTAATTTTTCCCGCAGTCTTAGTTTCCATCATTCCTATCATCATCGTCTTTTTATCTCTGCAAAAATACTTTGTCAAGGGCGTATCCGACGGCGCAGTGAAAATGTAGAAATTACAGTACCGTAAAATCCCGCAGTCCCCCAGCAGGACGTTCGCTTCCATTTTTGCCTCCAGTCCAGCCCCTGTTCAGGGGGGCTTACCACGCTGAGCTTCGAAAAGGAAAGGGTAATCTTCCTGCTTTTCCAAGGATAAGCGGGCAAAGACATATCTCTCAGGCGGCCTTCACATGCTCTCCAGGCCCTCCAAATCATGCCATAAACAGCGCAGCACAGCACAAAACCGCCCTCCGAAAGTAAATTTCGGAGGGCGGTTGTTTTTAATTTACATCAGCAGTCTCCAAAGGAGACGCCGATCTGCCTAGCGGCCTGTACGATATCCGAATCCTTCGGCACCACCTTCAGCTTTCCGGCGACCTCCCCTAAGGGAACTGGAACGATATCAGTGCCCCGGAGCGCCACCATATTGCCGTAATTCTTATTGATAACCAGCTGCGCCGCGGCGGCGCCCAGCCGGGTTGCCAGGGTACGGTCAAAGGGGCACGGGCTTCCTCCCCTTTGGAAGTGGCCGGGCACGGTGACTCGGACCTCCTGCCCCAAAGCGGTTTGCAGCTCCTCAGCAAGCTGATAGGAAATGCTGGGATATTTCCGGTTGGCCAGCTTGGCCTTCAGTTCCTTTTTCGTTAAAAGGGAATCCTCCTTGGAGATGGCTCCCTCCGCCACGGCCAGAATAGAGAACCGCTTGCCCGCGGCGTTTCTTTTCTCAATGGCGCGGATAATATATTTGTTTTCATAGGGGATTTCCGGGATCAGAATAATATCGGCGCCGCCGGCGATCCCTGCTTCCAGGGTGAGCCAGCCAGCCTTGTGGCCCATCAGCTCCACAATAAACACCCTTCCGTGGGAGGTGGCGGTGGTATGGATGCAATCCAGGACATTGGTGGCGATATTAACCGCGCTCTGGAATCCAAAGGTCTTATCCGTGCCCCACAAATCATTATCGATGGTTTTCGGCATGGTAACCACGTTCAGCCCCTCCTCCCGGAGCAGGTTGGCCGTTTTGTGAGTGCCGTTGCCGCCCAAAATCACCAAGCAGTCCAGCTTCAGCTTTTTATAGGTGGCCTTCATGGCTTTCACCTTATCCACGCTGTTTTCATCCACCACCCGCATCAGCTTGAACGGCTGGCGGGAGGTCCCTAAAATTGTGCCTCCAAGGCATAGAATCCCGGAGAAGTCCTCCCGGTTCATGAGCCGGTAATCCCCCTCGATCAGGCCGCGGTAGCCATCCCGAAGGCCATAGAGCTCCACATCCTTGTCATAATACTCGTAAAGCGCTTTGGCCACTCCATGCAAGGCGGCGTTTAGCCCCTGGCAGTCGCCTCCGCTTGTTAACAGTCCGATTCTTTTCATTGTCATAACCATACCTTTCCACTGTGCCGCAGGCCATTAAAAATAAGAGGGGAAAATCTCTGGACGCGGCAAAATAAAACTTAGCTTTGAACGCGCTTAGAAAAACAGCTTGGAAAACAGGCCCTCACCGTAAAATAGGAAGCACTGAAAGCTGGAAGCGGACGCCACTATCGCGGCTAAACCGCCGCAGCAGGACATGTCCCATTTTGACAGGCCATGGAGCCTCCCACTCCCGCCGCGATATCAGAACAAAGGCTGAACCAGGCCGCCGGGCCAGCCTTATTTTCCCTGCTTTTCTCCTAATCTTCCAGCTCCCTCTGGTCAAAGGTGGGAGCCTTCTTCGGCACATAGGGCTTTTTCTCGTCGACAACCTGCTTCGCCTCCAGCGCCTCTCTCGCCAGCCGGGCAAATTCTGTCTGGCTGTTGATCACCGCCTTGCCCCGCTTATCAATATGGGCATAGGTGGTATCAGGCTGCTGGATTCTGGCGTTGACAGTATCGCTGAGCATCAGCTCTAAAATGCCAAAGGCCCGTTCCTTCAAATCCTGGTCGTCAATCGGGAATACCAGCTCTACCCGGCGGTCCAGGTTCCTGGGCATCCAGTCGGCGGAGCCCATATAGATTTTAGGATTCCCCGCGTTTTCAAATTTAAAAATTCTGCTGTGCTCCAAAAGCTGGCCCACGATGCTGTACACCGTGATGTTTTCGCTGACGCCCGGCAAGCCCGGAATCAGGCAGCAGATGCCCCGGACAATCAGCTTGATTTCCACTCCGGCCTGGGAGGCTTCATACAGCAGCCGGATGATTTCCGGGTCTACCAAGGAATTAACCTTTACGGTAATTCCGCTGGGAAGGCCCTTCCTGGCGTTTTCCGTCTCGCTGCGGATCATCCGCTCAAAAAAGCTCCGCATCCCGCCGGGAGCCACGATCATCTTGTGGTATTGGGGCGGGATCGAGTAACCGGTCAGTACATTGAACAGGGAGGAAGCGTCTACGCCGAACAGGTCCTTGCAGGTGAACATGCCGATATCCGTATAGAACCTGGCGGTGGAATCGTTATAGTTTCCGGTACCCATATGGAGATACCGCCGGATGCCGCCCTCTTCCTTACGCACCACCAGCAGGATTTTGCAGTGGGTTTTCAGGCCCGTCAGGCCGTAAATCACGTGGCAGCCCGCATGCTCCAGCTTTTTCGCCCAATTGATATTGTTTTCCTCGTCAAACCTGGCTTTCAGCTCCACCAGCACGGTGACCTGCTTGCCGTTTTCCGCGGCTTTAATCAGGGCGGCGATAATGGGAGAATTTCCGCTGACCCGGTAAAGGGTCTGTTTTATTGCCAGCACATCCGGATCCGAGGCCGCCGCAGCGACGAAATCCACCACGGCGTTAAAGCTTTCATAGGGATGGTGTACCATACGGTCCTTTTCCCGGATCGCCTCGAAGATATCATCATAGCCCCAAAAATCCGCCGGGGGATTGACCGGCTGGATCCGTTTAAAATGCAGCTGGTCGTAGCCGTCGACGCCGGAAAATTTGGAAAGATAAGTCAGATCAATCGGCCCCGGAAGCTCGTAAATTCCTTTTTTCGGCACCTCCAGCGTCTTTACCAGGAATTCCTTAGTCTCGGGATCGCATTTCTGCAAAATCTCCAGCCTCACCGGACGGCCCCGCTTCCGCTTCTTAATGGATTTCTCAATGGCCTGCATCAGGTCGGCGGACTCCTCGTCAATATCCAGATCGGAATTCCGGGTCACCCGGAAGGGACAGGAGGCCTTGATCTCATAAAGCTCAAACAGCTGCGGAAGCTTCTCCGTGATAATATCCTCCAGCAAAATAAAGGCCCGGCCCTCGGCGCAAGGCACCTCCAGGAAGCGCTTTAAGATAGAAGGCACCTGCACCACGGCGAACATGCTTTCATCCTTGTTTTGCAGCCGGACGGCAATATTCAAGCTCTTATTTGCCAGCAGAGGAAACGGGCGGCTGGTGTCTACCGCCAAGGGCGTCAGTACCGGAAACAGCACTTTGTCGAAGTAATCATCCACATGGCGGCGCTGTCTGGGCTCCAGCTCCTCCGGCCTTAAAAATAAAATCTGATGCTTTTTCAGCGCCGGCAGAATGGAGCGGTGCAGGCAGCTGTACTGCTTTTCCGCAAAGGAGTGGATTTTTTCCGAAAGCTGCGCCATCAATTCCTGGGGCGTCAAGCCGGAATCATCCGGCTTGGTGTATTTGGAATAAATCTGCTCCATGACGCCGGCTACCCGAACCATGAAAAATTCATCCAGGTTCGAGGCTGTGATGGAAAGAAAATTTAGGCGCTCCATAATGGGATTTTCCTTTTCAAAAGCTTCCTCCAGCACCCGAAAATTAAAATCCAGCCAGCTGAGCTCCCGGTTGTGATATGGATATTTGTTCTCCCGCTCTAATTTATTCATCGGTCTTCCCCCTAAAACATAAGCGTTTTCATGATAAACTGGGGCTTAATGCCAAATACCTCCTCAAAGAAGGGAGCGCATTCCTCAAAAGCCCACTGCTCCAAATGCATGTCCTCGTCGCTGACGCCGGTAAGGGTCAGAATCTCCTCCTTGAGCCGGACGGTCAGGCTTTGCAGCTTCTGCTTCTGAGATCGGTCTAGGGCATTGGCCAGCCTTAGGATCGCCACCAGCTTATCCACGAACAGCCGGTTTTTTTCCGTCAGCCTTTGATACTCGTGATCGTCGTAGTCCGGCACGGAAAACTCGCAATAGCTGGCGATGATTCCGATCAGGTTCACTTCCTCCTGTGTCATGCCGTAAATATCCGAGTTTTTAATCAAATCATAAGTAGAAAGCAAATGGTTCTTGGAATTTACATAATACCCTATCTCGTGAAGGATCGCCGCCAGCTCCAGCAGCAGCCGTTTTTTCGGACCCATGCCATGGTGTTTTTTCATTTTGTCAAATATTTTTAAGGCATAGTCTCTGGTGACCAGGTCGTGGGCCCGGCTGGCGCCGTAATGCTCCACCATCTGCAAAGCGCAGGAAATGGCGTTTTCCCGCACCTGATCGTCATAGGCTCCCTTACACTTGGAAAACAGGAGCTGCCGGACTAATGCATCCCAAAGCTCCACCTTGGGACAGAGAATCCTTTTTGCCAGGGTACAGTCCAGCAGATGGCGGCAGATCGCCAGAGAGAAATAGAGGATCTCCGCCTGGTTTTCACTGAGCTGGTACCGTTCACTGATTTGCTCCTTGGTCATTACACGAATCTGGTGGTAAACCTCTTCCAGCTTTTTAGCGTCGATGGAATACCTTCCCTTTTCCAGGGGCGCGGCACAAAGCTTGGCAATCAGCTCGATCTCGTTGCCAGCCACCACCATGTTATTCAGCTTTTCCAAATAGGCCGGCACCTGGATTCTCCCCAGAGTACTGGCCAGGTACTCGTGCAGCACCTGATAAAACTCCTCCGTTCTATCCTGGAGGCCGCTTAACAGGTCGTGAAGCTTCAAGGAGCCCATGGCGATATTTTGGGAAAACACAACGCTTTCCCGATCGTAGATGGCCAGGCCGATGGAGCCGGTGCCGATATAAGAGATCAGCGCCGTGTCTATTTTTTCACTGGAGTCCTGCATAGCGCCGTTCAGGATTTCCGAGTAAATCAGTGTCTTTTCCTGGTCATCCTCCAAAACCTCGATGGCCATGTCGTTCTGAATTTTAATCTGATCCACTACGTAAGCACGGTTTTTGGCCTCCCGCAAAACAGAGGTGGCCACCACCTTATACTGGGTAACGCCGTATTCCAGCATCACCTGGGCGTATCCTCTCAGCACCGAGATCATTTCCTTCAAGCTGTCAAAGCTGATTTTTCCTGTGGAAAACACCTCGTGGCCGATTTGAGTTGGGTATCTGAGCACATCGATATCGGTAATGGCGCCGTCGCAAAGCTGGGAAACCCGCATTTGTATCAGGCTTGAACCAATGTCAATCACCGCTACCGCTTTTCCCCGTCGTTTCTTATTCATCCATGACACTCCCAACCGCACATTTTTTGAAAACCAGCGTCCGCCAAAAGCCATGCCCAAGCCTTCCACCTTGCGGGCATAGCTTCTATTATGATTATTATACCAATATTTTCACATTTTCTCAATGGAGCGCCGGTGCTTTTGTTCATTAAATTCTGGTTAACCGGGGCTCTCCCTTTTCTCTATTCAGATTTTACCCTTTCTATGGATATTTCACTCATTTTCCGGTTTCTTTCTTGCCCGGAGGATTAACGGGTGGTATACTAAAGCCAAACAAATTTACACGGGAGGATTTGTAAATGTCTATTTTGGTTACCGGCGGCGCCGGCTATATCGGCAGCCACACATGTATAGAGCTGCTGGAAGCGGGCTACCAGGTGGTGGTAGTGGACAATCTCTGTAACTCCAGCAAAAAGTCCCTGGAACGGGTACAGGAGATCACCGGAAAAGAATTGACTTTCTATCAAGACGACCTGCTGGATTCCGAAGCGCTGGATGCTATTTTTCAGCGGGAAAGTATCGACGCGGTGATCCATTTCGCCGGTTTAAAGGCCGTTGGGGAATCGGTTCAAAAGCCCCTGGAGTATTACCACAATAATCTCACCGGTACTTTCATTTTGCTGGAAAAAATGAAAAAATATCAGGTAAAGAACTTTGTGTTCAGCTCCTCCGCCACGGTTTACGGCAGTCCCAAATCCGTGCCGATCCGGGAGGATTTTCCCCTCCACGTCACCAATCCCTATGGCAGAACCAAGCTGATTCTGGAGGAGGTGCTCACCGACGTTCACACAGCTGATCCAGCCTTTAACGTGATCCTGCTCCGCTATTTTAATCCTATCGGCGCCCACCGCAGCGGCAGGATCGGAGAAAATCCCAAAGGGATTCCCAATAACCTGCTGCCTTATATCACCCAAGTGGCAATTGGAAAGCTGCCTAAGATCAATGTGTTCGGCGATGATTATGATACTCCCGACGGCACGGGCGTCCGCGATTATATCCACGTGGTGGATTTGGCCAAGGGCCATGTGAAGGCGATAGAGAAGCTGAAGGAAAATCCCGGTGTGGAGATTTATAATCTTGGAACCGGAATCGGCTACAGCGTTTTGGATATTATCCATAACTTTGAAAAGGCCTGCGGCAGGAAGCTCCCCTATGAAGTCACCGCCCGACGTCCCGGCGATATCGCGGAATGTTATGCGGACTGCTCCAAGGCAAAAAAGGAGCTAGGCTGGGAAGCCCAGTACACTCTAAAGGATATGTGCGAGGACAGCTGGCGCTGGCAGAAAAACAATCCTAATGGTTATGAAGACTAAAAGCTGTAATTTCCCCCTTAAAGCCGGATATAAAAAGCGATGAATAGATCCGCCAAAAGTCACGAAAGCAAAAACTTTTCGTGACTTTTTTTATGTAATATATTATAATAGAAGCGAAAAAGGCTGGAATGCCGCGCTGGACAAATTGTCCTAGGCGGCAGTTTAAGAAATTTAAGTTTACATTAAATTCTGCTTAAACACCGTTTTCAAGGGAGGGAAACCTATGAAAAAATTTTTAGCACTGGCGGTCCTATTGACTTTCTGCTTTTTACTAACCTCTTGCAGCAGCGGGGCAACCGGCTCCAACGGCGCCACGGAGGGCAGCGCCTCCTCCGCGGCTGTGGCCGAGGACTCCGCCGAGGGAGCCCAGGGCATAGGGAATGACGCTCAGAGCGTCACAGTGGAAAACAACCGCAAAATCATCGAATATACCACGCTCCACGTGCAGACCAAAACTTTTGACACGCTTCTTGACGGCATCAGCCAGCAGATCGCTCAATGCGGCGGCTATGTGGAAAGCTCTGAGATCGCGGGAAACGATTACCGCTCGTCAGGAAACCGGTACGCTACTTTGGTAGTAAGAGTGCCTTCCGAAACAAGCAGCGAATTTTCCAGTTATGTCTCCGACAACAGCACCGTTACCCATCGGGAAATCCGTACAGAGGACGTGACCTTAAATTATGTGGATATGGAAAGCCGGATTGAGGCCCTGAAAATTGAAAAGAAATCCTTGGAAAAGCTTTTAGGAGAGGCTAAAAATTTAACGGATCTTTTCAGCATCCAGGAGCGGCTGACCGAAGTGATCTACGAGATCGAATCCTATGAATCCCAGCTTCGAACCTACGATAATCTGATCGATTATACCACCGTTACCATTTACATCTCCGAGGTGGAGCGGACTATCGCCGCGGAAAATCAATCGATTTGGCAGGAAATCGGCACTAATATTTCCAACAATGCCCAGGATATCGGCGCTTTCTTTACTGCCTTATTCATTTGGCTGGCCAGCGCTCTGCCGTATCTGATTATTTTGGCCGTTGCTGCGGTGATTATAATCGTGATCGTAAAGGCCTGCCAGAAGCGGAGGAAAAAGAGGCCCGCCTCACGGCCTCCCTATCCTTATGACTTTCCTCCCCCGCCGGATATTCCTCTTACGCCTTCCGCGCCGCCCTTCTCATCTCCGCCGGCTTCATCAGCCGCAGCCCCAACGCCTGGGGAACCGGCAGCGTCTATGATGCCGGAGAACAGTGAACCGCCGGAATGCCGGGAACAAAATCATGCTTCGCAGTCTCAAGGTTCCGGCCTCCAGGAAAGCGGGCAGAATAAATAAAAAGATTTCGTGAGGGTATCAACTAGCAATCACGCTCTGCCTAGGGATTGTATAGTCATGACCACCCGTAAAACGAGTGGCATGAAAGAGCCCTAAAAGGACATAAGAAGGCCAGCGCCTAAAAAGCGCTGGCTTTCACTATGTTCAAGCCGTAGTGGAGTGACTACCGGCTACCCTTAAAAGGGTCGTCGTACTCTTTGGTAGTCAATTTGTCTTCGAGCATATCCTGCTTTTCCTGCTCTCGGATATATTTCTTGACGGTTGCCCCGTTCATTCCAACGGTACTCACGTAATACCCCGTTGCCCAAAAGTGCTTGTTCCCGAACTTGTACTTCAGATTCCCGTGTTTCTCAAAGATCATCATCGCTGTTTTTCCTTTGAGATACCCCATAAAACTGGAGACACAATATTTCGGCGGTATCGACAACAGCGGATGTACATGGTCGGGCATCATATGACCCTCCAATATCTCCACGCCCTTCCATTTGCACAAATCCCGGATATACTGCTGTATATCCGCTCGTAATTGGTTGTCGATGATCTTTCTTCGATACTTCGGACTGAACACGATGTGGTACTTGCATACCCATTTTGAGTGTGCCAGACTGTTTGCCATAGAGCAACACCTTTCCTTCTCTATTTTGACGGCTTGATCACTTGTCATTATATCAGGATTGGTGTTGCTCTTGCTTAAGCTTCTAATCCCTCCCGATTAGCGGCCGGTTTTTTGTAGAAAAAACGCGAAGCGTTGTTTTCTACATGCTTAAGCATAAGAAAAAGCCTCCTGTCTCTTTGAGACAGGAGGCTTTTTCCTTTTTATTACAGCTGTTCCAGTTTTGTCAAAAGCCTTGTAAAATAGTCAGGCAAAGGGCTCTCGAACTCAAGATATCTGCCATCTCTCGGATGGACAAAGCCGACCAGCCTGGCATGAAGGCATTGCCCTTTCAGGCCCAAATCCGGCTTTCTGGGCCCATAAACCGGGTCCCCCGCCACCGGATGGCCTAAATAGGCCATATGCACCCGAATTTGATGGGTTCTTCCGGTTTCCAGCCGCAGGCGGATATGGGTATACCCCGGATATTCGGCGATTACTCGAAAATAGGTAACGGCTTCCTTTGAATTTTTCTCAGTTACAGCCATCTTCTTTCGATCTATCGGATGACGGCCGATGGGAGCGTTGACCACTCCGCTTTCCTGCTTCATGCGACCGATGACCACTGCCTCGTATTCCCGGCGAAAGCTGTGCTCCTTGATCTGCCGGGCCAGCCCCTGGTGTGCGAAATCATTTTTTGCCACCATCAGCAAACCGCTGGTATCCTTATCGATTCGATGGACAATCCCCGGCCGTATCACCCCGTTGATTCCCGACAAGGAATTGCCGCAATGGGCCAGCAAGGCGTTTACCAGGGTTCCCTGGTAATTTCCCGGGGCGGGATGCACCACCATGCCCTGAGGCTTATTCACAACCAGCAAATCATCGTCCTCATACACGATATCCAGAGGAACATTTTCCGCTTGAAGGCAGAGCGGTTCCGGATCCGGAATCCTAACCGCAACCGAATCTCCAGCCCTTCCCTTACGATTTTTCGCCGCCGGCTTTCCGTTGATCAGGACCTGTTCTTCCTCCAGAAGCCGTTGAATGGCGGTACGGGTCAAATCCGGAAGCCTTTCAGCCAGAACCTTATCCAGCCGGATTCCTTCCTCCCTTTCCGACAGCACCAGCTCTACAGGCTCACTCATGAGACGCTTCCGCTTTCTTTTCGTTTTTCTTACGTTTTTTCTCCCCGTCAAAAAAGTCGGTAAAGAATAGAACATAGATCAGCATCAGCACCACGCCGATCACTACACAGTAATCCGCCAGATTGCACACCGGCGGGAAAAAGCTCAATTGCAGGTAGTCTACCACAAAGCCGTTGAAAATCCGGTCGATCAAATTTCCCACGGCGCCGCCGAGGATCAGGAACATAGAGGTAAAATAGATCTTACTGGTAATCTTCAAACGGAACAGCACCGCGATCAGCACAATCACAAAAATAATTGTCAGGGCGATGAACACCCATCTTTGATCCGCGAACAATCCGAAGGCCGCTCCCGTATTTTCCACATAAACTAAGTCTAAAAGGCCTGGGATCGCGGTCACTGAGCCTACCGGTTTTAAAAACTGCACCACCGCGATCTTGATAAGCTGGTCGCTGAGCACCACAGCGGCGGCTAAAAACAGAACCATGACTGGCAAAAAATCACCTACTTTGAAAATAAGGCGGAACAAAGGAGCCGACGGCGAAAGCCTTCGTCATCAGGCAGCCTTTCCTCCGCCTTGTTCTTCATTTATTCTCTTACAATGGCCGCGCATCTGGCGCACAGGGTAGGATGCTCCGGATCGGCGCCTACGGTATCGCTGTAAACCCAGCAGCGCTCACATTTCTCGCCGCCGGCCTTGCCCACCGTTACGGAGAAGCCTTCTACCTCTCCCTGAATGGCGCCCTCGCCGCCCTTCACCACATCCACGCGTGACACGATAAACACGGTTTTCAGTTCCTCTTCCACAGACTTGACAAAGTCGTAAAGCTCACCGCCGCAGTACAAGGTCACACTGGCCTCCAGGCTCTTTCCGATGACCTTTTCCTTTCTGGAAAGCTCCAAAGCCTTCTGAACATCATCGCGCAGGGCGTGAATACGGTCCCAGCGGGCAGTAAAGGCTTCATCCGCTTTCACGCCGGTCAGCTCAGGCATCTGGTTATACATCACATTTCTGCCGTCGGCGCCCTGATGATGAGGCATATACTCCCAAATCTCATCAGCGGTATAGGCCAGAATCGGGGCGATCATGCGGGTCATTGCGTCTAAAATAGTATAAATCGCCGTTTGGGCCGCCCTTCTCAGCTTTCCGTCCGCCTTTTCCGCATACAAGCGGTCTTTGATCACATCCAGATAGAAATTACTCATATCCACCACGCAGAAATTATGAATCGCATGATAAACCTGGTGGAACTCAAACGCATCGTAGCCCTCACGAACCTTTTGATTCAGCTCATCCAGCTTTTTCAGCGCCCACTGGTCGATGGGCAGAAGCTGATCCAGGGGCACTCTATCGGTATCCGGGTTGAAGTCATAGAGATTGCCCAGAATATACCGGGCAGTATTCCGGATCTTCCGGTAAGCCTCGGACAGCTGCTTCAAAATATCCTTAGAAATGCGGATATCCGCATGATAGTCGGAAGAAGCCACCCACAGCCGGAGAATATCCGCGCCGTACTGATCCACGATCTCCTGAGGCTCGATGCCGTTCCCCAGGGATTTGCTCATCTTCCGTCCTTCGCCGTCCACAACCCATCCGTGGGTTACCACCGCCTTATAGGGAGCTGTGCCCTTGGTGGCCACGGAGGTCAGGAGCGAGGACTGGAACCAGCCCCGGTATTGGTCGGCGCCCTCTAAATAGAGATCCGCCGGAAATTTCAAATAAGGCCGCTTGGACAGCACCGCCGCGTGGGTGGAGCCGGAGTCAAACCAAACGTCCATGATATCCTTCTCTTTATCAAAGGAGGAGGCGCCGCACTTTTTGCACTTGGTGCCCGCCGGGAGGATATCCTCCGTGTTCAGCTCATACCAGGCGTCGCTTCCCTTTTCCCGGAACAGCCGGGAAACCGCCAGCATAGCCTCCTTATCGATCAAAGGCTCGCCGCATTCCTTGCAGAAGAAAATCGGGATAGGAACCCCCCACTTTCTCTGACGGGAAATGCACCAGTCTCGCCGGTCCCGGACCATGGATGTAATCCGATCCTCGCCCCAGGCGGGAATCCACTGGACATCCTGGATCGCTTTTACCGCGTCCTCCTTAAAGTCCTCCACCGAGCAGAACCACTGCTCGGTAGCCCGGAACAGCACTGGGTTTTTACATCTCCAGCAGTGAGGATACTGGTGGATGATTTTTTCCATGGCGAACAGGGCGCCCGTTTCCTTCAGGTGCTCCGCGATGGCCGCATTGGCCTGGCTGGTGGTCAAGCCGGCAAATTTTTCACCGGCCTCCTCGGTCATTCTGCCCAGAGAATCCACCGGCACGATCACCGGGATATCCGGATAATTCTGGCAGACGTTAAAGTCGTCCACACCGTGGCCGGGAGCCGTATGGACGCAGCCGGTGCCGCTTTCCAGGGTAACGTGGTCGCCGACGATCACCAGAGAGGTCCGGTCGATAAAAGGATGGGCGGTCTTCATGTATTCCAGATCCTTGCCCTGAATGGTTCCTACGACCTGATATCCGGTTTTTCCGGCGGCCTTCATCGCGGATTCGTACAAGGCCTCCGCCATCACGTAGTACTCGTCTTCCCACTTGACCAGGCTGTAGGTAAAATTCGGACCTACGCAGATCGCGTCGTTAGCGGGCAGAGTCCAGGTGGTGGTGGTCCAAATGACGAAATAGGTCTTACTCAGATCCGCTCCCATCTGTGTCAGCAGGCCCTTATCGTCGGTCACCAGGAATTTCACATAAATGGAGTCGCACGGATCCTCGGCGTACTCAATTTCCGCTTCCGCCAAAGCGGTCTGGCAGTCGGGGCACCAGTAAACCGGCTTTAAGCCTTTATAGATATAGCCCTTGCAGGCCATCTCCGCAAATACCTCGATCTGCGTGGCCTCAAACTCCTTTTGCAGCGTAATATAGGGGTTATCCCACTCGCCGATGCCGCCCAGGCGCTTAAACTGGCTGCGCTGGTCATCGATATAGCCTTCCGCGAACTCCCGGCAGATTTTTCTCAGCTCCACATCAGAAATAGTGGAGGAATTGTCCACGCCGGCCTTTTTCCGGGCCTTCAGCTCCGTGGGCAGGCCATGGGTATCCCATCCCGGTACATAGGGAGACTGGAAGCCGGCCATATTTTTATAGCGAACGATAAAATCCTTTAGGGTTTTATTCAAAGCGGTGCCCAGGTGGATATTGCCGTTGGCGTACGGAGGGCCGTCGTGAAGGACGTAAAGAGGCTTTCCCTCATTATTTTCCATCACGTGGTCGTATACCCGGTCGGCTTCCCATTTTTTCAGCCGCTCCGGCTCTGACTGAGGCAGCCCCGCCCGCATGGGAAATTCCGTTTTGGGCAGATTCATGGTTTGGTTATAATCTTGCGGCATTGGTTTTTACTCTCCCTTTGAAAATTACTTGCGTTTCTTAAACATATTGTTGATGGGGGACTCCTCTACGTCGCTTTTCAGATCGTAGTCCTCCCCAAATTTTAACGAGGCAAAACGAGACGGCAGCTGATCCTCTGCCGGCTGAGCGCCATCCGGCGGCGTCATCGGCGCTGCCTGGGGCATCGGCGTCTCGGTATAGCCCACGGGCTCGTAAACCTTAGTTTTTTCCAATTCCTTCGGATCGGCGGCCACGACCTCCTGCGCCTTGATTTCCGGCGCGGTCTCCTCACCGGCCGTCTCCTGAGGCGCTTCCGGCTGAGAGGCCTCCGGTTCTTCTGCCGGTTCAGCGGCCTGAGCCTCTTTTTCCTTAACCGTTTCCTCCTCAACAGGCAGCTGCTGGATAATCTGGAGGTGCTCCTTATAGACCGTCAGCAGCTTGGTGCGGAACGCCGCGACCTCCTCCTTTAATCGGCCCAGCTCGCCCTTCTGGCTGTCGGCCTCCTTTTGGGCGCCGAGAATAATGCGCTCCGCCTTTTCCGTAGCATCCGCCACGATAACCTCGGCTTTATGCTTGGCTTCCCGCACTGAGGCGTCGGCCAGCTTCTGAGCGCTTAAAAGGGTATTGCGGATGCTGTCCTCTTCGTTCCGATATTCCTCCACCTTTTGGGCGAGAATCGCCAGCTTTCTTTTCAGCTCGGCGCTTTCCTTCAGCACGTTGTCATAGGAAACCTGGACGTCGTCGATAAACGCGTCCACATCCTCCGCGCGGTAGCCGCCGAAATTGGCTCTCGGAAAGCTGATATTCGCAATATCTTCCAGTGTCAAATTCGCCATTGCAGTGCCTCCTATTTATATTTTCTGGCTGCCAGTTTTAGTCTTCCTTTTTTGGTTTCCGGGCCGATTTGGTCGATGATGAACTTTCCATAGCCTTGGATGGACACCTTATCGCCCTCCTGAAGCACAGCGGATAAGGATTTTTCCACCTCATAATTATGGGTGACCAGGCCCTGGGAAAACAGCTGTCTGCTTTTTTCCCGGCTGGAACGGACAAAGCAGGCCACAGCGCAGTCCAGCCGGTTGGACGCCACGGTAAAGCTCAGCTCCTCAAACCTTTGGCCCTCGGGCAGGGGAAACGATCCGGCAGGCATGAGCTTCACGCCGGTTCTTCCCACTTTTGTCAGCTGAGTTTCGACAAAATTCGCGATTTCTTCCTTACAAAAGAGGACGCACCGGCCCTCTCCCACTAAAATATCACCTAACGCCTCCCGTTTGATTCCAAGGCCCATCAGCGCCCCAAGAAAATCCCGGTGGCTGAGGGAATCCTCCTTTCGAAAAGAGAGGTAAATAGAAATAACCGGAAAGCGCTCGCTGTCCGGTAGCAGTTCTTTTGGAAAGGCAGCGAACATACGCCGCTGGGCGTCTTCATAGCCTCCCCAAAGCATAAAACCTTGAACCCCCAGATTCCTGGCGATTTTGGAGGAAAGATCCGCCTGGCGCTCGTCCAGAAACCCCACAAAGCAAGGCGCTTTCCGAACGGCGCTCAGGTCGGCCGCGTCTTCAATTCTCGCCTTCAGCGCCTCGTCGGCGCCGTAAGGCTTATCATACGAACGGCAGGACATTACAGATACATGCTGCTGCTTTCGATTTCGTCCATCAAATCGTCGCCGGTGAGATCCACATTATACGGGGTGATAATGAACGTAGCGGTGGAAACTCTTTTGATCTTGCCGTTATTGGCGTAAGCCACACCGCTCAAAAAGTCCAGAATCCGGCGGGAAACATCCTTGCTGGTGTTTTCCAGATTCAGTACCACGGTATGCATTTTAATCAGCTCATCCGCCACGGAACGGGTCTCGTCACCGAAACGCTCCGGCTTAAAGAGAACCACCTGAAGCTGGGCGGCGGCGTGAATGTTTACAACCTTATTGCCAGACTGAGGAGCGCTGCTCCGTCTGGATTCTCTCTGAGGCTCCTGATAAGCTTCTTCCTCCTCATAGCTGCTGGAAGAGATTTCATCCATGACTTCCTCATCATCCATATCCATCTCTTCAAAATCGTAGTCGTATTCATCCTCCGGCGGGGTCCACATCTGCTTAAATTTTTGTACCAAACCTGCCATAATGAAAAGGCCTCCTTAATTTTAAAATTCTTGTGGAATTGTTATTTCACAGGATAAGATCTCGCGCCAAACAAAGAGGAGCCGACGCGAACCATGGTAGCGCCTTCCTCGATTGCCTCCATGTAATCGCTGGACATTCCCATAGATAAGATATCCATAGTAATATTATCTATGTTTTCACCCCTAATGTCAATAAATAGTTTTCTCATAGCGGCAAAATAGCGCCTAATTTCTGAATTTTTTTCGCAAATGGGAGGAATTGCCATCAAACCCTTTACCAAAATTCCCTGAATCTGGGAAATTTCCCGGAGCAGGGCCTTTGCCTCCTCAGGCTTCACGCCCGATTTATTTTCCTCCCCGCCAATATTGACTTCTACTAAAACATTGGTAACGATTCCCAGCCTTTGAGAGCACTTGGCGATCTCCCGGGCAAGCTTCACCGAGTCCACCGACTGGATCAGCTCCACCTTTCCCACGATCTGCTTCACCTTATTGGTCTGCAAATGGCCGATAAACTGGAGATGGCACCGCTTCTTATCGTACTCGTCATATTTGCTTAAAAACTCCTGGACCTTATTTTCTCCCAGATAGTCGATTCCCAGGCTGATCCCATAATTGATAACCTCCGCCGGGACGGTTTTAGTAGCCGCCAGAAGAGTGATATCCTCCGGCTTTCTGCCGGACGCCTTCGCCGCCGCCGCGATGTTTTCCCGGATCTCCCGGTAATTTTCCTTCAAATTGCGCTTCTTTTCCTCGATTTCTTTTTCCATCATGTTGCCATCAAACAATTTTTCCGTCATATAAATCCGTGCCTCCCACTACAACCTCGTCGTACAGCTTAATGGTTTCTCCGTTAAAGGTGGCGTCTTCCTCCGGATTGGGGTCGCAAAGCACAAAGGTACTGTAGGTGCTCAGGGGGACGATCTCCTTAAACACCAGCTCGCTGCCGTAAAGCACGTATACGCCCTGCACCATGACCTCCTGCTTTACCTGCCTGCCGCTTCCGTCGTCGATGACCTTCATCACCGGCTCCACGTGAATGGCCTTTTTATTCACCATAATGCCGGAATGGGTGTTCACTGCAATCTGGACGCTCTCCTTCCGAACCTTGCTGAGCTCGTTATTCATATAGCTGCACTCCAGCACCACCACCGCGTCGCTCTGCCGGCTTTCCTGGTTAATCGCTACCACCTTGGCCGGTATACTGCCGGTGGAGGCGAAGGGCATTGTGATCCCATCCACCTTCTCACCTATTTCCAGCTGAAGGGAGTCTGTTCCGGATACCTTACACACCACGTACCAGTTCAGGCCTGAAACCACCTTTCCTACTACATTGTCGGCTACCGGCTGCTGGACGGGCTCCTGATCGAGCTGGTCCAGGGTAATCTCTTTTACGTTGTCGTAGGAAAAGGAGGTTTCATAGCCGTCGGTGCTGCCGATAAAGTAGCCCGCCGCCGGAGAATTCACCGTGCCGATAGGCCCGGCAGCCTGCGCTTTCATGGATTCCAGCTGAGATTTCAAAGCGTTAAGCCTGTCCGCGTATCCGTTGGGCTTGCCAGTAATGATCTGCCGCTGATTTAAAAGATAGGTCAGCTCGTCCCTGGCGCCGCCGATTCCAGAATAATTGCCGGAATTCACCACGGATAAAAACTGGTTGATTTGGGCCGTGATTTGTCCGTCGATCACGTCAGGGCTGGTGGAAAGGCTGATTTGATCCGCCGCTGTGGTGAGCCGCTCTAAATTGTCGATTTCTCCCTGAAGCTTGCTGATCTGGTTCTGGGCGGAAGCATCCTCGGCGCTGGCGTAAATCTGGGCCACAACGCCGTTTTCCTTGACGCTTTCTCCATCCTCCAGCACGTAATTCAGCACGCCGCCGGCATCTGAGGTCAAATAGGTTTCGTTTCGAACGATATAGCCGGTGGTTTCGATGGTATCCGAAGCGGTCATATAGGTAGCGGTCTCCGTTTGGATGCTGCTGTGATTGGAGTTATAAATCTGAAGCCCCACATAAAACAGAAGCAAAACGGCAAGGAGGGTGGCCGCGACCCGTTTAAACACCTTATTGCTCAATAGAAACTTCCTCCTTCTCGCTTAATTCAGCCGAAAACACAAAACAAGTTCACTGAAAAGGCCGTCGGTGACAAGCCGCCTTTTTTCAGCTTGTCCCTGCAGCAGAAAAGCCTATGGGTCAACGGTCCTTCTATTTTTCTATCATACCTTGCTTTTTCAAATATGCAAGTGAATTTTGGAGAATACCGTCTAAGCCCTCCTCCTGGTCCACAAAAATCCAATGGATCCTGGCATCCCGCTTAAACCAAGTAAGCTGGCGCTTGGCGTATCTGCGGGTATCCCGCTTGAGCTGCTCCACCGCTTCCTCCAGGGAAGCGGTTCCTTGAAAATAGGGTAAAAACTCTTTATAGCCTATGGCGCCTGAGGCAGTAATCCCTAAATCCTGCAAAACCCGCCCGGCCTCCTCCAGCAAACCTCTTTCCATCATTTGATCCACTCTTTGCTCAATCCGGGCGTAAAGCTTCTGCCGGTCAGAAACGCTGAGACCGATCAGCACCGGCTGGAAGGGCAGCTCGCCGGCGCGGGAACGCTTCAATCGTTCCGTCATGGTTTCTCCTGTGAGATAGTAAATCTCAAGCGCTCTGAGCACTCGTTTTTCATTGTTCCGGTCAATTCGCTCCGCCGACGGCGGATCGACCGCCTGCAGCTCCCGAAATAGATCCGCAGCGCCTTTCTCTTCTGCCCGCCGCTCCAGACGGCGCCGGATTTCCGGGTTTTCTGGTTCCTCCTGAAAAAGGATCCCCTCTGTGACTGCCTGCACATACAGGCCGGTGCCTCCTGCCAGTATTGGGAGCCTTCCCCTTTTGTGAATATCCAGTATTGCTTTTCGAGCCATGGCAGCGTAATCCGCCACGCTGAACCGTTCCTTGGGAGATAAAAAATCTATCATATGGTGGGGAATTCCACGCATCTCTTCCACTGCCGGCTTCGCCGTTCCGATGGACATTCCCTGATAGATCTGCATAGAGTCGGCGGACACCACCTCTCCGTCCAGCCTCTGGGCGAGCGCCGCCGCCAGGCCGGTTTTTCCGGAGGCTGTCGGGCCTACCACGCATATCAATGGAAATTTTTCATTGCTCATCATTGAATCCTGCCAAATTGTTTTTCGATTTCCCGCTTTTTCAGCGTGATGGAAACCGGCCTGCCGTGAGGGCAGTACCGGATCTCCGGATTTTCCCGCAGCGCCACCGCCAGAGCGATCAGTTCCTGATCGGAGGTAATCTGTCCCGCCTTGACCGCAGCCCGGCAGGCGATGTTGTGGTACAGCCAATCCAGCTTTTCCGTGGACATATCTGTTTTATTCTCTAAAAGGTGCCCGGCGATTTCCATCAAAGAGGAGGCGATATCCTCCTGCTCCAGGGAAAGCGGCGCGCTTCTTACCAGCACGGAGCCTCCGCCGAAATCCTCGACCTCAAAGCCGGCCTCCCAAAACAGCTTTTGGTTTTCCAGCACCGCCGCGTACTCATTTTTATCCAAGGTTACCGGAATCGGCTCCAGCAAATACTGGGCGCAGCTTTTTCCGCTTTCTTTTTTCAGCTTTTCATATAAAATCCGCTCGTGGGCGGCGTGCTTATCGATCAGCAGCAGCTCATCATCGCCGTATTCGATGATCAAATAGGTGCGAAACGCCTCTCCCACCAGACGCTGCCGCTTTTCCCCGAAGGGCTGAAGCCCAGCCTCTTCCCGGGGCGGCTCCGCCGCCGCTGCCTGTCTGCTGCTTTCAGGCTTCTCTCCGGCTGCTTCTTCCGAAAGCTCCTGGGCCTTAGGCTCCGCCTTTCGGCCTCTGTCAGCCGCCGCTGCCTCAAAGCCGGTATCCCCAGAAGCTTCTCCTGCGGCCTTCGGCTTAGACGCTTCATCCGAAAAAGAAAAAGGGCTGGAAATAAAGTCGCGCACAGCGGGTATGGCAGTCTGCCGTTTTACCGGCAGATAAATCTCCGGCTCGTTTTCCTCATAGGGAACCGGTATTCTCCCGGCCGCCCCTATGCCCGGAAGCGAAGAAGGAGGCTTTTTATCGGCTGCATTTTCACCGATATGGGCGGTACCGGCAACAGCCGGTCCGGAAGCGGTTTGAGGAAAGGCCTTATCCGGCGCTTTCCCCAGCGGCGCCTGCTGGGGCTGAGCGAGCCGGCCTGCGGAGCCGCTCACAACTTTCTCATAAGCGCCAAGGGAGGAATTGGGGGCCTGTTCGGTCTGAGACGTTAACAGACGGGCCTCCTTTTCGGCGGCCACCTGAGCCGCAGGCCCGATAGCCGGCTTGGCCGCCAGCCTGATCTGCTCCGGCTGAGACGCCGGCGGATCAAGCTTCGGCCGCGGAAGAATCATTTCCTTTCGCTGGTCGCCGGACAGCAAGGCGCTTTTCACCCCATGGTAAACGGCGTCGAAAATCGGCTTTTCATTGAGAAACCGCACTTCAATTTTTGAGGGATGAACATTGACATCCACCGCCTCCCAGGGTACGGAAAGATGGAGAACGCAGCTTGGAAATTTGCCCGCCATAATCGATCCTTTAAAGGCCTGTTCTAAGGCAACCATGGCGGTTTTGCTTTTAACAAACCGACCGTTTATGAAAAAATGCTGCATACTTCGGTTAGGCCGCGCCGCCGAGGGCTTGGAAATAAAGCCCCGTACCTTAATGCCGTTGTAAGCGTAGTCCACCGGGATCAGGCCGGCGGTAAAATCCTTTCCGTAAACCGCGTAGATACAGGACCTTAGCTGGCGGTCTCCGGGAGTGGACAGGGTTTCCTTATGGTCCCGGACAAAGCGAAAAGAAATTTCCGGATGGGACAAAGCCGCCCGGTCCATTACCCCGGCCACGGCGTTAGCCTCGGAAACATCCTTTTTTAAAAATTTCATTCTGGCGGGCGTGTTATAAAACAGATCCCGAACCACGATTGTGCAGCCCTTTGCGCAGCCCGCATCCTCCAAGGCAAGCTCCTCGCCGCCCTCGATCTGATAGCTGGTGCCCGCCAGCTCCTCCTCTGTTCTGGTCAGCAAGGTCACCCTGCTGACAGCGCAGATAGAGGCCAGCGCCTCTCCCCGGAAGCCCAGGGTTCCGATGCCATCCAGATCCTCCGCTGATTCCACCTTACTGGTCGCGTTGCGGAGAAAGGCTTTGGGCACATCCTCTCTAGCGATGCCGCCGCCGTTATCCGTCACCCGCATATAGGCGATGCCGCCGCGCTGGATTTCCACGGAAATCGTGGTGGCGCCGGCGTCAATAGAATTTTCCACCAGCTCCTTGATGACGGAAGAAGGCCGCTCCACGACCTCTCCAGCGGCGATCAGCTCCGCTACGTGTTTCTCCAGCACATGGATCTTCGCCATGAAACCGCCTCCTTTTCTTTAAGATAAAAATGGTTCTCACTGGTGTTCATAAAACATTCTCTATAGGTTTTTCCTCTCCGCACAGCGGACAGGCTGCCGATTTACCCTCAGGCCGCCGAACGGCCCGCCTGATTTTTAAAGCGAATCCTCTCCGCCTGAACCGCATATGATTCCGCCTATCCGCTCCGGCCTGGCGCTTTCCATGGCGCGAATTCAAATCAGCGAAAGCCAAGCCAGCGTTTTATTTTTCGGCTGAGCCCCTGCGTTTCCACTTCTTAACGGCTAAAAAACTGTTTGAAGAAGAAAAAACCGAAAGCGGAAAGCTCTGTGTCCCCACACCCCGCTTCTGTCCGGAAAGCCGCGGGCGCACTAGCCTTCCTTGGCCATTTTCGCCAGCTCAAACAGTAAATTCATAGCCTCAATGGGAGTCAGGGTATTGACATCCACCTTTTTCAGCCGTTCCTCAATTTCCGACTCCGCGCTGGGGAGCAGAGAAATCTGAGGCGCCGGCGGTTCTTCCTTTCGCGCCTTTTTCGGAGCTTTCGTTTTCGGAGTGACCTCCTGGCCTGTTTCCAGCTCCTTCAGCACCTGCTTGGCGCGGTTGATGACCGGCTGAGGAAGGCCCGCCAGCTTTGCTACCTCAATGCCGTAGCTGTCATCCGCCCCTCCCCGGATAATCCGGCGCAGGAAAGTGATATCGTCGCCTCTCTTTTTCACGGCGATGCTGTAATTTTTCACGCCGTCCATCAGTTCTTCCATTTCCGTCAGCTCGTGGTAATGGGTGGCGAACAGGGTTTTCGCTCCCAGCTTCCGCTTATCCACAACAAACTCCAGCACCGCTCTGGCGATGCTCATGCCGTCGAAGGTGGAGGTGCCCCTTCCGATTTCATCCAGCACCAAAAGGCTGTTGGAGGTGGCGCGCTTTAGGATATCCGCCACCTCGTTCATTTCCACCATAAAGGTAGACTGGCCCGACGCCAGGTCATCGGAGGCGCCTACCCGGGTGAAAATCTGATCCACCAGGCCGATCTCCGCCGAAGCTGCCGGCACAAAGCTGCCCAGCTGGGCCATCAGCGCAATCAGGGCGATCTGCCGCATATAGGTGGATTTTCCCGCCATATTCGGGCCGGTAATCACCAGCACTCTGTTTTCGTCCTGATCCAGCAGCGCGTCGTTGGGCACAAAGGGCGACGCATCGGAAAGCAGCTCCACCACCGGATGGCGGCTTTCCTTCAGTACAATTTTCCCGCTTAAATTGACCTCCGGGCGGCAATACTGGTTTTTTACCGCTACCCGGGCGAAGGAGCATAGAACATCCAGCTGGGCGATGGCGTTTGAGGTTTTCTGCACCCGCTCCTGCTGGGCGGACACCGTAGTGCGGATATCGTCAAACAGACGGTATTCCAACTGTACGCACCGGTCCTTAGCGCCTAAAATCCGGCCCTCCAGGTCTTTCAGCTCCTGAGTCACGTAACGCTCGCAGTTGGTCAGAGTCTGCTTTCTTATGTAGCTGTCCGGCACCTGATCCTTGTAGGAGTTGGTGACCTCCAGATAATAGCCGAACACCCGGTTATAGCCTACCCGAAGCTTGGGAATCCCGGTTTTCTCCCGTTCCCGCTTCTCGATGGCGGCCACATAGTCCTTGCCGCCGGTCATGTCCTTTCTGAGCTCGTCCACCTCCTGATTGTAGCCCTCCCGGATGATGCCGCCTTCCCGTACGGAGAAGGGCGGGTCGTCTACAATCGAGCCTTCAATCAGGTCATGGACATCCTCTAAAGTATCCAAATCCTCGTAAATGCTTTGCAGCAGCTCGGATTTCCGGTTTTCCAGCATTTTTTTCAGCTCCGGCAGCAAGCCGATGGTAGCGGACAGGGAACGAAGCTCCCGGCCGTTGGCGGTGCCGTAAACGATTCTGGTGATCAGGCGCTGCAAATCAAAAACCCCGGTGAGCTGATCCGCCAGGTTTCCGCACAAGAACGGGTCGCAGTAAAGCTCCTCCACCGCGTTCTGCCGGCGGATAATCTTTCCGCAGCTTAACAGCGGCTGCTCGATCCAGGTGCGGAGCAGCCGCTTGCCCATGGCAGTGCTGGTCTTGTCCAGCACCCAGAGCAGAGTCCCCCGCTTCTCACGGCCCCGCAGGGTCTCGGTGAGTTCAAGGTTAGCCCGCGTCACAGGCGAAAGCTGCATATACTGGGCTTCGTTGTAGCTGATGACGGTCTTCAGGCGCTCCACACCTTTGATCTGGGTGGTGTGCAGGTATTCCAGAAGTGCGGCCATGGCAAACCGCACCAGACCTTTTTTGTCGATAGAGGTGGTCTCATCCCAATTGCGGCCAAACTGGTTTTCCAGCGAGATGGCCACCAGACCCGGGGCGTAGCGCTCCTCTTCCACCAGCTCCACAGAGCAGGTCATATTCTTTTTGATATAGCCGGTCAGCTCACGGCAGTCCAGCATTCCAGGGTTCATCAGCACCTCGCTGGGATGGTAGCGGCAGAGCTCCGCGATCACGGCAGGCACGATCTTCTCCCGTTTCAGCTCGGTGATATGGGCCGTGCCGGTGGAAACATCGGCAAAACAGATGCCCGCCGAGTTCCCTTTCAGAAAAATGCTTGCAATGTAGTTGTTTTTGTCATCCTGCAGCATACTGCTTTCGATGACAGTGCCCGGCGTGACCACCCGGATGATGTCCCGCTTGACGAGGCCCTTGGCCTTGGCCGGGTCTTCCACCTGCTCGCAGATGGCGACCTTATAGCCCTTTGCGATGAGGCGGGCCACATAGCCCTCGTAGCTGTGGAAGGGCACGCCGCACATGGGTGCTCGCTCTTCCATGCCGCACTGCTTGCCGGTCAGGGTCAGGTCCAGTTCCTTGGATGCCGTCAGGGCATCGTCAAAGAACATCTCGTAAAAATCGCCGATGCGGTAAAACAGAATTTCGTCCTTATGTTGTTTTTTGATCTC
>ERZ827450.1164-NODE-1164-length-30069-cov-16.763544_pt1 | contig 30069 bp, 43 predicted proteins | sample MGYA00519773_ERZ827450 | MGnify/ENA primary metagenome ERZ827450 (study PRJEB31778, sample SAMEA3449306) | human gut metagenome | biome: human gut; feature: human-associated habitat; material: faeces | place: United Kingdom | collected 2010/2012 ...
TACCTTAGTATTTAAGCCTTCTACCTTAGTATTTAAGCCTTCTACCTTAGTATTTGAGCCTTCTACCTTAGTATTTAAGCCTTCTACCTTAGTATTTAAATTAGAAACTTCTTGTGATAAACTTCCATACAACGTATATTTAGCAGTTAAAGTATCATTATCTATAATTGACTGGCCACCCCAGTTTAACATTAAATATCCATCAGCTGGATAAATAATATCAACTATAAATTTGTTACCTGTTATGGTTTTAAAATTTTCTACAATTTTGGCATATCCACTAGATAATGAGTGATCTTCTTTTACTGAATAAACGCTAGTTTGAATCAGTTCTGAAACATTTCCATTTGGATTTTCAACTACAAGTTGAAGTCTAGTATCTTTTTTGAAAAATAGATGCGTCCAAAAGAATGTAATCTCTCGTCCACTTTCTTTTTTCTTTGTTTCTGTTTTTGTTGAAATAGAAGATACTGCATCTTTGATTTTTATAATAGCTTTCTGACTCATCACTTTATCTTCTGCTTCGCCTAATTCCTGCAAGATTGATGTTTTATCAATTTTAGAACCTTGAAGTTCATCAATAGCATCTTGAACATTTTCAGCATTTAATCCACTAGCATCATTATTATAAGTTACATTAGTAGCAGTACTAGCTCCACCAGTTGCAGCAATACCTTGAACTGTTTTACTCAAACTTTTATGTTTAGCTGTAAGACTAGTAATATCACTATCATTAGAAGTAATTTGGTCTTGAAGATTTGCATCAGACTTTTTAAGATTACTAATTTCAGTAGTATGTTGTTGTAACTGTATGATAATATCATCAAGCTGTTCATCTACAGCAGGAGTAGCTGGAATACCAGTGTCTTTACCATCACTAAACCAATTACCATTTTCTCCAATAGTTATATTTCCGCTAACTACTACAGATATATAATTCCTTACTTTAATTCCTGTATTTGTCCAAGTACCATTAGTTCTACATTGATATAAAAGTGCATCATTAAGATTAGTACCAACATAAGCGTATTGACCAACATTAGGAATTTTAACATGATTATTTAAAGCATCAGCACCAATATACCAACCTACAAATACATTCCAATTATAATAAATATTATTCCAATAATCTTTATTCTCCCAATTTGCTAAATCAGTTGAATTAAACTGCCAAAGTTCAAATTCTGCTTGACGGTCAAGTCTATCAGTATTAAGATTAAAAAAACTAAGAGTAGCACCTGCTCTACGATTAATAGGAAAAATTGTAGCTACAGCTTCTTCAATACTATCAAAAGCAGTAATTGTACCATTTTCGTTTTCAGTAGTAAGATTAATGAAATTATTATCACCATAACCAGTAACATTCATTGGTTGCCAATATTCGCGATTTTCAATATCTACTCCACTAGGAACATTAGTCTTAGCAACATAACTAAGGTTATCGCAAGCGTTATAAACAAGAGCAAGTCTTTCATACTCTTGTTCTCTACTCCATTTACCTTTAGGAACAAGAGATACATTTCCTAAGTCTTTACTAAATTGTTTCATAATATGATATTTAAAAAATACGTTTTATTTGAGATTTACGCTCCTCAAACACATTTCGTGATTAGTTAATCAACTTACATATTTGAACCGCTCAGACATAAAATAAAATGGGTCTATGCAAATTTCGATGTGCCGAAAAGGTATGCGTAATTGAACAAAATTGCCAATTTGAAATCGACTAAACTTTATTATCAGATTCAACATTTAAATGACCATTATCATTAATAGTAAATACTTCACCATTATCTTTATTATCTAGATAATTCTGATAAAGTTTACCAGTTTCAATGTCAACTTTAAATGTTACATTTTGATTTGAACAACTACAAAGAGCTTTAAGTTTACCATCAGGAGTAATTGGATAATAATTAGTTCCATTATAAATTGGTTTACCTAAATTCTTATAATAATCTTCAAGTTGCTGCTTTACATAATTATAATAAAAATTAGCTTTAGTATAATCTAATTGTTGATAAGCAGCACAAGCACTTTGAAATAATCCCCAACAATTAAACAATTTCTTACCATCACCTTTACAAGCAAAACTACAATCATCAATAATACCTTTACCCGCATCAGCAATATAATTAATAAGTTGATGATATGTACAAGTCCATTCTGAAGGAATAGTAAGATAAAGTACTTCTGGGTGAATTTCTTCAGTACTATCTCTTTCTAGTTGTTTAACTACAACTTTATTAAATTGTCCAGTAATAGAAGATTCATTATCAACTGCTTCTTTTACGGGGCGGGTTACCTTAATTTCTTCCATACGGCTTACTATTTAAACATTATTTACTTGAGACCTAATTGCCTCTAATTTATCATCAGTAAGACAATCATAATTATCAACACAATCTTGAAGAATATGATTACTAATAGATTTACAAGTCTTACTATCATTTATAACATAACCTTGAGAAGAAAGAACTATCTCGGTTTTAACACCAATAAATTCTTTTCTCTCAAGGTCCTGTTTGAGAATATTTGCGACATCACTGTTATTCATAAGAACATCTTATTAAATAGTTCAATGATTAAAAACTTTATTATTTACATAAACAGAATGTTCATTAGCAATAATAGTAAGTTTATTAATAATTTGTCCAATTCGGACATCCTTATCTTGACCATCGTATATTACTTCTAAACATTCTTTAGTTGTATCGTCAATCCATTCATCTTTAATTTTTGTAGCAATATTAATTCCATCAACTTCGTAAGCAGAAAAAACATTATAAAGTTTATAATATTCAGTACTAATAGTTTTAAAAAGATTCTCTCTAATTAAATCTCTATTTTCTTCAATATTATTATGAATAATAATCTCATTACAAGTCTTACTAATATTAGCTCTAAAGCTATCAAAAGCTAAACTTATAACTTGACGAACTTTAGTTAGTTCTTTACTTTCTGCATCTTGAATTTGTTTATCTAAAACAGTATTAAGTTTAACTACATTTTCGCTAACTTCTTTAATAGCAGAAGCCATTTGAATTAATGGTTTATTTCTGTCTTTAGCTTTAAATAGGTCAACTAGTCTAATAATAAGAGTATAAAGAATATAAACTCCGCTACTTATTAAAACTGTTATATAAGACGAATCCTTAATCGCATCAGATACTATTTGATTAACTTGATTAAAATCATCCATATCAAAACAATTAATGGGAATGTTGCTCTAGACCCCCCGTAAAAGGAATGTAGAGCTTCATTCCCATCTAAACTATTACCTATTGAATTTTACACATCATCAGCTTAATCAACGCTAAGTCCAAAGGCAGTTTCAACAGCTGTAATAAAAGCTGAATTAGAAGTAGGAACTGCAATAGTTACTTCTTGCCAAACTGCTTCATCACGAGTACGACCATAAACACGAGGATTCTTAAATCTAAGATGATACAGTGTATAATCGTCTGCATCTACGTCCATAGGATAACCTGGATAAATAGTTGCACCATCAGCAAGAGTATTGTTAAATCCTCTATTCTGAGCTGCCTCAGAAGCAAGGTTCTGAACATAAGCTTTATCACAAGTTGGAGCGGAACCCTTAGTTGTAGTAGTAACTGTAGTGCCATACAAATCGTCAACTGCCATCAATTCCCAAGGTTGATAATCCTTAGCTGTAGCAGTAATAGTAGCTGTACTAATAGTAACACCTACATTCTGATTTTCTACCTTAGCAGCCAACTCCTTCTGCAAACGAGCAGCAACTGTTTCAGCAGTATCACCACTCTTACAACGAGTAGTAGCTGTCCACTCACGACGCTCATGTTTTGTAGTATCAAGCTTAACAAGCTCAATAGTAAAATCCTTACCAGTTACAGGAGCAGGAATTGTAATTTTAGCATTAAACTTAGTACCAGCAGTCTTAGTAACTTTAGTTACAATAAGACTATCAATATTAACTTCAAGTACTACAGCTTGACTATTTGGACGACCATAAGCAATTCCAAAATCTTTAGTCAATTTAGCATCTGAAACGAACTTGCTTAAATCATTAAGTTCAAAGATACCAAGAGAACCAGCAGGAACTTTAGTAAGGTCAAATGCTGCATTTGTTTTAGAAGCAATAACTGCGTCACTCTTTACAACAAATAATTGTCTCATATTGTTATTCTATTAAATTATTATTATTGTCTCTGATTACCATCTTCACGATAATTGTTTGCTACTTGTTCTCTTTGTTGATTTTGTTGAGCTTGTTGAGCAGCAGCTAAACTTCCACTTTTAGCAAGTTGATAAAGTTCAACTGCATGCTTAACAATATCTACGTGCATGTACTCTGGTAAATCACAATTTACATTAGTACCATCAACATCTTCAGCAAATCTAACAACAGCAGGTTTTGCAATATAACTAAGCCTAAGTTCGTTAATACTTACACCTTTAAAAGTGAAAGGTTGTCTATCCTCAGGTTTAGCGTCAGCCTTATCAATATATAATTCAACAAGGTTATCGTGAATTGAAGCCACAGGACTTCTCATTGTTGGAGCTAAAACAAAATCATTAACTACATCAGCAACAAATTGGTCATCAACTATACGAACTGGAAATACGTTAGTAACAAAATCTGATTTCTTATAATTAATTGATAAATCAACCATATATAAAAAACTAATTGCAGTAGATGAATTACCATCATCAATATAACTTCCAGTAGTTTTAAAATTATTCAAAGGTAATTGAAAACTAATAGTATAATTAGTTTTTTCCTTACCTTTGATTGTCACATCAGCAATACTACCTTTCCATACTTTATATAAAGATTTCAAGGCATTTACTTGATTAAGTTTTGAAGCATCACTAATTACTCTATCATTAGTAATACCAATGTTTTGAGTAATAACTTGATTAATGGTATCAGAAATACTATTATTGATAATTAAATCAATCTGTTCAGGCATAATTGCTCTAACATTCTGCATACCCATCTGTTGAGTATATTGTCTAAACATTTGGTGCATTTCTGAAATATCCATATCTATTTATATTAAATCAATTTCAACTTATTTTCTAACTTGGTCTTTAGACCAGCATTATTTGGATTCTTGAAATAACTAATAGCTTCATTAATATTTGCTCCAATAAACTCTCCATCAGGTGTACTAATTTGTTGATTGAAATCAGAACGAACAAGTTCACCTCTTGTAATAAGAGTTTCAATAAATGCTTTATCAAGAAGATTCTTATCGTTTACGAACTCATTGAACTTACGAGGGTTTGTAGTAGCAAAATCCATCAATTCTTTAGATTGAATAAGAGCCGTCTTAGAAAGACCATCAGAAAGACTAATACCACTGTAAATACAATATTCAACGTAAACTGCATTTGTCTTAACAGGAGAAGCTTGAAGTTCAACAAGATGTCTAAGAGCAGTCTGCTGTTCTTTAATAAGTTTATTCTTACGAACTTCTTCCTTATTCTTATCCTTAATATAGAAACGAAGATTAGCATTAGAATTAATGAAAGCTTCATCTTTAGCTACATCTGGATAATTAAGACAATGACGATAAAGAATATATTGTTCAAGATTAAGTGGGTCACCATATTGATACTTCTTGCTTTCGAGCATAAACAAATCATTGTCTCGAATTACAGCAGCTTCATAAAGTTTAGCCGTATTAGAACGGTCAACTGCATTATAAGTTTCCCAAATTTTCTCTTCTGCCTTATGAATTTCTAGATAATCTTTCTTATGACGATAACGGAAAGATACATCAATAGTTCTTTCAGTATCACGAACATCAAAGAAGATATTATTAAGATAATTCTTAACTCTAGTAATAAACTCTGGATTGTTAGAAGCAACACCAACTAACTCTGGGAAGTAATGTTCAACTTCACCTTTATTAGACATAAGTTTACGAACTGAATTAACAGAAGAACCAATGGTGTTACGTGGCTTTCCAAGAGCTGCCATATTAATTCTACGATAAGCAGAATAATTAAGAACAGAAGCAATAATAATCTGTCGTTTATCAATATATTCAGCTTCGAGTTCAGCTTCTAAAGCAGCTTGCTTCTCAGCTTCTTCTTGTGCAACAGTTTTATTTGTAGGAGCATCACTATTTTGAGGAGTAGGAATATTCAAGTCTGGAATTTTAATATCACTCATAGTTTAATTTATTTATTAGTTATTACAATACACACTTCAACTGGAAGAACTTAGTTGCCTTATCTACTTGCAGACCGTATGAGTTCTTAACCTCATAACGAGAGCAGTCAATATCAGTTGCAAGAGAATTAGTAGGAACTGCACCCCAAGAAGCAGGAATAGGAGTAAGACCCTTAATTACACCATTAATATAAACCTGACCCTTCTTACGTACCTTACGAATATTATTGTGACCATCATAAGAAGAAGTATCAAGCATAAATGCTTGGTGAGAAGTCATTGGATAACCAGTACGAGGATGAATATCACCATTAGCTTTAGCATTATCTGCAAATGTACCACGGTCAAGGAATGACAAATGTTTCAAAGTAATAATGTGACCATCAACAGTCTTATACTGACGGAAGTAATTACCATAAGTAAGACCAGTTGCAGATTGCTGAATCATCTTATCACCAAGAGGAGTAACAAAACCACTATCCTTAGCATCATTCTTAATAGCTCTATCAAAGTCTTCTACGAAACCTTTACCACAAGCAAGAACAATATCCATCTTACCTGTATCAGTATCCTTATCAAGAATATCACCAATAGTACGATTCAACTTATTAAGAGTAAGTTCCTCTCCATAAGTATCATAGTTACTTTCGCGGCAAATTTGCTGCATACCAGCAGTATAAGGAATAGGCTGTCCATTATCTGGGTCAACCATTGTAATTTCACCGTTAATAGTCTTGTTGTACTCTGCGAACCAAAGACGTTCCTCATTCATTACTCTCTGTTGAAGCTCGAACTGGCGCATCTCCTCATTAATCCAAAGATTAGTAGTACCACCACTAGCAGTCTTAAACTCATAAGTAACTACTATATTAGCAATATTACCAGCAATCTCTTTACTAAAACGATGGAACTCAAGTTGAGAAGTCATTTTACCAGGTCCCATAGTATTAGTACGATTACCCTTAGAATAACTCTCTGGAATAGTTGGAGCAGTCAAAGACCAACTCTTACCTACAGCCAAGTTCTTAGCTACATCAACATAAGCATTTGGATTTGGATTTGCAATACGAAGACGATAAAGATAACCACCATGAGCACCTTTACCAAGGTCTTTCATAATACGAACCTGAGTTACACCATCAGGAGCAATCAAACCGTACTGCTCAATGAACCAATGAGTTCTAAACTCGACTTCAAAGAAAGCACCACCTTTACCAGGAGTTGTATTAGCTTTATTAAACCAAAGTACAGTATCATTGAACTTCATACGACCCATAGTCTTCCAAGTCCAATCAGTAGTATCAATATCTACTGTACCAGCAGCACCTTGACCTTCAGTCAAGAAATTAAGTGGAAATCTATCATCATCCATACCAAAAGTATAGGTGAGCATAGAATTAATCTCACTAGGTTTAGATAACATAAGATGAGCAATGGTTTCCTCATTAGAATAACCTCTGTCATCATAGTTACCACGTTGCACTTCACGAATTGCGTACATACTTAATTAATTTATTTGTTAAACATTAAATTGATTAGCTAAATTGAATATCATCAATAGCTTTATGATTAGCACTTGCTGGTTTAGTAATTCGTACAGTGCCACGACCTTTACTTTGTTTGTTCACTAATTTGAGGGTTTTTACTTTTTCCTCATTAATAGCCATTTTTACTAGGTCTTCATAAGTTCCACCTGTATACATCAACCAAGCACTAAGAAGTTCTTCATCACGTTCTTGTTCAGCAGACTTAGCAGCCAAATCTCTTTGATAAGCTGTTGCAACAACGCCATCAGCATCTTTAGTCTGACGATAAAGATAGTCATAAAAGTCATTAGGAGTAACAGTAACTTTTTGACCATTAACTGTGCGAACAAGAGTTTCAGGTAATGTATATTTACCAATCTTACGATTAGTAACAACATCTTTAATATCTTTCCAATAAGCTAAAGTTTCTTGCTCTTCTTGCTGACGTTGAGCTTCTGCTTGTTTAGCGTAAGCTTCGTCACGTTGTTTATCAGCAGCTTGAAGATTAGCTAACTGAGCTTTAGCTTCATCATAAAGACCACCTGAATCTTTAAGATACTTAATATAATTGTCATTAAGACTAGCATTACCAAATTCTTTAGCAGCAGTCTTAATAATAGAAATTTGTTGTTCCTCAGACTTTTCATCTACTGTAATAGAACTACGGTCTGGACGTTCTCCAAAACCATGAGGGTCTCCATTATTTACAGTAAGATAATCTACAAATTGCTTGAGAATAGGGTTATCAGTAAATACTTTATTAACGGCAGCTTGAGCTACTTCATTGTTTTTAAGTTCAATAACCTTATCTACATAAGATTTGATACCATCAATAGAATCTTCAAATTCGGCAGGCTTACCATCTTCATCAGTAAGTTCTACATCAAGAGCCTTTTGAATAGCAGCAAGATTAATTTCATCGGTAGGTTCTTCTACTTGAAGAGAATCAATCCAAGCTTTTACATCTTTAGCTTCTTTGAAAACTTTATTATCTTTATCTACGAGATTACCATTTTCATCAACTGTATAAGTTTGACCTTCAAACTCTACATTAGTACCTTTCTCTAGCCCCCCCGTAGAAGGTGTGGTATTATTGTCTTTACCACCTTTTTCATCGTTACCATCAGGATTATCTTTCCCATCATCATCACTAGTTCCATCGCCGTCTTTACCGTCTCCGTCACCATCTTTATTACTAGGAGGTTCAGGGTCTGTACCATCACCGTCTTTATTGCCTCCTTTATTATCACCTCCGTTGATGTCTGGAGCATTAGTTCCACCACCACCAAAATCAAGATTAATTCCGTCAAGTGGACCCATCAAACGAGTATGAGGTTTAAAACCAAGAGTATTACGAAATACAAACATAAAATAATAATTTAATGATTAATAATAAAAAGAGTAACATCAGTTACTTGTTTGCAAAAGTATAAACTTTATTTTAATAAACAATATCTTGTGTACTTATTTATAATATATTAATATTGCCTATATAATAATGTATACCTTATTATATAAAAGTCTTATTAATGTTAGTTCCTCAAGCAATTCCAGTACTGCATGCTTTAATGAGTTCTATATCAAGCATGAATTAAAATCGATTTTCACAAGCCTTTCATAGAAACAAACATTGACGTAGAGCGTAATTCCTTTTACGGGGCGGCTCTCAAATATATTTGGTGATAAGTTATTCACGAAATATGATTGAACGTCTTATAGACGAATTTGAAATATTAAATATTTTATAGACAGATAATAAAAAAGAGTAGTACCCTCACGAGCACTACTCTCACACATTAATCAACAAATAATAAAACAAAACCTATTTCTTATCATACTTGTTCTTATTAGTCTTGGCAATCTTTAATTGATTATCCATTTCTTCTCTTTTAATTTGTCTATCTGCTGCTTTATTATAAGCATCCATTGCAAGTTTTTGACGTTCAAGTTGAAGTTTAGCAGCTTCACTAGCTCTCTTACTTTCCTCCTGAAGTTTAGCTAATTGAGTTTTAGCATAATCATCGTTTTGAGGATTTGCATCTCCAAGTAAAGCTATATCACCTTTAGCATATTCAAGTTGTAAATCATATTGTGCTTTAAGAGCAAGTGTTTGTCTATCTTGTTCTCCTTTAGCAGAAATCTCTTGAAGCTTCAGTTGATTAGCTTGTTCTTGAATTGCCTGGTCTATTTGCTTCATTTGTTCTTCATGTTGCCTTCTAATTTCAGAGAATTGTCTAATACTATCAGAAATAGCTGCAACATTATCTCCTTGAATAGCTGCAAGAGCAGATTCTAAATCTCCATTTTGTGCAGCACTAAATGCCCATTGTTTAAGTTGTTGAATCTTATCCATTTCTTTACCATTATTCCTAACAGTAGTAGAATAGTCAGAATTAACAAAACTATTAACATCAAGACTAAGATAATGTTTCTTACCAGTTGTTTTATCAATATAAGATGTTTCAAGACCTTCGATATAAGCACATTTAGCAAAGTCTAAATCTCTATTATAATCAGCACATCTTAAAAGGTCAAACATTTGGAATATTAAAACAGAACCAGTACTTGATTGACTAATAGCATTTTGAGTTGTAGAAGCTCCAGCAGATTGAGCTATTTGACCATAACGTTGAGCATTCATATCAACAAGCTCTCTAGCTTCTTGTTTAATTGCTTCATTAAGATTACTAAGTTCTGTTATGTATTGTCCCATATTAGCATTAAGTAATCTAATGTTTTGCATCTTAACACCTGCTGCGTCTTCTTCATCATCTATAGGAAGTACACCATCTGCTGCCATTCTATAAATAGCATCTTCTGTTTCAGAAGAAACAAGAGATTTTGGAAGTAACAAAATCAACATCTTGTTCTTTGCTATTACCATTTCTTGATGATAAGAAATAATATTTCTAAAAACTTGGAAAGGAGTAATTATTTGAATAATACTAAACTTTCCACAATAAGGAAGAAGTTCTTGAATACCATTATATGGAAGTTTACCTTTACGTTCATAAAGAATAGGTCTAGCTTTAACAGGATAAATACCATTATAACGAGTACCTATACGATAGCCTTCATAAACTTGAGTTTTATATTTCCATTCAATATCAATATCTCCAGCTTCTGGATTAAATTCATAATCTTCTTCAACTATTCTTTGTTCTTGGAAACCAAGTTCATTAGTATAAGTAAGAATACCTTGACGAGCAAAACCTTTCCAAACTACATGCCAAACTTCATAAAGATTGCTATTATTTGCACTTGGAGTTAAAGATTGAGTTTTATATAAATTTCTTTCTTTATCAGTAAACTTACCACAAACTTCTGGATATTTCTCAAATAATTGATTCCATCCTAATTGAACAACTTTAGTAGAAGCACCTGGAGAAGTATTATAAAGGTCATCAAGATAAGCTCTATCTTTATCAGTCAAATAATCTTCAAAAGTATCAAGTATTTGATTATATGACATCATAATACGTCTTGCAAACATATCATGGTCTTCAACCATAAATTGATTATTAGGAATAGGAAACGCTTCAATAGTTGGAACACATTCCTTAATAATCTTATTTCCTCGAAGTTCAGTATATGTATAACATTCACCAAGAGAACAATAATTAAAGAAAGCAGTAAGATATATTTGAGCATCATTTGTAAGGTCTCTAATATAATTAAGAATATCTTGACCTTGCTTGCTTTCTTTATCAATATAATCTTGATTAAATTTAGCAATAAACTCTTCTGGGTCTGGCATTACTTCTTGAGGGTTTATACTTTCAGGAGATTGACCTTGACCTTGAGCTTGTTCTACAGCTTCTTTATACTTACGTTCAAACTCTTGTTGAAACGCTTGTTGTGCTGCTTGCATTACTTTTTCCTTCAAAGCTTGATTTCTTTCAAATACTATATCAGGATTATTAGCTCCTACTGCAAATTCATGAGTTCCTTTAAAATATTCTCCTATATATCTACGTATAATATCGGACATAATATCATAATTACGAAGAGTTGCAGGAAAACGTTGAAAACGTTCATTAGTTGCATTGTAAGGATTAAGAGTCTTTTTATAAAACTCTTGTGGCAAATCTCCATGTAGAACATTGAGCATTGTTTCAGTCTCAGTTCTATCATTCAAACTAAGTCCTAAGCCAATAATATAATCTATACTATTAGCGTACCAATCAGGTTTCTCTTTAGTAGCAGCATCAACCTGTTGTTTAGGAAATTGAAAACTTAAATTATTAAACATACGTACATTATATTAATTAGTTAACTAAATATCAGAACCAGTTTCTATTCCAGATTGAATCTCGAATATTGCTTTCAGTAGTCTTCTTTCTATGAACAAGTTCTTTAGCTGCTTGAACATCTTGAAGTTTCCATTGTAAAGCACGAATAATCATTTCAGATACTCTATCGAAATTACCTTTAACGTTCCATTTAAGAAGTTCAAGTATAGTCTGATGGTCATATATTGTTTGAAACAACATAATATCATTACCTTTTAAATCTTTACCAACTGGACTATAAAGCATTTCTTTAAGAAGTCGAAGACCTTCAAGAACTTTACTACTACCAGTACCAGTACCACCACCTACGTTGACACCATAAGAAGCAGTAACTTTAGCTTTAATAGAACTATCCCAAAGTTCAACAGGGTCTTTCATTAAATACTTTAATGCTTTCCATTTACTAAAGTTACTTACAGTTTCACCTCGATTGACCTCAACTCCAGTTGTTCCAATACAGTTATAATAACGTGCCATAAGGTAACATATCCAATCAGCTTGTTCAAGCTTCTCAGGACGTCCATAATAAGCACAAACTAGTTTAGTCTTAAAGTTATTATATTGAGTAGGATTTTCCCAAACTTTAATACTGTTATGAGAATGTTTATTAGTAAGGGCATCATTCTCTTTATTAACACCTACTGGGTCATAACTAATACTATATTGACCAGGAGGAATACCAAGTTTAGTAGTTCCATCTTTATCTATATAAGAAATTTTAATTGGTTCAAACCATTTACGAACACAACCATGATGATGCTCACGAGGCTTACGAGGAACACCTTGAATCCAATCAAAATAATCAACATTAAATTTACCACCTTCAGCTTTAATACGAGCATTAGTTTTAAATATGATTTTATGATTAATATCTTCAAAGAACATTCCGTCATCTGCAATATCTGTATAAGCAGGGTCGTTCTTTAGAATTTCTTCCCAGTTCATTAAAGCTTCAGAACTAAATAAGTTTTCACTAGTAGAACTAAATGATTCACTAGGCATATTAGCATACTGACCTAGATAATTAATATAATCACTAAAAGTTTTACTACTTTCTTTTTTAGCTACACGTTCTTTATATGCAATACGAAGACCAGTTTCTATATTAGAATTACCATCTTTATCCATTGCAAAAAGGTCTCCAATCTGACCTTGAAGACCCCAACAATATGGTTTAAAATAACCGCAAACTTCATTACGAGAATCTTTATCCCATACATTTTCAAAAGGCATAAAATGGAACTTATTAGGATTATAGAAATTCATTTCAAAAACCTGCATATTACCGCTAGTTGCAGTACCCCAAGCAAATAAGTTACCAGTAACATAACTACCAGTACGCATAGCAGGTTCAGTAACATTCATATAATCATCAAAGTTTTCCATTGTAGAAACCTCCTCAGTCTTAACACTAACAGCATCCTTACCAATAGCACAATCAGGATTGTTATTAGCAGAAGCACTAAACAAAGCACTATTCCAAGACTTAGGACTAATATCTCCATTAGGAAGTTTAAATCCTAAAGTAAAGTTCTCAGCAGCACGAGAAAGTATTCCTCTTTTAAAGAATGTATTATTCTCATAAAAATAAAGATTTCTAATACTAAAATCAGTAAGACCTCCACGTTTAGTAAGATACTTTGAATCAGCAGCTACATGAATACAAACTTTATTAGGTTGAAGATTAATCTTATTAGCACTATGAGCAGACATAATATAAGAGAAACCTCCACGACGAGTTTTATCTATAAGAAGATGAAAACCATTAAGTTCACAAAACTCTATAATAGCAAACGTCCAAAACTGTGCATCTATAAACTTAGGAAAGTCTTGTTTCTTCTTAGCAACAGAACCTTTATCTGTATGTATAATAGTCTTTTCATCCAACTGTTCAATAACAGTATAATTCAGATAATTATACATATCTCCACTAATATGAAGATTTTGAACTTTACCTTCACGCATAAAACAAGGAGCATCAAATCCATGGCTTCTTCGATATTCTTCTCTTTTACGAAGTTGTCTATGAGGAATACTATCTTCTTTATATAATGTATATTTACCACCATTAATATGGTATATATTAGCCATTTCAGTAAGAAGATTAGTATTTACAAATTTATCTCCTATACGTATATCAAGAAGAAAGCCACCACTTTCTCCTATCATAAAGAAATCATTAGGGTCTTTATAACCAGCATCTTTAGCTCGTCTATATTGACCTTGGTTTTCTTTCTGATATTGAAGAAAAGGGTAGCTTTCAATATACTTTTCTACAGTCTTATCATCACTCATTTCAATAGACTTAAAATTAGTAACACAATAGCAACACCAGTACCACAATAAGCAATATTACGTTGCTTCTTTATTTTCTTACATGACCTATCCAATAATATATATCTTTGTCTAGCTTGTTCTGCAAGAACACTATCATTGACAATAATTTGTCGAAGATTCTTATTAATATCTTTTTCATAACTTAATTCTATTAATTTTGTATTAGCTTTACGAATATCACTAATCGCTATAGTTATACTATCTTGTTCTATCCTCCCCGTAGAAGATGTTAATGATTTACTTGATGAGTTGATAGAACAACTTAACAGTACTATCATTATCAAGAGCTTTAACTTCAATAACTTTTGCATTTTTAATACTATCTAAATTATCAACTTTAATCTTTAAACTATCATTATGTTTTTGTATTTCAATATCAGATATAACTATATTATTATCAATTTTACTATTATAATATGTTTTAGTAATTATAATAATTGTAATAATACATATAATAATAGTCGAAATTAAACCAACAATACAATGTTCAATTCTTATCTTAGAAAAACTATCCATTACTTAAACATTTACTAAAAGGTTTATAACTATGAAGACTATTAATAATTTCTTTATCAATATCTTCTTGAATTTGAGAAGGACATATAAAACAGACATTCTCTTCAGGAATAACAGTTTTAAAACCTATTGGTGTAGGAAAAGTATCTATACCATTATCTTTAGAACAAATATCACGTATAGCTTTTTCTAAATCTTTTATAGTAAAAGTACCTTGAACTACACCATCAACAAGAATACAAGCCATCACAAATCCTCTTCATTAATTAAAGTATAAGTAAATAGTTTACCATATCCTTGACTAATTTGTCTATGAGCAAGTTTCATAAGAGTATCAAAATCTTCTTTATTAGCAAGAACTTGACAACCAGCAGACCAATTATCAACTTGAGTAGAATGTTTTCCGGCTTTATGAATATTGATACCAAATGTACCTTCTTCTATAGTCTTTGGATTAAAATCATAAACATCATCTTTATTGTTATCTCTATAAACTTTTACAGATTTATATTGAACAATTGCTTCATACTTACCTTTATGATAACCAAGTTTCCAAGCAGAACGATATTGACCAGGAACAAGTATAGCGCAACCTTTATAACTTACAGGTTTAGTCATACTAGTAATACCAGGCTCAGTAGTAGCAGCAAATATCTTTCTAGATTTGATACCATACATATCAATATATTCTACTACAATAACATCATCAAATTTATTAGTAACATTATTGCCAGCATTTCTAATACCAATAATGTTAAGATTATATTTACCTTTATTAAAATAGGCATATCCTTTATTGATGAGTATTTTGCTGAAATCAGCTTTACTTGCTTTATTAAATAATTCTTTATTCATATCTTATTATTTTAATATACCAAATACATAAAATGTTTTATCCTCTGGAACTCCTTTACAAACATATTTAATATTATCGACTTCTTCAACATGAAGAACTCTAGTATTAATTCGTCTTCGTCTTGTCATATTTCATTTGTTTATATAACCATCTATAATAAAATAATCACTCTTAATTTTTTTTTCAAGAAGTTTATATAATTCTAAATAATTAATTTAAAGCAATCCAATCGTTTGCAAGTATATCACATTGAGTAGGAGTATAAAATCCAACTTCTCCATCTTTACAACGTATGGCAATATATTCCTTATAAGGAACTTTTCCATTATCATTTGCTATAGATTTTGCTATACTAGTTATAGCAGGATAATCGGCAGCAGGAACATAATAAAGAAATTTATCACCACTCCAATTAGCACGACGTACAGCCTTTTGTGCTTTAATACATTTAATTGCTTCTACGATATTCATATTAATCAAAATTTAATTTTGTTTGTTTATTAAGAAGTCCTTTACTATTAAGATAAATTCTTCTATCTTGAAACATAGCATCTATTTCATTACGAATATACTTAATGTGATACCAAGTAACAACTTCTTTACCATTCTTATCTATTTCATACATTCCTCGTTTGTCACGTAATGGCATACCATATTGATTTTTAATAAAAGGTGTTTGTATGTGACAAAGACCTAAACCATAACATGGAATATTAAGTATCATTTCTACCATACGAGCATAAGTTGAAAGTTGTATTGTATAATGATTACCATTACAATTTTCTAAATGACCAAAAGGAGGAAGCATCATTTCGTGAGTATTACACCATTCACTAGTTAATTGAACAGGTTTAGCTTTCTTATCTTTACGATAAAATCCACTAGTAAAATGAAGACCATCTTTATTAGTTTTCCAATCAAGAATAACAAATCTATCAGGTCTTATACAAAGAACATCTATAGTACCACTAAGAAGAAGTTCTGGAACAAAACTTCCAATCTCTGAATAAATAGTATATCCTCTATCAATATAATATTGAAACACACTATAAATCTCAGGATATTTATTATTAGTAGCTTCTTTAAATTGTTCTATATCTAGAGGATGAGCTTGAAGATTTGGAATATCTGCAACAGTTATACATCTACCAGTTTTAACTTCTGTAAGATACTGAATAGCATCTTTAAACATACTACTTCCTTTAATTCCATCTTCAAGACCATTATGTGTAGCAGTACCACGTTCACAAGCTTCTTTTGTAATAGCAGCCCATTCTTCTTTGATACGCTTTTCACTAATACCACGTTCTTTAGCTTTCTTACGTGCCCAATAGTCTGCATTAAACTTTGGACAGTAGTTTTCAATATTAGTTGTAACACTAAGATATTCATTTCCTAAAGTGTCAGTATACTTATGACCTTCTTCTTGGAAATATAGAAAATTATTGTTATAATTACTATTCATATCTTTTAAGTTTAAACTTTAATAAGCACTAGCATCCATACTTGACGATACAGCCATTCCACCTCTTGCAGTCTCAGTTTCCTTTTCATACATAAGATTTTCTTTAGCTTCATCAAGTGATTTAAGAATCTTAGGCAAGTCAGAAGCCTTAGCACTAACTTGATTAATCAAACCCATTATGTCACTAACGTTTTCAACAGTTAGATTAGCTTTATCTCTAAGCTTTTCATTAAGTAACATATTTATAGCATCAATAGCTATATTTACATTATGAAGAGTTTTAAGAAGATTCTCAACTACTCTACCAGCTTCTCCAATATTAGCAGCATAATATCTACTTATTATCTTTCTAACAAGTTGATTAGGGATATAGTTAGCTGGCAATCCAGCTTGCTCAATAGCCATTTTAAGTGCTTCACCATCACTAAGACCACTTTGTTTTGCAGGAGACTTTGGGTCTCCCATGTAATAAATAACTATACAATCTTTTATGTACTGTGACTTATCTTTACTTTTATCTTGTTGATAAAGTGTACGAATATCTTTATCCATTAATTGACGAACATCTGGAGCTTTAGGCATTCCATTATCGTCAATAACAATCATGTTATCTATAATTAAATCTGTTCTTCGCATGGCGGTGAATATCTTAAATGAGCTATACCATGAAACATTATATCAGCTTTTACTTCTCCTATTGTATCAACATAGTTCCAATATTGTCTTCTATTATGACTAACAACACGAGCAATTTCAAGTTTATATACTTTGTTATATTTATAACGTTTACTTTCGTCAGCAAACAAAGCATGTTTAAAAGCTATATAATGTTCTTTATCTAACACTTCTCTAGCATCATTAAGAGCTTCTTTATTTTCTCTAGCAATAGCTGCTGTAAGTCGTTCTTTAATTTTTCCTATATAAGGAATACCAGCAGTATCACCAGCAGAAACGTACTTTTGACAAGACAACTCTAATGACGTTATTATTTCATAAGCTATTTCTTTATCTATAATATTGTCATCAATAGTTTTAAGAATATCGTTTTTATTAACTATTGTAACATCATATCCACCCATTGCAGGAAACTTGCGAACTTCTAATTCATCATTCATTGTATTATTATTAATTTTATAAATGTAATCGGTATCGCTTCGGGGACTTGCGTCCCCTCCGCTATCGCTCTAGCCCCCCCGTAAAAGGAGTATATAGCTTATTCATAACTTACTCTAGTGTACCTCCTGGTACTAAATACATAGCTTCTTTACTTTCATCTTTAGTCATACTACCATGAATAAAAGCAGTAGCTACAACTTTAAAATCTACAAAATAAGTAGGAGTCATAACTCCGATAAGTTTCTTATTCAAATCAGGATTTGTCTCTGCAAGTTCAAGAAGTTTACTAGGAGTAAGATTATTATTAACTACTCTTACAGTGTGACCAAGAGCAATATCAGTAGGAGCAATAATAATAGTATCACCAAGTTTAATATTGTCATAAAAACCAGTATTACTATTACCTTTAATAAACATTGCTACTGCACCAACATTAGTGTTTTTATTCTGTCTTACACTACTTACAATTTCAATAGGACGAACCTTATACAAAATAGCAATAAGAGCATAATCTGGAGCTACATGAATATGCTGAGTAATCTTATTAAGATAATCAACATTGATTTCACTAAGCGTAGTTGGCAAACTAAGGAGATAATCTCCACCACGATAATTAACTTGTAAATTAACCATAACTTTAATATTTTAATTAATAACTAGATTATATACATCTTTTTCAAGTTATATAATATTTAAATAAACTGATTGAGGAACAACTAATGAAACTGGTGTTCAAAAGGGTGCTCGAAAATCTGCTGCAAATATAGCTATAAATAATGAAGATAGACTATTATTGAAGTTTAATTTAATAAAATTAACTTATATTGGTACTAAAGCTTTATATGTTCAATACCTTTTACGGGGCGGCTAGATTAGCTTTATGATTTAACACCTCTTCTACTATAGTCTTTAACACTGATAACTTTACGATTCTTATCGTCAGTATTTCTTTTATCTATAGTTTGAGGAATCTTTAGAAAATCTTCAAATTCTAAAGCAGAAAATTCACTAATCTTAGCACCTTTAGTATTATTAAATTCTCTACAAGTAACATCAACTTGTTTATTCCAATTTTCTATATTGATATTTCTAACAACTAGAGGATTTAATAAATACCAATTTCTATTTGGTTTAATTACATTATCTACATCTATAATATCTTGCCATCTATACATACAATTATTATTTATAAGAACTTTAATAGAGTTTCTTACAACTCTAATATCTTTAAGTCCTAAAACTTTTGCAAGACCTTTGCTTTCAAGTTCTACACTAGTTTGATTAGTACCTAAAGTAGCAGCAACATATTCAAGTATTTGCTTAGCATACTCATCCTTTATATTAAATGCCACTAAAGGATTATAATAATTTGGCTGACCTTTGAATATTTCATATTCAGCAGTTACTTTACCATTAGGTACTTCTTTAACCTTTACTTTAAATTCAATCATACGTTGCATTACTTTGTTGTTAAACTTAATTTTCATAATCTGTACTTTTTAAAAAATTAATATTTTATTTATTTTTTGCAAAGATACATAAAAACGCACATTTTATCACTAAAATGTGCGTTAAAAATATCAATTTACTTAAAAAAATACAGATAACTAATTGATTATCAACTAGTTATGAAGGTCATTATATAATATATAGTATTATTAATGTTATACCTTCGACTGCAAAGATAATAAAAAGTTGTGATATTTACAAAGGTTTTGAAGAAAAAGTTGCGCATATTGCAATTTTTTTTATGTAATATAGACTAAAAAATTGGTCATACAGCAATAAAATGATAATATAGACGATATAGATAATAGAAATAAAGTATTAATATAAAACAGTATAATACAATAAAGAATAAATAAATACAAAATCAAAATAAAAATAACAATAAAATTAAAGGTAAAGGAAAAACAGAAAATATAAGAAGTAGAGATAATAGTAATTTGTTTGATGATAAAGAAAAAGATAAGCAAGTTAAGGTAGGGATATATATTGTATAGTAAATAATTGTAAGGGAGGGAGTATTACTAGCAACCCCCGCCATTAAGATAACGAATTGAACTCCCCCGTCAATAAGCTAAAGGAAAGCATGCTTCTCTCAATCAAGAAAAAACAAGAACAATTCATCAAGAAAAAAACAAGACTTGGCAGGAGAAGGACTTCTGCTGTTGGTAGTGTACCAACTAATAATCATTTTAATAATTACAATTATGACAACAATTAAAGCAATCGTGAATGGTGTTCAAGTTTCTAACATTAATGGTACTATCAGTATTAGTATTACAACTAATGCTACATTTGATGGTTTCATTCGTAATGTTGACCGTAACACTGGTGTTATTGATTACACTAGAGGTATGGTTAATAATGTGCGTTTTACAATGAGTCAATTCGTTCACTTCGTGAATGCTATTGCTCCAATGCACGCTTATTATTTTGCTGGCATTAATCCTTTTGAGCTTTCTCAGAAGGATGCTAGAGACCTTCTTCTTGGTGCTACAATGACATTTACTCGCAACTTTCAGCCTGCTGGTACAGAGTATGTTGACGCTAATGGTGAGCACAAGGCTACAAATGGTGATAGATTTGATACTCAAATTCTTTCTATTGAGCCATCTGACCTTAATAATGCTATCATCTTCGATATGGAACGTACTCCTGCAATGGTAATGGCTGCAATCAACGCTGCAAAGACTGTTCAGCCTGTGATTACAGATGATACAGTTACTTCACCTGTTGATGCTGCACCTGATGATGAGAAGACTGCTGATGATGAAGCTGATGAAGCTTAATATTAACCTGGAGTAGAGCTTAGTGCTCTACTCCTTGTTAGTTTTATTCTTACTCTTGCAACTCATCAAGAAAGAAATGAGAATACTCATCAAGAAAAGAACAAGACTTGGTCATCAAGAAAAAAACAAGACCCGACAGTGAAAAGTTAGTGAAGTTCCTTATAAGACTTTTAAGACTTTTCTTATTATTAATTTAAAATAGGAGAACTATTATGAATAACAAAATTGAGCTTCTTAAAGCTATGGTTAATAAACCAATTAAAGTTGAGATTAAAGATAATCTTAGTCTTGTTAGTAAGCGTTATATTTATTCTGTTGATACAGATTCTTGTGTAGTTACTAGAGAATATATTAGTGAATATATAAAACCTGCTGATAGAGATAGTAATTTTAAAACTATTAAATATACTGATATTAATGGAATTAGAATTACAGCGTAATGATATAATAGATTATGAGGATATTTATGATAATATTAATGATTATGAATATCCTTATAATTATATAAATCATAGTGATTTGGTGTAACATTAAGAATTACACGCGCACACGTACACGCATACGCACGCACGCATACGCACGCACGCATATTTATATATAAATAAATATATAATATAATAACGTAGTTATTATATATTTATTTATATATAAATTAAGCCGAAAGTTGAGTGAAACGAGACTTGAGCCATTGGTACACCAATAAGAGTTAATAATTAAACAAATAAAGATATGAATAAACATTTAGTACAAAAGATAGTTAAAGATTATAATGATTATCTTAAAGAAGATGAATTGGTTCATATATTAATTGAAACCAATAATATGATTTATAATTGTTATGATAAAGTAGCTTATGGAGATATAGGTATAGCATTTATAGATGAAGATGGTAAAGGATTAACTTTATTATATGAAAATATAGTTGGAGTTAAAGTAAGAGTTATTTAAAGAGTTTGTTATAAAGTTGAAGTGAATGGAAGTATGTGTAGAATAGTTACTCTAATTATTCCTACAACAACTCCTTATTCCCATCTTCCTTTCACTTTAAGCTTATTATTAATCACATTCCTTCTTCAACTATTATTACTGTTGCTCCTCCGACTTATCTAATCATCTATTTTATCTCCTTTATCTCTGGTTTACAAGACTTTAAGTCCAATTCTTACTCTCTTGACCTGATTTACTGGATATTACTATACTTGATTTTATAAGTCTTCATTTACTGAATGTTTAATCTCAATATATTAATGTTATGATTTGGAAAGATAATACTATAGGTATCACTAAAAGAGATATTTTATACCTTATTAATATAGTCAAAGATATAAGTGCTATTAATAAAGATAATACTATCGATAATGATACTAAAGATAAAAGAATATTTGGTACTCTTGAAGATTATTCTATTGTTGTTGATGATTGTGATATTATTAAACGTGATTTAATTGATATTTACAACGTTGATAATATTAATATTAAAATTGTAGAAGAACTATGAAGATAGATTTAATTAAATATATAATGAAGATAATAGCAGTACCAATTCTGTTCTTATCGTTAATACTTATAAGTCATGGTGCTGATGACCATATAAGTTTTATAAATGTAATTGGGATTGTACTACTTTTTATAAGTGGTATTGTTATAGTTAATAACGTTGATAAAGATGAATAAAAGACTTCCCATTTCCAAAATAAAGTTCTGTTTTACTAGTACGGTCTGTGAAGATAGTACTAGTTTATTATTTAATTACTATAATTATGAAGAAGAAGAATAGAATTTACACTACAATCGGAATTGTAGGTTTAATTGGTATTATGTGTTTTGTTATTTATCTTGTTGGTAATTTTATATATTTTGGAGTATATGAAATAAATGAGATAATTAATAATAATAATACTAATATTGATAATGTTTGTATTGATACAAATAATAATCAATATAATGACTCTAGCCGCCCCGTAAAAGGTATTGAGTATAAAGATTCATTAGATTCACTTCATATTCCTCATATAATATTCGATAAGGAACTTAATTGTTATGCTATTAGTTTAGCTGGTAATAAACTTGAAGATATTGCCAATTACGATGAGTTAGTTAAACAAATGAATAGATTAGAGTACAATAGAAATAAATATAAGGATTGTACTATTGAAGATATTAAATTAGTTGGTACTCATTGTGCTGATAATATTCATCAAGCAGCTGAAGCTATTAGATATAATTTATCTCATAAAGATAATCCTTATAATGAAGGTTATGATGCTGGTTATAATGCTGGTTATGAAACAGCTAAAAGAGAATTAGAAAATAAATAAGATTTTAGAGTTAATAAACATATTATAAACATTTTAAATTAAAGAATTATGGATTCAAAGAAAGTTATTAGTGAGTTAGTAAACAATGGTGCAAACAATGTAGTAAAGGATGTTACTATTCGTAATATTAATACTACTGAAATGACAAATTATTCGAGAGTAGCAATTACTCTTGACAAACCTGTTAAGGGTTATGTAGCTAATCCTAACCTTGGTAAGACTCCTGGTAAGGATGGTGTTCCAGCTGATGCAGATGTCACAAGTGAATATGTAATTGGTCTTGTAAATGTTATCTTTGTAAGTAACTTTAGTTTGATTGCTACTCTTCGTGAAATTCCAGATGTAGCATTTGCTGGTAATGCGCTTCTTGAATCACCTAAGAGAATTGGTGTGATTCTTAGTGGTGCAACTATTAACATTGTTCAGGAAGCTGTTGCTGAAGGACAAGAATATCGTAATCCATTTAGCGATAATGCTACTCCAACTGTTGTTAAGCATGATTCTTATTATAATCATGTATTTGATATTCGTCTTGGAGGGTTTGGCAAACAGATGGTATTCGAGTTGGCTAAACATATCATGTTTGACTAATCTTTATAAGTAGTAGTGCTAGAAATAGTGCTACTACTATTTATTAATTAATTAATTAAATAAGGAGAACTTATTATGTGTGTAACAAAATATTATTTCATTAGTAATAGAGTTAAAGAACGTAGAGATGGTTCTTTAATGATTAGTACAAGTATGGGTCTTAATCATGCTAGAAAGCTAGCTAAGAAGCGTTTTCAAATGTATGGTTATAAGGGTAAACTTATTAATATTTATCCTTTTAGTGTTAGTAACAGTAAACCTATCGCAATATAAGTTAAAGAATATTGGAATATTAATCAAAATTCATTATCTTTGCAGCAAATATTAATAAATAAACTATTAAGTGTTATGACAGATAATGAATTTGATTTAAATGCCCAAGAAGTTGATGCCTTCTGCATAAACCATGATATTGATGATTATGATTTATATGGAGAAATAAAAGCTGAGGACGGTGATGGTTCTGGCTTTGGCGATAATATTGACTTTGATTATTAATTTTAAACATAAGAGAATTATGAAAGAAAAAGAATTAAGTTCTGCTGATAAGTGTCGTAGAACTAAACTTAGCAAAAAGAATGTTGAAGAACTTGTAAGTATTATTCTTCGTAAAGATGATGTTGAACGTAGACTTAGTAAGTCTGTTGATACATTCAAGAAACTTCAAGTTACTAATGAAAAGAGAATTGAAATTCTTAAAGATTCTCTTGATAAGAGTGAGGAGATTCAAAGTAATCAAGAAAAAACTATTGCTGCTCTTAATACAACAATAGATAATAAAGATAAGCATATCGCTACTCTTGAAGAGCACAATAAAGCTCTTTATGGTAGAATTGATTCTCTTGAAAAGACTATTAGAGTACGCAATAAAGAAGCACGTATATTATTTGCTACTATTGTTGCTCTTATTTTAAGTAATATTATTCTGTTCTTTATATAATATTGCTATGGTTATGTAGTAGATATTTCACTAAAAGAAGAACTTATAAGTGTATAAGTTATTTTTCCATATTTTTGATTTTAATGGATTCCCAACCACTATTACTTGTGAAAGTAGTAGTGGTTTTTTAATATTTAATACTTATAATTATGAATGAAAATACTATAACTGGTATTGTAATTGCCGGTGACATATATAATGTTATAGATAATGGTGTTAAGTGTACTCAATGTGCTGTAAAAGACCTTTGTCTTAAAGGTAAATTGGGTACTAAAGTACAATTTGATTGTGCTAGTGTTCATCTTGAAAAAGCAAGTTAATTATGAATAAAGATAGAACTAAATTTCCTGATGCTCCAAGTACTATTATTCTTAGTGATGATGTACTTGATGATATTTACTCTGATATGCAGGCTGACCAGGCAATTATGCTTGAGCAGTCCGGTATTTATGAGTAAATTCGATTTTTGCGTATTTTCCTAGGTTTCACAGCTCTCAATTAATTTAGCTGATAAATTTATCGGCAAATTAATTTGAGGGCTTTATATTGCAAAATAAAATATTAAATAAAATGATAATTGTAACTCAAGCTCAACTTAGGAATAAAGACCCTGAAGCTATAATACTTTTACGTAATGAAATTAAAGCTAGTTTTAATACTAATGCTATTGATTATTTTACTATAAGTGCTGTAGCTGAAATTCTATATAATAAATTTAAGCATAAGAAACATGATATAATATATCATACAAATGTTTCTTATGACGGTATTAATAAACCATTTAAAATAAGAATTAATTATGTCATTAAAGAAAAAGAGAAAAGATGATAATCATAAAGAATTTGCTATTGGTACTAAAATTGAATACAATGGTAAATTATATGAAGTAGTAGAAGAGTTATTTTGTGATAATTGTTCTATTGCTAATATTTGTAATAATGCCGAATTTACTAATATCAAAAAATCTGATAACCTTTTATCTAGAGAACAAAGATATAGTATATTTGGCGAATGCTCAAATTACAATAGAGCTGATGGTGCATCTGTGGTATTTAAAGAAGTTCCTAAAGATGATTCTAAATATGAATATTATAAGATTTCACCTTTATGGGTATATAATAATCCTGTTCAATTAAGACCTATAGAACTTGTTTTACCTAATGGTCATGAAATTGACGTAGAATCTAGTGATTTATCTAAAGGTATTATTCGTTTTAAACGTAAATGGTTAAGTCTTGAACAGATGTATAATATGGCTAAAGCAACTAATTATCATACTTGTCTTAGTGAAATTAAAGATTCTACAGATGATAAATCATGTACTGTTAGAAATAAATTAATTGCTCTAGCTAATCTTATGGATATTGCTAGTTATTTTAATGGTGGCTGGGAATATAACGTTACTGAAGAAGTTGTAGGTTATTCTATTGCTTATTATAAATTTGTAGAAAAACCACATTATTCAGTTTGTAAACTTGATACTTCTGTTTATACATATTATGGTAGTCCAGTATTTAAAAATGAAGCTGATGCACAGTATGTTATAAACAACCCAAATTTCAGAAGTATTCTTGATGTAATATTTAAAAGTTAGAATTATGGGAAATGAAGATTTATATGTAGGTGATGTTAGAAACTATTATAATTTAAAACATATATTGAGTAGTACTAATAATCGACCTGGGTTAAAAGTTTGTAGTAGTAGTATTCATGATGGTAAAACTCAACGTAGAGAACGTAGAGCTAAAGCTATTAGAAGAAGAAAGGGTAGACTATGATACAACGTAAAAGTTATATTATTCCTTATAACTTTCCTCTTAATACTCGTAGAGGTTTTAGAATTATATATTTTCTTATGAAATTAAGTCAACATGATATGACTACTGTAATTAAAGATATAATTGCTGTTAGACATGCTGGTATTAATTTCATAAGAAATGTATGTGATAAATTAGAAAAAGAGGATGACTATATCTTGCAATACCTTTTACGGGGGGGCTAGAGTGGTTATTCTTTATAATTTAAGTTCTGCTAAGTGTAGTAATACGGCTTATGGTGCGAAACCAAGCAGAACTTCTAATATTAATAATTAAAGTAAAATAATTATGGAAATAAAAGATATTAAAGAAGAAACTGTTTCTTATTTTATTAAAGAAGCAGATACTGCTCGAAAAGATTATAATAATAGAATTAAGAATTTAACTAATAAGTTCTTTAAAGATAACAATATTCCTCTTAAAGTAGGAGATAGAGTTATGGTTGTTAATGGTAAAGTAGGAACTATTGTAAGTCTTCATAATGAACCTTGCAAATATTTTCGTTATTATAAGTATATTCCTATGATAAAAATTGAACTTGATGAAAATAAAGACTTAAAATATTTCGCATCTCTTACTAATATAAAGAAAATATAATCATCTTATTGATGAAATAATAATAGTATTAATTAATTAAACTTTTTGTAAAATGGCAAAGAAACATGATGAAAGAAAGGATTTAAAGTGTGTATCACGTATTGCTGAAATCAATGGTAATCATATCATTGTTCCAACAAATGCTGTAATTGGTATTCACATGTGGGGTAGAATTGATTTTCTAGTTCATTATTGCGGTTATATTCTTAATCATAGTAGAACTGTTAAAGCTTCTAATCTAAAATTTGAAGATGCTGGTGTAAGTGCTAGGGAAGCTAAGAAAATTAAGAAGGAACATAAACTTTCTAATAAGAAAAAGTAATGGTTACAGATTTTAGTAAATTAAAAGTTAACCTTAATTTTAAGATTAAGGTTAAACATAAGACTAGAGCACCTGCTCTTAAACAAGATAAAGTCTTGACTAAACGTATAGAGACTAAATGTCGGTATGATAACGGAAAGTTTTATGTTGTTATTCCTAATTTTGTATATAAACATAAACTTAAAAGTGGTGTAGATATAACTGATATAGGAACTAATGATATAACTTTAGAGTTTACTCCTGAATCATTTGATTTACATGAAGCTGATAGAGTGTTTACTATATGTGGTCAAGATAATGGTAAATATACATGTTTGATAAGAAACGAAACTGATAGGTTATTTAAGAAACTAAACAAAGAACAATATGTTCCATTTTGTAGGAACTGGACTATAATTGTTAGAATTGTTCGACGTGTAGGAGTATTATATGCGGATTTTCGTTCTTTGAAATCACATAATTTATATTATAATTTAAAACAAGATAATGAGGATGAATAAATGCACAATGAAGATACGTTAGTTGGAGGTCCTTTGAATAGGACTTATAAAAATAGAGCTGAAATTGCTGGTCTTACAAAAGACCAGCAAAAAGCTTATCAAGGGCTTATTGAATTTATCAATAAGCCTTTTAATCGTAATGATTTTAAGCGTGCTCTAGTTGGTGCAGGTGGTGTTGGAAAAACATTCCTTTTAAAAACTATTTTAAAGAATTGTAATATTAGTTTTTCACAAATTGGTGTAAGTGCTCCAAGTCATAAAGCTTGTAGAGTAATACGTGATTCTCTTGCAGGATTACCAGTTAATGTTAATACTATTCAATCAGACTATGGAATGAGACCTGATTATAATATTGACAAATTCAATGAACGAGATATTCAATTCAGTCGTCAAGGTAGAATAAAAGTTGAAGATTATAAGCTTTATGTAGTTGATGAAGCTTCTATGATAAATAAAGCTTTATTTAATTATATGTGTAAAGCATTGGTTAATAATTGTTGTAAACTTCTACTACTTGGTGACGTAGACCAAGTGCCTCCTGTAAATGAACTTGAACCTTCTGCTTTTAAGAATGTTACAACTTATAGATTAACTCAAATTGTAAGACAAGATGAAGATAATCCTATAAGAAAAATTTGTAGCATGCTTAGAAACGATGTAGAACATAATACTTTTACGTTTCTTAATTATATAAGTACACATAAAAGTGAATTTGATTCTACAATGACTAAAGGTTTTATGGTTTGTAATAGTGCTGAATTTCAACATCAAGTTGAACTTCAGTTCAGTGATGAAGCAATAACTAAAAATACAGATTATGTCAAAGTTATAGCTTATACTAATATAGTTGTTTCTGCTTGGAATAAGTTTATTAGAGAAGCTATAATTAAAGACAGTGAAAAATCTGTTATTACAAAAAATGATTTAATTACTTCTTATATAACTCTTGTAAATGAATTTAAAGAGACTATTATAAGAAATAGTGAAGATTATATTGTAAAAGATATTGCTAATTATACTCATCCTAAGTACGATATTAAGGGTTTTATGGTTAAGTTTCAAGCTGTTCATGGTGGACAAGTTACTTCTCCTTTGTTTGTTCTAGACCATAGAGATAGATATTCTATTAAGAAATATTGTCAGCTATGTAATGACTTAATAGAACAAGCTAAAAATGCACCTAAACAACAACGTGCTGCTAAATGGAAGAAGTACTTTGAATTTCGTGAAAGTTGTTTGATACTAATCAATATAGCAAAAGCTGATGGAACAGTACTTCATTATCGTAATTTAGATTATGGTTTCTCGTTAACGAGCCACAAATCACAAGGGTCAACATATAATGTTAGTATGGTTGATATTAACGATATTGTATATGACAAAAATGGTCATCCTTATAATAACGCAAAAGATATTAATCGACGACTTTATGTTGCAGTAAGTAGAGCTAAAGAAAAAGTAATTTTAAGATATGGATGAAGTTAATTTAAATCCTTTAGATTATAGAAAATTTCTTAAAGGAATAGAAGATTGTAAAGAACAAATTAAATATTACGAAAATGTAATAGCCGATGTAGTTCTTAAAAATTCTAACCTTGAAGTTAATGATTCTGTAAAGCTTGAGAATAAAGGTGGAATTAATAAACTTTATGGTATTGTAGTTGGCGCTAAAGCAGTTATTAAAGCTGATAATGAGGTTCATAAACTTATAACTATAATACCTGAGAATGTTAACACACCTTTCGATTTCGACCTGACAGAATGGTCAATTACTCTACGTGTACGCTAGCGAAATTTGCATAATGCGTATTTATTTGTGATTTAAGTCCTTTATGGGTGTGGCATGATTAATCATAAAGCCGCCCCGTAAAAGGTATGTAAATTAGAATTTAAAATATTAAATAAACTATGTGTA
>ERZ827450.1171-NODE-1171-length-29997-cov-5.190902_pt1 | contig 29997 bp, 24 predicted proteins | sample MGYA00519773_ERZ827450 | MGnify/ENA primary metagenome ERZ827450 (study PRJEB31778, sample SAMEA3449306) | human gut metagenome | biome: human gut; feature: human-associated habitat; material: faeces | place: United Kingdom | collected 2010/2012 ...
GCCAGGTCTAGCACCGGGGCCAGGCCCACCAAAGCCGCCGCCGGGGCGTGGGCCGGGATTACCAAATCCACCGCCCGGAGGGGGCGGCGGGGGAGGACGCCGGGGACGGCGCGGCCGGTAAACCGGTCCGCCGAAAAAGAATACGTTCGGCCCGCGGCGGCCGCCTGTGTAGGTGGGACCCTGCGGCCCGCGGGGTCCGCGCGGCGTTTTCAGGATTGCAATCACGATCACTGCAATAATAATCGTCAGTAAAACCAAGGTAAGCACCGCCCCTCCATTGCTGCGGCTCTGGGTGTTTTCCACAATCCTGCCGGAAGAATCTGCCAGGCCGGAGCCGATCGCGTCCATGTCCAGGCTGACGCCATATACATCGCAGATGCGCTCGGCCATGGCCAGCACGGTTTTGCGTGCGCCGGTATCGTAATCCTGCTTTGCCCAGGAAGCTTCCAGGTTATCATACAGCAGATCGCTCAGCACATTGCCGGAAAACGCGCTTTCCAGCCCTTCGCCGGGGGTGGCCCAATAGTTGTCGTCCCCGGTGGCCATCAGCAGCACCATGCCGTTGTCCTGGTCAGCGCTGCCAAGGCCCCATGCCTGGAACACCTCGTAGGCATAGCCTTCCATGGTGTTGTTGCCGACGTAATCGGTGGTGTAAACGCCGATCTGTGCACCGCTGCAGTTTTCCTGCAGGGCAACAGAAATGTTGGTGATATATGTTTCGGTATCGCGGCTTAGAATATTGGCATTATCGGCAATGCAGCTGGTACTGCTGATGCCCTGAACGGAAGCAGCTGCCGCTGCCGGTACCGCCCAGACTGCCGCCGCGGTCACAGCCGCCAGAACGGCGGCTGCGGTGCGGGTCAAAATTTTCATCCGGCCCCCTCCTTTCCGGGGTCACTGCGCTGCATACAGCTCCACCTGCCCCGCGCCCCACAATGTACCGATCACATTGGCGGGGAAACCGGAAGCCATGGTGTTGTAGCTTTGGGCAGCGGTGGTATAATTCTGCGCAATTTCGCGCTGCAAAATGCTTTGGGTGCTCACATAGCTGGCATCCAGGCTGTTGATCTGATCCAGCGCATCGTCGGTGGCTTTTGCCTTGGCGGCGGTGTACATGGCGTCCACAGCGTTATCCAGCTGGTGGATGACCGCATATTGCGCGGCTGGGGCAATGGCGGTATCCTGCCACTGGGCCAGCAGGTCTGCTACGGTGGTGCAGTTGCTGTCAGCTTCGCCCAGTACTTTCTGGCAGGCACGCATCAGGTTGGCAGCGGTATCCGTCAGGGTGGTAAAATCCCCCTGGATGCTGTTGCCGTGCTTGTCAACCTCGCTGGTGTAAATTTCAGCCACATTGCGGTAACGGCTTTTCAGCTGCACGCCGCCAATGCCAAACACCGAAACCAGCACCATCACGGCCAGGAACCCGGCCGCAAAAGGCCGTTTTTTGGCGGGGGCGGGCAGTTTGCTTTCCACCTGGCCAAACACTTCCAGCTGCGGGCTTTTGATCTCAAATGTTTCCTGCTGCTCCAACTGCATGGGTCGTCCTCACTTAACGGGGATGCAATAATGCACCCTAAAAATAATTACTTGTTAATTTCCAACAGCTTCTGCTTCAGCTCGCCCTCAATGCGGCCCAGCTCCTGCTCGGCGGCGGCGCGCTTGGCCTTGCCGTCTGCGCGGATCTTGTTCAATTCATCCAGTGTGCTGATCAAATCGCGGTTGGTCTGCTGCAGGGTCTCAATATCCACCACACCGCGCTCAGACTCTTTGGCGATGTCGATGGTGCCCTGCTTGAGGGTTGCGGCGTTCTTGCGCAACAGCTCGTTGGTGGCATCGGTCACGGCGCGCTCGGCCTGCATGGCCTGCTGGCTGTGTGCCATGCCCAAGGCCAGAACCATCTGGTTCTTCCACAGGGGGATGGTGTTCACAATGGTGGTCTGGATCTTTTCGGCCATCATCGTATCGTTGGACTGGATCAGGCGGATCTGTGGGCCCATCTGGATGGAGATATTGCGGGTCAGCTCCAGGTCATACAGCTTCTTTTCAAAGCGGTCGCACTGGTCGGCCAGGTCGCGGGCGGCCTGGGCATCTTCCGGCAGGCCGGATGCTTTGGCCTTGGCTTCAGCGGCGGCCAGGTCGTTCTCCCGCACCTGCTGTAGCTTTTTGCGGCCGGCCAGGATATACATGCTCAGCTCCTTGAAATAGACAAGGTTCAGCTGGTACATCTTGTCCAGCATGGCAATGTCTTTCATCAGGGTTACCTGGTGGTCCTCCAGTTGGGCCTTGATGCGTTCCACGTTCACATCAGCTTTGTCGTATTTCACTTTCAGGGCTTCCAGCTCGTTGGACTTTTTCTTGAAAAAGCCCAGGAAGCCTTTCTGATTTTCTGCGGTGGCGTCAAAGCCTTTCAGCTCGCCGATCAGCTGGGTGATGAGTTCGCCGGTCTCACCCATATCCTTGGTGCGCACGCGGGAAAGCGCACTGTCAGAAAAATCGCTCAGCTTTTTCTGGCTGGCGGCGCCGTACTGCAAAATCATCTGGGAGTTGGTCAAGTCGATCTTTTCAGCAAAATCCTGCACCATCTTCTGCTCTTCGGGGCTCAGCGGGGTATCCTCCACGGTAACGGGGGTAGCCTTTTTGGCTTCCTCCACCACCTTGGCATCTGCTTCGGGATCCAGGGTCAGGGTGGGGGCGGCAGGGGCCGCATCCAAGGTCAGGGAAGGTGCTGCGGGAGCGTTCAGGTCAAAATCCAGATCAGACATAGTGGCAAGTCCTTTCTCTTCTTCTTTTTATATTTTGGGTTGGGAGCATCAGGTCAAATTCTGACCGCGCATGATGTTTTCAAGCACTTCGATGTCGGTCGAAATATCCATTGCCTCTGCGGAATACAGGGCGTCCAGCTGGTTTTCAAATGCGGTGGCCATGGTGCCAGCGTTGCGGCGTACTTCGCTCAAGATCTGGGCGGCGTTTTCGCCGGTAATGCCGCCTTTTTCCATCTGGGCGTATGCGCTCATGATCTTGACCACTTCCGGCAGGTAATACCGTGCAAAGCGATCCACGGTGCGGGCTTTATCCGGCTTTTGCTCCACCGCCTGCACAATGCCGCGCCCGGCCTTTTCCATACGGTCTAGCTGGCGGGAAAGTTCGGCATCCGGGATGGCGTCATTCAGCTTGTGCAGCGCGTCCAGGTTGGCGGCAATGCCGTTCAGCATGGCATCGGTGTTCTCGCTGCCGGTGGCGTAGGGCTGTTCCACCCGCTGCACCCGCGTGGGGCAGAAGCGGGAAGAAACCAGATACACCAAAGTGCTGAGTGCCGCAATGATAACCAGGTTCACCAGCCGGTAGGGCGGCAGAATCAGGGAAGCAACCGGCCAGGTCAGTGCAGCCAGGTACAGCGGCAGAACCGGGCGGGTGCGCTTTTCGATCCACTTGCTCATGGGTTCAAAGCTCCTTGTAGTAAGGTGCGCCCCGGCAAAGGCAAACGCCGGAGCAAAGGGAATACCCTTTCATTATAGTGCAACGGCGGGGACAATGCAAACAATTTTGCCCCTTTCGGGCGGCAAAACGGCGCTTTTTTGCGCTTTTTACGGTTTGTTCACATATCCTTCCAGCGCAGTGCCCCAGGCATCCAGCAACCGCGGCATGGTAAACGCCGCATTGGCCGGGCTGGTGGAGGGCAACACCACAGCTTCCAACCCGGTCAGGGGCTGGGCGTATTTGCGGTACAGCCTGCCGCTGGTGGCACCGTTGCAAAAAATGGCCTGTACGCCCAGGCGGTTCACCAGGGCTGCCAGATCATTCGGTTCCACATCTTTGATGGAAGCATCCGATGCCCCGCGGATGGAGCAGGCGTGGATGACATCCCACACCGCCAGCCCGCTGCCAATGATGATGGCGCGTTTGGCATCCAGATCCTCCCATGCGGGGGTGGGGCTGTGGGTCAGGGTAGCCATCAGCGGCCAGAACCGATTCTGCGGGTGGCCGTAATAAAACCCCTGTGCCCGGCTCTTTGGGCTGGGAAAGCTACCTAAGATCAGCGCTTTGGCCTGTGCGCCGTACAGTGGGGGCAGCCCCGGCCCCACATGGGTGTACGGTTGTTTGGTGTTCAACGGAATATCTCCGGCCACAGACTGCGGCACAGCTGGGCAATGCCATCGGGTGCAGCGGCAGGGGCCAGCGCCTTGGCGGCAGCTTTGGCGGTTTTCATGCCGTCCGCCATGCAGTAGGAACGCCCGGCCAGCGCCAGCATTCCGGCATCGTTGGGACCGTCGCCCACGGCAACGCAGTCCGCAGCGGCCAGGCCCAGATGGTCCAGCAGTGCCTGCAGGCCGGTTGCCTTGTCCTGTCCGGCGCGCAGGATATCGCACCCCGTCACGTGGTAGGGCAGGAACTGCAGCCCCAGGTAGCCGTATTTGGCCTGGAACTTGGCGATATCTTCCGCCGCCAGCATGCCGAACGCGGAAAACGGCATATCCAGCAGGTGGCGGTCCTGGTCCTCGCCGTCTTTCAGGCAACCTTCCAGTGCAGCGGCTTTCTCCTGCACATGGAAGGCCTCATAATCCAGGTAAACATACCCGCCGTCCGAAAAGCTGAATCCCAGCGGGTGCTCATAGTCCTCGCAAAAATCCACCAGAGCGTACATTTCCTCGGCGGTCATGTGGCTGGTGTACAGGGCGGTCCCGGCGGCATCCTCCACCTGGGCACCGGCGGCGCAGATCCAGTAATCCGGCCGGATGCCGCGCAGCATTTTGGCGGGGATCTCTGCCCGGCAGCGCCCTGTGGCAATCACGAGCTTGACCCCGGTTTTCTGCACGGTGCGCAGGGCATCGACGTTTTCTTTGGGCACGCGCGGCTCCCCATGGGGGCGCAGGGTGCCGTCAATATCTAAAACAAGCAAAGTGGCAGGCATGGCAGGTACTCCTTAACATTTGGTTTGGTTTCTTCTATGGTTTCTTCTATTATATCAAATCCGCCCCCAAAGTCTAGCAGGGGGCGGGCAAACATATAGTTGTGGAGAAAAACAATGAGCGAAAGGCGGGCGGCGCACCATGCGGCATACCAGACGAAAAGAACGGGACGGGCTGGACCTTGCGCGCCCGGCACCGCGCAGACGGCACAAAACGCTCCGGCAGCTCTGTGTGCTGCTGCTGGGGCTGGCGGGCCTTGCCCTGCTTAGCATGGCCGTGTGGGGGGCGGCTTTGCCCCGGCGGCTGGATGATGCCTTAGCCCAACACTATGCCGCCCAAATGAGCGTGATGCAGCGGGAGCTGTTTGCCCTGCGCCGCCGGCTGGCAGAACACGAACCGGATGCCGAAGAAAACGCCGCCCTGCGCAATTTTTTGCAAAGCAGGCAGACGGACGGCGAACGCTGGGACCCCGTGTGGACCGCCGCCCGCTGGCCCGGCGGATTTTTGCTGGCGCAGCCGGTGCAGGCGGGGGCCGCCGTGCTGGACCGCAGCGGCCGTTTTGCGGGCATTGCAGGGAAGCATGGCACGGTGTCCCCGGCGGGCAGCGGAGTAGGGGCAGTCCCGGCTCTGGTGGGGCAGGCCCTTGGCACGCTGACCCGCCAGAACGGAGTCCTGTGGGTGACCGGCCTGCCCTGCAGCTGTAAGGCGGCAGCGGGGGAGTTGGCCGTTACCGCGCAGGGACAGTATTGGGCCGGGCAGCTGGCAGCAGCGCCCCAGCCCGACCCCGGCGGCCTGACTCTGCGCGCCCCGCTGGAAGATACTGCCGATGAAACCGACTGCCTGTATTTCATCGGGGGCTGACAGCTGCGGCAAAACCTTGTATAATACCCATATGGCAAAAGGACAGACCAAAGAACGATCAGACCAGAGCAGGCAGTGGCCTGCCGGGAGGTGCGCATGAAAAAAGACGGCAAAAAGAGGGTGTGGTTCCTGCTGATTTTCTGCACTGCCGTGTTTGCGGCATTTTTGGTGCGGCTGTACTGGATGCAGTTTACCATGGCGGATCACTATGCTAAAAAGCTGGAACAGGCATCTCAGACCAGCTATACCGTGCGCATCCCGGCGGCGCGGGGAAGCATTGTGGACCGCAGCGGCACGGCGCTGGTGCAGGATGACACCGTGTATGACCTGGCGCTCTGCGTTCCGGCCCCACCGGACACCGAGATGGCGCAGACCCTGCAAACGTTAAAAGAACTGGATCTAGGCGGCAAGGATGTGGAAACACAGCTTGCCGCCTTTTGTTCTGCCGTTTCGGCGGGGGAACTGCCGCTGGCTGAAAATCTGACCCAGGCACAGTGCCAGAGCCTGCTGGCTGCCGGTCTGCCCCAGAGCGGAGCGGTGCGGCTGACTGCCCGCGGTACCCGCACGGCGGTGGATGGCACCCTCGCTCCGCAGCTGCTGGGCGGCGTGGGGGCCATGAGCGCCGAGCAGTGGGCACAGAAAAAGGCCCAAGGCCTTGCCATGGATGAATCCATCGGCCAATGGGGGCTGGAAGCCGCCTGGGAGGATGCGTTGCGCGGCAGAGCGGGAAGCCTGAAAGTGACGGTTGACCGCAGCAGCGGCGGCCGCACCGAAACCATACAAAGTACGCCACAGGCCGGGGATACCCTGCACCTTTACCTGGATGCTGATTTGCAGCGCACCCTGCGCAGTGCATTGCAGCAGCAAATTGAAACTTTACAGGCCACAAAGCCGGAAGGCAAGGGCAAAGAAGCCCGCGCAGGGGCGGCTGTGGTGGTGGATGTGCAGACCGGCGGTGTTCTGGCGGCGGTCAGCCTGCCGGATTATGACCTTGCCAGCTGGCGGCAGAATTATGCCGCACTGGCCACAGCCCAGGGAGCACCGCTGGTCAACCGGGTGCTGAACGGCCAGTATGCGCCGGGGTCGGCGTTCAAACCGGCAGTAGCGGCATCGGCCCTGGCGGCGGGGATCATTACCCCGCAAAGCACCGTAAACTGCGGCGGGCGGTACACTTACTATGCGGGCTACCAGCCGCGCTGTTTGCAGCTGGGGCACCGCGGGGCCGTCAGCATGGTTACGGCGCTGCGCCACAGCTGCAACATTTATTTTTATGATGTCGGCCGCCGCCTTGGGGTGGATACGTTTTCTGCTACCGCGCAGCAGCTGGGCCTTGGAGCACCCTGCGGTACTGAGCTGCCGGAAACCGCAGGTCGCCTGACCTGGAGCACCGATGAGAACTATCAGGCGGGCCTTGCACTGATGGCGGCCATCGGGCAGGGCAACACGTCGGTCAGCCCCTTGCAGCTGGCGGCCTATGCCGGGGCCCTTGCGCGGGATGGCCAGCGCCCGGCACTGCATTTTGCCCAAAGTACAACCGATGCCGCCGGGAATATAACCTGGCAGGCGCAGCCGGACGTTTTAGCCCAGGCACCCGGCGGGGCGGCAGTGTTTGCCCCCATCCGGGAGGGTATGGCCCAGATGGCCCAAACGCTGCGCACTTTGCGGGAATCGCCCATTCCCCTTGCCTGCAAGACCGGCAGCCCCCAGCTGGCGGGCACGCTGCCGGATGGCACCCACTACACAAACTCGGTGCTCATCGGGTATGGGCCGGTACAGCAGCCGCGGTTTGCGGCGGCGGTGGTGATCGAATACGGCGGCGGGGGCAGCAATGCCGCGCCCGTTCTGCGGGCTGCGGCGGACTGGTTTGCAGCAGCCGGAATGGCCTGAACAGGATGGAATTTTGTGGGGAATTTTTGCATTCAACATGCAGGATGAACTTTTCGCTTTTTGTCCACAGACGGGGTGGGGAAAACCTGTGGAAAGTGAAAAAACGGGCAAAACCCCCGTAATAATTGTAAGTTTTACCCGCAAAAACGGGAGTAAAACTGGTAGTTTGCCCAGTGAGCGGGGGTGTTTATCCGTACTGTTATGTTGAAAGGTTTTCCACAATATGTTGAAAACACCCCCTGAAACGGTGGAAAACTGGCCATACAAGCGGGTTTTCCACGCTTTCAACAGGGTTTTCAACATCCTCAAAGGAAAACCTTTCCAGTACGGTTTGTATAAACCGCGAAAACACGCACAAAAGCACCGCGCAAAAGGGTGAAAAATCTGTACTTTTGACGCCAAGGAAAAAGGTGACAAAAGCATAGGAAATGTGCTATACTATATCTGTATAATTATCGAATCATGCCAGAAAACTGTGCGGGCTGCCATACGCGGCAAAATGGCTGCCAAACGCCGCCGCACAGGGCTTTACCCAATCGTTTTAAGGAGTAACCACATTGCAGATGGAAAATAAAAAACGCATGCCCCAGCAGGCCCCCCAGGCCAAGGCAGACAAGGCCCCTGCGGAGCAGGATACCGCCCTGGTATGGGGCAAAAACCCCGTGACCGAACTGCTGAAAAGCGAAGCCGGGGTGGACACCCTGCTGCTGGCCGACAGCATGGAGCCGCGCATGGCCGGGTATTATACCGCGCTGGGCAAAGCGGCCGGGGCGGTCATCAAGCGTGTACCCGCCGGCAAGCTGCAAAAGCTGTGCGGTACCCAGGACCACCAGGGTGTGGCGGCCTGGGCTGCCCGCATCCAGTATGTTGGCGTGGAGGAACTTTTGCAGATCGCAAAAGACCGCGGCGAACCGCCGTTTCTCGTGCTGTGTGACGGTATTGAGGACCCCCACAACCTGGGCGCAATCCTGCGCAGCGCGCTGCTGTGCGGTGCCCACGGCGTGATCATCCCGCGGCGCGGCGGCGTTGGCGTGACCGGCACGGTCATGAAATCCAGCGCCGGGGCAGCTGCCCGCATCCCGGTGGCGCGGGTCGCCAACCTGCCGCAGGCCATCCGTGACCTGAAAAAGCAGAACATTTTTGTTTACTGTGCCGACCTGGGCGGTGCTCCGCTGGAAAAGACCGATCTTTCCGGCCCGGTGGCGCTGGTGCTGGGCAGCGAGGGTGCAGGCCCCGGCGCACTGGTGCGCAAACTGTGCGATGCCGCCGTTACGCTGGATATGGCCGGTGGCAAAACCGGTGTGGACAGTTATAACGTCAGCGTGGCCGCCGGTATTTTGATGTACAACATCATGCAGCGCCGCAAGTAACGACTGCGCAAAAAAAGGAATCCCATACCAAAGGGGAGAACAACATGCCAAGCAAACGTACAAATGATTCCGTGGACCGCATTCTGGAAGAGCTCAGCCATGAGCAGGCCGAACGCGGCATCCGGGATAGTGTAACAGACCGCCAGGTGGATGCCATCCTGCAAAGCCTGGGCCACGGCAGCATGGAGGAATCCTCCGGCGGCGGTTCGGCATTGGGGCCCATCCAGAAAGAGGACCTGCCGGATATCACGCTGGGCAAAGGCAATAATTTTAACACCGAGGACCGGTTTTCCACCGCTGTGCTGGACGACCTGCTGGGCGATCTGCCCAGTATGCGGGCTGCCAAAAAGAATAAACCCGGCCCCGCTGCCCCGGCCCGCCGGCCTGCTTCTGTGCCGGAGCCGCGCCGCATGCCGGAAGTTGAACCTAAAGTAGAAAAACAAAATAATATACAAACTGTACAACCGACTCAGCCGGTGCGCTCGGAACCTGTTCCGCAGCCTGCCCGCCCTGCCCCGGCACAAACTGCGCCCCAGCAGCCGGCCCCGCAGCCGGAACCAAGACCGGCGGATGCAACATCAGGGGATACCACCCGCACCAGCGTCATTAAAGCCTTTTTGGGCCGCAGGGTGCCGGAAGCGGACAGCAAGTACCTGGATGAAGGAAAAAAAGATTTTACCAACTTTTTTGGCACCAGCGTGGCCGTTGTTCCGGATGATATGAAGTCCGAGCAGGAGCGCCAGCAGACCCCTAAGAAAAAGGGCTTGTTTGGCTTTGGATATGCTACCGATACCGGAGAGTTTGAGCCGATCAATGTTTCGGTCAGCGGCAGGGTGGAAAACCAGAGCACCCAGCAGCTGGAAGAACAACTGCCCCGGTCGCAGGATGTTTTGCCACAGGATGAACCGGACGAGATGGAGCTGCGCGAGCAAGAGCCGCCCCGCCACTACGCTGCAAAGAAAAAAGGCTTTTTTGCCAGCCTGTTCGGCGGCAAAAAGCACGATGTCTATGACGAGCTGGAATCCTATGACCCGTATGAGGGCGAGCCAGCCCCGGTAGAAAACTGGGAGGTTCCGGAACAGCCCCGGGAGGAGCCGGAAACAGAGGAAACGGGCGAGATGCCCCGCCTGACCGCTACCAACGCAGGGCTTTCCATCTCCGGGCGGCAGACTTCCCAGTTTGCCGCCACAGGCAAACCGCTGCTTCCGAAGGATGAGCCGACCCCGCAGCCGGAACCTCAGCCCAATGTTTACCGCAAAAATAAAAAGCGGGATACCGTGGAGTTCACCCCCCGCAAGGAGAGGGAACGCACCATGCCGTTCACTCGGCCTGCCCCCCGCCGCGAAGCGGAACCCGTGGGCGAGCCGGTCATGACCCCAAACGATACGGTGCAGCCGCAGCCCGCGCCTGCCCCGCAGGCGACCACCGGTTTTACCATGCAGCTGGGGGACGAGCCCGCACCGGAAAGCACCCAGTCGTTCCTGCATGAACTGAACGCAGCCCTGCCGCCGCGCCGCAAAAAGCCTGCGCCCAAAGCTGCCCCCGTGCAGGAAGGACCCGCCAGCGGCGATACCTTTGAGGAACTGCCGCAGGAGCTGGCCCAGACCCTGACCGGGCAAATCCGCCTGAGCGAGATTGCCGAAGGGGTGGAAGAGCAGCCGGAAGAACCGAAAAAGCCCGCCCCGAAAAAAGAGGAAGAAAGCTTTGAAGAGCTGATCGGCCCCCTGGTGGATGAAAAGCCCAATACCGCGGAATTTGTGCGCGGCATTGAACAGTCCATCAACCTGGAAAAGATCAAATCGGATTCAAAGGCAAAAACAGAAAAGACCGATACCGATTACCAGGCGGCTGCCCAGTACCTGAGCGACCCCAACGCCGGGGCGGAGCCGGAAGCACCGGAACAAAAAAAGCCCGGCAAAGGCTTTAACCTCCTCCGGTTTGCAGGCAAGCCGAAGGACGAAACCACCCCCGATGGCGAAGCGCCTTTTGCCGCACAGGCCGCCGTCCTGCACCGCCACGAATACGAAAGCACCGATGATGCCCCCGTGGTGCGCCATGACCTGGAACTGCGGGTGATGATCACCACCGGCACAGCAATCGCTGTGGGCGCTGCAGCCCTGATTATGATCGTTCTGGGTACTATGGCGGCCACCGGAGCCAATCTTGGCCCGCTGGATACCACAGCCAGCACCAAACCGCTGCTGGTGACCATGCTGATCCTGCTTGCTGCCAGCGCGACCCTGTGCTGGCAGACGATGCTGGGCGGCCTGGCCGGGCTGATCAACATGCGCCGGGGCAATACCGCAGATACCATGCCCGCCATGGCCGCGGTGGCCTCCATCCTGCAATGTATCATGTTTTTGGCAAAGCCGGAATGGTATAACCCCGCAACCCTCTGCCTGATGACCGGCCCCGCAGCGCTGCTGCTGTGCGGCAACGCTGCAGGCAAGGCAATCGACGCCCACACCATCCGGGATAACTTTACCCTTGTCAGCGCCGGGATGGACCACGCTGTGGCATATCGGCTGAAAGATGCCGGGGTACTGCGCACCGTAACCGCCGGGCTGGCGGAACCGCGCCCCAATGTGCTGGTCAGCCGTCCCACCCGCCTGATGAAAGGCTTTTTGGCGGGCAGCGAATCCCGCCGCACATCGGATAAAAACCAGCAGCAGTTTGCCCGCATCCTGCTGGGCTGCGGCGTGGCTGCATTCCTGTTCACCCTGCTTTACCGCAAGGATGCCGGAACGGCGTTCACTGCGCTGGCCGGTGTACTCTGCCTGGGCGCGCCGCTGGCCGGTACGCTGATCTCCGCCATGCCCATGCGTTTGATGCAGCGCAGTGCCGCGCAGATCGGCGCGGTCATCCCCGGTTGGAAGGATATCCGACTGCTGGGCCGTGTGAACGTGCTGCAGGTCACGGCGCAGGATCTTTTCCCCAAAGGGTGCATTACGCTGCGCGGCATCAAGCCGGTGCGCAAAGAGGATATTGAGCTGGCCATCATCTACTCCGCTTCCATGCTGGCCGATGTGAATACCCCGCTGAAAGATATCTTCCTTGGCATGACGGGCGATAATCGCAAGCTGCTGTGCAAGGTGGAAAACCTGGAAACGCTGGACGGCCTGGGCTATGTGGGCTGGATCAACGGCGAGCGGGTCATGATCGGCTCCCGCCGGCTGATGGATACCTATGATATCCAGCTGCCCAGCATGGAATATGAACGCCGCCATACCGTGAACCAGCGCCGGGTCATCTACCTGGCGGTTTCCGGCAAGCTGTTCAGCATGTTCCAGGTGGCTTATCAGAGTGATCCCGATACCGCCGCCGTGCTGGATTCCCTGCGCCGCGCCGGACTTTCGCTCATTGTGGACTGCGATGACTTTAACTGCGATGAAGCGCTGCTGCAGACTGCTTATAACCTGCCGGTTGGTACCGTCAAGGTGCTGAGCGGCAAGGAACACAAGGCGCTGGAGCCCGCTGTGGCCTGGCTGCCGGAAAGCGAAGGCAGCATGCTGCACCTGGGCAGCTTTGCCAGCTTTGTCGGCGGCCTGGAAGCCGCTGCGGGTGCGGCAGAGGGGGAACACCGTTCTTCGATGGTGCTGTCGGCCTCGGTGCTCATCAGCTGCATTCTTGCCATGATCATGGCGCTGGCCGGCGGCCTGGCCGGGCTGCCGCTTCCGGCACTGGCCTTGTATCAGGTCGCTTGGGCGGTTCTGGCCATGATATTCCCCCTGATCCAGAGATATTAAGGGATATCTGAAAACAAAGAACTGGATTGAGTTTTCGGCTTTTCAGATATATCCCAAGCGTTTTTGCGGGAAAAATAAAGGCAACACCGCACAATTCCCGCCTTGCGGCTTAAGCACCGCTCCGGCAGCTGCGGCACGGCATCTGCGTTGCCAAAATGCTCGATAAGACATCCAGTATTATCTGCGCTTTTGGCTTAGCAGCTGCCGCACCTCGCTCGCCGTATCGGCACTTAGAATTATGCGGTATTGCCTAAAAACGGGAACGACATAAAAAGGAATGGTGCAACCATGTACCGCACAATTCAACATCAGATGAGCATTGATGACTACCTGCCGCCCTATGAAGGCGAGCTGGTACAGGAGAACCGCTGGGTGCGCCTGGCCCAGGCCATTGACTGGGATGCCATTGAACAGGAGTACAGCGGCCATTTTGCTGCTGGCGGCAAGGTGGCAATTCCGGCCCGCATGGCGTTCGGTGTGCTGGTGATTCGTGCAGCGTGCCGCACAACGGACAGCGAAACGGTGGAGATCGTGCGCGAAAGCCCCTACCTGCAATACTTTTTGGGCTTTGATTCCTTTACCTATGATGTGCCGTTTTCTTCCCGCAGCATGGAGCGGTTCCGTACCCGCATTTCCCCCGCCCGTGTGCGGGAAGCCGTAGCGCTGCTGCGCGGCTTTGAAACCAAAAAAGGCAGTAAAAAATGAAAAAGGGCCGCATGGCTCCGGGCAGTTGCTCCGAACCGTGCGGCCATGTTATGCCCTGCAACCCCAACCTTTGCAACAGATAGGAGAATTATGGAAATTATTGTTGATGCTTTTTTGGATGCACTGATCGACGGCGTAAAAATGCTGCCGTTTTTGTATCTGGCATATCTGCTGATCGAATGGCTGGAACGCAACCATGGCGAGCGAATTGAAAAAGCGCTGGCTGGCGGCGGCCACTGGGGCTTTGTGCCCGGCGCACTGCTGGGCTGCGTACCACAGTGCGGGTTTTCGGCGGTAGCGGCCAACTTTTATGCCAGCCGGGTCATTACCCCCGGCACGCTGCTGGCTGTGTTCCTGGCAACATCGGATGAAGCCATCCCCCTGCTGGCGGCGGAGCCTACCCTGTGGAACAAGCTGGGCCTGCTGCTGGTGCTCAAAATCGTGTTTGGCATTGCAGCCGGTTTTGTGTTGGATGTTCCGCTGCGCCGCATCCTGCCCAAAGGGCTGTATGGCGGCTATGAGGGCCATGCCGATGAGGTGGACTGCCACGAAGAACACGAGGAACACAGCAGCATTTTCCTGGCGGCACTGCGTCACACGCTGGAAATTTTTGTGTTCATCTTGGTGTTCAGCTTTATCATTGGGCTGATCTTTGGCCTTGTCGGGGCGGATTCCGCCGCGGCATTCCTGGGCAGTCTGGGCATTTTCCAGCCCATGATGGCCGCGCTGATCGGTCTTGTACCCAACTGCGGTGCCAGCGTGCTGCTGGCTCAGCTGTATATGGGCGGGGCTATTACCTTTGGCAGTTTTTTTGCGGGGCTGTGCTCCGGCGCAGGTATCGGCCTGGCTGTGCTGTGGCGTGTCAACCCCAGCTGGAAACAGAACTTGTTCATGACAGGGCTGCTCTGGTTCTGCGGCACCTGCTGCGGTATTTTGCTGCAATGGGTGGTGTAAGAGCTGCCGGCGGCCATAACCCGTAAAATAATAAGTAGGGGACGATGCGGAAGCATCGTCCCGCCCGCCGGGCCTTGCCACGTTGCTACCCCCAAAACGTGGGAAGAACCCTGCCGTGCACGCAAAGGCTCTCCCTCCAAATACAAATTTACCCCCAAAACAAAAAACAAACGCCGCAGGGAGCATCACGCACTCCCTGCGGCGTTGTCATTTATATCGTCTCGCCTTCAGCCTCTGCAGCCGGTTTCTTCTTCCCAGTCGCCGAAATCTTCGGCTTTGGCGATGGTGGTAGGGTCCACCTTGCCGTCCTCCGTCAGCTTAACGGGTTCGGTTTTGTCCTGTACCGGGTTCACGTTCGGCACATCGTCACCGCTCTGGATGGGAATGGTAACGCCGTCATCTTCCTGCGCGGGTTCTTCCACCGGGGCAGCAGGCTCCGCTACAGGGGCCTGCTCAGCGGGGACGGGTTCCTCAATCGGTGCGGGCTGTTCCTCGTCGGCATTTTCTTCGGTTTCGTCCGCATCTTCGGTGCTTTCGGAAGCTTCGCTGTCGTCAAATGCGGAGTCATCCACAATATGTTCGCTCTCTTCGTCCTGAGCCAGATACTTGCTGACAACATAAACGCCAACACCGATGGCTGCGCCCAGCACAATGGGAATCAGATGAAATTTTGCCATAGTAATTTCTCCTTTCGTGCGCGGGCAACTGGCCCGGCAGCTGTTTGGGGCGGTTGTGCCTGGAACGATTGGCACAACCTTAAATTAGTGTCAGTATAACACCCTGCGGGGCAGAAATACAAGTCAAATTTGTTAAAAGTTACACAAAATCCAAAAACGCGAACTCGCTGCCTTACATCTTGTGGTCAGCAAACAGCGGGTCATCCTGCCACAGTACGGTGTGCCCGGCGGCGCGGGTGGCGTTCAAGTCAATGATGCGCTGGTTGCCGGAGCCGCGGAACCGCAGCGAAATATCGTGCTGCGCGGGGATGAATTCGCCGTCCACCAGCACATCGATCAGGCTCAGCATCTCGTCCGTCACTTCGCAGCGGGCGTGGCTGGGCTGCAAAAGTTCGGTTTCGTATACATTGCCGGTGTAGCACCAGATGGTTTTGTGGGGGTACAACACCCGTACTTCGTGCAGGAACGGCACCAGCGCACGCTGGTTTTCCGGCTCAAAGGGCTCGCCGCCCAAAAGGGAAAGCCCATCAATATAATCCGGGGCAAGGCTGCCCAAAATTTCATTGCGCACGGCTTTATCAAAGGGCAGGCCATAATCAAAATCCCAGGCAACGGCGTTAAAACATTCCGGGCAGTGGCGGCGGCAGCCGGAAACAAACAGACTGGTACGCACGCCCGTGCCGTTGGCAATATCACAGTATTTTATGGTTGCGTAGTTCACGCGGGGAGCCTCCTTATAAAATGCAACACTATATCTTGTATAGTGCTGCGGCAAATCATCACAATAGGCAGGTGCCTTGCACCAGTATACCAGCCGTGCCGGGCAAAAGCAAGCGGCCAGGGAACAATAAAATCACATATCATCGCAGCTTTGAAAAAAAGTGCCTATTTTACCCAAAAAGCCAGCGCTTTTTTCGGCGTTTTGTTTTGAAATCTTTTTGAACGTCCCATCGCGCTATATGGCATATATGGGTACTATTAGCAAATTATATACAATATATTGTGGTGTATTGGCTTGACTTTGCCGGGTCGATGCGGTAAGATAAATACGCTCGCCAAAATCATGGAGCGATTTTGGCATGTGGTATCAACCCGGCAGCTTTTATTGAGGTAAGGAGATAACAGTTCATGAAGATCATCAAGCGCAACGGCAGCGAGGCCGTTTTCGATATATCCAAAATTATTGCAGCGGTGACCAAAGCCAACAACGTTGTTGCCTCCAACCAGCGCTTGACCAAGGAACAGATCACGGCCATTGCCGACGATGTGGCGCAGGAATGCCAGAGCCGCAACCACGCCATGAACGTGGAGGAGATCCAGGATCTGGTGGAAGACGCCATCATGCAGACCAAAGCGTATGAGGTGGCCCGCAAATATATCACCTACCGCTATGTGCAGAGCCTGCGCCGTACCCATAACACCACCGACGACCGCATTCTGTCCCTCATCGAGTGCAACAATGAGGAAGTCAAGCAGGAAAACGCCAATAAAAACCCGACCGTCAACAGCGTTCAGCGCGATTATATGGCCGGCGAGGTCAGCAAGGACCTGACCATGCGTATGCTGCTGCCTGCCGAGATTGTAAAGGCACATGAGGATGGCATCATTCATTTCCATGATGCTGACTATTACGCCCAACATATGCACAACTGCGACCTGGTCAACCTGGACGACATGCTGCAGAACGGCACGGTTATTTCTGGTACCCTCATCGAAAAACCGCATTCTTTCTCCACGGCCTGCAACATTGCCACCCAGATCATTGCGCAGGTGGCATCCAACCAGTACGGCGGCCAGAGCATCAGCCTGACCCACCTGGCACCGTTTGTGGATATCAGCCGCAAAAAGATCCGCCGCGATACCGAAGCGGAGATGAAGGAACTGGGCATTGATCCCGGTGAAGAAAAACTCTCCCAAATCGTTGAAGCCCGTCTGCGCGAGGAAATCAAGCGCGGTGTGCAGACCATCCAGTACCAGGTCGTTACCCTGATGACCACCAACGGCCAGGCACCGTTCATCACGGTATTCATGTACCTGAACGAAGCGGGCGAAAACCAGCGCCTGAAATCTGACCTTGCCATTATCGTGGAAGAAATGCTCCGCCAGCGCTACCAGGGTGTTAAGAATGAAAAGGGCGTCTGGATCACCCCCGCGTTCCCCAAGCTGATCTATGTGCTGGAAGACGATAATATCCGCGAAGGCACCCCCTATTTCTACCTGACCAAACTGGCCGCCAAATGCACCGCAAAGCGCATGGTGCCGGACTATATCAGCGAAAAGAAGATGAAGGAATACAAGCTGTCTAAGGGTGAGACCGAGGGCAAAGGCGATGTATTTACCTGCATGGGCTGCCGCAGCTTTTTGACCCCCGACCGTTCCGGCACTGGCTGGAACAACGTGGCCAACGCCAAGAACTATGTGCCGGGCAAGCCGAAGTACTATGGCCGCTTCAATCAGGGTGTTGTTACCATCAACCTGCCGGATGTGGCCCTGTCCTCCGGCGGTGAGCCGGATAAATTCTGGAAAATTTTTGATGAGCGCCTGGAACTGTGCCACCGCGCCTTGCAGTACCGCCATAACCGCCTTAAGGGCACCCTGTCCGATGCGGCACCCATTCTGTGGCAGTACGGCGCTCTGGCCCGCCTGAAAAAGGGCGAGCCCATTGATAAGCTGCTGTACGGCGGCTACTCCACCATCAGCCTGGGCTATGCGGGCCTGTATGAATGCTGCAAATATATGACCGGCAAGAGCCATACCGATCCCGCCGCAAAGCCCTTTGCCCTGAGTGTGATGCAGCACATGAACGATAAGTGCAACGAGTGGAAAAACGCTGAAAATATTGATTACTCGCTGTACGGCACCCCGCTGGAATCCACCACCTACAAGTTTGCCAAGTGCCTGCAAAAGCGGTTTGGCATTGTGCCGGGCATTACGGACCGCAACTATATCACCAACAGCTACCATGTGCATGTGACCGAGCAGATCGATGCGTTCACCAAGCTGAAGTTTGAAAGCGAGTTCCAGCGCCTGTCTCCGGGCGGCGCCATCAGCTATGTGGAAGTGCCCAATATGCAGGATAACCTGGAAGCTGTCATCAAAGTGATGCAGTTCATCTATGATAACATCATGTACGCAGAGCTGAACACCAAGAGCGACTACTGCCAGGTGTGCGGCTATGACGGCGAGATCAAGATCGTGGAGGACGACGGCAAGCTGGTATGGGAGTGCCCGCACTGCCATAACCGCGACCAGAGCAAGCTGAACGTTGCCCGCCGCACCTGCGGCTACATCGGCACCCAGTTCTGGAACCAGGGCCGCACCGCCGAAATCAAGGACCGCGTGCTGCATCTGTAAAACGTATAAAGATAATAGAATAAACAAAATGAGGCGTATCCACGATATATGGATACGCCTCATTTTGTTGCTAAGATAAATGAAACGGTTGAATTATAGAGGGGGTATTCTGATGTATTTGAGGGGAACTTATTTTGGTTGTAATTTATTGTTTTTGGAAATAACTTTGTAATAATATGAATAAACGGAATAGCTCTAAGCGATTGAAAAAACTCAATTCTTATGATATAATAAATTACACTTACAGTGAAACATATTTCAAACAGATGAGGTGGAAGTATGCTGAAAAATAATATAGAGGTCGATGTAAAGGTAAAATGTATAGAAGCTGCGACCACGCAGGCAAAGCTGGCTGAAGAAGTTGGAACCACACCGTCCTATGTAAATCGCCTGATAAAGAAGAAAGACGGAATTGTAAATAACACATTTTTGCAGATGTTAGAAAAGCTTGGTTATGATGTAGAACTGACCTATGTGAAAAGGGAAATATAAGGCGAGGAGGATACAGTGATGCGAGGCAAAAGTATAAATCTGTTTCTGATGGATGGTGAGGCCGGTGGCAGAATAAAATGTACACTGGCGAATTGGACAGGTATTGCATATAAAATTCCTCGGACAGAGCTTGACCGCTGCAAGGAACGAGAGGATTTAAAACAGAGTGGTGTTTATTTCCTCTTTGGTACTTCAGACACCACTGGAAAAGGTGTTGTTTATATTGGACAGGCTGGAGCAAGGAAAAACGGTGAAGGTATTCTGAATCGCCTGCAGGAACATAAGAGAAATCCAGAAAAAGATTACTGGACAGAAGCCATCGTATTTACCACATCCAATAATTCATTTGGACCCACTGAGATAAGCTATCTTGAAAACCGTTTCTGTAATTTGGCACTGCAAGCGAATCGCTATGAGGTCAAAAATGGAAATGATCCTACGCCGGGTAATATTACAGAAGAAAAAGAATGCGAACTGGAGGAGTTCATTGATTATGCAAAAGTAATCATGGGAACCTTGGGACATAAGCTGTTTGAACCTATTACCAAGCCAGTTGAAGTAAAAACGGAAGTTGAAGAAAAACAGGCGGATGATATCGGGAAGTTGTATCTGAAAAGAACCATTAAAACAATCGGTACGATCGAAGCCGTTGGAATGCAGACTGCAGAAGGCTTTGTGGTTTTAGCGGGAAGCCACATCTCTCCATCGGACGATGATACGATTCCGGAAGTTATCAAAGAAAAAAGAAAAAAGACTACTTTTGATGCTGACGGGAAACTGATAGAGAATTTGCTGTTTACCAGTCCTTCCTATGCTGCAATGTTTGTGATTGGCAAGAGTGCGAATGGACTGACAAGCTGGAAGGATGCTGATGGACATACACTTAAGAGCTTGGAATCTAAAATTGATGAATAAATGTTGAGGATGAAGCAACGTTGAAGTTTATAATCCTAAGACTTGTATAGGAGGTGATAGCATGGTTGTTGCGAAAGAAAGCTATGCCTATATATAGAAAAGAAAAATCTATACCGTAAAGCGACCGCCCGGTACAAATCCTGTACCGGGCGGCTGCTTTATGATGAAATAGCAGAGAATGGCAGAAAGTTACAGCTGGTCGATGGTGGGGTAGCTGTCAATGGCACCGTAGCGCTGCACACTGTAACCGCAGAACCGGTTGGAGAAATCCAGCCACTGGTTCAGTTGGTCCGCCTGCAGAGCGGGCAGGGCGGCGCGGTCCACCCCGTTTTTGTGCAGCTGCCACAAGAACGAGCCGATGAACCCGTCCCCGGCGCCGGTGGTATCCACGGCCTTTACCGGCTTGCTGGCGGAAAAGCCGTGGGCGGTGCGGGTGTAAGCGTGGGCACCGGCGCTGCCGCAGGTGTAGAGCACCAGCTGTACATGGCCCACAAACAGGCTGGGCAGGGCGGCTTCAATATCACTGGCGTCGGTCAGAAATTCCAGCTCTTCGTCCGAGATTTTGACCACATCGGCCAGCGGCAGGAACTCCAGCACCGTGCGGCGCAAAGCATCACGGTCTGGCCACAGCGGAAAGCGCAGGTTGGGATCAAAGTCAATGATAGTCCCGGCGCTGCGGGCTGCGGCAATGGCAGTTTTGTGGGCTTCCCGCATGGGGCTTTCCACCAGGGCAACGCTGCAAAAATGCAGGGCATAGGCGTTGGCAAACAGGCTGGTATCCACCTGCTCCGGGGCGTACAGCAAATCGGCTGAGGGCTTGCGGTAAAAACTGAACGTCCGGTTGCCGTCCGCTTCCAGCGAAACAAAGGCCAGGGCGGTGTTGGCTTTGTCCGTCAAACAGATGTGGCTGGTATCAATACCGCAGACGGCCAGTTCATCAATGATCTTGTGGCCGAACGGGTCATCTCCCAGCTGGGTCAGCAGGGCAGAATCCCCACCCAGGCGGGCATAAGCACCGCACACGTTGGCGGGCGCGCCGCCCACACGGGGGCTGAAAGAGGGAACCTCGGCAAAGGAACAGCCGGTTTTGGACGGAATCATATCGATCAGCGCTTCGCCGATCGCATACAAGGTATCATGTGCCATGGAATGTCCTCCGTTAAATCGAAAGGGAATACAGGGTGCTGCCTGCGCCGCAAAGCTGCACGGCAACCTTGCCCGCTGCCGGGTAATACCGGGTGGAAAGCACCGCGGCACCATCGTTCAGGAATATTTCCAGCGAGGAAGCATCCCCCACAACACGCAGGCTGCAGCAGGGGGCATCCAGCACAGCCTTGCGCTCGGTGCGCCCGGCGGCAATCGCTGCATCGGTAAAGCGCAGGGTACAGGTGCGGTCCGCTTCGGTGTAAGTCAGGGTCAGGCCGTTGGCAATGGTCAGGACAAAATCCCCGGCGGGGGAGGCGGTCAGGTCAAAGCAGGGGTCCGTTTCAACCGTTTCGCCGTCTGCCGGCTGGCGGGCTTCGCCGCGCAGGGCGTTCAGCTCGGCGGCGGGGGCTTGCAGCAGGCAGCCATTGCCGTCCTGGGTCAACACGCGGGGCAGGGTCAGGCAGTGTTGCCAGCCATACTCCACGGTGGGGTTGGTGTAATCGGCATCCGGCATGCCCATCCAGCCAAACTGAATGCGGCGGCCATCCGCGGCGGCAAAGCTTTGGGGCGCGTAATAGTCAAAGCCATCGTCCAGGGCGTGGAATTCGCTCAATGTGCAATCGGTGCGCCAGTCACCCTGCAGGGCAAAGTAACCACAGCCGTACACGTTCTGGCAGGCAATGCCCTGGGGCGATACCGCCAAAAACCACTGGCCGTCCAGCTCAAACAGGTCGGGGCATTCCCACATGTAGCCAAAGGCTTTGGGGGTAGTGATGGTGTTGATGTGGTTCCAGTGCAGCTTGTCGGCGCTTTCAAATACCAGCACTTCGCCATGGTCGTCCAGTGTTCGGGCACCCAGCACCATATAGTAGCGCCCATCCAGTGCAAACACTTTGGGATCGCGCACATGGCAGGTCAGCCCGGCGGGATAATCCTGGTTGTACATCAGGCAGCGCTTGTTGTCCAGATGGATGGTATCGCGGCTGGTGGCAAGGCAGACATTGTGCCCGCGCCCCTGCTTGATGTAGTCATATTCGCCGGGGTGCTTGACATTGCCGGTATAGTACAGGTACAGCATGCCGTCCTCCACCAGAGCGGAGCCGGAATAAACGCCATGGCAGTCAAACGGTTCGTCCGGGTACAGCATTACGGGCAGGCGTTCCCAGTGGAACAAATCGCGGCTGCGCACGTGCCCCCAGTGCTTGACCCCTCCCGTGGGGTCAAACGGGCCGTACTGATAAAACACATGGTATTCATCGCCGATCTGGCACAGCCCGTTGGGGTCGTTCAGCCAGCCCACAGGGGGCTGAACATGCAGCTTTTGCCGGTGGGGATCCGCCGCCGCGCGGGCGGCCCCGGCGGCTTCCACCATGGGGACAAGACGCTTCAAATCACGCTGCAAGGCATTCATAACAGGTAGCTCCTTATTGATTGAGAGGGGAAAACATCAGGCTTTGGCTTCCTCGGCTTCGGGGGTCCAGATCACCCAGGTCACAGCGAAGGAAACGCCGAAGGAAATTGCCATCATGATGAGGTACTGCAGCGGCATGTGCAGATGCAGCAGGATGCCGAAGATGCCGGTCACGCCGGTGCCGGTGGCACCCAGGCCGGTCACGCTGGCATACAAAGCGCCGCAGGCACCGCCGACCAGACCGCCGATAAAGGGCTTAAAGTAGCGCAGGTTGACGCCGAAGATGGCGGGCTCGGTAATGCCCATGCAGGCAGAAAGGGCGGAGGGCAGGGCCATAGACTTAACTTTGGCGTTCTTGCTCTTGAGGGCAACGGCAAAAGCGGCACCGCCCTGGGCAACGTTGGCGGCACTGGCCAGGGGCAGCCAGTAGGTGAAGCCAAACTTGGCCAGCTGGCCAAGGTCGATCAGGGTGTACATATGGTGGATACCGGCCACAACGGTGACGGCGTACAAACCGCCCATGATGAAGGAACCGATGCCGAACGGCAGCTGAATTAAAGCCTGAACGCCGTTGATGATGCCGTCCTCCAGCGTGGTGAAGATTGGGCCGATGACAGCGAGGGTGAGATAACCGGTAACGAAAACGGAGACCAGCGGGGTAACAAACAGGTCGATCATGGCGGGCACAACTTTGTGCAGCCGCTTTTCAATCTGGCACATCAGCCACACGGCAATGATAACGGGGATAACGTGGCCCTGGTAGCCGACCAGCGGAATTTTGTACAGCCCGCCAAACACCGACTGGTAGGTCTGCACGCCCTCAGAAGCAACGGTCCAGGCGTTCTGCAGGTTGGGGTGAATCATGATCATGCCGATGACAGCACCCAGGAACTGGTTGCCACCAAACACCTTTGCGGCGGAGAAGGCGATCAGGATAGGCAGGAAGGTGTACGCCGTGTTGGAGAACAGCTGGGCAAACACATAGATGGAACCGCTGGTATCAATGTTCAGGAAGCCGTTGTTGACCATAAAGTTCAGCGCTTCCATAATGCCCATCAAAAAGCCGGAAGCCACGATGGCTGGGATGATGGGAACAAAGATATCGCCCAGCGTCTTGATGGCCCGCTGGTACCACGGCGCTTTGGAAGCGGCAGCCTGTTTGACTTCCTCCTTGCTGGCACCGGTGATTCCGGCCAGGGCGGTGAACTCGTCATACACCTTGTTCACAATGCCGGTGCCGAAGATGATCTGCAGCTGGCCCTGGGCTTCAAATACGCCCTTGGCGCCCTCAGCATTTTCAAGCTCTTTTTTGTTCACCTTGGAATTATCCGCAATCACCAGGCGCAGGCGGGTTGCGCAGTGTGCGGCCGATACAATGTTGGAAGCACCGCCGATGTTGTCCAGTACCTGCTGGGCTGCTTTCTTGTAATCCATGTTGCACGCTCCTTCTTTTATCTGTTGGCCCGGTAGGAGGTTCCGGGGCCTGTTCCATTTGACAGCTTTATTATATACGAAGGTGAGTGCTTTTTCTATTGACCAAACGACCCAACTTGCAAAGATTCTGTTATCGATTTCACACAGTTTCACACCGTTCTTTGGTAAAATGCACAAAAAACAGGGGACTGCATGGAAAGGGTGCACAAAACAAAAACTTCCCCGAAGTGATGCAGGGAAATGTGGCGCAAAGGATGCCTGTTATAGCGACCAGACATTTTCATCTGAGTTGTCATCCCCGGTGGAGGCCCGGCATTTTAACTCATAATCCAGCTTGATCATCTGCGGCTCGGCATGGGGGTCCGCCAGCATGTCCAGCAGCAGGCGGGCGGCTTTGTCCCCGGCGGTGCGGTAATGCAGATGGGCGCTGGTCAGCGGCACATAGGCAACGCGGCCAATGCGGTTGTCGCCCACAGCGGCAATCATGATGTCCTCCGGCACCCGCAGACTGTGGCTGCGGCAGTATTGCAGCGCACCCAGGGCGATGGAGTCGGTCGCGCAGAACAGGCAGTCCAGCCCCGGCGCACGGCCAAACAGCTGGTCCGCCTGGTGGTAGCCGGATTCCATGTTGAACTTGGCAATGCTCATTCGCTGCGGCTGGGGCACGAGACCTGCATCCCGCAGCGCACTGTCAAAGCCTTCGCGCCGGGCAAGGCCGACGGCTTTGTCCAGCAGGGTCACGCCCAGGTAGCCCGGCTTGCGCCGCCCCTTTTGCAGCATGTGGGCGGTGGCTGCCTGCGCCGCGCCGAAATCATCGTGGAACACGCAGCTGAACCCGGGATACTGCTGCCCCACGATTACCACCGGCACATGCAGGCTTTGCAGCACCGCATGGTGTTCCGGGGTAAACATGGTGGCAATCAGGATAATGCCGTCCACCGTATCATGCCGCAGGGTATCCAGCGCGCGCACTTCGCGGGTGTTGTCGTTGGCGGTGTTGATCAGCAGCAGCTGGTAGTTCTGGTCGTCCAGTACCCGGCTGATGCCCTCCACCATGCGGGCGCAGCTTTCGCTGCTCAGCCGCGGCATGATCACCCCAATCTGCCGCGTGCGGCGGGTGCGCAGCATCTGGGCCTGCATACTGGGGCGGTAGCCGGTGGCTTCCACCGCAGCGGCAATCTGGGCGCGCTTTTCGGCGCTTAAGTACCCGCCGTTAAAATAGCGGCTGACTGCTGCCTTGGATACCCCGGCATATTGGGCAAACGCGGTAATGTTCATAGGCCGCACTCCTGTCCGGCTGCCGGCGGGGGAAACCTGCCGGTGCACTTTTTTATCAGTATAATGCAGAAACTGGCAGGGTGCAACGGGAAAGAGCGGAGAAAAGAAAAATAAGAATGAATGGCATGAGGCAAAGAGTAAAATAGACAAAAAACGGGGATTGAATTTGTGCTTTTGACGGAGAAAAAAGAATGAAAGCTGAATACAAAAAAGCACACAGCTAAAAAGATTTACCAGAATGAATTTGGTGTAAAAGTTATCTTCCACGCTGGCACAGGATGAAAAGGTATGCTATAATATAATATTAGTTACACGATGAAAAAGTAAGATGCCCCTGATGCCGATGCGGATGTGCGCGGGGCAATGATATGTGTTTAGTGAGGAAAAAGAATGGGACTGCTGCAAAAAATTCAGGCAAAAACCGAGGAAGCCCGCGCGAAGGAAAAGATCCGCCCGCTGCTGGAAAGCCGCATGATGCGGGACATCCTGCTGGAGATCGGCCAGCGCGGCAACGAAGCGCTGGACCCGCAGTCCGTTCCATTGGCTATGCGCCGCCGCGCCACCCAACTTGCCAGCGAAAGCGGCCTGAGCGGCCTGAAGCAGTGCGCTGTGGATGAACTGCATCTGGACGAAGCGGGAATCACGCTGGTCTGCAAGGGGGAGCACACGGCATTTTTGTACGCAGACTATAACTATGAAAACATTGAGGATACCGACTGTTTGCCCGCTGTGGCCGAATACCTGGTGCAGCACATGCGCGGCTATTATAACATTACCCGCAGCTTTTACAGTGTGCCCAAAGCCAACGGCCATGTGGAGGAAAAAACCCGCGAGGTGACCGTGGTGCGCCACCACGAGGATACCCCCTTTGCCCCCGGCCCGGTGCAGAAACAGCATTTGTTCTGATGTACATGAGATATCCCCCAGCATACAGGAATTATGCCGCCCCGCATCTTGACGCGGGACGGCATTTTTGCTATACTAATTTAGTATCCGGCAGGAACCCAGAACATGGAGCATTTCCCAAGAGGTCGTAAGAGGGAGCACTCGAAATCACACCCTGCGGGAAGTTCCGCGCAACAAAATTAAATATGCAGATGTACTCAAGAGGTCGTAAGAGGGAGCACTCGAAATGCTTTAGGACAGGAGACTGTCGCGTGGGTTCGACTCCCACCATCTGCGCCATATCCGTCGTAGAATCGAAAGATTTTACGACGGATATTTTTGTTTACGGCTTTGAAATGTGATGCTGTAAGTTTACGCAATGACTATTACAAGCCAAAATCCACTTGCAACAATAATCTGTTGCAAAAAGCCATTTGTTGCCCGAATTGTTGCCCACAGTTCATGGTTTCCTGCGAGAAGGGATAATAACTTATAAAGAGTTATCTCCAACAGCAGCGTTTTTCGGTGTTGCGAATACTGCTTGGTGGTATGCCGTCAGAACACTGAGTTTGCGCTGCTCCTGTACTTGTACATAGCGGGTCGTGACGGTGTTGATTTTCAGATTTACGCCCATTTGCTGGGAAAAATCGTCCACTGAATGTCCGAGAATTTGGCTAACTGCATAAAAATCACCTGTCAAATTGTACATATTGGTGCCCGCTGTGCCGCGTAGATCGTGAAATCGGATTTTCGGCATCCCGGTGCTGCGCATAAATCCGTTAAACTTGACCGAAATACGCTTTTGTAAGTATGGCGAACCGTCCGGCTTGCACACAACAAGATCGTTATCGTAATACTTGACCCCGCCGAGCTTGCACAACCGCCGCTGGTCGGCTTGTTCCTGTTTGAGCCGCAAAAAGATAGGCATCGCTTCTTCTGTAATGGGAAATGAGCGTGTTTCGCCCTCGTCACGGTCCTTCAAGGGTTCCAGGTGTGGCACAATTTTAGCATCTTTTGGCAGGTCACAGGGGATTTGACCTCGCAAGGTAATTTGCCTGTGCGTCAAATCAACATCACGCCAGCGTAACCCCAGTGCTTCGCTGAGTCGCAGCCCAAACAGAACAGCGAGCAGCACCACGGTCTCAAGTGCATTACCATGTACAAACGCCAAAAGCTGCTGCACCTGTTCCACAGTGTACTTGTCATATTTGCGCCCGGCGTTCTTACTAAACCGTGTCATAATGTTCTTGGCTGGGTTGTTTGGAATGTAGCCATACTTTACCGCCGAGGACAGCGCAGAGCTTAAAATTCGATGGCAATAACGCACTGAATTCTCCGCCAGTCCCTTCTCACGCAGTTGCGCAATCATATCGTCAATCATTTGGGGTGTCAGTTTATTCAGAGGTACTTCGCCCAGCATGGGAATTAGATGTATGCTTATGCCGCTCCAATAGCTGTATCGTGTACTTTTTGCAAGGTTATGGTGGTAGCTTTCGTACCACTTGGGCAGATACTCTTTTAGCTTTTGTTTGCTCTCTGGTCCATAGCCGACCATAGCGGCGCTGCCAGTCTGTAACTCCAGCTTGATCTGTGCCTCATACAATTCTGCTTCCCTGTGCGTTGCAAATCCACGTTTGGCAATACTTTTCTGCTTGCCGTTCTCATAGACTTTCACATTGACATCGTAGACAATGCCCGGTCTGCCTGTTAAAATTCCTTGGCTGTTTCGCTTGTTTTTGACTTTTCTCTCGCGGATCGCCATATCAGCACCCACCACTTACAGACCTTGCTGGGGTCTTGGCACGGTTGTAATAATCCCAAATCGCCTGTTCGGAAATCAGGCGACGGTTGCCGTTCTGGATAAACTCCAGTTCACCGTCAGCCATCAGCTGACGCAGCTTGTTTTCTCCGATGCCGGAAATAAGCGCCATCTGCTCTACGGTTTTGAGCATAGGCACGAACGCGGGATGTTCATCCCTGTTCATACGAGATTTTTGCTTGCTGTATCTTGCCATAACTATCCCTCCTGCGGTATAATTTAATAAATAAGTGTTTATCTGTTCAGCGATGTGCACAGGAACACAAACATTTGCAAAAATTGAAGACTTGGTATATTCAGTTTTCAAGGTTCATAAGCAGGAAACACATTTTGTATGTCTTGCTTATACAAACATTATAGCGCATACTTTTTGTATGTCAATGATTTGTTCTATTATTTCTTATTTTGTTCACATTTGGGGGAATTTTTCTATGGATACCCAAGGCAGACGAATAAAAAAGCTCCGTATGGAAAACGGCTTTTCTCAAAAAAAGCTAGCCGACATGGTGGGAATTGTAACGACCCACCTTCAGGCTTATGAATATGGCACGCGTCACCCGAAAGAAGAAATTCTCGACCGTTTGGCTCTTGCGCTTGATGTAGTTCCAAGTATGCTGCAGCCTTTGGATGTCGATACTGTGGAGGGCCTTTTGGGAATCATTTATGAAATGCACACCAGCTATCACGGACTGGAAATTGTAGAAGATGAAGATGGGCGTGTTTCGATTCGCCTGCCTGACACCCTGCAGGCTATGCCGGCCAAGAAATCGCTGCTGAGAATCAAGCGCATTCTGGATCAAAGCACACGCAACCTGCCTGAACCGGAATATCAGTCGGAGGAGCAACTTGCCGAGGGCGCGGAGATTTTGCCGGACACGAGTGTTTCCGTCGGGCAGGAGCGCAGATGGCAGAAAGAGCATAGGGGATTACTGATGCACGCCACTGACTTGTACAAGCCGGAAATTAATTATATTCAGCTTTTTGCAGATAAAGAAGCGATTCAGAACAGTGAAGATGATACCGATAGTGAGGACATTCCTTTATGAGCGATTATCCTTTTAATCCATTTATGGACGATTATTCATTAAAAGAAAATCAGCATAAGATTGCTGAGGCTATTTATAATGATTATAGCGTGCTGAAATTTGGCGCTTTCGGTGAGAAGTATCTCTATGCCGTCTGTGATTATGACGTCCGTAAATACAATAGCTTGCGTCGCCGCCCGGATTTCCGGCAGTTTATCGCAGACAAGGATAAACACTACCGCCGTTTGATGAGCATTTTGATGGTAAAAAGCGAATCCTCAAGAGATTCTGTCGTTGATTACAAGACCAAGTATCCTCATATGTGGGACTTTATTACCGACCGAATGCGCAGAAAGAGCGAGCCATGGATTGATGCGCAGATATTATATGATGTAAAAAAAGGGCGCTAATACGTTTTGACGATATAGTGCGCGTTTATGTTTATGAAGGCCGTGCTTTCATGGATGAAAATGCCGCTTATAAGCCAAAGGAAAAGACCGAAGTTGCGAGGCAATGTGCTTTGCAGCTTCGGTCTTTTTGATTTCTTGGTTGGAATGATACAGCAACAGTCTCAATGCCGAACATCAGTGTTTCGGAAAATGATACCGCGCAGCACCTGCAAACAGAACGAACCTTTTCATTTTACTGTCACTGCCGTGCTTCCTAACGACAGATGCAATTCTGCGATTTCAGCAACTCTATAATCTCATAGTTCGTTTTGTATTTTTTCAAATCTCCCATACAAATTGTAATGTCGATTGCATACATTCAGCTCTGAATCCACATGAGCCGCACCGAGTAATAGATATTAATTGGGACCTTTTTGCAATGTCAGACAATGATTTGTAGACATTTTCACCTAAATGCATTGCGCTTTTGCTTGAACGATTGCATAATATAATGGAATTAATTGTTTGAATAAACCTATCAAAGTGCCAACACAATGTTTTGTGTTGGCACTTTGGTATTGATATGTCTACTCAGGTCCGACATTAGAAAAATGCAGCTGTTGGTCGAAACTGAAAATGCCTTTCAAGTTCGTAGCAAAATTGTTTTAATTTTGTTTCGTAAAAAAATTTAGGCAATACCGCATAATTCTAAGTGCCGATACGGCGAGCGAGGTACGGCAGA
>ERZ827450.1188-NODE-1188-length-29652-cov-4.016792_pt1 | contig 29652 bp, 27 predicted proteins | sample MGYA00519773_ERZ827450 | MGnify/ENA primary metagenome ERZ827450 (study PRJEB31778, sample SAMEA3449306) | human gut metagenome | biome: human gut; feature: human-associated habitat; material: faeces | place: United Kingdom | collected 2010/2012 ...
CCGCCAGATTAGACAGACTTCCCTGCACTGCCAGACCGATGGCCACGCCGGCCGATCCCAGCAACGCAACAATGCTGGCTGCGTCCACGCCGAAGCCCTGATTCAGTACGCAGCGCAAAACCTCCGGATAGGGGTTGCATTTCACGGAATACAGGAAGGTCACACCGGGGAAATCCGTCTTCAGCTGTTCCGTATTCTTCCGGATGATGGCCTCCTCATAAAGATAAAAGCTGTCATGCTGCTTGGCCTGCTCTAAAATGCATTCGCGATTCATGGTCACAGTCCTCTCTTTCGTAAAATTCATAAAAATGATCTCGTATTTGGGATCGTTGTTGTTCCACTTTGACTATACCACAGCCGCGGGCAAATAACCATATAGGAAAAACTGAACGCCGGTAACGCAGATCTGTGATGCCTCTTTACCCGCTCTGGATCACTGTTGAAAAACGTCAGACAAACGGTTCACACGCGCGCAAAAAACACAGCAACTCGCCATTCAAGCAGTCCGGGTATATTCAGTTTTTGGTCGAACAGGCAATTCAGAAAAAAGTGTAAAATACGCAGGGAATGATCCGGAAGAAATCAATTCCGGAAAGTAAAGAAAAGTCCTGAAACCTTGTGGTTTCAGGACTTTTGTGGCAGCGGGTGAAGGATTCGAACCCTCACATACAGAGTCAGAGTCTGCTGTGCTACCCTTACACAAACCCGCTATGAAGTTGTGTTCACTCCGCAGCGAACAGATATTATTATACAGAAAAGCGTGATTTTGTCAACCCCCTTTTTTATTTTTTTCCACATGTTTTTTCAAGCGGGCGCGGAATCCCGATCCCGCGCCCGCCACTATGTAAGACCGTTCACTGGCCCCGCAGGCCGTCCAGAAAGCCCCGGAGGAATCCGCCGCCCCGTCGCCTGCTCCCATCTTTCTCCATACGGTCCGCTGCCTCCTGGGCGCCCGCATACCCTTGCTTCGCTGCGGCCTGATAGAGTTCTCTCGCCTGCCTCAGATCCCGGGGCACGCCTTTGCCGTGCTCATAGCACCAGGCCAGATTATACTGGGCACGGGGCTCGGACTCCTCCACTGCCTGGCGGTACCACTTCACCGCATCTGCCCAGCTCTGGGCCACGCCGACACCGGTCTCGTACAGATATCCCAGGTTGCAGGCGGCCACCCGGTCGCCGCCCTCTGCAGCCTGCCGGTACAAATCGGCTGCCTTGGCCGGGTCCTTCGCCACGCCGTGGCCGAACTCCCAGCAGACGCCCAGGTTGCACTGGGCACGGGGGTAGCCCTGCTCCGCCGCCGCCTGATACCAGCGGACAGCCTCTTGCCAGTTCTGTTCTACACCCTCTCCGGTCTCATACAGATATCCCAGGTTGCACTGGGCGGCCGCGTCCTCCCGCTCCGCCGCCTGTCGGTACAGCCGGGCTGCCTCCGCGGCGTCCCGCTCCACGCCTTCGCCCCGCTCGTAGCACACGCCCAGGTTGCACATGGCCGCCGCGGAACCGGCATCCACCGCCCTGCGATACCAGTGGACCGCCTCTTCCCAGTTCTGTTCCACGCCGCGGCCGTATTTGCAGCAGATGCCCATGCAGAACATCCCCCGGGGGTCCTCCTGGTCCGCCGCCTGTCGGTACCAGTGGACAGCCCGCTTCCAGTTCTGCTCCACGCCCTTGCCGTACTCATAGCACCAGGCCAGGTTGCACTGGGCACGGGGCATCCCCTGCTCCGCAGCAGCGCGGTACCACCGCACCGCCTCCTCCCAGCTCTGCTCCACGCCCTCGCCGCTCTCATACAGGAATCCCAGATTGCACTGCCCGGCGGCATTGCCCGCCTCGGCCGCCTGGCGATACAGGCTCACAGCCCTGCTCAGGTCCCGCTCCACGCCCTCACCGCGTTCATAGCACACGCCCAGGTCGCACATGGCCGCCGCGGAGCCCGCGTCCGCCGCTTTTTGATACCAGGCCACTGCCTCCGTGCTGTTCTGCGTCACACCGCGGCCATAGTCAAAGCAGCGGGCCACGCAGAAAAGTCCTCTGGCATCCCCCTGCTCGGCCGCTTTCCGGTACAGACGGTAGCTCTCTTCCAAATCCTGGGGGACGCCCTTGCCGTATTCATAGCACCATGCCAGATTGCACTGGGCACGGGGCAGGCCTTGTTCCGCGGCGGCACGGTACCACCGCACCGCCTCCTCCCAGCTCTGCTCCACCCCCTGGCCGCTCTCGTACAGAAACCCCAGGCAGCACTGGGCGTCCTCGTCCTCCTGCTCGGCCGCCTTCCGGTACCAATCCGCGGCAGCCGACGGATCCAGCGGGACACCCCGGCCCCGCTCACAGCAGAAGCCCATACACAGCTGTCCCCGGGGATAGTCCTGCTCCGCAGCGCGGAGATACAGCCGGGCCGCCTCCGGGTAGTCCTGCTCCACGCCCTTGCTATGCTCATAGCACCAAGCCAGGTTGCACAAGGCCCGGGGATAGTCCTGCTCCGCAGCAGCGCGGTACCACCGCACCGCCTCCTCCCAGTTCTGCTCCACGCCCTGGCCGCTCTCATACAAGAACCCCAGGCAGCATTGGCCCGGCGCGTTGCCGTTCTCCGCCGCAGCGCGGTACCATTTCACCGCCTGCTCGATACTCTGGGGCAGGCCGGTGCCGAACTCCAGGCAGCGCCCCAGTTCTGTCTGCGCCGCGGGATAACCCAGCCACGCGGCGGACTGATACCAGCGGGCGGCCTCCTCGTCGCTCTGCTCCACTCCCAGGCCGCGGGAATATGCCTCCCCCAGCAGGAACTGGGCCCTGGGAAAGCCGTTTTCCGCCCCCTTTCGGAAGCACTCCACCGCTTTGGAATCATCCCGCGCCACACCGATGCCATGGGCATAGCAGTACCCCAGGTTCGTCAGGGCGGGCATATAGTCCCGGGCGGCGGCCTGGGCATACAGCACCACCGCCTGCCGGGGGTCTGCAGGCACGCCGATCCCCGCCTCCAGGCACCACCCCAGGTTCGTCACACCCAGCATATCATCCAGGGCCGCCGCCTGTTGGTAGCAGGCCAGCGCGTCCGTCGGCCGCTCCTCATCTACGGCCCGGTTGCCCAGCTGCACCCAGTCGGGCCCCGTCAGCTCCTCTTCGTCCACAGAGAGGAAAAAGGTGCCCCCGCACTGGGGGCAGACATCCGGTTCCTCCTCTGCCAGAAACCCGCAGTCCGGGTTCTCACAGCGATAGTAATTCATCTGCGCACCTCCTCTGTATCAAAGCGCCGCTTCATCCTCCGCAGAGGAGGCGCCCCGCAGGTTGTAGGCCTCCGGAAACGCGAACGCCCTGCCCCGGAATTTGAAGCCCGGGAACGTGTCCAGCTGGACGCCGTGAATGGCCCGGAACATGCTCTTCTCAATATTGGGATTGGTCTTTTTCAGCTCCCGCAGCAGGAGCTTCATCTCCTGCCGCTTGCTCTCGCCCACACCGTCGGCCGCACCGTCCCGCTCCTCTGTGAAGCGGCAGGCGCACTGGAGAAACCGCAACCCATTGTAGTTCTTCCAGGCAATGATGGCGTCCTCATGGACACAATACAGCGGACGGATCAATTCCATGCCTGGGAAATTTCTGCTGCGGAGCTTGGGGGGCATGGTCTGGAGCTGGGCACCGTAAAACAGGCCCAGCAGCGTGGTCTCCAGCACGTCGGAGAGATGGTGCCCCAGGGCGATCTTGTTGCAGCCCAGCTCCTGAGCCTTGCTGTACAGAAAGCCCCGGCGCATCCGGGCGCATAAGTAGCAGGGGTTCTTCTCCACCTGATAGGCAACGTCGAAAATATCGCTCCGGAACACGGTGATGGGGATGCCCAGGCGGGCAGCGTTCTCCTCGATCAGCGCCCGGTTGGCCGGGGCGTAGCCCGGATCCATCACCAGAAAAACCAGCTCAAAGGGCTGTTCTGTGTGGCGCTGGAGCTCCTGCATCAGCTTGGCCAGCACCATGGAGTCCTTTCCCCCGGAGATACAGACGGCGATCCGGTCTCCGGGAGCGATCAGCTCATACCGCTTGACGGCGGCAATGAAGGGGTTCCAGAGCTCCTTGCGGTATTTTTTGATGAGGCTGCGCTCCGCAGCCTCCTGTGGTGTCAATTCGCGGGACATGGGGACCTCCTAAAGCAAAATGAGAGCGGCCGCGTCAGAACCAGATAGCCACCAGCCGCAGCAGAGAGGCGCACATTTTGCGCAGCCAAGACCGCTGATTCCACTCCGCCAGCGTATAGGGCGCGCTCTGGGCCACCATCCGGTCCATATCCTCCAGCAGGTCTTCCACCGCGGGCATGTGATAGAGGAGCACGGCGCATTCGTAGTGCAGCTGGAACGTCCGGTAGTCCATGTTGGTGCTGCCCACCAGGGCCACCTCCCGGTCTACCATGACGCTCTTGGCGTGGACGAAGCCGGGGGTATAGCGGTAAATCTTGACGCCGTGGGCCAGCAGCTCACCCCAGTAGGTCTCCGCCACCATGTAGACATATTTCTTATCCGGGATGGCGGGTACCACCAGCCGCACGTCCACCCCTGCGTCGGCTGCGATGCACAGGGCCTTCTGCATAGACTCCTCCACCGCGTAATAGGGCGTGGTGATATACAGCATCTTCTGGGCGGAGGCGATCAGCTGGAGGTAGGTGTCCTCGATGGGATTGTCCGGATTGTTCAGCGGACCGTCCGTGAAGGGCTGGCACCAGCCGGTGCCCTCGATCTCCACCCGGGGACGGTAGTAGTCGTCCTCATTGGGCAGGGAGCGGCCGATCATCTTCCACATCTGAATGAACTGGGAGGCAAAGCCCCAGGCCCCGGCACCGTCGATCCGGACACCGGTATCCTTCCAGTGGCCGAACCGGACAAAGAGGTTGGCGTATTCATCGGCAATATTGATGCCTCCGGTGTAGGCGTGCACCCCGTCAATGACGGCGATCTTCCGGTGGTCCCGGTAGTTGAAGTAAATCCGATTCACGTAGCGGTGGACTGGATTGAAGACCTCCACCTCCACGCCAGCGTCCTGCAGGGCCTGTAGGGAGGCGTCGGAAAAGCGGGTGAGGTTGCCGAAGTCGTCGAAGATGATCCGCACCTCCACACCGGCGGCGGCCCGCTCCCGCAGCACATGGAAGATCCGGTCCCAGATCTGGCCCTCCGCCAGGATGTAATACTCCAGGAAGATGTAGATCTCCGCTCTCTGGAGGTGGAGCACCAGGTCATCGAAGAAATCGGCTCCCTCCGCGAAATACCGGGCCTGTGAGCCGCCGTACAGCAGGAAGTCCCGCGACTGCAAATAGGAGGCCAGCCGTCCCCAGGCCGGGGAGCGGCGGCTCAGGTGGGCCACATTGGCGGCGCTGGCCTGACGGGCGCCCTCCCGCTCCACCGGAGGGGCGACCTTCCGCAGACTCAGGCTTTTGGCCTGATGGCTCCCGCCCCACAGAAGGAAAAGAATCATACCGGCCACCGGCAGGGCCAGCAGCAGGCACATCCACACCAGCTTATAGGAGGGGCTGCCGGGGCGCAGATACACCCAGATCGCCACCACTGCGCCAGCCAGCTCCAGAATGAAATAGACGTAGCTGATCTTTTCCGCCAGCAACTGGGTCAGCGCCAGCGTCAGCACGATCTGGGCAATCACCGTCAGTGCGCAGATGGACAGGCTGGTGGCGGCGGAGATCCGCCGTTCCGTCCGCTCTTCCGGCTGGGGCAGACTTCTTTTTCGCATGGTGCGGTCCACCTCCTTCTCTCTCAGCTTCGACCGCTTATCTTATTATTATACCGAAATACCCAGCACTCCGCAACCAATATTCTGTGAACAAACAGCCCCGCCGGAGGGCGGGGCTGTTGGGTCATCTGCTCCGGCAGAGCAGATCCTGCTTGATGTCGAACAGCTTCTGACTCAGATCCACATAGTAGGTGTGAGGGTTCTCGAACCGCTTCACCGTGTCCCACAGGGTATCCACCTGGGCACGGCAGTAGGCCTGGATCTCCGGCAGGGCGGGCAGCTGATAGACCAGCTCTCCTCCCTGAAAGACCGGGACCTGAAGGGGCTTTGCGGTAAAGTTCGTATAGGTCTTGCGCTTCCAGGTGGCCCTGGGATCGAAGAGCTCCAGTGGGGCGCTCTCGTCCACCGTCTCGTCCCAGACGGTGATGTAGTCCGCCTCCGCCTTGCCGGTGGCGTTGTCAAAGATCCGATAGGTCTTCTTGAAGTGGGGAATGGTGATCTTGTCCAGGTTTTCGCTGACCTTGATCTTGGGGATGATCTTCCCGTCTCCATCTTCCACAGCCGCCAGCTTGTACACACCGCCGAACACCGGCTCGCTGCGGGCAGTGATCATCCGCTCACCCACACCGAACACATCGATCTTGGCGCCCTGCAGCAGCAGGTCCTGAATAATATACTCGTCCAGGGAGTTGGAGGCGGAGATCTGGCACTCGGTCCAGCCGGCGGCGTCCAGCTTGCGGCGGGCCTCCTGGGTCAGATAGGCCATGTCGCCGGAGTCCAGACGGATGCCGCACTTGCGGATGCCCAGGGGCTTCAGCACCTCATCAAAGGCCCGGATGGCATCCGGCACACCGGACTTGAGCACATTGTAGGTATCCACCAACAGCGTGGCATTGTGGGGATAGATCTGGCAGTAGGTCTTGAATGCCTCATACTGGCTGTCGAACATCTGGACCCAGGAATGGGCCATGGTGCCGCCGGCAGGTACGCCGTACAGCTGGTCGGAGATCGTGCAGGCGGTGCCTGCGCAGCCGCCGATATAAGCCGCCCGGGCTCCGGAGATGGCGCCGTCCGTGCCCTGGGCCCGGCGGGAGCCGAACTCCAGCACCGTTCGCCCCTGGGCCGCCCGGACGATCCGGTTGGCCTTGGTGGCGATCAGGCTCTGGTGGTTGATGGTCAGCAGGGTGAAGGTCTCGATCAGCTGGGCCTGGATGGCCGGCGCCCGGACCGTCACCACCGGCTCCCGGGGGAAGATAGGCGTCCCCTCCGGCACCGCCCAGATGTCGCCTGTGAAACGGAAGTCCCGCAGGTAGCTCAAGAAATCCTCGGAGAACAGGTGCTTGTCCCGCAGGAAGGCGATGTCCTCCTCGTCGAAGTGCAGGTTCTGAATATACTGGACCAACTGTTCCAGACCCGCGCAGACCGCGAACCCGCCGTTGTCCGGCACGTTGCGGAAAAACACATCGAAATAGGTGATCCGATCCTGGAGCCCTGCCCGGAAATAGCCGTTGCCCATAGTCAGCTCATAAAAATCGCAGAGCATCGTCAGATTGAGTTTCTCTTCCGTTTTCATAACCGTTTCCCCTGTGCCGCCGGCACAGATCCTTCCATGAAGTTTCAGGCCCCCACACCGCTGGAGGCGGTCTGTCCGGGGTTGTTATTCCCTTGAATTATAAGCGGTTCCCCCAGGAAAAGCAATGCTTTTTCCGAATTTGTTGTCAATCTTTTATCAATCGTCTTGACAACAACTCCGCCCTCCCCTATGATGGGGAAAGATTGAACCGCACATTTTCCGGTACACAGCGGACTGGAGGGTTTTCTCGTGAAAAAGTTTGCTCTCTTCTTCTCCGCGGCGGCCGTTCTGTGCATCCTGACCGGCCTCACTGCATACCACCGCTCATTTCCTCTGGACGCGGACCTCAATGGGCTGGAACCGGCTGCGCTCCAATGGTTCAACCGGGGCAGGTCCGTTCCCTGCGAGGCGGACCAGTTGGAGCTGTACCAGCCTGTGACCGTGGGGCGTCTCACCTATTATCCTCTGGTTCTGGATGGACGGTTGGGATACCTGTGTCTCTCGAGAGGATTCACCGGGCGGTATAAATTCGACCACTCCGGTCGCGGGACCGGCTCCTTCCGCAACGGAGTGGTGGAGTCCGACGGGGAGCAGATGCTGCTCTTCGAGGGGCGGAACGGCGACGGCCGCATCGCCCGGGCGGTCTTTTCACTGGAGGGCGGTGGGCCTTATGCGCTGGACATTCCGGCCTCTCCCGTCTTTCTGGTGAGCACCTCAGTGGATGATACCGTCTCCACAGGTCCTATCAGCATAGAGGAGATTGTCTTTTATGACAGCCAGGGGCGGGATATCACCAAGTCGTTTGACCTCAGCGGAGGCGCCATCCAGTAAGCGCCCCCACCGAAAACCAAGCGGCCGTCTGCCGCTGAAAGGAAGTCATCACAATGGATGTGATCTTAGGCATTGACATCGGCGGCTCCACCACCAAAATCGTGGGTCTGCGGACGGACGGCAGTGTGATCTCCATGCTGCGGGTCCGGGCGGAGGATCAGGTGACCAGCCTGTATGGCGCCCTTGGCAACTATCTCACCAGCAACCGGCTCTCCCTGCGGGATGTGCGGCGGGTAGTGCTCACCGGCGTGGGCGCCTCTTATGTGGAGGGCGACATCTACGGTCTGCCCACCTGTAAAGTGGGCGAGTTCTCCGCCAGCGGCACCGGAGCCCTGGCCCTGTCGGGCCAGTCCTCCGCCGTGGTGGTCAGCATGGGCACCGGCACCGCTTTCCTCTGGGCGTCCCCCGACGGCATCCGCCACCTGTGCGGCAGCGGCATCGGCGGCGGCACTCTGGGCGGGCTCTGCCACAAGCTGGTGGGAATGGAGCGCTTCGGCCAGATCAAAAAGCTGGCGGAGAGCGGCAATCTGGACCATGTAGACCTGACCATGAAGGACATCACGGTCCACTCCGCTCCCACTCTGGACCCGGATATGACTGCCGCCAACTTCGGCGATCTGGCGGAGGACGCCACTCCTGCGGACCTGGCGGCCGGCGTGGTCAATCTGGTGCTCCAGGCCATCGGCACCATGACGGTGCTGGCCTGCCAGTGCTGTGACTCCAAGACTGTGGTGCTGACCGGGTCCATGACCACCCTGCCCCAGGCGGTCACGAATTTCCAGCTGTTTGAAAAGCTGTACGGCATCCACTATATCATTCCCGAAAACGCCACGTTTGCCACCGCCATCGGCGCGGGACTGTACAGCCTGCAGAAAAAGCCGGAGGCCTGAGGGCGCCATGACGGAAAATTGGTCCCTGTATCATCCGGAGATCCCGGAATTTCTCCGCCGTCTGGCAGAGACGCCGCCCATGGCCCGGCTGCGGCAGGTGGGCATGAACTGCGGGTGCGAGTACACGTCCTTCCCCCACTTTGCCGGGTGGGCCCCCTACTCCCGGTTTGACCACAGCGTGGGCGTGGGGCTGATCGTGTGGCACTTCACCGGCGATCTCCGCCAAAGCGCGGCGGGACTGCTCCACGATGCGGCCACCCCCGCCTTTGCCCATGTGGTGGATTTTCTCCACGGGGACCACCTGCATCAGGAGTCCACCGAGGCACGGACGGCGGAACTCATCGAGACCTCGCCGGAGCTTCAGGCGCTGCTGAAAGAATACGGCCTCACCACGGAAGACGTGGCGGATTACCACCGCTATCCCATCGCGGACAATGACTCCCCTCAGCTCTCCGCCGACCGTCTGGAGTACACGCTGGGGGACCTGCGGTGCTACGGCTTCGCCGGGGCGGACGCCCTCCGTGTATTCTACGAAGATCTCACCGTCTGGCGGGACGAGTCCGGCCGGCCGGAGCTGGCCTTCCGCACGCGGGAGACCGCCTGCGCCTTCACAGAGGCATCGCTCCAGACCGCCCAGGTCTATGTGGCGGACGAGGACCGCTTCGCCATGCAGGCCCTGGCGGACCTGCTGCGCGATGCCGTGAACCGGCAGGTCTTGACAGAGGATGACCTGTATCGGACGGAGTCTTTTGTCATCCAAAAGCTGGAGGCAGATCCGGCCAGCGCCCGCCGGTGGCGCCGGTTCCGGCGCTTCTGCCGGGTGGAGCGGAGCGCGGAAAGGCCGGAGAACGGACTCTGGTTCCGGATTCCCGCCAAGCTGCGGTACATTGATCCGCTGGTGGCAGGCCTTGGCCGCGTCTCTCGCTTGGACGCCGGGGTGCGGCAGGCCCAGGAGGCCTTCCTGGCCACGGACTTTGCCTGCTGGATCGGTGTTCCGGAGGAAACCGCCGGAGAGAATGATTGAAAGATTGGGAGAAAGAGACATGGATTACAGAGAAAAAGCCGTCCGGTGTGTGCGGGAGACCGTCCTGCCTGTCCAGGCGGCGCAGTTCCGGGCGTGCGGCTGCGACCTGGACGCCCAGTACCGAAAATACGGGGACACGGAGAGCTTTTTTGCCAAGGTTCTCCAGCCCGGGCGCCTCTATGAGGTGGGTTATCCCAAATGCGTCTGCCCTGAGGTGCTGGGGGGAGAGACGGCCGACGCCGCCCACTGCGAATGTTCCCGGCAGAGTGTGCTGTATATTCTGGAACAGCTGCTGCCCGAAAGACACATCACGGTCCGGACCGTGGAGACGGTGCTGGGCGGCGGGACCTGCTGCCGGTTCGCCGTTACAGTGGAGTAGCAGCGGAAAATGCAAACAGGAGCCCGGTGCACAGCACCGGGCTCCTGCGCTCACATATAGGGATTATTCCTCGTCCTGGGGCTTGTCCTCGTCCTCCAGGCCGTTCAGATCGAACTCCAGCTTCTCGCCGCAGTTGGGGCAGATGACCTCGCCGTCCTCCAGGACGGACTCGTCGAAGTAGATGGTCTCCTCGCAGGTGGGGCAGGTGGTGGCGTAGCAGTCCTCGTCCTCCTCCGGCTCCTCATACTCGTATACATCCTCTTCGTCCTCGTCATCCTCGCCGAAGACGGCGTCCTCCACATCCTCCAGGTCATCGCTGACAGCGTCCAGGCCGTCGTACAGCTCCTCCTGGTCCGCCTTCATATCCGCGATCTCCAGGGCGATGTCGTCCAGCACGTCGATGATGGCGGCAAGCAGCTTGCCCTCCTTCTTCTCGGTGTCCAGTTCCATGCCTTCAGCCAGGCCCTTCAGATACGCGACCTTCTCCGTAATCTCCATAACAGCAGCTCCTTTCCTTTACAAACAGCGTTGCAGTCATTCTCAGGAACAAAAGGGGGGAATACGCTTCCCCCCCTTTGCCTCACTTACTCCTTGCTGCGGCCGATATACTCGCCGGTGCGGGTGTCGATCTGGATCTTGTCGCCCGTGTTGATGAACAGAGGCACCTTCACCTCAGCACCGGTCTCCAGCGTCGCGGGCTTGGTCACGTTGGTGGCGGTGTCGCCCCGCAGGCCGGGCTCGGTCTCCGTGACCTCCAGGTCCATGAAGTTGGGCACTTCCACGGTGAACACGCTGCCCTTGTAGCTCACCAGCTTGCAGACGGTGTTCTCCTTCACGAAGCGGAAGGCGTCGCCCAGCACGTCCCGGTTCAGCGGGACCATGTCGTAGGTCTCGGGATCCATAAAGTAGTACAGGTCGCCGTCGTTGTAGCTATACTCGGCATCCTTGCGCTCCACAGTGGCCTGCTCGAACTTGGCGGTGGGGTTGAAGGACTCCTCGCGGATGGCGCCGGTCATCACGTTCTTGTACTTGGTGCGCACGAAAGCCGCGCCCTTGCCGGGCTTCACGTGCTGGAACTCCACCACGGTGCAAACGCTCCCGTCCTTCTCAAAAGTGACACCATTGCGGAAATCGCCGGCAGTAATCGTTGGCATAAATGATCCTCCTCTGAAATCTCAAGAAAAGCTGACCAGCCGGCCGCCTCTCTATCTCTACAAAAATTCCTCTGCTATTTTATCCTATGTTGTCCGGTAATGCAAGTATTTTTCAGGACTTTTTTTCCATTTTGCGGCGGCAGACAGCCTTAAACGGGGCCTGGAGAGCGTGGAGCACCTTCTGCCATGCCGTCACGGCGCCGCCCACCGGCTCCACCATCAGAGGCAGGACTCCGGCCCGGTTGGCGGCCAGCATATCCGTCAGCAGCTTGTCCCCCAGCATGGCGGTGCAGACCCGGTCCGCCCCAGCCCGTGCCATGGCGGCCTCCAGGCCCCTGGGACTGGGCTTTCCTGCACGGCCCTGATAAGGCACCCCCAGGTCCGCGCAGAACTCCGTCACCCGGCTGCCGGAGCGGTTGTTGGAGACGATCATGAAACCGATCCCCGCATTGCGGAGGGCGGCGATCCAGTCCCGCAGGGACTGATCCGGCCGACGGGTCTTCTTGGCGGCCAGGGTGAAGTCCAGGTCGCTGAGCAGCAGGGTGATCCCCTGCTGCCGCAGCCAGTCCGGCGTGATCTCGCTGTAATGCTGGAACACCCAGCGGGGCGTCAGGGAAAACGGCATAAGCGGCTCCTTCTCTGCATAGTCTCCTTTTAGTATACCAGTCCCAACGGGATTCCACAAGGGGGAGTTCATTTTGCAGATCTATCTGGCCGTGACGCCGGCCGAGGCCCAGGAGGCCTCCCGCTTCCGCTGTTCCCTGGCCCATGTGGCCTACTGTATCGGGCCGGACTCCACGCTCCTGCGGCAGAACCTGCTGCTCCAGACCCGGGGCGGGCTATTGTCCGTCACAGACCGGGGCGCGCCCTTTATCGCCAGCCCGGAGCGGCTGTCGGCCGCCGCGCTGCGGGAGTGCGGGCGGCGGAGCTACGGCGGCGTACTGCTGGATTTCGAGCAGCCTCCTGCGCCGGACCGGCTGGCCTTTGCGGAGACGCTGGCCCGGCGCCTGTCGCCCCGCCCCGTTTATGTGCCGGAGTCCTACGCCGCGGCGTCAGGCGCCATTCCCCTGATCTGCACCGCCATCTCCGGCGGGAACTTTGTCCAGCGCCTGCAGGAGGCCGCTGCCGGACGGGACAGGGCAGGCGGTCTGGCCCTGGATGTCCAGCGGCTGCGGATGGACTTCACCCTCCCGGCTCAAAGCGGCGAAGGCCGCCCTCTCAGCGGCCTGGAACTCCAGGACCTGCTGGACCGGGAGTCCCCCTCCGTTTTCTTCTCCCAGGACCTGTGCGCCCGGTATTTCACCTATGCCCGGGACGGCGAGACGCATTTCGTCCTCTTCGACGACGCGGACACCCTTTCGCAGAAGCTGCGAACCGGCAAGAACATGGGCTTCGCCGCCGCCTTCCTGATGTATCCGGAGGTGCAGGATCTGCTGCCCAAGCTGTTTCCCGGGCGGAGGACATAAAAAGTGCTGTACCTTTCGGCACAGCACTTTTCCTTGACAGATCAATAATAGCGCTTCTTGTTCTTGCGAGCGGCCTCAGACTTCTTGCGGCGCTTGACGCTGGGGCTCTCATAATGCTCTCTCTTCCGCACTTCCGCGATGACGCCGGCCTTGGCGCAGCTGCGCTTGAAACGCTTCAGCGCGCTGTCGATGGACTCGCCGTCCTTCACATGGATCTCAGACATCTATATTTCCCTCCCTCCGAGGTATCCGGCTTAATCCAGGATACTTTAAGGGCCATAATCTATGGCTTTAACATAAGTATTATACAAACCTTCCGGGCCGTTGTCAAGAGATTTTCCGGAAAATCAGCATTTCTCCCGGGAGATCAGTCCGCCGCTCTCCGGTACACGATGGGCACATCGTACCCGAACGTCCGCTTTCCGTTCACCTCCATGGTCTCCGCCACCTCCAGGGACTCCTGAGAGAATCGCTCATACAGGGTGAACTTCAGCACCGGGGAGAACATGCTGACGCTGCCCCCCTCCCACACGCCGTCGTGCAGCGTATAGAGGGCAGGCGTGAATTTCTCGGAGATCTCCAGATCCTCCCATTTCAGGGGCGGCAGCGTCTCATAGGTGGCCGCGCCGCCGTCCGCCGCCTTGGGCAGCTGATAGGATGTCAGCTTCACCGCCTCCCCCTCCTCCGTAAAGAGGAACAGATGGGGTGAGGCGTGGGTCTTTCCCTCCGTGGTGTAGTAGCTCTCCTCCAGCACAAATGCTCCCGCAAAATCCGCGGGGAGGCCGTCAATCTTGTCGTTGCACACGGTGTTGACATGCTCTGCCAGCGGCAGGGCGGGGCTGCCGCTCCGCCGCAGCTCCTCCAGCTGCCGGGTATTGTCAAACCTGCCGCACAGCAGGCGCAGGAATTCATCCAGACGGCTCATAGGTTCTCCTTTCTCAGGCAGGGCCTGAAGCGCAGGCCGGACGGGATTTCCCGTCCGGCCTTTTGGTGTGATTGGGATGAACTGGGATGCTCCCACCAGATGCATCGGCCGGTTCCCGGTCCAGCGGGGCTCCCGCATCGGAATGCAGCCGGACAGGCACAGGCCGTCCGCCCCAAGGTTGTTGCCTCCGGCAAAAACGCTTGTACGCACCGCTGGGCGCAGTCTTATTTCGCGGGCTTGACGATCAGGTTCACCAGCCGGTTCTTCACCAGGATGGTCTTGATGATCTGCATCCCTTCGGTGGCCTTCCGGACCTTCTCCACCGCCAGGGCGGCATCCACCACGGCCTTCTCCTCACTGTCGGTTGGCATGGAGATGGTGCCCTTCAGCTTGCCGTTTACCTGGACGGCCAGCTCCACTGTGGAGGCCACGGTCTTGCTCTCATCCGCCACGGGCCACTCCGCCTGGCAGCACATCTTGCCCGTCTGGGCGGCGAAGCCCAGGTTCTCCCACAGCTCCTCGGTGATGTGGGGGGCGAAGGGGTTCAGCAGCAGGAGCAGATACTTCAGGTCGCCCCGGGTGCAGCCGTTGGCGTTCAGCTCGTTCACCATGGTCATCATGGCGGCGATGGCGGTGTTCATCTTCAGGCTGTCCACATCCTCTGTGACCTTCTTGATGGTCTTGTGGATGACGGCCTCGTTGGCGGGGGTCACATCATAGCTGTCGGAGGCGCTCTCCGCCAGATTCCACACCCGGTCCAGGAACCGCTTGGAGCCCTTCACCGCGTCGTTGGACCAGGTTGCGGCCTTCTCAAAGTCGCCGATGAACATGATATAGAGGCGCATGGTGTCGGCGCCGTACTGGTCCACGATGTCGTTGGGGTTCACCACGTTGCCCCGGGACTTGGACATCTTCTCGCCGCCCTCGCCCAGGATCATGCCGTGGCTTGTGCGCTTGGCATAGGGCTCCTTGGTGGGCACGGCGCCGATGTCATACAGGAACTTGTGCCAGAACCGGGAGTACAGCAGATGCAGGGTGGTGTGCTCCATGCCGCCGTTGTACCAGTCCACGGGAGACCAGTAGTCCAAGGCCTCCTTGGAGGCGAATGCCTTGTCGTTGTGGGGATCCATATACCGCAGGAAGTACCAGCTGGAGCCAGCCCACTGGGGCATGGTGTCGGTCTCCCGCTGGGCGGGGCCGCCGCACTTGGGGCAGGTGGTGTTCACCCAGTCAGTCATCTTGCTGAGGGGGCTCTCGCCGGTGTCGGTGACCTCATAGGAGTCCACCTCCGGCAGCAGCAGGGGCAGCTGCTCCTCCGGCAGGGGGACCCAGCCGCACTTGGGGCAGTTCACCAGGGGGATGGGCTCGCCCCAATAACGCTGGCGGCTGAACACCCAGTCCCGGAGCTTGAAGTTGGTCTTGGGACGGCCGATGCCCTGCTCCGTCACCCACTTCTTCATGGTGGGAATTGCCTCTTTCACGGTGAGGCCGTCCAGGAAGCCGGAGTTCACCATGATGCCGGTGTCGTCCTTCAGGGTGAAGGCCTCCTTGGTGATGTCTCCGCCCTGGACCACCTCCACGATGGGCAGGCCGAACTTGGTGGCGAACTCCCAGTCACGCTGGTCGTGGCCCGGCACGCCCATGACGATGCCGGTGCCGTAGCCCATCAGCACGTAGTCGGAGACGAACAGGGGCACGTGCTTGCCGCTGGCGGGGTTGACGGCCTCGATGCCCTCCAGCCGGACGCCGGTCTTCTCCTTGTTCAGCTCGCCCCGCTCAAAGTCGGACTTGCGGGCGGCCTCCTCGATATAGGCGGCCACAGCATCCCAGTTCTGGATCTGGTCCTTCCACTGCTGGAGATAGGGATGCTCCGGGGAGATGACCATATAGGTCACGCCGAACAGCGTGTCGCACCGGGTAGTGTAGACCGTCAGCTTGTCGCCGTTGGTGGCGGTGAAGTCCACCTCCGTGCCCTCGGACCGGCCGATCCAATTCTTCTGCTGGATCTTCACCCGCTCGATGAAGTCCAGGTCGTCCAAGTCGTCGATGAGCCGGTCGGCGTACTTGGTGATGGCCAGCATCCACTGGCTCTTCTCCTTGCGGATGACCTGGCCGCCGCAGCGTTCGCACACACCGTCCACGACCTCCTCATTGGCCAGGACGATCTTGCAGCTGGTGCACCAGTTGACGGGCATGGAAGCCTTGTAGGCCAGCCCCTTCTTGAACATCTGCAGGAAGATCCACTGGGTCCACTTGTAGTAGCTGGGGTCGGTGGTGTTCACCTCCCGGTCCCAGTCGAAGGAGTAGCCCAGCATGTGGAGCTGCTTGCGGAAGTTCTCGATGTTGTCGTGGGTCACCTTGGCGGGGTGGATGTGGTGCTGAACGGCGTAGTTCTCTGTGGGCAGGCCGAAGGCGTCATAGCCGATGGGGAACAGGACGTTGTAGCCCTGCATCCGCTTCTTCCGGCAGATGATGTCCATGGCGGTGAAGGGCCGGGCGTGGCCCACGTGGAGCCCCTGGCCGGAGGGATAGGGGAACTCGATCAGGCCGAAGAACTTCTCCCGAGTCTTGTCCCCCGTGACGGCGGTGAAGGGCTTCTCCTCCAGCCACTTCTGCTGCCACTTTTTCTCAATGCTGGCAAAATCGTATTTCATATCCTTCTCCTCATTCCTGTGAATGGATTTCTCTGTTCGATTTATTTTTGCCGCGGCGCGCCCCCGGGCGGCCTCTCTTGCTTCTACGGGGCAATTCACCTTCTGTACGTGGCAAAAATACTTTGACCCAACCGCCTTGGGTTGTGTCGCCAGTGACTGATGCCGCTGGTGAAGGCACTCTGCTGCGCAGCCATTGGCGGCTCTGCCGCCTGACGGATGCGGTGTGCCCCCTGCGGGCAAGGAGATGTCAATCCCCTCTTTAAGCTGTAAAAGCGCCCCCGACCTTACGGTCAGGGGCGTAAAAGCTACGCGGTACCACCCTGGTTTCGCCAGCCGTTGCCGGATGGCGCTCAACGGCCCGGAGGGCCTCGGCCAGTAACGGGGCCTGCCGTCCCACCCTACTATGTCCGTTCAGGCGGGAGACTCCGGGAACAGTCATCCGCGAAGGTCCCCCACCGGCTCGCAGCAGCCGCCGGCTCTCTGAAGGCGGGACATTTCGCCTTTCTTCCCATCAATGTCGTTAACGGGTCTATTTTATGTGGCTTTGCGCGTTTTGTCAAGAGGTAAGCGGGAAAAGCGCTTTACAATCCAGTCGACATCTTGTTTTTGCCCGTCCTGCTCTGTATAATGGGGAAAATCCAACGTATGGCAGCAGAAAAAACTCTGGCAATTTTGGGGGGAGGCGAAACCGTGAAGGGCACCCTGATAAACACGCCCACATTGGAAACCGGGCGTTTGATCTTGAGGAAATTCACAGAGCGCGATCTGGAATGGCTGTTTCTGATTCTCCATGACAAGGAAGTCAATCAATTCCTGCCCTGGTATCCGATAGACAGCATAGAAGAAGCCAAGAAATTCTATGAAGAAAGATACGCTTCAAAATATGTCCAGCCGCAGGCATACGCTTACGCGATCTGCTTGAAAACGGACGATCATCCCATCGGCTACATAAAAGTGGATATGGAGGAACATCACGATTTCGGATATGGGCTTCGCAGGGAATTCTGGCATCAGGGACTTGTCACAGAAGCGGGCAAAGCGGTGATCGCCCAAGTGAAAAAGGACGGCCTGCCTTATATCACAGCAACGCATGACCGAAACAACCCAAGAAGCGGCGGCGTTATGCGGAACGTTGGAATGAAGTACCAATATTCTTACGAAGAACAGTGGCAGCCCAAGAATTTTCTGGTTACATTTCGGATGTACCAACTGAATCTTGATGGGAATACAGATCGGGTTTACAAAAAATATTGGGACCAATCTGCTGCCCATTTTATAGAACCGAACGTGTGAACAGATGGATATTGGAGAAAAGCTGGGCGCAGAGGCAGCCGGACTTGTTAAAACCGAAGTGCTTGGTGCATGGACCTGCCTCACAGGAAGCAGGCCCATTTTCATACAGGCGCGCCCAATGCGCCCTCACACTTCGCAGGGAAGGCTTTTCGCCCCCTGACTTATATCGCTGCCCCTTGATTCCGATTGTTTCATACTCCCCCGCCGGTCGCCTGATGCAGCAGCTCCTCCGCTGGCACACCGAAGAGCTTCGCCAGGGCCAGCAGGTTGGAGGTGCTGGGGTCCGCCGTGCCGGTCTCCCATTTGCTGACCGCCTGCCGGCTGACCCCCAGGGCCTCCGCCACGAACTCCTGGGTCATCTGGCAGCGCATCCGGTGGGCCTTGAGGACCTCTCCCAAGGTGCGGCGGGTCTCCGCTTTTTCCCTGCGGGCCTCCCCGCCCCGCAGGTACTTCCGCAGGGCCCGGATCAGCAGGATCAGCAGATAAATGAGCCCTGCCCAGATGGCCAGAAACAGGAGCAGCAGCGGGAGCATGATAATGGAACTGAATGCCATTGCAGTTGCCTCCTTTTGTTTTGGTGGTCTCAGCATACCCGGGGCGGGCGGTTGCGTCCACCAGCTATCGCGCAACTCTGGGTTGATAAGCAGAAAAAAGCTCCGGCGGTCAGCGCCGTCGGAGCTGATGTTTCCCCTTTTCACCGGACACGGCGCCCCACAAAATCTTCGTTTTGCGTGGCACCACATTGGACTCAAATGGGCAGGCAGAGCCTGCCCATTTCATATTTTTGCCTGCGGCAAAACGCTTGGACACGCCACTTGGCGCGAAGGGCGATCAATTCTCCGTCAGCACACCGGAGAGATCCACCGGCTTGCCGTCGTGCCAAAGCCGCTCCAGCGAATAGAACTCCCGGGCCTCGGCGGAGAACACGTGGACCACCACACAGCCGTAGTCCAGCAGGACCCAGGTGCCGTCCCGGTAGCCCTCCCGGCGGAGAGGATCCTCCCCCGCCTGCTCCTTCATGGCCTTCTCCACTGCGCCGCACAGGGCGTTGATCTGGGTGTTGGAATTGCCGGTGGCAATGACGAAATAGTCCGCCAGGGTGGTCTGCTCCGTGATCTCGATGGCGGCGATGTCGCCGCCCTTTTTCTCGTCCAGGGCTTTGGCCGCAGTCAGGGCCATCTCTTTGGGTGTCATGGACTCATCCTTTCTGATCGTTTGAATCTGCGGCACACCTGCCGCTCAGGTTACAATAATAAACCCGTCATCCGGGGCCGCGGTTCCGCCGTCGGACGTACCGGGGTCTACAGGAGGCGCCGTCTCACCATCAGACGGCTGGGAATCCGGCGACTCCGGGGCGGTTCCGCCGCTCTCACCTGCCGCCGGGTCTCCGCTGCCGCCCGGGAGCTGGCCGATCACCTGTCCTGTACCGGGGTCCAGGATCTGCCCGGTGCCGGGATCGATGATGCCGCCGGTCTCCGGGTCGATCAGGTCTCCCGTGTCCGGATCGATGCTCCCCGTACCGGGCTCCGTGGCTCCGCCGGGATCCGTGGTCTCTCCGTCGCCGGGCGTCCCGGCCGCCCCGCCGGTCTCCGGCGCTCCGGCATCAGGGCCGGTCCCTGTGCCGGTCTCCCCCTCCGGGGGCGTCTCCTCCTCCGGCTCCTGGGGCGTCCACTGGGCCTGCCAGTAGGACCGGGGATGGGTGGCGTTGCTGTCTTCCACATGACCGGTGGAGGAGCTGACGGAGCCGTCGCTGTTCACGGTCATCATATCCAGATCGCTGCGGGTAAATACCTCGGCGTAGGGGCTCAATTTGGTGTTCACCAGCTCCAGCAGTTCATTGGGATAGGGGGTCACATAAGAGGCCTCCGAGTATTCGCCGTTCGCCTTGCTGATAGACGCGCTGTAAGCATAAGCACTGCTGTTACCCGGCATGGTGACGAATTCCACGTTCTCCGCCTTCAGGCCACCTAAAAATGCGGCCTGCGCAAACCAGAGGATGTTTTGAAACGTCAGGTTTGTCTCCACATTGTCCTGAAATACCTGAATGAACTGCCGGACTTTCGGCACATTTTCCACTTTCAGCAGTTGCTCGACCATCGCCTTCAAAAACGCCTGCTGGGTCTTGATGCGGCCCACGTCTCCCTCCGGGTATCCCAGCGTCACGCCGTTCTTGCGGTTGTCATGGCGGTAACGGAGGACTTCCATGGCGTCCTCGCCCGTGAGCAGGCGATAGCCTTTCTCCTGATGGATATGGAGGTTTTGAAGAGGATCATCATAGTTCATATTCCGGGGCACATCGAACCAGACGCCGCCCATGGCGTCCACGATTTCACCCACGGCCTCCCACTCCACAATCACCTGATAATCCGGCTCAAAGCCGACGAGCTGGGCGATCTCCTTATAGAGCGCCTGAATGCCCTTGTCTCCCCCGCCGTAGTAGTTGTAGACGGAGTTGATCTTCTTAATGTCCCAGGGAACGTTGACCATCGTGTCGCGCGGGATGGACATGACGGTCGCCTTCTGGTTCGTCACGTCATAGCTCGCGAGCAGCATCGTGTCGGTGTTGCCGCCGCCGCCCGTGTCGCGGCCGAGAATGAGCACGGTGTAGAAATCCTTGCTCTTTCGCTCGCCGCCCGCCTTCGGGCGCACGCCGTCGCCATAGTCGATGCCGTCGGTCTGCTCGGTGTTGTTATTCTTGCTGCCGTCGTCCTTGCTCGGCAGCTCCGGCGCGCGGATTTTCAGCAGATAGCTGCCGCCGGCAACCACACCGCACAGCAGCGCGATGAGCAGCACCTTGGCAAAGAGCCTCCCTGGGTGGGAAAAGGTCTCCTTGACCTGCTCCCAGGCCTCATCGCAGTTGCGCTCGAAAAAGCCCTCTTTCCGGTGCGTGTGCCGCCCCTCGTAATAGGGGTCTTCCCTGTCTCTCTCGTAAATCTCTCTTTGATCACTCATGGGTATGTCCTCTCAAATACTCCAGCGCTTGCAGCGTGTTGTGGTGAACGGGGTTGCCCATCTGCTCCATTTCCTCCACGGTCATGGCAAGGCCCATTTCAAGGCCCTTGTCCAGATCCTCCCACACGACCTTGCGGAGGTCCTCCACGCCGTCGAAGTCGCGGCTCGGCTCGATGTAGTCGGCAAGGTAGATGACCTTTTCAAGTAACGTCATATTTGCCTTGCCCGTCGTGTGCCATAAGATCGCGTTGTAAATCTCGTCGTCCGCGCCGAACACGTCGCGCGCGAGCGCCGCGCCGGTCTTGGCGTGCAGCAGCTTGAGCGCATGCTGCTCCAGCTCGTCGAGCGCGATGTGGTAGTGCTCGCACATCGCGAGCTGCTCTTCCATCGAAAGACGCTTGGTCGAGTCATGCAGAAGCGCGGCAAAGCGCGCCTTTTCGACGTCTGCGCCGTACTTTTCCGCGAGCGCCTTGGCCGTCTGCTCGGTGCCGAGCACGTGCGGGATGCGCTTGGCCTTGAGGTAGGAGAGCGCGATGGGTCTCAGGTCCTCTAAGGTTAGACGTTTTAAATCGAGATTTGTTCCATAAAGATGCTTGCGGTAAATATATCCCAGCACCGCGGGGGCCAGAAGCCCATCCGTCTCCCTCTTCGGGATGCGCGCGCGCAGCTCCGTCGACGAGACGTCGACAAGGTTCGGCAGCGTCATCGTCACGATGCGGCTGCCCGGAAAGCGCTGGCCGAGGTACTTGCGCTGCGGGGCGAAAAGCTCCTCGCCATCCTTTTCCGTGCGGCCAAAGGCGCACAGGCCCGCATACTGCACGATCTCGTCCGGCTTGTACCAGTACTGGAACGTCAAGAACATGTCCGTCCCCATCAGAAGCCACAGCTCATCGTCGGGGCGCTGCTCATGCAGGATGCGCAACGTGTCCGCGGTGTAGCTCTTGCCGCCGCGCGCGATCTCCATGTCGGAGATCGTGACCTTTACGCCCGTGTCGAGCGCGATCTGCTCGCCCATCAGGCGCGTCATCGCAAGGCGGTCGTCCACCCCTGCCGCGTCGGCGGAGAGCATCTTGTGCGGCGGGATACCCGCCGGGATGAGCAGGAGCTCGTCGAGCCCTAAATATTTTGCCGCGCTCTCGGCCGCGGCCATATGACCCAGATGCGGCGGGTTGAAGCTGCCGCCGTAAATTCCGATCTTCAAGTTTGTTCGACCTCTTTTTCTCTTTTACACGGTCTTCTTCGCTGCCTTAGGCAGCACGATCTTGTCCTTCTTGTCCTTTTTGTGCGAGGGGCGGTAGAGCACGAACTTCGTACCGATGACCTGCACCTGCTCGCTGCGCGTCAAGGCGCTCAGCTCGTCGCACGCCTCGCGCGCGGTGAGCATGCTGTTTTCAAGCACGCGGCACTTGATGAGCTCGCGCGCCTCCAGCGCGTCGTTCGCCTGCTTGACGAGGTTGTCGCCGATGCCGTCCTTGCCGATGTGGACGATCACGTCGAGGTCATTGGAAAGGCTGCGCAGATACGCGCGCTGTTTGCTGCTTAATTCCATAGTATTTCCTTATCCTTTTTATTGATGTTCCGCAAGATAATTCTTGAGCGTTTCCTTGAATGCCCGCAGTGCCTTGCCGCGGTGCGAGATCTCCGCCTTTTCTTCTGCCGAAAGCTGTGCAAAGGTCTTCCGCTTGTCAGGCACGAAGAACACGGGATCGTAGCCGAAGCCGTTTTCGCCCATCGGCGCGAACGCGATCGTACCCTCGACCTCGCCGTCGTCCTGCAAGACGTCGCCGTTCGGGAACGCGCAGGTGATCGTCGTGTGGAAGTGGGCGCGGCGGTCGGCCTGCCCGTGCATCATCTGCAAAAGAAGACGGTAGCGGCCGATGTCATCCAGCCCCTCGCCGCCAAAGCGCGCGCTGTAAACGCCGGGGCCGCCGTTCAGCGCGTCGACGCACAAGCCCGAATCGTCCGCGATGGCGGGCAGCTTCGTCGCCTCCATGACGGCCCTGGCCTTCAAAAGCGAGTTCTCCGCAAACGTCTCGCCGGTCTCCTCGACCTCGATCTTCACGCCGAGGTCGGCTTCCGACACGACCTCCACGCCGAGCTCGCCCAGAATAGCGCTCATTTCCTTCAATTTCTTGGGGTTCTGCGTTGCCAAAACAAATTTCATCGTCAAACCTCCCACGGGTCTTTTTCCCGTCTCTTCCTGCTTTTTTCTTCGCGCTTTTCTTCCTCGCGCTGCGCCTTGCGCTCTTCGCGCTGCGCGCTCATCTTTTCCTGCCAGGCTGTGAACTTTTTATCGAGCTTGTCAAGCGGCCATTCGATCTCCGGCACGGGCACGATGACCACCTTGCAGCTCTCACAGTAACGGGCGGGCGTGTAATAATCTCCTAACAGCCCCGCTCTGCCAAGCCAGACCTGTTCCTTCTCGTCGCCAAATCCGTCTTTGAGCATGCCGTCCTCACCTCTTGGACACCAGTAAATATCACGCAAGACAGGGATGGCTCCATCTCGCATTTCCTTTCCGCAATAGGGGCAAACAGAAGTGATTTCCATATTCGTCTCCTTATTGTCTCGCGAGTCTTATGCTTTTTTGTCTTAGATCAGCGCCTTGACGTATTCCTCCGCGTTGAACGGCTGGAGATCGTCGATGCCCTCGCCGAGGCCGACGTACTTCACCGGCACGCCCAGCTCCTGCGCGATGGCGACGCAGATGCCGCCTTTGGCCGTGCCGTCGAGCTTCGTCAGGATAATGCCCGTCAGGCCCGCCGTCTCGCGGAAGACCTTCGCCTGCTGCAAGCCGTTCTGCCCTGTCGTCGCGTCGAGCACTAAAAGCGTCTCCTTCGCGGCATCGGGCAGCTCTCGGTCGATGATCTTGCGGAGCTTCGAGAGCTCGTTCATCAGGTTCACCTTGTTGTGAAGTCTGCCCGCCGTGTCGCAGAGGACGACATCGACATTTCTCGCCTTCGCCGCGGCGAGCGAGTCGAACAGCACCGCGCCGGGGTCCGCGCCCTCAACCGAGCGGACGATCTCGCAGTCGGCGCGGTTTGCCCAAATTTCAAGCTGATCCGCCGCCGCCGCGCGGAACGTATCTGCCGCGCATAAAAGCACGCGCTTGCCCTCGCCCTTCAGACGGTGGGCGATCTTGCCGATGGACGTGGTCTTGCCCACGCCGTTCACGCCGATGACCAGCACGACGCTCGGTTTGGTCGACAGGTCGAGCGTGGTGTCGCCCACGTTCAGCTTTTCAATCAAAATATCGCGCAGCGCCTGCTTCACATCGTCGCCGCGCTGGATGCTCTTCTGGTACACGACGTCGCGCAGCTTTTTCACCGCGTCGTGCGCGACCGTCGCGCCGAGGTCGGCCATAATGAGGCTGTCCTCAAGCTCGTCATAGAATTCGTCGTCAATGGTCTCCCACACGATGGTGTCGAACCACGCCTTTTTGATCTTTGCAAAAATACCCATTTGTTTCTCCTCGCGCTTTATTCCTTAATGTTGAGTTCCTTCGCCATGTCGTTCATATTGATCGTCAGCACCTTGCTCACGCCGCGCTCCTGCATCGTGACGCCGTAAAGAACGTCCGCTGCCTCCATCGTGCCGCGGCGGTGCGTGATGACGATAAACTGCGTTTTGCTCGTGATGCGGCGCATGTAATTGGCCACGCGCACCACGTTCGGCTCGTCGAGCGCCGCCTCGATCTCATCCATGACGCAGAACGGCGTCGGATGGACTTTCAAAATAGCAAAGTACAGCGCGATGGCAACGAACGCCTTTTCGCCGCCCGAGAGCAGCGTGATCGTCTTGAGCGCCTTGCCCGGCGGCTGAACCTTGATCTCGATGCCGCAGGAGAGCACGTCGTTCTCGTCCTCGAGCTCGAGCGTGGCCTTGCCGCCGCCGAACAGCTCCAAAAACGTCTCCTGGAAGCTCTCGCGGATCAGCGCGAACTGTTCTTTGAAGATGACGGTCATCTCGCTTGTGATGCTGTCGATCACGCCGACGAGCTCGCCCTTTGCCTTTTCCACATCGTCGCGCTGGGTCGTGAGGTAGGTGTAGCGCGTATTCACGCGCTCGAATTCCTCGATCGCGCCGACATTGACCGCGCCAAGACCGCTGATGGCACGCTTGAGCTCGCCGATGCGGCGGCTCGCCTTAGCGACGCTCTCTAATTCAATGCGCTGCTCCTGCGCGGCGGAGTGCGACAGCTCGTAGTTTTCCCACAGCTTGTCGAGGATCTGCTGCTCCTCCATCGCGCTCGTCGCGCGCTTCTGTTCGAGCTTGCTGACGCTGCGCTCGACATTGAGCACGTTTTCGTTGAGCTCGCGGCCGCGGCGGTCGCTCTGGCTGCGCTCGGCTTCAAGTGCGAGTTTCGCTTTGGAAAGCGCTTCGAGCTCGGCGCGCTTTTCCGTCATTTTGCCGCTCAGCGCGGCGATCTCAGTCTCATGTGTGCCGATCTCGCGCTGTGACTGCTCACTCGCGGCCCTGTACTGCTCGATGAGCGCGCGTCTGCTCTGCTCGTCGCCCTGCATCTGAGCACGCAGGCCCTCCAAGCTCGCGAGCGACTTTTCCGTCGTTTCGCGCTCGGCGGCATAGCCTGCGAGCGCACTCTTCTTCTCGGCGATCTCGTTGCCGAGGCGCGAGGTCGAACGCAGCAGCTCGCTCTGGCCGGAAAGGCTCTTTTCCGCCTGTGCACGCAGCTCGCCCGCTTCCTTCTCCTGCGAAAGCGCGAGCGCTTCCTTTTCCTCCGCCACGCGCTTCACTTCGCCGCGGCGGCGCGCGATGGTCTCGCGCTCGGTATCCAAACTCTCGAGCCGCTCGCGCAGCGACGAGAGCAATAAGTCATAATGATTTTTATCGCCCTGCAGCTTGAGCACGGCGTCCTCCGCCGCGCGCTGCTGGCCCTGTGCGACCTCCAGCTCGTAGCGCGCTTTGGCAAGCTCGCGCTTGGCGTCCTCGGCGGCCTTGGCGGCAAGGTCGAGCTTTTCGGCAAGGCTGCCGCGCCGCGCCGTCAGCTCGCGCAGCTCGCCTGCGCGGCTCAGAATGCCTGCGCTGCGAGAGATCGAGCCGCCCGTCATCGAGCCGCCGCGGTTCAGGACCTGACCGTCGAGCGTCACGATGCGGAACGCGTTCGAAAACCGGCGCGAGATCGTGATGCCGCAGTCAAGGTCCTCGACCACGACCGTGCGGCCGAGCAGATTCTTGAAAATGCCGTCGTATTCGCGGTCGTATTCCACCAGCTCGCTCGCAAGGCCGACGTAGCCGTACTCGTTCTGCACGCGCGCATCGCGCAACGCCTCGCCGCGGATCGACGAGAGCGGCAGGAACGTCGCGCGTCCGCCGTCACGCTGCTTTAAGAGTTGGATGGCGCTCTTCGCGTCCTCCTCACGCTCAACGACAATGTTCTGCAATCCCGCGCCGAGCGCGATCTCGATCGCGACAGCATATTTTTTATCGACCTTCATCAGGTTGGCGACCGGCCCGCGCACGCCGCGCAGCGCCTTGCGCTCCGACGCCTGCATGACCGTGCGCACCGCCTTGTTGAAGCCCTCGTACTCCTTTTCCATCTCGCTGAGTAATCGGATGCGGGAGTCTAAGTTGTTCATCTCCATCGTGAGGGAAACGTGCTGCTCGCCCGTCTCCTTCTCGCGCTCGATGCGCCCCTGCATCTTCATCGTGTGACCGGCGATGATGTTGCGGATGGCGTCGGCCTCCTCCTGCGCGGTCTCGAGCGCCTTGCGGTTCTCCGCGGCGCTTTTGCGCGTGTCGGAAAGCTGGGCCTCCCCGCTCTCCTGCTCGGCGGCAATGGCGCTCTCGCGCTCGTCCATTTCCGAAAGCGTCGAGCGCAGGGCCGCGACCTCGGCGCGGCTGTCCGCCGCGGCGGACAGGGCGAGCGCTTCGCGCCCGCGCAGGGTCTCGGCCTCGCTCGCGGCCTCGCCCGCGTTTTTCGACAGCTCCTCCGCCTGCTTGAGCAGCGAAGAAAGCGCCGTTTCGACTTCGTTTTTGCTTCTCTCCAGCTCTTCGATACGCGCGCGCTGCTGCGCAATCTGCGCATCCATCGATCCCACGCGGTCAGACTGGCTCCTGAGCTCCTCCTCCACGCGCGTGATGTTCTCTTCGTTGTGCGCGATGCCCGTTTGCAGCACCGCGACGGCAGATTCCTGCTCTTTAACCTGCGCGTCGAGCTCCGAGAGCTGCGCGCGCTTTTCCTCCTGCGCGATGTCGTTCTCGTGAATGCGCGCGGAAAACTGCTCGGACGCAGCGTACAGCGCCTCTAAATCCGCGTTCGCCTTTTTGAGCTCCTCGCGCGCAAGGGCAAGGTCGGTGTCGAGCTTGATGGCGTTCGTCTTGAGCGTTTCCAGATTTTCAAGCCACACGGAAATTTCCAAAAGGCGCAGTTCGTCGCGGTAGATAAGATACTGCTTCGCCGTCTCTGCCTGCGCACGCAGGGGTTCGACCTGCAATTCCAGCTCGGCGATCTTGTCGTTGATGCGCACTAAGTTTTCTTCCGTGCGCTCCAATTTACGTTCCGTCTCCTCCTTGCGGTAGCGGAAGCGCGAAATGCCCGCCGCCTCTTCAAAGATCTCGCGGCGGTCGCCGCTCTTCTGCGAGAGTATTTCGTCGATGCGGCCCTGACCGATGATGGAATAGCCCTCGCGGCCCATGCCGGTGTCCATGAACAGCTCGTTCACATCGCGCAGGCGCACGGACTGCTTGTTGATATAGTATTCCGATTCGCCGCTGCGGTAGTACCGGCGCGTGACGGCGACCTCGGTCTCCTCCATGCTGGGGAAGATGTGCTCGGTGTTGTCGAGCACGAGCGTCACCTGCGCAAAGCCCATCTGGTTGCGCGTTTCCGTGCCGCCGAAGATGACGTCCTCCATCTTCACGCCGCGCAGCGACTTGCTCGACTGCTCGCCCATGACCCAGCGGATGGCGTCCGAAATATTCGATTTACCGCTTCCGTTCGGCCCGACGATGGCGGTGATGTCCTCACCGAAGTTGAGCACCGTCTTGTCCGGGAAGCTCTTGAACCCTTGGATCTCCAATGCCTTTAAGTACACGAGCGATATCCTCCTTGGAAAAAGGCGTCATCCCCCACGATAAGGGTATAATGACACATTTTGACTAATACTATATACCATTTTTCCGCCGCCTTTTCAAGTGGATTCGATGAACAAAGCGCAAAAAGACGCCCGAAGGCGTCTAAAACTGTCGAAAAAACCCTAACGGGTTTTTCCGACAAACTTTTTCAGTCTGCTGCGCGCACGAATTGTTCGCCTACGGCGAACAATTCGCACACTTGCAGCCTGAGTTGTATTTTCTGTCAGGTACATGCCCCGACAGAAAATGATTTAACTCTATTTGCCGACTTCCGTCGGCAAACTCTGCGAGGCTTTTTTACTTCTTCTTTTCGTCGATCAGCGCATACAGCGCGTCGAGCGCGTCGGAGAGGCTGCCGAGACGCTGGATGAGACCGCAGGCCACTGCTTCTTCCCCGTAGAGCACGCTGCCGACGTCAGAGGCGAGGTCCTGCGTGTCCATCATCAGGCGCAGAAACTCGTCGCGCCCGATGCGTGAGTTTTTCGTCACAAAGCGCACAATGCGCTCCTGCAAGCGCTCAAAATACTGGTACGTCTGGGGCGCGGCAATGATCGTGCCGCTCGTGCGCACGGGATGGATGGTCATCGACGCCGACGGCGCGATCATCGTCACCATCGGCGCGACAGCAAGCGGCACGCCGATGGAGTGTCCCCCGCCGAGCACGAGCGAGACCGTCGGTTTTTTCATCCCTGAGATCAGTTCGGCGATGGCAAGCCCCGCCTCCACATCGCCGCCGACGGTGTTGAGCAGGAACAAAACGCCGTCGATGTCCTCGCTCTCCTCCAGATACGCCAGCAGCGGCAGCACGTGTTCGTATTTTGTCGCCTTCTGCGTGTTCGGCAGCAGCATGTGGCCCTCGATCTGTCCGGCGATCGTCAGGCAGTGAATGGCCGCGCGGCTATTTTTGATGACGACCGAGCCGAAGTCGATGACCGGCTGAATGGGCGGCAGCAGCGGCTCCTGCCCGTTTTTCTCCTCGTCCTGCGAGGGTCTCGTTTCGCTTCTCATGGCAAAGTCCTCCCGAAAGTCATTTCCGGTAGGATTTGCAGAAAGCGCGAAAAGCATACCCTTTGTGCCGTCGGAAATACGAGCCTCAAACCGGGAAGCACTTTAATATCCCCAAGTCATCAGTTTCCATTCCCCGCCATCGCTGCGAGCCAACCACCAGGACCATGTGTATTCCGTGTCCGGCTCCCAAGCTCCGCCGCCCTCTTTCGGAGAGCGAAAGCTGCTGTCGAACATGATGCATTGTGTAAAAGCCAGATCGTTGTCATTTGCCTTTTCCAAATCATTCATCCACGAAAGGTTCTTTTCATCCGTGCAGACGTCATCTGACGAATATGAAATGCTATGTAATTCGCAGCCTTCCCACGAACCGATCATCTCTTCGATCACCTTTATCGCATCATCCATATCCTGTTCTGTGTAGACAGCCGAATCGCCATAATCGACCGTTATGTTTGACGTTTCCTTGCTGCCGCATCCAGCCAGCAGGGCAAAAAGCACTACGCAAATAACCGATAAGCTGTATTTTTTCATCTTATGGCCTCCATATCTCTCATTTTTCCAGCCATGAGCAAAACTCCAAAAGAGTAGTAATTGCAATGGTTCCCGGCCATGGCTGAAACCGGAAATCACTCCATTGATATAGAAAGCGGAGCCCCTTTTTGGTAAAATTGACTTGAGAGAAAACCAACCAGA
>ERZ827450.1190-NODE-1190-length-29612-cov-5.980445_pt1 | contig 29612 bp, 22 predicted proteins | sample MGYA00519773_ERZ827450 | MGnify/ENA primary metagenome ERZ827450 (study PRJEB31778, sample SAMEA3449306) | human gut metagenome | biome: human gut; feature: human-associated habitat; material: faeces | place: United Kingdom | collected 2010/2012 ...
GTTATCTCTTATGCACAGAATATCAAAGTGGAAGGTGACAGCGTAATCGTTGAGCGTCAGTATGAGGACCGTTACCATGTAGTAAAGGCTAAAATGCCTTGCTTGATCACTGCTCTTTCTGAGTTGAATGAGCCACGTTATATGACTCCGGGCGGAATCATGGACGCATTTGACAAAGAGATTACCGTTTGGGGACGTGCAGACCTTAAAGATGTAGATGATTCTAACCTCGGTCTGAAAGGTTCTCCGACAAAAATTGCAAAAGCTTCCGATAAGGTTCGTAAGGGTGCCGGCGAAGTCGTTACCCTTGACCCGGCAGAAGCTGCTCAGTATATTGTAGATAAGTTTAAAGAGAAACATGTAATCTAATTATTATAAAGGAAAAGTGGTGAAAAAAATGAGTTTAGAAGAATATAAAGGTGTATATGTCTTTGCACAGCAGGTTGACGGAGAAGTAAGTGGAATCGCTTACGAACTGCTTGGCAAAGCAAAAGATCTGGCAAAAGATTTGAACGCAGAAGTTACCGCTGTTTTGCTTGGTTACGGTGTTAAGGGCCTTGCGGATTCTTTGGCTGAGTATGGTGCAGACAAAGTAATCGTAGTGGATGACAAAGAACTTGAAGTATATCGTACAGAGCCATATGCTCATGCACTTGCTTCTGTAATCAATGAGTACAAACCTGAAATTATGCTGGTTGGTGCAACTGCAATTGGCCGTGACTTAGGTCCTCGTGTATCCGCACGTGTAGCAACTGGTCTGACTGCTGACTGTACAGTACTTGAGATTGGTGATTTCACCGATAACATGACAAAGGAGACCATTCCAAATCAGCTTCTTATGACACGTCCTGCATTTGGTGGTAATACAATCGCTACGATTGCATGTCCATACAACCGTCCACAGATGGCTACCGTTCGTGCCGGTGTTATGCAGAAGATTGACCCAATTAAGGGTGCAAAAGCTGAAGTAATCGAGTACAATCCGGGATTCACTCCGGACAACAAATATGTTGAGATTCTTGATGTTGTGAAGTCTGTAGCTGACACAGTAGATATCGCAGATGCTAAGATTTTGGTATCCGGCGGTCGTGGTGTTGGAAGCGAAGAAAACTTCAAACTTCTTCAGGATTTGGCAGATGTCCTTGGCGGAACTGTAAGCTGTTCCCGTGCCGTTGTTGAGAATGGCTGGCTTCCGGTTGAGCGTCAGGTAGGACAGACCGGTAAAACCGTTCGTCCTAATGTATACTTTGCAATCGGTATTTCCGGTGCTATTCAGCACGTTGCAGGTATGGAAGAATCTGACATTATTGTTGCTATTAACAAAGACGAGACAGCTCCAATCTTTGATGTAGCTGACTATGGTTTGGTAGGCGATTTGAATAAGATTGTTCCTCAGTTGACAGAAATGCTGAAAGCAGAATTGGCTGAGAAAAACTAATCTTTAGGCGAGAAATTATTTGATAAAAAAGAAAACAATAAATTACAGTTTGTGGTTTATTGTTTTCTTTTTATTTGAGGGTGTTTAGATGATGAAGAAAAAAAGAAATCATAATTCCGTTTTGCTTGGCATGCTTGTTTGTGTGGTAATCGCACTGGGTGTCACTGTGTGCGGCTTTTGGATTATGCGAAAACAATTGAATGAGACAAAAAATGGTCAGGCGCAGGAAAAAGTATATCAAAAACACTATGCGTTTATTGTGGAAAACCCGGAAGATGAATTTTGGGAAAATGTTTATCAGGTAGCAAAAGCACAGGGGGAAAAACAAGGAATTTATGTTGAGAGAATTTCCGATTATCTGTCCGGAGATTTAAGTGTGAAAGATTATGTGGAAGCTGCGATTGCACAGCAGGTGGATGGAATTTTGCTGCAGTCATCCGCAAAAGAAGTGGGTGAGGCGATGAATGAGGCAATGAATCAAAAAATTCCGGTAGTTACAATGCTTCATGATAATTACAATGGAAAACGCTGCTCATTTCTTGGAATTAATGAAGTGGATATCGGAAAACAATATGTATCTTTGATTCAGAAGGCGGTATCCAAAAAGAAGAAAAATGTTTGTATTCTCACAGAAAATACAAAGGGAATGGGAGATCATCGTTTGGTGATTCAGACCATTCGCCAACAGGTAAAGGATGCAGATGTTAAGATTGTTTCGGTTGATGCAGATACGGAATTTGGAATGGAAAAAACAGTCCGCGGATTGTTATTAGATAAGAATAAATGTCCGGATGTTTTGGTCTGCCTTTCGATGGATGCGACAACTTATGCGTACCAAACAGTTGTTGACCAGAGCAAGGTTGGCAGCGTAAAAATCATTGGCGCTTACGAAAATGATGAAATCATAATGGCAATACAAAAAAAGATTTTGGAAGCTTCTGTTACTGTGAGTCCGAAAATACTGGGTGAAAAAGCGGTCGATACCATTGTGGAATATAATGACAAAGGAATCGTGAATGAGTACCAGTCCATATCCGGAAAAATAATAAGGAGCAATTAGAATGAAACGGTTTAATTCGATTAGTACAAAAATGATTGTACTATTGATTTTTACATCCATTATGACACTTGTTATCAATATCATTATGTTTGTAAACATCAATCAGGCATTAGGACAGATTGAACAGGTTTATGCCACGAATGTGCAGTTGAATGAAATGGAAGAAGACTTAGACAAGATACAAGAACAGCTTCTTTCTTATCTGCGCACGAAAAATTCAAATGAATTACAAGCTTACTATATCAGTGAGCAGAATATAAATCAAAAGCTGGTTTCTCTGCGGACAAAAGAAGCAGAGGGAGAGACCGGTATTTTAAAAAATAATATTTATTATTTGGGAAAAAATTATTTAAAAATCACAGAGGAGGCAATTACCGCAAAGCGTGGCAGAAATGTTGATGCCTATGATGAAAAATATGAACAGGCAGCAAAAATTAAGGTTTATCTGGGAGATTACATGAATCAGCTGAATAATAACCAGTTTCAGAAAAATTCCGATAATTACCTTTTACTACAGCGATTCCTCCGTTATATGGAGGCAATTGGAACGGTAATGTTTTTCCTTGTTGTTATTTGTGATACAATTATGGTAATCATGCTGACGAGACGTTTGACAAATCCGCTCAAAGTGCTTGCCGGCCGTGCTAAGCAGGTGACAAATGGAGATTTGTCTGTTCAGATTCCGATTTTTCAGACCGGAGACGAAGTGGAAAGTCTTTCGAAAGCCTTTGACAAAATGATGGAGAGTATTCGAAGTTATATTGAGGCGCAGCGAATCAGCATGGAAAAAGAAACGGAGCTGCGGGAAAATGAGTTAAAAACGCAGACGCTGTTAAAAGATGCCCAGTTAAAATATCTACAGTCGCAGATTAACCCACATTTTTTGTTTAATACCTTGAATGCGGGGATGCAGTTAGCGACAATTGAAGATGCGGAAAAGACGGCTGTATTTATTGAAAATATGGCAGAATTTTTCCGGTACAATTTATCTAAAATAAATGAAGATGCAACGCTTTATGATGAAATTCAGTTAGTGGACCGCTATATTTATATTTTGAATGTGCGGTTCGCCGGTGATATCCACTATCAGAAAGAAGTGGAAGAAGGAATCGGGGATGTGATTGTACCATCCATGATTTTACAGCCTCTTGTAGAAAATGCCGTGCAGTACGGGATTCGCGATGTGGAATGGGAAGGCGTTATTACACTTTTGGTGTATCGCAAAGATGGTTTTGTGTATATGGAAGTTAAGGACAATGGAAAAGGAATGGCGCAATCGTTGATTACCCGTATTTTGGACGGCGAAAATGTGAGAAACCAAAAGAACCGGAAATCAAACGGCATTGGTATTTACAATGTGCGAGAACGTCTTATGATGTATTATAACAGAGAAGATGTGCTGTTTATTGAGAGTGAAGGGGAAAATAAAGGAACGAAGTTTATTGTGAAGATACCATATGAGGAGGGATGAAAAATGATTAAGATGCTGCTTGCCGATGATGAGGGGATCGTTTTACAATCTTTGCAGCATATCATCGAAAAGAACTTTGGCACAAGCTGCGAGGTAAGGACAGCGAAAACGGGTAGAGAAGTAATCCGGCTTGCCGAAGAATTTCGTCCGGACATTGCTATGATGGATATTCAGATGCCTGGAATTAATGGAATTGAGGCAATTGAGGAAATCAAAACATTTTGTCCCAAAACCTGTTTTATTATTATGTCGGCATATGATACATTTGACTACGCAAAAAAAGCAATGTCACTTGGGGTAATGGACTTTATTACAAAACCGGCAAATGCCATGCGTATTGTGCAAGTGCTGGAAAAGGCGATAGGCGAGGTAAAGAGAAGACAGGAGCACTGGGAAAAAAATCTGGAATATAAGGAAAAATTAGAAGCGGTGATTCCAATTATTGAGAGTGGTATGATTTATTCGATTTTGTTTCAGGATAATTATTCCGGAGATACGGAACGCTTTCGCGAACTTTTAGATATTCCGCAGAAATATGGTTTTATTCTGGTGATTGAGGTGGGCGATGCGATTGAAAACCGAAAGATGACAAATGTGGTCGGTATGTCGGTAAAGGCACAAAAATTTTATGATGAATTTCGCCAGATTGTAAAGCAGTTTTTCTCGGCAACCGTGGGACCGATGATGGCAAACAAGGTAGTTGTTTTCGTGCCGGTTGAAACGCCGAAACAAGAGTATAAAGAAAGAGTATTAACCATTGAGCGTGCAGACCATATGATTCAAAAATTGATGACAAGGATTGAATTGTTTTTCCGTGTCGGCATAGGAAGTGTGCATCTTTTGGACAATATATATCCATCCTATCAAGAGGCATGTCTGGCGTTAAAGAAGGCAGATGGACCGGTTATGCATATCAATGACTTTGCAGCGGTGCAGAGTGTGGAAGAAAATTATCCGTTAGATACGGAAAATGTGATGTATCTGGCACTCCGCAAAGGGGATGTCGGGAAAATGTTAGGCGAAGCAAACCAATTTTTCCTTTGGATGGAAAATAATTACGGGGCGTATATCGAAGATATCCGGTTAAAGATATTGGAGCTTGTAATGTATGCGGAGCGGATTGCATTTCACGAGGGCGGCATGTCGTATCATTTTCGTGATCGTGCGGATTATTTAACGGAATTAATGGCAATTGACCGGTTTGATGGATTGAAGCAATGGTTTTTAGAGCATATGAAGATGGCAGGAGAGGCGATTCATGCTAAGGCAAGTGAAAAATACAGCGATATTGTTGCCAAGGCGAGAAATTATATGGAAGACAATTTCAGGAAAGATATTTCACTGGATGATGTGTCGAGGGTTGCCAATGTCAGTCCGTATTATTTCAGTAAGGTATTTAAGGACGAAACCGGTGAAACTTTTGTGGAATATTTAACAAAACTTCGGATTGTGTATGCGAAGAAACTGCTGCGGGAAAAAGAAAAAAGCATTAAACAGATTTGTCTGGAATCGGGATACAGCGACCCGAATTATTTCAGCCGCATTTTCAAAAAATCAGTGGGTGTGACGCCTTCTGAATTTCAGAAAGAAGGAATGGAATAGAATGAAACAAATAAATAGAAGAAGGTTTTTGCTTCTGTTTCTGAGTGTGCTCTGTATGTGTGGTCTGACCGGCTGTGGCGGGCAGGTAAAAGAAGAAACAAAGCAGGTGAAGAACGAGATTCAGATTGGATTTTCCTTTGATTCGCTTGTCATTGAGAGGTGGCAGCGTGACAGGGATGTGTTTGTTTCGCAGGCACAGGAAGACGGAGCAAAAGTGAATGTGCAGAATGCCGGCGGCGATGTGGAGACGCAGAAAAAGCAGATTATGTATTTTATTGAGCAGAAGATGGATGTGATTGTTGTAGTGGCAGTTGATACAGCTGCTTTATCCGATGTTGTGAAAAAGGCGAAAGAAAGCGGAATCCGTGTGGTTGCCTATGACCGTATGTTAGAAAATGCCGGTGTTGATTTGTGTGTTTCCTTTGATAGTGAAAAAGTAGGAATTTTATATGCAAAGGCAATTCGCAAAAAGTTTCCGAAGGGAGCTAAACTTCTTGAAATTATGGGGTCTTCCGAGGATTATAATGTTAAACTGTTAGAAAAGGGTCTTTCGGCTGGATTAAGAAAGTCCGATACGGTGGTAAAAAAGGCGTATGCGAAAGGATGGATTGCAGAGCATGCCTATCAGATGGTGTCGGATTTTTATGAAAAAGGCGGCGAATGTGATGCGATTATCTGTGGAAACGACGATTTGGCGGCGCAGGCAATTCTGGCATTGTCGGAAAATCGTAAAGCAGGTAAGGTGTATGTCTTAGGGCAGGATGGTGATTTGTCGGCGTGTCAGCGTATTGTCGAGGGAACGCAGGGTGGAACCGTGTTTAAGAATGTGGATGAACTGGCAAAAAAGGCTGCAACGATGTGTGTGAAACTGGCAAAAGGGGAAGAAATTTCCGGAATAACCAAGCGCTTTGATGGCACAAATCAAGTGGATTCATATTTTTTGACACCGGTCTTTGTGGACAAAAAGAATTTGAATCAAATCATTATTGATGGCGGATTTCATACGAAAGAGGAAGTATATATAAACGAATAACAGGGAATGAATAAAAATGGTAGCACAATTTTGAGGATAAAATTGTGCTATTTTTTTTATCCGGATTCGACACAATAGCAAAAATGTCCTTTTTATCGTAAAGCACTGCTGGTTTGACTGTGATACAGTATAACCAACAAAGAGAATGAATTTAGGAAAGGAATGTTAGGCTATGAAATTAGGGAAAAAATGGATGGCTTGTCTGTTGGCAGTTATTATGACATTTTCATTAACTGCCTGTGGTGTAAGTGGCGACCAGATTGCTGTAAACAAGCCGCAGCATAAAGACCCGGACGCCAAAAAACGAATTGCCGTGTCGATGCCGACGAAGGATTTGCAACGTTGGGCGCAGGACGGCAGTAACATGAAAACGCAGCTTGAGAAGCAGGGATACGAAGTTGATATCCAGTATGCGAACAACGACATTGCCACACAGGTAAGTCAGATTGAGAACATGATTGCCGTAAATCCGGATGTTCTTGTAGTCGCATCCATCGATGGTTCAGCTTTAGGAACTGCGTTACAGGGTGCAAAAGGACTCGGAATACCGGTAATTGCATATGACCGTTTGATTATGCAGAGTGATGCCGTATCGTATTACGCAACCTTTGATAATGAGAGGGTTGGAGAATTGCAGGGACAGTACATCGAAGACAAACTTGATTTGAAGAATGCCAAAGGACCATTTAACATTGAGTTGTTTACCGGTTCTTCTGATGATAATAACTGTAATTACTTTTTCGGTGGTGCGATGAAAGTGCTTCAGCCGTATATTGATTCCGGTAAATTGGTTGTCCGTTCCGGTTCGACAACACTTGCTGAATGTGCAACGTCTAACTGGTCGACAGAAGAAGCGCAGAAGCGTATGGAAAATGTATTGGCTGCTTACTACCAAAATGGTACGAAGTTAGATGCGGTATTAGCATCCAATGACTCGGTTGCCAATGGTGTAACAAATGCGCTGGTTGCTTCCTATAAAGGCGAGATGCCGATTATCACCGGTCAGGACTGTGATATTACATCCGTAAAGAATATTATTGCAGGAAAACAGTCCATGTCCATTTTCAAAGATACAAGACAATTGGCATCAAAACTGGTAGAAATGGTAACCGCAATTGTAGAAGGAAAAGAAGTACCGGTCAATGATACAAAGAGTTATGACAACGGCAAGGGAATTGTTCCGACTTATCTTTGTACACCGGTATTTGCAGACCAGGATAACTACAAGGAAGTCCTGATTGATTCCGGATATTATAGTGAAAAAGATGTGAAATAAAAAGGGGTGAAATTATGGCAGAATATATTTTGGAAATGAACTCCATCACCAAAACATTTCCCGGCGTAAAAGCTCTTGATAATGTAAATTTGAAAGTGAAAAAGGGTGAGATTCATGCGCTTGTCGGAGAAAATGGAGCCGGTAAATCGACGCTTATGAATGTGCTCAGCGGCATTTACCCTTATGGCAGTTATGAAGGTGACATTGTTTACGATGGAGAAATCTGTAAGTTCAAGGAAATCAAAGACAGTGAGCGGAAAGGAATCGTTATTATTCATCAGGAGCTTGCACTTGTTCCGTATATGACGATTGCAGAGAATATGTTTCTTGGCAACGAGCAGGGTAAGAAGTTTTCCATTGACTGGACAACAACGTATGGCCGTGCCGAGGAACTGATGAAAAAAGTTGGGTTACATGAGGACCCGCACACACTGGTAAAAGATATCGGTGTTGGTAAGCAGCAGCTTGTAGAGATTGCAAAAGCACTTGCCAAAGATGTAAAACTTTTGATTCTGGATGAGCCGACCGCCTCATTGAATGAATCGGATTCGCAGGCACTTTTGGAATTGATGTTAGAGTTTAAGAAACAGGGAATGACATCCATTATCATTTCCCATAAATTAAATGAGATTTCTTATGTGGCGGATAAAATTACCGTTATCCGCGATGGCTCAACGATTGAGACAATGGATAAAAAAGTGGATGATTTTAGTGAGAACCGAATCATCCGGGGCATGGTTGGACGTGAGTTGAGTAACCGTTTCCCGGCAAGAGAAAATGTAAAAATCGGTGATGTCTGCATGGAAGTGAAAAACTGGACCGTGCATCATCCGCTGACACCAGCGAAGAAAGTTGTTGACGATGTATCGTTTTATGTAAGACGCGGTGAGGTTGTCGGTATTTCCGGATTGATGGGTGCCGGACGAACCGAACTTGCGATGAGTTTGTTTGGACGAAGCTATGGAACCGGCATTTCGGGAACACTTCTGATGAATGGAAAAGAAGTTCATTTGAAAAATGTCCGACAGGCAATCGACCATAAATTAGCATATGTGACAGAAGATAGAAAAGGAAATGGTTTGATTTTGTCAAATCCGATTTATACGAATACGTCACTTGCCAAAATGGATGAGGTAAGCCGCTTTGGTGTCATTGATAAGCTAAAGGAAGTGCAGGTGGCTGAAGATTACCGCCAGAAACTGCACACAAAAGCACCGTCCGTTTACCAGAATGTCGGAAATCTTAGTGGTGGTAACCAGCAGAAGGTATTACTTGCCAAATGGATGCTTACCGACCCGGATGTTTTGATTTTGGACGAACCTACCAGAGGTATTGATGTCGGAGCAAAATATGAGATTTATTGTATTATTAATGATTTAGTTGCTGCCGGAAAATCGGTTATCATTATTTCCTCAGAATTGCCGGAAGTGCTTGGCATGAGTGACCGCATTTACGTCATGAATGAAGGAAAGATTGTCGGAGAAGTCGATGGAAAAGAAGCAACACAGGAAATTATTATGTCATACATTATGAAATCAGGAAAAGGAGCGTGAATGAAATGAGTCAGGTGAAAGAAACATTAAAGAAGAATACAATGGTGATTGCGTTAATCGTTGTAGCTGTATTCTTTACATTTATGACAGATGGTGCATTGCTTTTGTCATCGAACATAACAAATCTGATTGCACAGAACGGTTATGTTGTGATTCTTGCAGTAGGTATGCTTTTGTGTATCTTAACCGGTGGTAATATCGATTTGTCGGTTGGTTCCATCGTATGTTTAGTTGGTGCCGTTGTCGGAAAACTGATGGTAAATGGCGGCGTAAATATGTGGGTGGCAATCGGAGCCGGTTTGTTAGTTGGTCTTTTGATTGGTATCTGGCAGGCATTCTGGATTGCCTATGTCCGCATCCCACCGTTTATCGTAACTCTTGCCGGTATGCTTTTGTGGCGTGGTCTTGCGTTAATCGTCCTTGACGGACTTACCATTTCCCCAATGCCGGATTCCTATATCGCCCTGTTTAACAATTATATTCCGGGCTATGTGACCGCATTGATTGCCGGTGTCCTGATTTGTGCAGGATTTATTGCTTCCGTGATTTGGAAACGAATCAAAGCAAAGAAAAATGGTTATCAGCAGAGTAACCTTTACGGTGATATCGCAAAATGTGTTATCATTACCGCAGTTGTAATGTTTGTCTGCATCAAACTTTACAGTTACAAAGGTCTGCCAACCATCTTGATTCTGCTTGCAATTATCGTAGCAGCATATGCTTACTATACATCGAAAACTGTTTCCGGCCGTTACTACTATGCAGTCGGCGGTAACGAAAATGCAGCAAAATTAAGTGGTGTAAAAACAAACCGTGTTTACTTCATCGCTTATGTCAACATGGCAGTTCTTTCCGCAATAGCAGCTCTTGTATGTATCGCAAGATTTAACTCGGCAGCTCCAACTGCCGGTACAAACTACGAGATGGATGCTATTGGCGCCTGCTTCATTGGTGGAGCATCTGCTTACGGCGGAATCGGTACAGTTCCCGGTGTTGTAATCGGTGCAATTTTCATGGGTGTTCTGAATAACGGAATGTCTATCATGGGTATCGATGCAAACTGGCAGAAAGCAGTAAAAGGACTTGTTCTTTTGGCAGCTGTTGCCTTTGATGTAATTTCTAAGAAAAAACAGAGCAGTAAGTAACAACAAAGAAACACCTCGTGTGAGACGGGATAACGCAGAGCGTTATAGTCTCCCACGAGGTGTTTTTTTGTTGTTTTGTAATGTTCGAGGGGGGAGGGAAAGAAAATAATGACATGTGTTGTACTTTGTGTTATAATAAGAAAAAAATATATGCAAAAAATTAAAAAAATACTTGTACTGATGGCACAACATAGAAAAGGTATGGTACTGGTATTCTAAGAAAATACAAATGAAGATCAAAAACGATTAGCAAGAATGAGATTAAAGTACGTTGTAAAAAATCCGATGACAATGGATGAGATTAATTCAGTTATAGAAGGGGAGTAAGGTATGCAGGTGGTCATAGATACTAACATGTTCCATTTTATATAACAGCAAAGGCAACAAAATCAAGACTTGTTACGGGAAATATAAAACATTATCCGATAGAACAAATGCGTACAATGATATGGGAATTAACCTAGGTATGAATTTATATTGAGAGACTTAATGAAAAGGACAGCGGTTAGGCTGTTCTTTTTTATAGACAAAAATTGAGGAGAATCTTGTATTATACCTGAATCCGTGAACCTTGTTTCAAAATGAAAAGGCACACAGGAAATGTTTGCCATATTTGTTATTGTATACTAAATTTTGAAAATGCTGCATAATTTTGCGTTCAAAAAAAGACTGCACCATTTGTGTGCAGCTGCCATTGCCATATTCAGCTACCTGTTGTCAGGTGATGAATGCAAAGCTGTCATAAAGACGCTTGAAAGTAAATCTCCAGCGATTACTCCTTCCAATGGACAGCACCAGACGGCCGGCATGTTCTGTCAGATGTCCCGCAAACTGCATAAGATTACTGATCACCGTACGTATTCTTCGGCGATGTATTTTCTTCCGGCCGGGAGCATCCTTCTTTTTCAGCGATTCCTGCCCTATGATTCGAAGGATATTATATGCGATCATTGTCAGCTCCAGCACCAGTTTGTTGCTCTCAAACTTTCCCGACGGGAGTCTTTCAACATCCATGTCCGTCTTGATTTCACTGTGATACTGCTCACTTTCTCCGTGGGCATGGTAAAGATCAATGACTGTTTCGTCTGGCAGGGAAGTGTTTGTCCAGTATGTGCCCAGTTCTATATCGGGTACGATAAAATACTGCCCATATCGGTCAATGGTTCTTTCCGTGATCTCATAAATTGTGCGTATTCCGACAGTTTTCTCCTCGTTATCAGAAAGGGAATATGTCACATTCCGGAAGGTCTGTCCGATATAAACAGTTTTCCCATCACGTGGATGCTGGATATTCTGGCAGCATTCCCTGACGGAATCCAGCCGGATGAGCAGTGGTTTTTCCGTCAGCTGTCTGCACAGTTCAATGGTCTCTCTCAGGAAATCAGGAGTTTCTTTCTGGCAGTGCTGTTTCCCAATCCGCAGTTCAAGATTGACGAGGTATCCTTCTGTGCCGATATATGCCATAATTGGTGCATATCCGTCAAAACCCTTGTAGGTACGGGATACGCCTTCCTTATTGGATTTCGAATTGTCAAAGGGGGTTACATCAATATCGACAGGAACAAAGCCGTTATCCAGGGCTGTCGGCTCTATGTGCATTTCACGCAGCATGTCGACATTTGCCTGCTGGATGTCTTTGCGCAGGGAATCCCCGATCATGTCAAAACGCTGACGGAGTGTTTCGGCGGAAGGAATCGCATAGGAGATGCCTAATGCGTATTTGTAGTAGTCAGGGTCATCCATCATTTCACGGACAGCCTCATACTGGGGTTTTCCCTGACAGAGCATACCAATATAGGTGAGGAGCACGTCTCCATTTTTTATCTGTTTCTGCAGATAATCTTTTGAAATTGGAGCACGGTTGATTTTTTTAACAAAACTGCTTTTTCCAAGTATTTGCCCTACGAATACCAGACCACTGGGAGTAATGAGCCGCTCATCGCTGAATTCAATGTGTATTTTCTTCATTGCACTGCCTCCGCCTATCTTTTGATACTTTCATTATACAGGATAATGCATGATGATACAGTAAAAAAACAAAATTTTGTTTAACCTAGTGGGTGAAATAAAATGTATTGCGAAAATCAGTTTCCAGCAGGTATTATTGCTGAAAAAAAGGGATGTAACACTATGGTAAGTTTCACGGAATAAGGTGGATTTTCATTGACACATATAACACCTTACAATATAATAAAAGCAAATATATAGCTTATAAAGGAGGTCCCTTAATGACGAAAAAAATAACCGCAATATTCTTGGCATTGTGCATGGCAATTTCCGTTTTGCCGATGACCATTCAGGCGGCATCAAAGCCCGATATTAAAGTTGGCGACTATGTTAAAATGGGCGCGTATAACAATGCCTCAATTCTTTGGCGATGTGTAAGCATTGACAATAACGGACCGCTTATGCTTGCAGACAAAATTGTTGACACCCTTGCATATGATGCCAAAACAAATGACAACAGCAATTCAAAATCACACAGCAGAAGCTATAAGCGTGATGATTACGGTTCTAACTATTGGAAAGACAGCAATATGCGTTCTTGGTTAAATTCGACCGCAGCTGAAGGCAAAGTCGATTGGCTTTGCGGCAACCCTCCGAAAGACGGATATGTAAGCGGTGTGGGAGCGTACAACGAAAAAGCGGGTTTTCTCAACGCTTTTTCAAAATCTGAAATTGCGGCAATGAAAACCGTTACCCAGCGTTCTCTCGTTTCTCATCCCGAATACAACAAGGGCATAGTTGATGGAGACGCAAATTCGGATTTGTTATACTACACCGATATTTCGGAAGCGGTGGCAAACTACGACAGTTCATATTTTGAAACTACAACCGAAAAGGTTTTTCTTCTTGATGTAAAGCAGGCTAATGCCGTGTGGAAAAATCTCAAAGGTTATTATGTTGCGTATAATAATGACGGTATGGCTTGGCCTTATTGGCTTCGCACTCCTGTTACCGATTGCAATCACGATATGCGTTATATCAGTTCATCGGGTCAGGTCGGTCGTTATGCTCCGTGGTATTCCGATTTGGGCGTAAGACCTGCATTTTATCTCGATTCCGAATATTTTGTTACAACTTCCGGCAGCGGCTCACAAAGCAGTCCTTATATCGGCTCTGCTCCAAATAAGCAAGAGGATGATTATACAATTTCGGAACCTGCCGAGGACGCAAATCCCGATTGGAATGTCAGCACCGAGCAAAGCATTCAGCTCACCCTCGGCCCGTGGTATTCAAATGACGGAAAATATTCTAATCCTACCATCCCTGTTTATACCATCCAAAAAACACGCAGCGACACGGAAAATATGGTTGTTGTCGTTTGCGGCGAGGGATACACAAAAAGTCAGCAGGGCAAATTCATCAATGATGTCAAACGACTTTGGCAGGACGCTATGAAATATGAACCGTATCGCAGTTATGCCGACAGATTCAATGTTTACGCTCTTTGCACAGCTTCCGAATCGACTTTTGACAATGGTGGAAGCACCTTCTTTGATGTTATAGTCGACAAATATAATTCGCCTGTTATTTCTAATAATCTCCACGGAAGTCAGTGGAAAAATCATATTTTTGAGAGATGTATCGGTCCTGAATTTATCGAGAAAATTCACGATGCTCATATCAAAAAAAAGTGTGATCCAAACACAATTCCGTCCGGTTCGGAATATGAGCCTTATTATTATGTTCACGATTATATTGCTCAGTTCGCTATGGTTGTAAACACAAAATCAGATTTCGGCGGTGCTTATAATAACCGTGAATACGGCTTCCATTATTTCATTTCGCCATCAGACAGTTATCGTGCGTCAAAAACTTTTGCACACGAGTTTGGACACGGTTTGCTCGGTCTCGGTGATGAATACAGTAACGGATATTTGCTTGACGATAAGGAACTTAAATCACTCAATCTTTCCTCGGTTGAAGACCCGGAAAAGATAAAATGGCGACAGCTTTTAGGTTTTAGAAACACATATACCTGCCGCAATGCTTACGGCTCAAAAATGCTTGTTTCAAGTTATGAGTGCATAATGAGAGACACAAACTATCAATTCTGTGAGGTTTGCCGTTTGCAGGGCTTCAAGCGAATGTCTCAGCTTGTTAAGGATGTAGACCTTTATGTTGCAACTCCCGAGGTTAAGGAATATACGGGCGCTTATTCAAAGCCGTCTGATTTTACCGACCTTGAAACAAGTTCATATTATAATTACACATATAATCGCAATGACCGACTTTTGAGCGGCAACAGCAAAAGCAGATTTAATACTAATATGAACGGTAAAAAAATCGAGCTTAGAACTGTTATTCAAAACATTTCAGATAAAAATGCACGACAATTAAAATTCAAAATGTGGATTAAGCACTCCGACGGAAGCGTTGCGACCGATTCATCGGGGAATCCGCTTCAAACAGTACAAACCTTTGACATTCCTGTTTGGAATGATAAGGCAAATTTCTGGCCGCTCGGTGCTTTGGATCACATCAAAAGCGACTTTAATTCAGGCTTAAAGAGTTGCTCGCTTATTTATCAAATTCCGTCTGATGCACAGCTTAAGAGCGGCGATACCGTGGCATTTCAGGTGCTCGATGAAAACGGAAATGTGCTTGCAGACGACAATACGGAAACACAGCGCTACACAACCGTTTCAATTCAGTATAAATTTGAGGACGGCTCTGAAATTCCAAACACTGCCGGCGGAACATTTACCGTGCCATACGGCACAAAGCTTGATTTAACACCGGCAAAAACACTTTATGATTATGAATTTATAAAGGTTGACGGCTTGAATAAGCCTATTGTTTCGGACGGAACGGTTGTTACATATTATTACAAAAATAAAAACGAAGAACACACTCACAATCTGACTTTGGTTGCTGCGAAAGCTGCCACCTGCACTACTGCGGGCAATTCCGCATACTACACCTGCGATGGCTGTGACAAGTGGTTCGCAGATGCAACAGGATCGGTAGAAATTACCGATAAAACCAGTGTGAAGATTCCGGCTCCCGGACATACCGCAGGCACAGAATGGAAGTCTGATGATACTAACCACTGGCATGAATGTTCTCGTTGCCACGACAAAAAGGACGAAGCGGCTCACAGCGCCAGCGAGTGGATCATTGACACGGCAGCTACCGAAACCGCAGAAGGCGCTAAGCATAAGGAATGCACCGTCTGCAAGAAGGTTCTTGAAACCGCAACGATCCCCGCAACAGGCAGCAGCCATACCCACAGCTACGGCGTATACGTTGGAATGACATATACGGCAGGAAATTTAATATACCAGATTACATCAATTGATACTGCAACATTAGGACAATCAAAGGTTATTGGTGTAGTAGCTGCTAAGAAGAATAAAATAACAAAGATTACAATTCCGGACAGAGCAGATTGTAAGGGATATAGATTAAATGTAACAACAATTGGTAACAATGCGTTTGCCGGCTGCAAGGCCCTTAAGAAGCTTACAATAGGTAACAAGGTAACTGTTATCGGAAAAAATGCATTTAAGAAGTGCTCAAAACTTGAAACAGTAGTAATTGGAAAAGCAGTTAAGACAATAAGTTCTAAGGCATTTATAGGCTTGAGCATGTACTCCTCTATCTCAAGGTGCACTGCCTCCTTGGCATACTCAAACTCATCAAATCCTGTAAATATGATGATGTGTATATTCTGATAATCATTGTTAAGTCTCCTGGACAGTTCGAGGCCGTCCATGTATGGCATCTTGATGTCCGTTATGACCACATCCGGCTGCAGCTTCTCCACCAGTTCAAGAGCCTTAACACCGTTGTTGGCACTGCCCACAACATCAAATCCGAGCATATCCCAGTGGATCTTTCTCTCTATAACATCTATAACCTCTTCCTCGTCATCGACAAGGATAACCTTGTATTTATCCATAGTAAGAATCCTTTCTATCATCAAATACCACCCGGTTCACCGGTCTTTTCCAGCAGTGTAATTATATCAAATACCGCAAAGAATATCTGTACTTTTATTATTTTTTCATTATTTCTTCATCCATACCGTTAGGGAAATTTCTCACCTGCCCGTGACTCGAAACCTTGCCTGTTTCCAGCTGAGGATCCAGCTTGTTTACGGCTGAACATCTTGCCCTCCCGTAATCTGGAATATTTTCCCTATCTCCAGCAAAATAGCTGCTGTAGGATAAAATTGTAACTCCCCCCACATATAGCCCTTACAGGAAAATAGAGCGAAGGAAGCGGAACACTCGCCCAAGATTTTACAATATATAAATATCTCCTCAGGCCAGCCTTCTGTGCATGCGAGTCCCTCCTTATGAAAAAAGCCGCTCAATCCATCCTGTAGACGATCCGAGCGGCTTTTTATATAAAGGTTTTGTGAGAGTTAAATTTGTTGTTCCTTACTTCTTCTGTACATACTTGAGACAGTCAAGAGTTACAGCGGCAAGGATGATGATACCTTCGAATATGAACTGAAGGTTTGTATCAATACCAAGAATGGTAAGGGAGTATGTTAATGCTGTAAAGATACATACACCAGTAACTACGCCGGAAATCTTACCAATACCACCGGTAAAGGATACACCACCAACTACGCAGGCTGCAATGGCATCCATATCCCAGCCCTGTCCATAAGCTGCAGAACCGGAACCTACCATTCTGGCACATTCAAGCCAGGAACCAAATCCGTAAAGGATACCTGCCATAATGAATGCTCCAAGTGTAACTGCGAATACGGAGATACCGGAAACAGCTGCTGCCTCTGGGTTTCCACCAACAGCGTACAGATTTTTTCCAAATGTTGTCTTATTCCAGATGAACCATACGATTATGATTGCTGCTAATGCCCATAAAATAATAGTAGGGAATCCATTTACTTTAGGAATAATCATATTTGGAATGGTTGCTTCGATAGAACCAAAAGATACACCCTTTGTCGCGTATGTTACTAAACCGAAGATTACAAGCATGTTCGCCATCGTTGATATGAACGGATGCATCTTGAACTTCGCTGTAAAAAATCCTGCAATACTTGTGAAGAATGTACAAAGCACGATACATGCAAGTAATGCGATAACCACTCTTGCACCTGTTGGTACTCCTGTAAAGTCAAATATATGACCGAATACAGAGCCTGTATTGATACCCTGATGCATGATGATTGTGGCTGTTGTCATACCCATACCAACCATTCGTCCAACAGAAAGGTCCGTTCCTGTTAAGAGGATAAGTCCTGCAACACCAAGTGCTAAGAACATTCTCGGTGAAGCCTGCTGAAGAATATTCAGTATGTTGTTGTATGTCAGAAGAGGTGTGCCCTTCTTTATCGGTGTTATGACACAAAGCGCTATGAATATAAGTATAATTGCAATATAAAGACCATTCTGTAACAGGAAGTTTCTCCTATTGAACGTATACTTGTAATTCTCCCATTTCTGAGCTCTTTTCTCCATAAATGTGAACTTTGAAAGACGAAGCATATCAATCAGGTGATACTTGTAGCTGTATGCCTCATGCTTTTTGTCCTTGATCGTCTGATACTCTTTCTCGAGCTCAAGCTTCTCATTGGAAATACGATTCTTGTGTACGTAGTTTTCTTCCTTTATCTCAGTACTGTCTGATGTCTTTGCAAGAGCAGCCTTGTGCTTTTTATCAAGCTCTGCCATTCTCTCATTATGAGCAGCAAGCGCCTCTGCCTTTTCCGCCTCACAGCTTGCCTTAACGGCATTGTAATACTTTGAATCAAAATTTTCCTTTAAATAGCTTTCAGCCTTGGCAATGAGCTTTGAAATCTCATCCTTGTTCTTTGCCTCAACAGCCTTTGCCTTTGCAAGCTCTTTCTCGCAGGCTGCTATTTCTGACTCTTTCTCGCCCTTTGAAAGAGTTTTATCTCTCTTGATGCCTGCTATCGCTGACTGACACTCTACAACCTTTGTAGTTCCGTCTTTTCTGAGTGCATCAATTTCTTTTTGTATTCCACCAACATATTCGTCGATAGGCTGGCGCAGAGCACGCTCCTGCTCAGCCGTTAAAATCTTACTATTAGCCATATCCGTCTTCTCCCTTTATTATAGGTACTTTGCACTGAGTCTCAGCAGTTCTTCCTGATTGGTTTCCTTTGTATTGACAATTCCTGAGAGTCGTCCGTTTGACATGACTCCGATACGATTTGTTATACCAAGGATCTCAGGCATCTCAGATGAAACTACAATGACTGTCTTACCCTGCTTTGCCATATTGATTATCAGCTCGTAAATCTCATATTTGGCACCTACATCGATACCTCTTGTAGGCTCATCCATCATGAATATCTGCGGTCCTCTTTCAAGCCATTTACCAAAGATAACCTTCTGCTGGTTTCCTCCTGACAGAGCCGAAATCATATCCTCCGGTCCCATACACTTTGTGTGCATAATCTTTATCTCATCAGAGGTGGCCTTTGTCATCTTGCTGTCTGAAAGTGCCGGTCCATTCTTATAAGCACCGAGATTTGCGATTGTTGTGTTAAAGGTGAGGTTTCCCTTAAGGAAAAGTCCATTTGCTTTTCTTTCCTCTGTGATAAGTGCGAAGCCATAGTCCATAGCCTCCTTTGCACAGGTGAAATTCATAAGCTGGTTCTTAAAATATACTCGTCCCGCAGCTCTTGTCCTGATTCCGAAAATCGTCTCAAGAAGCTCTGTACGACCTGCTCCGACAAGTCCGTATAGTCCAAATATCTCCCCCTCATGCACATCAAATGTGATGTCCTGCAGATGTGGCTCGTACTTTGTCGAAAGATGCTGTATTGACAAGATTACATCCTTTGGTTTGTTGTCTACCGGAGGGAATCTGTTCTCCAGTACTCGTCCAACCATCGCTGCAATCAGTTCATTCATATTTGTTTCTTTTGTGCTCTTTGTCATGACCAGATTTCCATCTCTAAGAACTGAAATCTCATCACATATCTCAAAAATCTCATCCATCTTGTGAGAAATATAGATAAGTGAAATACCCTGGTCACGAAGCATCCTCATCATCTGGAACAGCTTTTCAACCTCCTGTACCGTAAGTGATGATGTAGGCTCATCCAATACTATAACCTTTGAGTTGTATGATATTGCCTTTGCAATCTCACACATCTGTCGCTGTGATACTGACATATTTTTCATCGGCTGCTCGAGATTAACTGTCATTCCCAGCTTTCTGAATAATTCAGACGCTTCTTTTTTCATGCGTCCCTCATCAATCATACCAAATGAATTGACCGGATATCTTCCGAGAAACAGATTGTCTACGACATTTCTCTCAAGACACTGGTTCAACTCCTGATGCACCATCGCTATTCCATTTTCCAGTGCATCCTTAGGACCTGAAAAGCTTACCTCTTTTCCGTCCAGATATATAGTTCCCTCGTCCTTCTGGTATGTACCAAAAAGACATTTCATCATTGTCGACTTACCGGCTCCGTTCTCCCCCATGAGACCCATTACAGTACCTTTTTTCACATCAAGATTGATGTGGTCAAGAACCCTGTTTCGTCCAAATGACTTGCTCATGCCACGAATCGATAAGATGTTTTCATTATTCTTATCGCCCATACTTCCTGCTCCTAACTCTATATTTGCTGTCGTCTGTATACACTTTATTTTGGGGAGAGATTTTTCCCTCCCCAACTAAGTGCTTTAAATACTTTTACTGGTTCAAAAGAGCTGTATAAGAAGCTGCATTATCTGTCTTAACCATGTTGATTGCGAATGCATCGTACTGGCTTGGATTTCCAAGTCTGTTTGTGATATTAGACTCTGTCTGTCCATCACCACCGATGTACTCAACATCAAGATTTAAGAGATCATCATACTTCTGTAAGAGTGGCTGATATGTAGAGCTTAAGAAGTTATCTGAAGCATTGTAGATATTCAGCCATACCTTCTTTGTAGGGTGCTTTGCTGAATCAAGCTGTGTTGAAACAGGTGCCCATACAACTGTTGAATCTGTGAAATCCTTGTAGTTATCTGCTGTAACTGCTACGTTTAATGCGTAGTAAGATCTCTCATCATCCTTGTAAACATATACATCATCGCTTAATACGTTTCCTGCATCATCCTCTGTGCCGATACCTGTATCAATATCTACACCATCGAGTGCGTTTCTAAGTACACGAAGTGTGAGGTAAGCCTGAACGTCAGCATGCTGGCTGATTGTTCCGCCATAGCCCTCTGCGATAGCTGCTACTGCATCACTGTTGGCATCGTATCCGAATGTCGGAACCTTGTTGTCCTTTGACCATGCATTGAACATTGACATTCCCATTCCATCGTTGTTAGAAACAACTACGTCGATTGACTCGCCAAATGATGATGACCATGTTCCGATTGCATTTCCTGCTGTAGCTGCATCCCATGTAGCTCCTGCTGAGTTCTTCATCTCCTGTGAAGCAAGCTCTCTTACTACATAGTCTTTGCCGTTTACAGTAATCTTGCCGTCCTGAACCTCAGCTGCTTTTCCGTCTGAGTTTGTTCCTGCCGGAGCACTGTCAATCTCGCCGCTCTTGTCTACGCCTGTTCCAAGAGCTTTACGAACACCTCTTGTTCTTGCAATTGAATCGTTGTGTCCGATATCACCGATTGCAAGTACATATCCGATAACGCCATCCCCATTTCTGTCGATCGTATCAATGTTCTTCTCGATATACTCTTTTACCATTTCTCCCTGAAGTTCAGCTCCCTGATTAGCATCGAAACCTACATAATAGGTATCCTTGTTGTAGTTGAGTGCTGTTGTGTCAAGCTCTCCTGTTGAGCTGTTTGATGGCTGACGGTTGAACCACACAAGTGGCTTGTCCTTGTTTGCAACATCTGATGTCGTTGTGCTGCTTCCCCCTTTCTGTGTATCAGAAGAACCCCCATCTGATCCACAAGCGGCCATTGACGCTGCCATAGCAGCTACCATCATGATTGCAACAAATTTTTTCTTCATATATTTTTGTCCCCCTTTGTTTTGTTGGTAAGGCTAGTATACAAAAATATTTCGGGAATCACTATAGAATATTTTTCGATAAACATTAAAAATTTTACTGTTTTTCGTCATGTAGACGAAAATTTTCTAGTTTTTATTTTTTCGCTACGTCATATTGTTCAGCTTCAACAAAAACGGGCTTTCCGCTTTGTCCTTATTACTTCCTTTGCTCCGTCACTCACAAACATTCCAATCCCTCTTTTCTTATACAAAATTCCTGCATCCACAAGTATATTTATGCCCTTTGCCGCTGTAGACGGATTTATCGCATACAGCTTTGCAAGCTCGTTTGTGCTCGGCACGCGCTCATCCTCCAAAAGCACATCCCGCAGTATGTCGTTTTCTATCATTTCGCTTATCTGAATATAGATTGATTTCTCCTGATTCAGAATTTCATTCACATGCTCCGCCTCTTTTCTATACAAATAGAAAACGTTATACGTATGGCTGTATGTACAGTTTACGTTTGGTATATGGTTAAGTATGCTGTACGTATAAAATACTTAGAACCAGTTGTCAGTGATTGAATGAATTACGGGTACAAAAAAGCACCATTTATAGGTGCTGAAAATAAAGAAAACTATAAGCAATACTTATTGTAGCATGTGTAAATTTACACTTCAATCACAGAGATGTGCCAATATTATGTCATAGCATAATAAAAGGGATTAGATGAACACTATCTAATCCCTAAAGGTTATGGTGTAACGATATTTAGTTTCTCTATTGCAACTTCAGTGTCAAGTACATTATTCTCAAAGAAATAGAAAGTAATTTCTTGACCAGCCTCTAAATATGTAATGTCGAGAGATGATTTGTTGCAATTTAATGTAATATTGGTACCATCAAAAAAATTATTTTTTTGACTGATATCAACACAGATTTTTTTTTGAGAGTTATCTATGGATGTGATGATACCGTTTGAATGGAACCAATGAGTATTATCATCTCCGGAAATAGCATTTTCTTCCATAATAGAATCTCCTTTCATGGAACCATTTTTATGTATGAATATCACAACAATTCCGCTTAATATTAATACAAATATTAGAATAAGTAGTCGCTTTTTTTTATCCATTAAAAGTTGTACCTCGCAAATCAGTCCAGTTTCCAAAATCTAAATTTAAATATCGTACATATTCATTCCAACCATCAAAGCTTCAACCGGAATACCTCGAAAGCACCAGCTTTATCCGATGCTCAAGGCACTTCTACTCCAGCGTATTTTTTTCAATCCCGACAGATACGCTCCTGATTGCGTTCCTAGAGTACTCTCAGGAACTTCGTGATTTCTGCGACTTTGATGCTGTTCCAGATGGTTCCAAATTTACACGTTTTAAACAGGACTTCTTGTTGGATTTACGATCTTCGAAGACATTGGATTTCGTAATGCTTTTATTCCTCTCCGTGCCTATCCTGGCATAGAACGTAGCTCGAAAGAATGGGAAAATACTTACAAGATCCGTGTAAATGTTGAAAATTCAATCAACCATTTCAAAGATAGTTGCAACATTGCGAATCGTAAGACCCAGAATAAGAAAACGCTTCATGCTGATTTACTTCTTGCCGGAATCACCCAGCTTGTTACTGTAATTGTCGCTGATAAGATTCATCAGTACAAATACATTCGGAGTTTGAAGCCCTTGATTGCCTGATTATTAATATGCATATAATCTTTTCTTCGCAGTTTATCTGGGAAATCTTTTAGTCATGTCTAAATTTAGAAGCACCTACTTTTCATCTTTAAGAATCCTACGTTGCAGAATTCTTACCGCTTTTTAATCAGGAGTGCGCACTTGTTCCGCAATTACCTACTTGTTGTACTTTTTATTATCGTAACTATCCAGAACCACCACACACATTCGCAAAACCGCACGATATTTGTACTTTATCTGCACTCTGTTTAGCATCGCTGCTACACAGCTAATTTCGCTCATATTTGCGGTATGGTTGCATGGTTAACCACTCAAGTAACTAACCTATGAACTTATAATAGATAATATAAATAATATTGTCAACTGTATTTTTCTTCATATAAAAAAGACCATACACTTTAATTCATCTTATTCCCAACAGCACTATGGTAATTCAAATGTCATCCTCTCCCCTGTCGCAGGATGGTCAAAAACAAGCTTGTAGGAGCAAAGTGCAAGCTGCTCCCTCACACCGCCACCGGTGCGTCCGGATTTGCTTCCCGTTCCTGAGTTATTTGAGGCAGGCTTCCCATACTTGGTATCTCCTATCAGTGGATAGCCAATATTTGCAAGCTGCAAACGTATCTGATGGTGCCTTCCGGTGAGAAGCTTTATGTCAAATTCTGTTTTATTGCATTCATTTGATATTATCCTGTACTGAAGCACTGCTTTTTTTGCCAGCTTGTCTTTTTCGCTTGTGATTTTAGATGTATTGGTAAGCTTGTCGAAGGAGATATAATCTGTGAGAGTATGCCATGCCAGATCATGATTATCTTCTTTATTAGCTTCTTCCTTATCTGCTCCTGACACTCCCTGACCTCTGCTTGCCGCACGATAATATTTCTCGGTTGTATGCTCCTTTATCTGCCTGCTCAAGGATGCCGCGGCTTTCTGATTCTTGGCAAATACCATCACGCCCTCTACCGGCTGGTCGAGTCTGTGCACTATACCGACATAGGGCGGCTCATTTTTAGCCGCCCTGTAATTTCTTATGAAGCTCTCCATGTCCTGCTGCCCTATACGCCTGGTCTGTGTAGCAATTCCCGCCGGCTTGTAGCAGACGATAATGTCGTTGTCTTCGTAAATGATATCTGGTTTTCCCATGTTGTAACTCCCGCAAATTGTTATTTTAAATTTTAACTGTTCAGCACATTTACAGTTGCGATACGCAAGCATATAGCCAAGTGTCACCTCACATACAAACGAAGGCAGCATCGGTGTAAAATAATAGTTACTTATTATATTTTATCAACTTAATGAGTTGTTAGCAATGGTATTTAAAAACTAATTCTGACAATTTAATATTCTTTTTGCACATTCTATCTGTTCCTCTGTCGGAGGCTCCACCCCCTCAAGCTGGTATGGTATACCAAGCTCCTTCCACTTGAACACCCCAAGTGTGTGGTACGGCAGCACCTCAACCCTATCCACTGTTTTAAGTGTGTCGATAAACTCTCTAAGCTGCTTTAAATATCTCTCATCCGTGGTGATTCCAGGCACAAGCACATGACGTATCCACATTTTTTTACCGTTTTTTGAGAGATATTGTGCCATATCAAGGATATTCTTATTTGTCTGTCCCGTAAGCTTTTTGTGCTCCTCGTCATCTATATGCTTGATGTCCAGCATGAAGAGATCTGTATATTTCATCAGCTCATTAAATTTGCCGAAAAACGGTTCTTCCACGGTAAACGGATTTCCTGATGTGTCAAGGCATGTGTTTACACCTTTTTCCTTTGCAAGCTTAAATAGCTCTGTGACAAAGTCTATCTGCAAAAGTGCTTCACCTCCGCTTACTGTGATGCCACCTGTTTGCTTCCAGTACGCTTTATAGCGCATGGCGGTCTTTAGCACCTCCTGCGGTGTCATCAGCTTTGCACCGTCATTTTCGCCGCATTTGGCCCATGTATCCGGGTTGTGGCAGTATTTACAGCGCATATTGCAGCCCTTCAAAAATACTATATATCTCACTCCCGGGCCGTCGGCTGAGCCAAAGCTTTCTACCGAGTGTACTCTTCCTAGTGTTTCTCCCATGTTTTACCTCCTTTAGGTTGTTGTTGCTGCTACTTTTATTTTTATGGTACGGAATTTTCGGCAACCCGCCGACCGGGACTTTTCAATGCTCAGGTTCTTCGGGCTAAGAGGCTGTATGAATTATGATTTAAGTTTTCTATGCTTGATGCGACCGGCTTTTACACACCTTCCGAAAATTCCTTACGCTGTGGTGTTATTTAGAAAATCAGAATATGCAGGCACTTGGCCTGCACATTCTGGAATGTTGGATATTTTTTTATATTACATTCTCTCGTGGCATGTACGTGAGATTACATCGAGCTGCTGCTCTCTTGTGAGGTCGATGAACTTAACTGCGTATCCTGATACTCGGATTGTGAAGTTTGCGTACTCCTCCTTCTCAGGATGCTCCATTGCATCGATGAGCTTCTCTTTACCGAATACATTTACATTGAGGTGATGTGCTCCCTGATCGAAGTATCCGTCCATTACGTTTACAAGGTTGTCAATTCTCTCACCCTCGTTGTTTCCAAGTGCTCCCGGGTTGATGGTCTGTGTATTTGAGATTCCATCAAGTGCCCACTCATATGGAAGCTTTGTGAGTGAGTTTAAGGATGCGAGAAGTCCGTTCTGCTCTGCGCCGTATGATGGGTTTGCTCCAGGTGAGAGTGGCTCTCCGGCTTTACGTCCGTCAGGCATTGCTCCTGTAGCTTTTCCGTATACTACGTTTGATGTAATTGTAAGGATTGATGTTGTAGGCTCTGAATCACGGTATGTGTGATGCTTCTTTAACTTGTCCATGAATGTCTTAAGAAGCCATACACCGATTTCGTCCGCGCGGTCATCATCGTTTCCGTATTTAGGGAACTCTCCCTCGATTTCGAAATCCTTTGCCAGTCCGCTCTCGTCACGGACTACTTTAACCTTTGCATATTTGATTGCTGAAAGAGAATCGATTACGTGTGAGAATCCTGCGATTCCTGTTGCAAATGTTCTCTTTAAGTCTGTATCCATGAGTGCAAGCTCTGCTGCCTCATAGTAGTATTTGTCATGCATGTACTGGATAAGGTTTAATGTATTTACATAGATGTCTACTAACCAGTCCATCATCTTGTCGTATTTCGCCATTACCTCGTCATAGTCAAGGTACTCTGCTGTGATAGGTGCGTAGTTTGGTCCTACCTGCTCACCTGATTTTTCATCAACACCACCGTTGATAGCGTAAAGGAGACATTTTGCAAGGTTTGCACGAGCTCCGAAGAACTGCATCTCTTTACCTGTCTGTGTTGCAGATACACAGCAGCAGATTGCATAATCATCGCCCCATACAGGCTTCATTGCGTCATCGTTCTCATACTGGATTGAGCTTGTCTCAATTGAGATGCGGGCTGCATAATCCTTGAAGGTCTGAGGAAGCTTTGATGAGTAGAATACTGTGAGGTTTGGCTCCGGTGCAGGTCCCATGTTCTCTAATGTATGGAGGAAACGGAAGTCTGTCTTTGTAACCATTGAACGTCCGTCAACACCGATACCACCAACCTCAAGAGTAGCCCATACAGGATCTCCTGAGAACAGCTCGTTGTATGACTTAATTCTTGCGAACTTAACCATACGAAGCTTCATTGTGAAATGATCGATAAGCTCCTGAGCCTCAGCCTCTGTAAGCTTACCAGCCTTAATATCTCTCTCAATATAGATATCAAGGAATGTAGATACACGTCCAACTGACATAGCTGCACCGTTCTGGGTCTTGATTGCTGCAAGGTAACCGAAGTATAACCACTGTACAGCTTCCTTAGCGGTTGTAGCCGGGCCGGAGATATCGTAGCCGTAAACAGCTGCCATCTTCTTCATGCCCTGCAGAGCTTTGATCTGTTCAGCGATCTCTTCTCTCAGACGAATGGTCTCTTCATCCATAACGCCTACGCCGCAGTTCTTCTTATCTTCCTGTTTCTTCTGGATCAGGAAATCGATACCGTACAGAGCAACTCTTCTGTAGTCGCCTACGATACGGCCACGGCCGTAAGTATCCGGCAGACCTGTAACGATATGGGTATGACGAGCAACCTTCATCTCATCTGTATAAGCATCAAATACAGCCTGGTTATGAGTCTTATGATACTCATTGAAGATCTTGTCATATTTCGGGTTTACTTCAAAACCGTATGTGCTTGCAGCCTGCTGAGCCATTTTGATACCACCATAAGGCATGAATGCTCTCTTTAAAGGCTTGTCTGTCTGCAGACCAACGATCTGCTCCAGATCTTTCATAGACTCATCGATATAGCCAGGGCCATAAGCGGTCAGGCCGGATACAACCTCAGTTTCGCAATCCAGAACGCCGTTGTGCTCACGCTCTTCCTTCTGCAGCTCCTGCAGTCTGCCCCAAAGCTTATCTGTAGCTTCGGTAGGACCTTCCAGGAAGCTCTCATCTCCATCATAGGGAGTGTAGTTGGTCTGGATAAAGTTACGTACGTTGACGTCTACATCCCAGTGGCCATCTTTTTTAAAGCCTCTCCATGCTTCTGCCATGAAAATTTACCTCCTTTTGGTAACATGAAAAAAAAATGATAAATAATATCAACAAGGAATCCCTCTTTTATGATTCCCATGCTGTTCTTTATGTACCAATTCTACTTCCCAACGCGGAAAGTGTCAACAGTTTTGCGCAATGTACATTGTTTTATACATTTTCTTTTTTCTTCCTTGCACATTGCCAAAAAACAACAGGAGGAACTGTGCACAAGTCCTGCGTCAGTCCCTCTGAAAAAACATATTATTGTTTAAAATAGCTGCATTTTTGAATGCTTTACAGCTCATCCAGCATTTCCATCAGATTCTCGATCGGAATCCCATGCACCATAGCAGCCTCTTCCAGTGTCTCACCCTGAGAAGCAGGACAGCCAAGGCAGTGCATACCGATTTCCATCAGGACAGATGCGGCATTCATATCGATGCGCAGTACTTCACCAATTGTCATATCCTTATTGAATTTACTCATCCGGCAAACCTCCTTTTTTCTTCCGTCGGCAGTTTTCTGCCGCTTTATCAGCTTTACCAGTATAATACATTCCCATTCATCTGGCAACCGGTCGGTCCATTTTTCTTCCATTCTGCCCCTGTTTTTTCCCGTCCCGGAAATAGTTGTTCATCTCTTACTTGAGTTTGTTTCAACTTACTGTTTTCCCAGTATTTATGCGGGTTTGCGGGTTTTTAAATTTCCGTTTTGTACCCCATTTGGTACTTGTCTATTTTGCCTTTTTGAGCTAAAATAAGAAAAAGAAATTTCAAAGGAGGATTTATATCATGGCATACGTAATTGGTGATTCCTGTATCTCATGTGGTTCTTGTGAAGGCCAGTGTCCTGTTGGCGCTATCTCTATGGGAGAAGGCAAATTCGAAATCGACGCTGCTAAATGCGTTGACTGCGGTTCCTGCGCAGGTCAGTGTCCTGTTGGCGCTATCTCTGAGGGCTGAGCCTAAGCCACACGAATCAAACATGTAAAATAAGCGGAGGTTGATTTTCATCGGCTTCCGCTTATTTTTTTGCGTCTTCCCATTTTCGCGCACGCTTTTTGCGCATACCGGGTTTGTGTCAAGTGTGCGCAGACACAAATCTTTCCCGTCCTTCTACCGTCTCCGTCTGCCCTTTCTTCTTCCTTTCTGGCAAAGCAGCTCGTCCAGCTTCCGATAATGCTCCTCTTCCCGCTCCATCCGCTTCTGTTCCCGCTCCTGCGCATTTTCTTCCATCTGCCGAAACCGGTAATCCAGCTCTTTTAACACCATCTCATTGCTCTCCTGTACTGCGCGGGAAACGAGATTTTCCAGAAGATACTGAAGTTTTGCAGCCTTGCTGCTGCGTTCATCCAGAAGGATGTTCTCCACCGTATCGGCACCGCCCGGTGTGAGCGCATGCTGCGAATGAAGCGTATCCGAATTGTCTGATGTAAACGCACACTGTGCGTGTTCCTGCTGCGCTGCTGCAGCGCCTGCGTCCCCCTTCTCCAGCATCGACTGTGCCTCCCGCACGATTTCCTGCGGAACGGAAAGTCTGCCATTTTCCGACAGCATCAGGCGGATCGCTTTGAGCTGCATTCCCTTCTCCTTCCACTGGCGGATCCGTTCAAGCAGCTCCATATCCTCCTCGCTGTACTGTCGGTAGCCCTGATCGTTCCTGCTGATTGAAAGCCCCAGCTCTTCCTCCCAGTAGCGCAGCGCATGCGCCTCGACATGAACCTTTTTTGCCGCTTCTTTAATCGTATACATTCCCTCTGCCGTCATCTTAACCTCCATTCCGCAGGCGCTTTGCGCCGAAGGAACCGCGAGCAGAACTTCCAGTTC
>ERZ827450.1243-NODE-1243-length-28581-cov-4.162413_pt1 | contig 28581 bp, 30 predicted proteins | sample MGYA00519773_ERZ827450 | MGnify/ENA primary metagenome ERZ827450 (study PRJEB31778, sample SAMEA3449306) | human gut metagenome | biome: human gut; feature: human-associated habitat; material: faeces | place: United Kingdom | collected 2010/2012 ...
TGTTTGACCCACGCTTGCAGCTTTCCAGTGTCGGCAGAATCGCATGGTGGTCAGTGACCTTTTTGTTATTGACCACCTGCTTTACTCCATCTGCTTCGCCGCCATAGTGTTTGAGCAAATCTGCCATGGTCTGCTGCATATCTTCCGTGATGTACTGGCTGTCCGTTCGCGGGTATGTCACCAGTTTTTCTTCGTACAATTCCTGTACGATCTTCAAAGTCTGACTGGCGGTAAAACCATAATAGCGGTTAGCTTCTCGCTGCAAGGTCGTTAAGTCATACAGCTTCGGCGCAGACTGTTCTTTCCGTTTACGCTCGATGCTGCCAACTACGGCACACTGTCCATCACAAGCTACCTGCATGGTATCCGCATCCTGCTCCTGTGCCATCCGTTCCGATTCTGCCACGATGCCATTTCCCATGATTTCCACCTTGTAATACGGCTCTTTCACAAAGTTCTGGATTTTGTTCTGCCGTTCCGTCAGCATTGCCAGTGTCGGAGTCTGCACCCGTCCAATGGTCTGCCGCCTGCCGTATTTCTTGGTAAAGGCCCGTGTGCCGTTCATTCCGATCAGCCAGTCTGCCTTTGCCCTGCACTCCGAAGCGGCAAACAGGTTGTCATACTCTGCGCCATCCTTTAAGGAATCAAAGCCCTGCTGGATAGCGGAATCTTCCATGCTGCTGATCCACAGCCGTTTGACCGGGAGTTTGCTGCCTGCCAGACCGTACACGCGGCGAAAGATTGCTTCGCCCTCACGCCCTGCGTCGCAGGCATTTACCACATAATCAAAATCTTTGCTTCGGAGGAGCTTTCGCAGGATATTGAAATGCGCTTTCTTATCTTCCGAAACCAACAATTTCCATTCTTCCGGGAGAATCGGAAGATCATCAAACCGCCAGCTTTTATAGCGTTCATCGTAATACTCCGGGGCTGCATACTCTGCCAGATGCCCCAGACACCAGCTTACCACGCAATCCCCACCCTCCAGATACCCGTCCTCCTGTCGGTATGCACCAATCACTTTTGCAATGGATTTCGATACACTCGGTTTTTCTGCAATCACCAGATATTTCAATGTTTTCTCCTTTTTGAAAAAAGCAGGGATAGCCTCTCGACTATCCCTGCATCCTTATGTTACGGTTTTCTTATGTGCCATTTTCGTTGTCCGACTGATTATCCTCGTTCACAGTCGCAAGGCTCTGGTCGGTTTCCAGATTTTCACTCTGCGGCGTTTCTTCTTTCGGCTTCGGCTTATAAATGTAGAAATAGAAGAAAGCACCTGCGCCGCCCAGCGCAGCCACGAATACCAGCAGCAGAATCTTATTCATGCCGCCGTTCGATTCCTCTTTCGGTTCTTCGATTTCCACATCCGGGGTAGGTTCAGGTTTGGTTTCGGGCAGAACTACCGCAGGCGTTTCTTCTTCCTGCTTGCCATTCTGTTCCTCATCATCCAGAAACTCCTGCAAATCGTACTCGTCGATCATCGAGAGCATATAGACGTTCTCACTGTTTCGCGCCCGGTCGATCACCAGAAAGAACGTGTTGCCACCCTTCGTCTTGACCGTGAAGAACTCCTTACTGGGGTCATCCACCATGTTGTCCTCCACCTCACCGTTGCCTGCGATGGTGAACGGAATCTTTTCTTCCTCGGTCGGCTCTGCTTCCTCGATTACCTGCACGGGTTCCTCCGTTTCGGTCTTGTCCACATAGGCAAAGGCCGGAGTCGAAAAGCTCACCGCCATCAGCAGGGTCAGAATTGTGCTGGGAATAACAACACCCAGCCGTTTAAGCATCTTTTTCAATCGCTTCCTCCGTTTCTGCTTCTTCCGAAGCGTTGTTTACAGCGGTCAGGAACGTCACGTTGCCCGCCTGAATGTTGTCCAGCAGAGCCAGCAGTTCGCGCCCTCCCATCTTTGTGCTGCGGATGGCACGAATGATCTCGCTGTCCTCTTCCTTTTTCTGTGCTGCCCGGATGGTTCTCAGCCGTTCTTCCAGTTCCGCGATCTGCTGTTCCGTCTTTTCGGCTTCATCCAGATATTTCTGTAATTTTTTGCCCATCGGCCCTCCTTTCAGTTGATGCGGCCAAAGCCTAAAAAGTGGCTCTGCCAGTAGGTCGAATTGATGCTGGTATAGGAAATGGGGTCGCCGCAGTGGATCATCATGCCATTGCCGACGTAGATTCCAACGTGCGACGCGCCAACGGTGTTATAGGTTTTCTCAAAGAAGATCAAGTCACCAGGCTGTGCATCCGCAGGAGAAACATAGCTGCACTTTCTGCGCAGACCGTTGGCCGTTGTACGCCCAACGCTCCACCCATTGCCGCTGTTATTGATGACCCAGCAGACGAAGCCGGAGCAGTCAAAACTGGTGCTTGGGGAGCTTCCGCCCCACACATACGGCATACCAAGATACTTTTCGGCTTCCTCAATCATCCTTGCAAACTTTTCATCCGAAAGGGCTTCCGAGGGAATGTCGTACTTGAAGCCACCGCCGGAGCCGCCAGCACCGCCGCCCGTGCCGATACTGCCCGTTGTGCCGCCACTGTAAGTCGGGGAGCCTGCGCCGAACAGTTCCGGGCGGTTGCCGTAGGTCAGGTTATAGGCATCGTACCGTCCGGTCTGCTTCCGGTTCATGTTCTTCCGCGCGATGGTATCGAAGCCCTTATTTTTCAGCAGGACATTGAGGATTTTGTATTCATACTCCACTTCTTCCTGATAGGTATAGGTTTCCATGCTGACATTTCCAAAAGCGTCAATCGTTGGACGAACCCCTACTCTGGTTTCCATGCGTGTGCGAATCTCAATGGTTTCCCACACTTTCAGGAGATACTGCTGCTTGAACAGTTCCTTGATAACAGGCTTGACCTGTCCTCTGGTGAACTGTTCATAAACCGCAGTCAGATGGGAAATAAGCTGATATGGGTCATGCCCGATTTCATCCAGCTGATAGCGGTATTCATCGTAGCCCGGATGGGTGGATTCCATCTGCCGAATCTGCTTATCCAGTTCTTTTTCCAGCTCCAGATAATCCTCTTCCGCACCTTTCATGTCGGCATCCTTGCTGGGGTAGGTCGTTCCCACAAAGGTACTGCCCGTTCCCTGAATCGCTGCACCACAGCTTGAAAAGGCCCCCAGCATTACCATCACCAGCAGGATGCCCACACCAATACTGACCCACAGGGTTTTATTCTGCACCACGATCTCCTGCACCGCCGCTTTCGCTTTTTCCGTAATGGTGTTGGTTGCCGCTGCTGCCTGCTTGCTGGCAGCAGTTCCGGCTTTCTGGCCGCGCTTGGCGGCTGCATAGGCATCCTTATACTGCTTTTTCTGGTAAAACTTCGCACCGACTGTTTTTGCTTCACCTCCTGCGGCAGTCGGTGGCGGCTGGGGCTGTTTCTTTTTCAGCTGCGGTTCTGCTGCATTTTCTGCCGTGCCGCCCTCGCTCTCGGAGAATTTCAGACGGCTGGATTTCTGATCCTCCCCACCTCTTTTCTCCGCTCTGGCAGATTTATCTTTGGGCTTTTTTCTGCCTTTGACAAAGTGGTGCAGGCGTTCGGCGGCTTCTTCCGACTTGTGTGCAGCTTCCACGCCGGAATTGTCCTTTTCTACCTGATGTACTTTCTGATGGGCGAACTCGGTGGCGGTATCCACTCCTTTCCTCGCCACCTTCTTAACGCCCATCCCCATGCCACGGACAATGCCGCCTTTTTCATCTTCAAAAGAAAGTCGGCCTTTCTTTGTGGGCGGCTCTGCATCCGATTCCGCAGACGCATCTTTCGGCTTACCATCCTCCTGATGGGCTTTATAATAGTCTGCGCTCTGCTTGGCGGTACTGTGATGCCGGGGTGGTTCCTCCTTTCCATCCTCGGCATCCATACAGATTTCTTCGTCCATGACAGGTTCTTTGTCTGTTTCCTTTTCCGCAGTTTCTTTTGCCGAATCTTCCTGCTCCGGCTTTTCTGCTGCGGTTGCGGACTTCTGTTCCCCAGTGCGGAGGTTTTCATCCACCAGACCATCCTTGGTCATTTTCTGGACGATTTTATCTCTGCCCCGAAACTTTTTGTCTGCTATGGAAATCACCTCCTTCCGGCTGGAGCCGTCATGCGAGCAGGGCTGCGTGGGTTTCCCACTTATCAAGCACCTGCTCCAGCTTCCGGGCAAAGGCAATTAGACGGTCATTCACTTCCTCACGGTCAAGATAACCGTGGGCTTCCATGTGAAAGCCGTCAGTCAGTTCATCGGCCAGTGTGCCAACGGCGTAAAAGTCCTCCAGCACCGTATGCACTACCGATTCTTCATCTTGGAAGTTGAGCGGCTCCACCTCATCGAAAGGCGGGCCGGAATCACTTTCGTGCGGCTCCATGTCAGAGTGATGATGAATCTTACGGCTCAGTCGGTCAAAAATGTTCGGTGTGTTCATGCTTCTTTCTTCTCCTTGTATTTTCCCATCTCATTGGGCTTCGTTGTCATCAGACTATACAGTTTCAGCGAAGTGTCGAACTTATCCTTGAACGGGATAATCGTATTGCCGTAGAACAGCAGCCCCTCGCCCTCGTTGCTGTTCGTCACATACGACAGCTGGAACGGTGAAATATTCAGCTGCTTTGCAAGGATTTGTCGGTCGCCGGATGCCTGGTTGAGCATATAAATGAAATCGCTGTTCTCGAAGATATTTTCGATTTCTCGGCTGGCCAGCAAATCCTTGATGTTCTGCGTAATTCCTGTCGGTATACCGCCCCATTTTCGGAACCGCTTCCAGATTTCGACGCTGTATGCTGCGGTCTGCTCTTCCTTTAAGAGCAAATGGAATTCGTCTATATAGTACCGAGTGTTCTTTTTACTGTTGCGGTTGATGGTAACACGGTTCCAGACCTGATCCTGAACGATAAGCATACCCAGCTTTTTGAGCTGTTTGCCCAATTCTTTGATGTCGAAACAGATAATGCGGTTATCCAGTTCCACATTGGTCTGATGGTTGAACACCCGCAGCGAACCATTGACGTAGATTTCCAGTGCCGTGGCGATACGCTGCGCCTGCCGTTCTTTCTGCTCTCGCAAGCAGTCGTACAGATCACCGAGCGTGGGCATATTTTCGGGCTTCGGGTCGTTCAGATATTTCTGGTAGACCAGCGGCAGGCAGCGGTCAATGACCGACTTCTCTTCCGGCTCCATGCCATCCCGTGCGCCCATGATGAGTTCGCACAGGGAAAGAATAAAGTCCGATTTCATTCCCAGCGGGTTATCATCGTCCGCATAGTTGAGGTTAATGTCCATCGGGTTGATGTAGTCCTTACTGGTGGACGAGATATGAATGACCTGACCGCCCAACGCTTCCACCAGCGGATAATACTCGCCCTCCGGGTCTGCCACGATAATATCGTCCGTTGTGGTAAAGAACACGTTTGTAATTTCACGCTTTGCTGAGAAACTTTTACCGCTGCCAGGTGTACCCAAAATTAAGCCATTCGGGTTTTTGAGTTGCTTCCGGTCTGCCATAATCATGTTGTTGGATACCGCGTTCAAGCCGTAATAGAGGGAATCGCCCTCCATAAAAAGTTCCTGCGTGGTGAACGGCACAAAAATCGCGGTGGAGGTGGTAGTCAGCGTGCGCTTGATGGGAACGAGATTATTTGCCAGCGGCAGGCTGCTCATAAGACCCTGCTCCTGCAAATAATCCAGACGGTTCAGCGTACAGTTGAACTTCTGAGCGATACCAGCAGTCTGAAACACAGCACTATCCAACTCCTGTTTGGTCTTGGCCGTATTGAGGAACAACACCGTAACAAGGAACATACGCTCATTACGGCTCTGCAGATCATCCAGAATCTTCTTGGCCTCGCCGCCATAAGTTGCAAGGTCACTCGGAATAATTTCCATATCATAACCAGATCTCACTGCTTTCTTCTGTTCCTCAATTTTCATACGGTCCAGGTCGGTAATTTTGCCCTTGATCAGTTTGATGGCTTTCAACTGGTCTACCGACTGCACATGGATACTGACCACCAGATTTTTGTCCATGTCCAGAAATTCGGCCAGCACCTTATCCGTCAGTTCCGGGGCAAGGATGTTCAGATAGGATGCAGCACCATAGGTGTCACCCATCATAAAATCCTTGCCGCTCTTGAACAGGAAACTGGTCGGGGCAATGAAGTCCTTTGTGGTCATACCGCTCTGCAGGATGCGGTCATAGCTGAAATCGAACTTCTGCTGTTCCTCCTGATGAAAGGTTTCGTACATGATCTGAAGCCGTTCCACGCCGTTCAGCGGATAGGCTTTCACGCCCAGCACCTTGAAATTATTGAGAATATCGGTTTCGATACGCTCCAGCCGGGGCTTTGCTTCCCGGACACTCTTTGCTTCGATGCTGAACGTGATGTACTTCGTCCGAACCAGACCGTTGTTGCCCTTGGCAAGCTGCTGTTTCAGCATCTGCGCATATTCCATACGCACATCATCGAACTGGTCATGCTGCGGCTCGATCTGGATAACCTTGTTGTATTCGCTCATATCGCTCTTGTGGTTGATGAACGACAACTGAAAGCGGATACTGGCATCGAAGTAGTTGAGGAAGTCGCACCAGCTTTCAAAGATGGTGTTCTTATCCTCGTTCTGTGCCAGCTGGTAGTTAATGTCGTAGAATCGGACGGTTTTGGAATACAGATGTTCCTCCACCCGGCAGATACCGTCGCGCCCCATTTCCAGATATGGAATGGAACGCTGCACAGTCAACCGCTGTTCCTTCTGGCTCTTTTCGGATTTCCGAAAGAACCTCTGGAAGAAGCCGCCCGACTGCGGTTTCGTCTTCGGTTCACTTTTTACCAAGGATGCCTCCTTTCTTCTGGATCGGTGCTGCGGTTTCCAGTTCCCGCTCATACAGGTTTTCGACCTCATAGCGGCGTACCGCAGGACGTTTGAATCGGACGCTGATGAAATTCGTCAGGATGGTTTCAAGGTGCATCCCGTTTTTCTCGTACAGAGCAAAGAAAAATTCCGGCAGCATCAGGAGCACCATGCCTGCCGCTGCATTGCTGGTTCCCAGCGTGTCGCGCATAAGAAAATAGAACGGAACGCCAATGCCTGCTGCAAACCCCATACACACGAACTGGCGTTTCGTCAGGTTCAGAAAGACCTTGTTCTTCACTTTGGAAAGGTCTTTGGGAATCGTTACATAGGCCATTTATCACCAGAACAGCCAGACCGCCGCCGGGAAACGGCGTTGTCTGCTGTCTTTTCCTTTCATTGGATTTTCCCGGATTTAGTGACTGCCGAAGATCTGTTTGGACAGACTTCCCGTTTTGAGCAGCGAGAAGCAAAGAATCACCGTGTAGGCCATCGTGCCGAACAACGCCGAGTGAATATCCGAAGATACCCGGATGCTGCCGATGAGGGCTGCATAGATCGCCACGCAGACCATCATCAGGAATGCCTGAAATGCCAGAGCGAACAGCCCCCGGAAGTAGTTCGTACCCACATGACCCCACTCACGGTTGCTCATGGTTGCAAATGGAATCGGAGCAAGCGAAGTGTAGAGGTATATTTCTATCATTCTGCCGTACATAATTACCGTGATAACCACCGACAGAATTTTCAGACACCAGCTTACAACAAGGGTTTCCAATGCCAGCGTCACCAGTTCGCCAATCGCCATTGTTGCCATTGCCGCCTGCATCTGCATGGAAAGAGAACTAATATCAATGGCGGTATTGCCACGGATAATGCCGGAGGAAGAATTTACCACCGACTGTCCAATGTCAAATACCGCCATTGCAATATCGAACGTATGACTGACGAGATAGACCGCGATCCACATCTTCACGAAATACTTGAAGAACATCCAAGTGTCTACATCGTGCAGATTGTTCCGTTCCGTCAGCATCGAGATCAGTTCGTAGCAGAGGATCAGCGTAATGATGATTCCCGCAATGGGGATCACCACCGAATCCGAAATGTTACGGATCATGCTGAAAATGCTGCTGTTCCACCCTTGCGGTGTCTGCCCGACCTGAGCAGCGATTTCACTGGTCTGTTGGTTGACCGCTGTGAACATCGTACTCAGGTTGGACTCCACCATGCCGGAAAGAAGTTCCCTCATCCATTTTTCGATTGCTGCGAAAATATTATCGAACAATGGCGGGTTTTCCTCCTATCGCTTGTTGATTAGCCGAACAGACCAGAGAGCAGCGGGATCAGCTGGGTGCCGATGAGGATGACACCGCCGCCGGACATCAGCTGCTTCATGCCCTGCGACTTTGCGCCGGGGTTGTCGTTTCCGTACCCTTCCATGAGGTTCACAACGCCCCAAACACCAAGGCCCGCGCCGATGGCAACAACGAGAGTCTGCAGAACGGTAATAGCCTGATTGAAGAATTCCATAGTCGTTTTTCGCCAGATTGCAGCATTGATAAAAAACACGATTCCAAAAGAAAAACAGGCTGGCACATCTTCGGTGCTGCCTGCTTCCTGCAATTCTGGCTTCTCCTTTCATTTTCATAAAAAATCAGCCTTTTGGAATCGCAAAATGTAGAGATCAGTCGGACAAGTTACCTGTCATGGGGTCTGCCCGGACAGGCGGGCGGATGAATTTACTTCGGATAACGACCTCCTTCCTATGCTGTGCTTTCTTCGGACATATCCACCTCGTAGCAATCAAATTCTTCATCCATCCGCAGCCTGAGTTCGTGCTTCAGATAGCGTTCCACATCGAAAGCGTTCTTCTTATCGAAGTCCGACAGTTCCTTGTACCGCTTATGCTTGGTAATGTCGAATTTGTCGCTCAGGAATGGCCTGACTCCGCGCAGCTGCAGGATGCACTTGCTGCCATCCATGACAGAAAGCTCGTCCCGGCTCATAAGCTCCTTTCCGGTCTTTTGGTAGGTTGTACCAAAGGATGGGCTTTGACCGCGTGTGTCGGATGTGTTATATAGGTCGATTGTTTCTTTTCCCAGCGTTTCGGAAATTTCTTTGAGCGTCGAACTTTCCTTGCCGCCGAGGAACAGCATGGTGTCGCAGTTGCCGATGATGGTTTCTGCGGCATCCTTGTAGATGGTTTTCAACTGGCTCTGCGACTGCAGGATGATGGATGCCGAAATCTCGCGGCTGCGGATGGTGGCGATCAGCTTATCAAACTTCGGGATCAGCCCGATGTTTGCGAACTCATCGAGCAGCAGCCGCACATGATACTTTAGCTGACCTCCGCATTGATCGTCTGCACGGTCACAAAGTAGATTGAAAAGCTGGGTGTACATGATAGACACCACGAAATTGAACGTATCGTCCGTGTCGGAGATGATAACGAACAAGGCCGTGCGGCGATCCCCCAGCAAATCCAGTTCCATTTCATCGTAGGCCATAAGGTCACGCAGCTCCGCAATGTCAAATGGGGCTAATCTGGCACCGCAGGAAATAAGAATCGACTTAGCCGTCTTGCCGGCAGCCAGCTTGTATTTCTTATACTGCCGAACTGCAAAATGTTCCGGCTTATCCTTTTCCAGTTCTTCAAAAAGCTCGTCCACGGCATTTTTGAAGGTTTCATCATCCTCGCGGGCTTCGCTGGCGTTGATGAACTCCAGCAGCGTGGAGAAGTTCTGCTCCTCCTCCGGGGCTTCATACCAGATGTAGCCAATCAGTGCACAGTAGAGCAGGCGTTCGGCCTTGACCCAGAAATCCTCGCCGGATTTTTCGCCATCCCCTTTTGTGTTGGCGATAATGGTATTGACCAGTTTCAGAATATCCTTTTCGCTGCGGATGTAATGGAACGGATTGTATCGCATGGATTTTTTGAAATTGATGGTGTTCAGGACTTTGATTTTATACCCGGCATCCGAGAGCATCTTTCCGCACTCGATAATGATCGTACCCTTTGGGTCCGTTACGACATAGCTGACCTTTTGGGGCATCTGCATCAAGTTGGGCTTGACGTAAAATCGGGTCTTACCACTGCCGCTGCCGCCAATCACAATGACGTTTTTATTGCGGGCGTACTTCGGATGCTTTGGTCTACCACTCATCATCAGCCGTTCGGTCTGTGTGAGTATGACGTTGTTCTCGAATACCGGGTCAATAAAAGGTTCGATGTCCTTCTGGTTGCCCCACCGGGCAGAGCCGTATTCCTCGCCTTGCCGATACTTCTTCGCGTTTTTCCCTTTGAAGTAGATCACTGCTTTCAGCGCAGCTGCGCCGACCAGACCTATCAACAGATCAAACGGATGACAGCTGGGCAAGACACTTTTGTAGGCCAGGCCAAAGTTCATAAAAAGAACCATCAGCCTGTCCACTACGGAATCGCCATTGCAATGACGGTAAAGCCATGCGGCCTTTTCCACCATGTAAAAGGCGATAATGTACGGAAAATTCAGCAGGATCAGTTTTTTCATGTCTGCCGACTGCATCATCCTACTGAACTCTGCAGCCATTTTTTTGCCCCATGCCGTGCCGCCCGTCTGGTTGGACGGTGCTTTGCGCGGACGCTGGGCAGGTGTTTTCAACTTTTTCATCGTATCGGTTCCTGCTCCCTCTTCTTTTCTTTCTTGAGCTGACGGTGATTGGAAAGTTCCTCTTTCACCTTTTCCAGCTTCTGACGCACCGATTCACGTTTCTGCTTTTTCAGCGTTTCGCTGGTGTACTCCTTAAAGGCAGCGGTCATAACATCCACGTCCTTGACCTTGAAAAAGACAAGGTATTCTGTTTTACCCTCCTGTTCCACCTTTTTCAGACTATAATCAATGCCATATTTCCGGGCTACCCGGTCAAACGACTTGATGTTATTGTCCGTGACAACGATGTTCGTGATCTGCGCGCCGCTCTTTTGCAGGCTCTTGATGCTCTGCCGACCTGTTTTCTTACATTGGCTTTTTTCTCCTTTCGCCTGCTGTTTCTTCTTGTCCATCTCTGCCAGCAGCTTTATCAGGGCTGCTTTCAAAATCTGTGCCGTGATTTTTCCTCCTTTGATGCACAGCGAAATGGTTTTCTCATTGACTTCTTCCTGCACGGTTGCTCACCTCCCATCTATCGCCGCTGCATCAGGGGCGGACTGCCCCGGCCGCAGGCGGTGCGGTATCGCCCAGCACCGAACGAAACTTCTTACGGCACTGGTGCAGCAGATAGCCACACTCCCATTTGTGCCGGCAATGCTTGCAGGGGTGGCCGCTGTCCGTTTCCGGACGCTGGCGCATCATGCGTTCAAACGGATTATCGGTAAAATTCATAGGCTTAACCTCCCTGTTCAGCCAGCGGCAGCACTCCACGCCGCTTCAAAGTATGGTAAAGGAACTTCCGGCCTTTCTGCGTCCATGCCGTGTGCAGCTTTTCCACCTCGGAACCATCGCTGCGTTGGAGCCGGAACGTCAGGCTGGACGTATAGCCCTTACCGTGGTGTTCCGAATAAAGTACCCACTGACCGTTGACCCGGTACTGGATGCCGTGCAGATGCAGCAGCCGATTGAACACCTTGGCTCCACAGCCGTACTCTTTGGCGATCTGCGTGGTCGTCACCAGCGAATCCGAATCGCTCAACTGCGCTTCGTAGCTGCTCCGGCGCGGCGGCTTCTTATGCAGCAGGCCGAGCAGCGCATCCCAGTCAAACGGCTGTGGATGGTACACCGCACCGACTGCCGTATGGTGCAGCTTGCAGAGCTTCTTTGCCATGTCCTGCGTGATGCGGTAGTCTTTCACATACCGCTGGACCGTGCGCCCGCCCTCATCCTGCAGCCGGACACGGGGCATATACTCGTAGTCGCGGCCCTCGATGAAACCATACTGGCACATACGCGGGAACCACTTGCGAAAATCACTGCGAATGTGCATCTGGTCATACAGATCACGCGCCCACAGCGTAGAGGGCAGCGTGTCAAGACTCATGAATACGATGTTCATGGGGTTGTCCTCCTAGTTCTTATCTACTCTGCCGCCCCACCCAAATTCATGCCGAACCTGTGCGGAATAATAGCTATCCACGGTCACAGGTGCGTTATAGAGTGTTGCCAGCAAGTATTGCTTGATGTTCCGAATCTGAGTGCTGTTTTCTTTTAAGCACTCCAATATGTACTGGATATGCGAGGAATCCAGCTTCATCAGGCGGCTTTTTACCACCTCCTTCGGCTTTTCCTCCCCGCAAATGCGCAGGAACCTCTTTCTGCTGGTGACGGTTTCCACCAGTAGTTCCAGAATCTCATGCAGAACCGCTTTATCTGCCGGATAGCCCTGTTCCAGAATTTCCAGTTCCAGAACTTCCTTGAAATAGCAGCGGTACTGTTCTTCTTCCTGCAATTCAGCCGGATAGATAAGATCAGTTTCACTATTATCTGTCTTATTTATCTTCTCAGTATTACTTCCGTTTGATTTTGGAACTCCCGGAAGTTCGTTTTTCAAACTGCCGGAAGTATGATTTTCATACTTCCAGTAGTTCGATTGCGAAAGCCCCGCATAAAGGTCTTTCACATACAGCAGATTGGGTTTGCCAAGTCCTTGTCTGCGCCGCTCGATAAGCCGAAACTCCTGTTCCAGTTCATCCAGCAGTTTAACCGCCTTTTGTCTGGCACAATGAATAGAGTCCATGACTTCCTCTATCGTGCAGATAATGTAGGCGTTGCCGTGCTTGTCCTGCCAGCCGTTCTTGATAGAAAGGCTCATACGATCCAGCAGCACAGCATACAGCAGCTTAGCGTCCCCGGACATCTTCTGGAACAGATCAGCCTTGACCAGTGCCTTCGGCACACGGTAAAAACTGTATCGGTCTGCTTCCAGACCTTTGAAATACGGGTACTCCATGTAAATTCATCACCCCCCTGTCGGATTGGATTTGCACTATTGGAAATAACAGTACATTCCTACGGCGGAACACGCTTTCATGCTCCGCCGCAGTGTATCTGCTGTTATTTGAGCTTTGCCATTCTGCCCCAGCCCGTTCCTGCCCCATATTTCAGCGGCGTTTTCTCTGGTAAGACGCGCAGAATGCACATTCAGTGCCAGAAGTATCTCTCTGGGATGGCTTATTCAGTTTTCAAAGAACTTTTGTGAGGGCTTGTTGTATAACCCTTACACCTATAGCATTCTGAAAGGGGTGTTTGGCAACCACTTTTTCAAATTTTCTCAAAAAAAAAATTTGCCGCAGGGATTTTTAAGTCCCCACGGCAGTTTTTCTATATTATGTATAAGTGCAACGGATGCGGTGAAGCCCCTTTTTGATTCCCTTTGTCACATATTGATGTGATACTCCCATCTCAGCAGCAATTTCCCGGTGCGTCATTCCCTCAATATAGTGGCGACAAATCATTTCCCACTGGTGCTTTTTCAGCAGTTCGCTTGCCTTTCTCAAAAATTCTTTATTCAACACAAAATCCATAACATTTATACGCGGATCTTCCATTTCATTGTTATACTCCGGATTCACATCCGCCGCATACGAAAAAGTTTCACTTTCCCGTGCTTCAAGATTACGCACAAGTCGATCTTCTCCCTCCAGCACAAGACGAATATGCCATTCCATATCCTCAAAATGGTTATGTGGAATTGTCTGATGCTCATTTCCCTGCGATTCATAGTAGTAGTGTGTACAGTTATGAAGTGCAAACACCGTATATCTTTCGTGTGCATGGTAGGAAACATATCCATTTTTATAGACGACTACTTCCGCATGGTTCTCCATCTGTTTTCGGAGAATCACTTCTATACCATCTTCCAATATCTTCTTCAAACCCGGCACTCGCTTAAATTCACTTGCAACAGGAACCATCTTCTTCAGTTCTTTCAAAGTAATAAAATTCATTTTAACCACCTTCCTGCCTTTCGGCAACAGGTGAGTCTTCTATGAAAGAACAGCAGAAATGACCTCAGACCCACCCGTTTTTTTTGAACGGGGAGCCTAAGCTCCATTCGATTAAAATTATGCCTATACCTATAGCATTCTAAATAAGGGTTTTGGCAACCACTTTTTTCAAAAAACTTTCAAATAAAAAAGCCGAAACAGGATGAACTACTTGCAGGCGCACTACTGCGCTGCATTCGCTCATTCTGTTCCGGCCTATATCACATATTGCTACGGTATCGCTCTAAACAAACAGATATTATATTGTAGACCCAAAAGAACGTCTGGTGGAGCTGGTCGGCTAACCAGGTGCCGCCTAAGATTCCACCTCTGCGCTTTCAGTGTCGATGAAGCACTCTGCTTCAGGCTTCTTTCCGTTGGTTCTCTGCTGTGAAAAATTCGATACTCTTCACGGGAAGGCCGTGAATACACTCCACCAGAGATTCAGCAGAAATATAATCTTCACAGCCACCACGCTTGATCTGAAGCATATTCTTTCCATCAACGACACTGCGATTCCCGATCCGCAGCCCCTTTGGGGTGCGGATTTCATGTTCTCCGTTGCTCATCTTCTCACGGCCTCCTTTGTGTTGGTTTAAGTTTCTTTTTTCTTCTATTCAATTTCACCTTTTGAACTTCCGCTCTTTTTTCACCTTTTTCGGCTTGCATATTTACGATTTTTACGGTATAATAATCCAAAAGATGATAGAATATAGCATATATTATAAGCAAGTCGTGCCGCCGTGTCAAGAGGAAAATGTGAAAATTCGTTGCATCTTTCAGATTGAATATTCACAAATTCCTTTGTACATTGTTACAGCACGATAACTACGCCATAGAAAGGTTGCAAACATGAAATTTGGAGAGAAAGTTCGCGATCTACGAAAGAAGCATTCTTTAACACAGGACGAATTGGCACAATGTCTGGGTATCAACAAACGAACGATCATCGGATGGGAGCGTGATGGCCGCTATCCTCGCAGCATTGAAATGCTTGAAAAGATGGCCGACATATTCCATGTACCTTTGACCTATTTACAGCCGGATCAGTCTTTATTTATCGAACGTGCCGCCGAAGCCTACGGAAAAAAGGGCAAAATAGAAGCCCAGCATCTCGCATTTGAGCTTACTGAGCTATTTGCCAGCGGAGATTTGACCCCACAGGATATGGACGGCATCATGTATGAAATGCACAAAGCCTATTTTAAGTACCGAGAACAAAAACGAGAAAAGGAACGAATCATGAACCTGTAAACCACTGTTCCATTCACTATGCCATCCCCGGAAGGAGATCACATTATGGATTCTGCATTTATTCACCAAGCTGCTAACGAACTTGTCCAAAATGCTGGAACTCGCAACATCAAACAGATTGCGCGCAGTTGCAGTCTGGATATCAGTGAAACATCCCGCATTAAAGATATGTTGGGTTTACTTTCACTCTATTTCGATAAGCCATTGATCCTTATCAATCGCCAGCTGGACAAACAGACGAAGCAGATGGTGTGCGGCTATGCGCTGGGGCATTATCTGGAGCATCAGCTGCTTATGGACTTGCATACCCTGGACAAGTTTCTGACCATTAAGGATAAGCACATCCTTCTTTATGAGCATAACGCTTTCACATCCCACCTGATGCTGGACAGTGATGAAGTCTATCAAATGACGAAACGTGGGCTGGACGCTGCGCAGATTGCTGTAGCTAAGCGGATTCACCTCAATCTGGTGATGGTGAAACTTCTTGGAGTTGCATCATCTAGGATACGATCTAAGGCACTATCACGCCCAGCACCACGCGTTTATCAAACAGTTCAACCTTCCGGCACATTTTCAGTTTGATGTGGCCGCCGGATGAACTTATGTTCTTATAACCCTAAAACCCGTAATGAACGGCACGTTATGCCTGTCCATCACGGGTTTTTCGTGTTATTTCAGTTTTTCGAGGATTTCATCGGCACTCATGCCTTCGGCAAGCAGTTTTTTCAGAACAGATTCCGCCTCTGCTTTCTTTGCTTCCTCTGCAGCCTTAGCATCTGCCTTTGCTTTCTTTTCTTCCAGAGTGGCCACTTCTTTTTCGGCCTTCCTCAAAGCAGCCTTTTTTGCTTTCAGATCAGCCTTCAAAGTGTCAATGTTGGCGGTGATGGATGCAATCTCGGCTGTGAGTGCTTCCTTCGCGGACTGCTTTTCCGCAATCTGCGTTGCAAAATCAGCAGTCACAGTTTTGGGCCTATTCTTGCTGCCTTTTGTTCTGGGCATAATAAAAACCTCCAGAAAAATTTAGTAGTTTTAGTATAGCACTCTGATAAGGCTGTTTCAATATTACGTTTAATAAATGATAATCGCTCTGCTCTGAGTGCTCTGCTCTCCGACTTTCCTCTTGTCAACTTATTCGTTTGCTATCTTAAAAGAACATACGTTCAAACACTTGTAGCAACGTACACATTTGTTTTCATCAATCTGTGGATACTCAAAGCCTTCCTCATCTTCCACCATGGAAATGGCTTCTTGGGGACAAATCGCATAGCAGGCTGTGCATCCACAACATTCTTCTTTCCTTTTATATAGTACGGGTAGTTCTCTCATTAATTCTTCTCCTGGCAATCAAACACAAAGAGTAATCCATATTCCTGGGAGTGTCTATACTTTACCCCCCCCCATTACTCGGAGTACTTTTTTAATTGTCTTCTTAACTTTTCGCTTAACCTTCGTCAACAAAGGGACCTTGATTGGTGTAGCATATTTCATTTCGAGTTCTTCAAAGCTCATGTTATACATATCATCAAAGAATGTATTTCGCTGCATTGGTCGAACGCAAGATCTAAATTCTGCCGGATTTTCTTTGATTCCAGCTTCATAAGATACCTCTTTTAATTTCATGCTGCTACTAATTCGCTCGAAAATCGCTCTTCCCTTATCTGTACGAATAAGTACCAAAGAAGTTCCCATACCATCATTCATGTCCGGGGCTACCGCGTTGATACCCCAGAAGTCAGCAATTGTCAAATCAGACATCTTCACTTTTTTTGCTGTGCAGGAATAACATGATGGACGTAGGCAGTAATCTCTCAAAAACATTTGCATATACGCATCTTTGTCTTTGGAAATATATAATTTCTTCGTTTCATCATTTGGAACGCTCTTACAAATTTCTTTCATTCCAAAGTCTGTCCATCCGTTATCTTTACACCGGAAATTAATGCCTTTCAACTTTCCGCCATTCTTCTGCTCTTGATATGTAGCATATTTCTGCCATAAAGCCGGGGACGGCGCTCCATGACAAATAACATCAACACAAATCAAATTCTCGTATTCTTTGCCAAGGAAGCTTTTAAGACCGTTTACCTGACAACCGGTTCCGCTAAAAAGTACTGGCGTTCCTGACGCTAAATCTTCTTTGACCCGCTTGTAGGAATTGCCAACCTTTGCCTGCAAATACTTTGACCCACGCAGTTTGGTCAGCTGTTCCTTACATGTAACGGAAATGAACTCAGCGGAGTAGCAATCCTCCGACATAGCAACACCATATACAACTCCATGTTGCTCCAATACATATTCTGCCAACAATGAAAACACTGCTCCAGAAGAACTACTTAGTCGAACGCCCTTATCTATGTTGTAACAAGCATATGTTTTTAACGCTTGTCGTTCCAATTTCATTGTTTCATCTTTCATAGCCGTTTATTATACTTTCTATCAACCAACGATTTCCTTTATTCTTCTAGTAATAATTCTGAAATGATGTGATAAGAATCCATCCTTCCACAATATCTTTACTCCGCGTTCTTTTAATTCGCTCTGTTTTTTTACACTTTCCAGAAAATTGTGATAGTAGATTGCCATTCGGTACTTAGTAAGTATTGATCTTGTTAAGGCATAATTTTTCCAGTATTCTTTTTCATTTTTCTGCATTGTTCCAATCTTATCAATTGTTTCACATTGCAGTTTGTAAAAGTTATCTCTTCGCTTGTACTCTTGTTCTAGGGTTCTTTTTGTGTGAGAATGGCTATCCGTGTGAACAACATACTTAAACAAAACCTCATCCAAGTATCCCACACTACAACAATATGCTAGCGGCAGCATCAATTGCCAATTCTGCCCTTCTCTACTCTCATATATATCCAAATCTGGGATAGCTTTTTTTAACGATTCTGTTTTCACAAGAATTGTTCCAGGGCCAAAAACAACATTGCTCTCATCCAACAAATCCTTAAAAAGCTCATCTTTTCCTATCGGTTTCGTTCTCTTCAAAATACCAAGCTGATGATTCAGGTCTGTTTCATTAACAATTTCCCCGTAATTCAAGACAAAATCAAATTCTTTATGTCTTTTTAAGAACTCAACTTTCTTTTGGATTGCATCCGGATAGTAAATATCATCAGAATCCATCCATGTAACGTATTCTCCTGAGAAAAGCTTAAGCCCTCTATTTACAGCTGCTGCCTGCCCACTATTAGTTGCCAATGTCATATGAATAAACTGGTATCCCTTTTTCTGAAATTCAGGCTCGTAACTTTCAAGAATACTTGCAGTTTTATCCGTTGATGCGTCATCGATTACAATTAATTCAATATTATCATATGTCTGATTCAAAACAGATTTAAGATAATTATCTAGATATTTTTCGCCATTATAGCAAGGCGAAATAATAGAAACCATTTCGCTCATAGTCATTAGCCCACTTTTCTTTTAATTAATGCAACAACTCTTTTCTTGCCTTCTTTGAACTCTGGTAGCCTCATGCAAAGTAGAAAGAAAATAATGTTGGGTACGATACATACAACACACACACTGAGAATGAAAGTAATAATTGTGACGTTATTCAAAATAGGTGTCGTAATAAATTTTGTTGCAAATGCAGCAATAACAACATAAACGATATATTGAAGCAACTTCTTGTAGTATTCCGCCGAGGATTCATCAAACAGAAATTTGTATGTGGAAAATGGTCTGAAGACCACATAAACAAGTCTTGATACAACCGTACCAATATAAATTCCTACAAGTCCGAGATACTTCGCACACACAATTGAAACAATCAAATTTGTTACTGCTTGAAGAACGGCCCACCATTTATCTTTATTAAAATTACCTTTTGCTATTCTTGCGTTATTATACGCTGTCCCCTGCCCTTGAAGATATGCATTGATTATAATCAATGTAAATGTAACATTGTCAATAACTTTATCTGCACCAATCCATAATGTTACAAAAGGCGGAATCAGAATCCAAAAAGCTATCGAACAGAATCCGTAAATCCAAAAGCTTAAAAAATTGACCTGCTTAAAGACTTCTCTAAACCTTTCTGTTGTAGAGGCTGCAACTAGATTACCAAAACCAGAAATTACGCTAGCAAACAGTGTTGTCACAAATCCTAACACCGAATTCATTAGCATATTGTAATTACTAATTAATCCGACCGCCGTTACGCCTTGGCTCGTCATCGTCGATATCAGAATATTATCCGTGGAATGAACGGCGACACTTGAAAACTGATGAATTGCCAATCCCCTTACCTCTTTATAGATTGGCTGTTTTTCTTCTTTCGATAATGGCTTTTCTGCTTTTTCGTTGAAAATCGGGTATTTTTTATTCAGATAAACCACTATAACTAGTCTCGAAATCAACAGCACAGCAGAATTAATCAGCAAGTAAAGCAGGAAGTTTTTCCACACTAAAATTGCGATAACCTGTGCTATATAGGAAATCACATTGACTATTGAATCAATATTTGTTTGAATGTAATTTTTCTGAAGTGCATTCAGATAAGTAAATCTATATGTAACAAAGTATCCTATTACAGTATTAAACAAATAAACTAAGAAGTATACTCGAAGTTCTGAAACCGTAAGCCAATCTGCGCCCTTAACGATATATTGAAGAAATGGTGTTAAACACAGTCCGAGGGCAGCAATGACAAATGCTATGATTCTATAAACCGTTTTGTAGAAATCAAGGAGCCTCACAATCATCATTCTATCATTCTCTGCCGCCGGCTTATACATAGAAAATGCCATTGCAGAACCAAATCCAAGTTCAGCAAATGACAGTAAAGATAGAATTTCCGAATACAGACCATTGACTCCGAGGTATGTATTTCCTAGGACGTAAATAAAAACAGTTCGCGATATGAATGCAAAAAGTAAATTCACAATTTTACTAATTATTCCAAAATATGCATTTCTTATTGCATTTTTTGTTCTACTGTCTCCCATTCTTTTCTCCTTAACAGTCATTAACGACCTTGCCTAGTGCATTCTCAAGGAAATCCATTGACTTTGCTTTCTCTTCACCAATCTTTTTCTTTGCAATCTCAAATGCTTCGTCGCTAATACAAAATGGCGTTTCAGTTTTTCCGTATTCGCAGTCCGTTATAGAACAAAGTTGCAGTAATGCATCTATTCTGCCATATGACCCTTTCCCGGTTTCATTGCATCGAGGGAATACCAAAAATTGTTTTTGAAAAAGAATTGAAAACACAGATGCGTGAAAACTATCTGTACAAACAAATTTTGCATTCTTTATAAGCCATATAAATTCCCTTGGCCCTGTTGTTTTAAAATAGTTATTTTCGCCATTGTATATATCAATACACTTGACATTATAGTTGTTCGACAGCTCATGAATGTATGATTCATATTGCTGCGGCAATCCAGCAATATAATATACTAAAATATACTTGTCTGGCACATTATATCCAGGTTTACTTGCAATTTTTCCCCATTCATCGGCATCCAGACACAATGTCGGATCGAGTACCTGTTGTACTGACTTTCCTGTAGCTTTTTCAAACAAGTCACACCCGGATTTTTCACGGCATGAGCAATATCTAATTCCTTTAAGTCCCTCCGTGTAAAGTCTTTCATATTTAGGAGGGAAAGAATCAAACCCGAAGCTCGCAGCGTATGCAATCCTCTTTTCTTCAGGCATAAACTTCAAGAAGAAATATTCTAACTCTTCTTTTCTGTTAAAGAAATTATGCCACACCTGATCGCTTCCAACTACGGCGGCGGAAAACAATGATGTATCAACCCGACTTGCATCAAAATTTTTGACGATTATCGACTCGTCAACATAACTATTCGTGAATTCTTCAAAGTACTTTTCTCGTTCAATGCTTCTTGGTTCTACAATATCTTTCAGTCCAAGAATCGTGCGAGCAATTTTTTTTATCTTTGTTCGCAGTCTAGGGGCCGGTTCATCATGTTTTGCAACTACAACAGAATAGCCCATCTTTTCAATAAGTGTTTTTAGAGCGTAACTTTGTAGTTTATTTCCATAGTTATAATTTCCCCACAGAGATACTAGTAAAACTTTATTATTCATAACTTCATTCCCTATTTGGCATTATCAGCATATATATCACATGGATTACCTAAGCACACTCCTCAGCTCTATGTATGCCTTCAAAAAAGAATCTGCTTTTATTTGTGCAAAAATAGAAAGCATGATTTTATCTATTCTAGCATCAAATGTCCAAACATCTCCGGATTTCACACATTTACGATAAAGCTTCGGGTCAAAACACTCTTTATTCATTATAAATGGGAATGCAGTTTTAATTCTTAAATACCTCAAAAAAGAATCATAATCATTTGATTCTCTTAAAATATTTTCAATTTTTCTAGCTGCATTCACATTGTTAAGGGCTGTCTCTCTTGTAAACTTTTTATGTGTCGCTGAATTTCCATCCATTCTATACACATAGTAAGGTCTATTAACGTTTTCCAGAGATTCCGAATGAACCAAAAAGTTCATCACGAACATCAAGTCTTCTGTAGCATATTGTTGCTCGTCAAATCTAATATTATACTTTTCTATAATTGCACGCCTAAAAAATTTATTACAAACCGAGTTCATGTACACTGGATATTTAATTAAATCTTCTTGAATCGTTTTATGCGAAAACTCAATTTGCTTTTTCTTGTTGCCCTCAAGCGTTTGCATTCCAAAGGTATACAAGTCTTTATCTGTCGTAAGAAACATCTCTTCTATATTGTCAAGATAGTCATCTCCATCAACAAAAGTTATATATCTTCCACATGCCTTTTCTATGCCGCAATTTCTCGCTGAAGAGACACCACCGTTTTGCTTATGAACAACAATCACAGTCTCATACTCTTTTTCGATTTCATCACATAGTTCTCCTGAGCCGTCTGATGATCCGTCATCCACTAAAATGCATTCGATGCTATATTTGCTGCATTTATAAATACTTTTAACACAGTCTTGTATATATTTGGAACAGTTATATACCGGAATTATAAAACTAATATCAATTTGTCTCATGACATCCTCACTATTACTTATGCTCTAAATATCAACTTCACTCTGCGTAATACTCTATACAAAATCAGTAATAGTATTAGAATTAGAATATTCGAAAACTCAAGCAAAACGGAAGTACATATCGAATAATAGGCCATCGTAAATACAAAATAGCAATAAGAGAAAACTATTATATTTCTAGACTTTCTCTTTTTACTGGAATTAACATGATACAACCTATAATAAATGCTTGTTCCAATGAAGTATACAATCAATAAGTAGATCACCATATTTATTAGACCATTATAGTGTATACAGCTTCCAAAAATAGTGGCCACATTTCCGCCGTAGTCTAACCTTCCCAAATAAACAAATTCCGGAATACTATTCTGCGTTCCAAAAAGCAACTCCTTTATGTTTGAGAAGTATGTCAACTTAATGTTCAATACCTGAATAGGGCTTCCGATGTAATAGGACACATATCCTATAATGCTTGTTATATCGCTACCGCCTGTGTTCGCAGTTTTTACGACTCCGCGGCTTAAAAATCCTGCTATGACTCCTACTATTAAAACTGGAGCAAAACGTTTTATAATATCAATAATGCCGATTTTATTTTTGCTTGAATTATAGCCACTGTTCAATCTAGTTAATACAACATAGTCTAGAATCAACGCCGAGACTAATCTTAATATTTCAGTCCTGCTACCCGAAAATATTGTAATTACACAGCCACAAACAAAAGAAATTAGGTACGTCAAATTTTTACGCACTTTTTCTTTCATTATTAAAACGTTATTTACAAAATAGTAGGTACTAATGTACGCTAATGCCATCACGACTTTAAAACCTTGTCGTATAAGAGCATTCATTTTCGGCCCTTGGCTGCCAGACATATATGCAGCCTTCATGTATCCAATTGCGCCAAAGCCACTTCCCCCATATAAATGCCCTATGCGAAGAGCATCATACATATACAGTAGCGTAAGCAAAATTGTTATAAAAAGTGCGGTCGATTCCATTGATTTATGCCAATGGATAGATGTACATTCAATTCTCTTGGACTGTATTTTAGAAGCACTGATGATTTGTTTGGCGATACATCCCCCAACACAGCAACACACGAATCCAGTTGCTATCACAGCTATAGTTTGACTGCTAATACTAACATTCCATAATTGATATGATGGTATTACCATCATGGTTCCTATAAGAACAACTGCTATTGTCATTACCGGTGGAGCAAAGTAATCTCCATCAAACAATATATACGAGAGCACCAAAAATATGATTTCAAGTGCAATCAGTATCCATAAGTTCATTTGACTTTTTTCTTCCTTATTTTAATATTTGTCTAGTAAAACCGACATTTTCAGTAACAGTGTGGCACCAACACTTGGTCTTTTAAAATCCCTATCACACAAAATCTCTAATTTATATCGTTGGTTCGTTTTATAATCCTTTAATGCTTTCAGGAAATGTAATTTTTCCTCAGAGAGATAATCACTGTAACCATATATTAAATCCTGAGATGGATTCATATAAGCGTTTTCTCCAGAGAGTACCATCTTTAAGCGTTTGATACGGCCTTTTTTTCTATTTCCATCTTGTGATGAGTTATTTTCATATCGAATGTGGTAAAACAAAGGCCTATCACAAAAATAGATATTTCCTGTTAGATAGCATATCAAACCGACCCAGTAGTCATGAGATATGTTCTTGTTTACGATATGGTATTTCTGAATAATAGTCATTGCAGCATTATTCCAGACCATTCCACATCCCTGAAAATACTCTGTAGCAATAGCCGCTTTAAATGATGGCGGCACCGGGACTCTATTCTCCTGTTCTTCTCTTTGTTTCAAATCTGGTGTCACAGACAATGAATTACAATGAACCAACTTAGGACCCTGAATGCCATCATGCTCAGCCACATCGATGCAACTAATGAGTTTATCTTCCTGCCAAATATCATCTTGATCAGAAAATCCATAATAGTCATATACATTATCCGCCGCATAGACAAGGTTCAAAAAGCTTTGCTTCCATCCAACATTTTTTTGAAAAGACACCTTCACTCTTCCATCGTATTGTTCAGCTATATGCTTTAGTATGTCTATTGTCGCCTCATCAGAGCCATCATCTCTAATATATATATAACTTTCTACCTTCTTTTGACCCATAATGCTTTTCACTTGATTACATATCTTTTCTCTTCCATTATAAGTCGACATCAATATTAGTACTTTATGCATAAATCACCTCATAATTATCGATGCAAAGTCATTGTAGTATTTATCTAATTTATACTTTTCCATAAATTTATCTCTGCTTTTTTTTATGTAATCGTACTCCATCGGATGCTCTTTGATCTTTACGATAGTATCTCTTATATTATCCACGAGATTTTCATCCCGATCTAATAAAACTGCAACATCATCTGATATATATTCAGGAATTCCACCAGAATTTGTTGTGATCAGCGGCAAACCACTAACCACTGCCTCTACCATAGTCATTCCTGCCGGTTCTTCCCACATTGACGGAAGAACTGCAATGTTTCCCAATTGATAAATGGAAGGCATATCATTGTAATCTATGTATCCAGTAAATATTATCCTGTCTTTTATGTATTCAGCTTCTTTCTGAAGCTCTAACGCATAGTCATCAACTATATCGCTGCTATAAAAGCCTGCTCCAACGATAAGTAACTTTATATGTTCATCATTACAAGATTTAATTGCTCTAATAGTTTCAAGCGCACCTTTTTCGTCTACTAAGCGCCCAGCAAAAACCACAACGAAATCTTTTTCCGTAATTCCATATTTGTTCTTATATTCTTTTATTTTTCTTTCGTCTCTCGTTGTGAATTTCACCGTATCTATACCATTCTTAAGAACGTAACACTGCTCTTTTTTCAATGCTGGAACTTGCTTTCTAAAAGAATCATTTACAAATTCGCTTATGCCTATTAGACATCTAATTGAAGCTGCTTCTTTTTCGCATCCGAACAAAGAACGAACTTCATTATGAAGGTAATAAATCGTCTTGTTTCCATATTTTTGAGCAACCTTTTTATCTTTTAAGACAAAGAAGAGCGTAGAATTTGTTACCAAAACAAGCCTGTCGAAGTTGTTTTCCAACAGAATTTTCGGAAACCTTGACATCACATATAGTCTACGAAGAATATAACGGTAAGAAATCAAATTTTTCTTTTTCAACATTTTTTTTGCAATACAATATATTCCTTTATCCAAACAATCAATCATTTTTGGAGGATTTACAAAATAAAAGTTAGTGTTTTTATATTTTTTTGATTGTTGCTTTGCTTTTTCTTCGTATAAGCTGAAAACTGTAAAATCAAAGCCGTGCCTTTTTTCATTTTCATCCAGTAAATCTTCTATTAGGTTTTCAACCGCCCCGCCTTTCGTTGCTGGAACCGGTGAGGTGCCATTTGTCAAAAACGCTACCTTCATTCTTTCCATGCTATACCCATCTTTCTTTTTTATATTTTTTAGAACCGCATTTCAAGGTTTAACGTGTGAAAGTAGCAATTCACCTATTTACTCATCTCTCACATATTTTCAAATAGTATCCCGTGTTCCTCTGATACCCTTCGAGCATTAAACCTGTTATGTACATCTTCCAATCCTTGCAATACCAATTTATCTTTTAGTTCTTTTTCCTGATAAATCCGTAGCACAGCATTACTTGCTCCAATATCATCATCCACTTCAACAAGCAGACCATTTTCTCCATTCCGGATTATATTGGGAATGGCATCCACTCTACTTGCTACAATTGGTTTACCTGCCATCATGTATTCAGGCAGTGCCAATCCGAAGCCTTCCCAACGGCTCAATAGGCAGGCCACATCAAATAGTTCAACATAGCTCATCGGGTTATCAACCCAGCCTGTAATATGCAGGCTGTTCGAAAAACCATTGTCCTCCGCATACTTTCTGATTTCGTCTTCCTGATTTCCATTGCCGACGATAATGAAGTGTGCATTGGGAACTTCATCTTTCACTTGCTTTGCCATCTTAACAAAGACATCTGGTGCTTTCTGTGGGCTCATTCGTCCTACCATGCCAACAACAAATGCGTCTTCTGGAATGTTCAGATCTTTCCTCTTAATAGCACCATGCTCCCCACTTTCATAGGCCTCGATATCCACACCGTTAAAAATGACTTGCAGCTTATCCTCTTTGCATATTTTCTTATCCAGTGCTGACTGTTTTTCTGCATCTGAAATGCAGATGATTTTATCGCAGAACGGTGCTGCAATTTTTTCTATCATTGTGTATATTGCTTTTTTCTTTGCCGAGCAGCGCATGTTGAACGCCCAGCCATGTGGGTTGTATACACAGTGGTTCTTTAAACCAATATCTGCAATACGAGCAATAGCCCCCGCCTTACTGGAGTGAGCATAGACGATATCGGGGTTATATTTCTTTATCAGAGTTCTTACCTCTTTAATTGCCTTTAAATCATTGCCTCCAATAGCTCTGATCATTTCGACCTGTTCAAAAGAGTCTACCAAACCTCTGTAGTCTTCCTCATGGAAATCTTGTGAGCAAACCAATATATTCTCGAACTTTTCTTTGTCCAAATACTTGAGAAGCATTCGGATGTAGCGATCCACGCCACCTGCGGCCTGCGCCACATGCAGTATTCTGATTTTATTCTTCCTCATCCCTCAAATACCCCTCATCTTTTTTTCGCAATTCGATATATAGACTTAGCACCTACTAAGTAAACGTGTTGTACAACTTTCTTTGATTCCACTCCTCTATCCCATCCTAAATCTTTTTTGCGCAAACAAGCCCACGGCGGATCACTCAATGGCAATCCACCGTAGGCTCGATTCATTCTCCTTAATTTTTTACTTGCTGCTCACTTTGTGGGTCAAAACAGAGCTGCGCCAAAACCTCCCACATATAACCTTTGGATTTCAGCTTCTCCGCTGCCTATCAGCAAATAAACACTTTTGTTGAACGAGTCGAGCCGCCAAAACCCTTTAGTTATCGTGGTATTTCTTGGTTGACCCTATGCGGTTGTCAAGTAAGGAACAAAAATTTTTGTAAATAAATAAGCCCTACAAGGTTTTCAAATCGGTTTTGAACCAATTTGATCCTTGTAGGGCTTATCTCTTAATTTTTATGGACGAAGACCCTTTACAAGAGTCTGAAATTCCTGTTCTGTATCCACAAAGTGGTAAGGCGCATACTCACCATACGCTGTTGGTCTGCTGATTGTTACAAGCTGTACTCCCTTATATCCAACCTCTCTGTTCAATTCTTTTTTTAATTCCACCAGATGCTTCCCATGCGTCGTTTTTAGAGCAAAACAACCATGTGCATTACGATCTTTTGCTACCAAATAGCACATTATTCAGCACCTCCTTAAATTCATGTTCATTCCGAATCAATCCATTTTCATACTTTTCACGCATTATCTTCCCTGTTTCCACGGGATAACTCTTTTTATACAGATAATCGTGAAGCCAGTTATTTAATTGCCTATCAAACAACGTATTAAATTGGATTTCTATGGGGTAATGTCTTCCACTTTTCTGATAGTACACATGGACACCCCTGTAACCATCATCCACTGCCTTTCCTTTTGCCATATCAGCAATCCGGAACGGTGAAAACTCTTCTTCTAATATTTGATCGTAGCTATCACAAAAAGCCCGGAAGCCCAGAATATCATTAAACACTTTTCGTGTCTGATGATCCGGATAGTAACGATCATACTTCAAAAGTATAGAATCCAAGCTCTTAACCCTGTAGTCTAGCGCAATATTAGAAAGGATTTCCTGTTCATCCAACCACTCAGTCATCGAAATCAGTTCAGCAATTAACAAATCCTTATCAAAATAATGCAAGTTCTTCTTCAACGGAATTCCCAAATGCGACTCAAATGATAGTGCATCTAAAATTCCCACCGATAAGCCATTCATTTTCAGCAATTGCTCATTCATAGAGATGCCCCACTGCTTATTAGGATTCTTATCTTATCGGTTTTCAATTAATTGAGCCTCGTATAGCCTATCTGCTTATTCGATATAGTTTTAGTGACCAGCTGTTCTTAGCAGCCTTATCATCACTCGAATTATACTTCGTCTGAGTTATCGCGTGAGCAAGCTGGTTTTCCATCAGCATTCACTTCTCAGCAACAGGTTCAACGGGAGTGTACACTCTCCCTATTGTGCTTCCATCTTACCATAAAACGCTTTGCATATCAAGCTTGTAGATGTAAACTTTTCGGCATAGATTTGTCCATATTGCCCACTCTGGTTTAAATTCAAGTTAACATAATTCAGCATAATATTCCAATATAGCAGCATCTGTATTCAAGATTCTTCCCGCCTTGACTACCATTCCCGTTCATCTTTTTCAAGTGAAATGATAACTGCGTTTTTCTCAGCTTCATACCTTCCCTTAAACTGATAGTCTTTCCCTGCAGCAAGACCATTTGCCTCTAATAACGCCTGGACGAACTGTACTCCAT
>ERZ827450.1247-NODE-1247-length-28433-cov-4.235112_pt1 | contig 28433 bp, 31 predicted proteins | sample MGYA00519773_ERZ827450 | MGnify/ENA primary metagenome ERZ827450 (study PRJEB31778, sample SAMEA3449306) | human gut metagenome | biome: human gut; feature: human-associated habitat; material: faeces | place: United Kingdom | collected 2010/2012 ...
ATATATCTAAAATTAATTATAAAATATGATTTTACACAGTTAAAATTAAACACTCGGAAAAAGCTGAACGCTAGAGACGAGAAATTTGAAACAAGAGGAAAAAATAAAAGTAAGCGCTCAATAAAACGGCGTATTGTTCTTCCCCATATTTTATAGTAGGATAAGATCTATAAAATATGAGGAGGAATTTTTTTATGGCGAGAGTTTATAGTGATGAAGAAAAAGAAGAATATTTAGCGGAATATCATGAGAGTGGGAAGAGTAAAAGCGAGTTTTCGAGAGAAAAAGATATTCCAACAACAACATTTCGAAGGTGGATAGATAATGAAAATAGATCAACATATGGAATGATTGATTTAAACAAGTTAGATAAAGAAAAACAACCAGTAATGTCAAATATATTAAAATCAACCGTTTTTGCAAGTAGCAAAATAAAAATAGAGCTTCAAGAAGGATATGTAAGCGATTAATTTGAAGGCATAAAATAACCCCAGAAATTTAAGCAAAACTTAAAATTCTGTGGTTATTTTACGCTGGTTCATTGAGCGCTTATCATTATAAAATTGAAAATGTGAAAAACTTGTAGAAATTTGACGAACGATTTTTTTTGACTTTATGTATAGTTCGGATATAATGGAAAAGGTTATTTCATAATGGTTTTTTATCTTATAATTTGTATCAAATCTATTGATTTTCTCAATCAGCCATTTGGGCAAAATATTCTACATACAATTTAATTAACTTTTAATAACTAAATTTAAGTATGACAAATCTTTTGTTATGCAAATTCGAGGAGGTTTACATATGCCAACTGAAAAGAAAAACATATTGCAACCAAAGAATGAGGTAGTGTTTAAAGCATTATTTTCAAGAGGAAAACCAGGGATAACACAAGCGGAAAGATGAAAATAGATAATTGACAGATTACTTTGAAATAATTATAATAGAGATACCGAAGGTAGTAAAAGCATACCAAAAGACACCAAATGACGAAGTATTACAATGGATGCTTTTTCTAGATAATCCAGAAAAAGAGGAGGTAGCTCGTATAATGGAAGAAAACGAAGATATTAAAGAAGCAAAGGAAGAGTTGGAAAGAATAAGCCAAGATGATATACTAAGAAGAAAGGCGTTAAATAGAACTCTTGAAATAGCAGACAGATTACAAATGAAAGAAGAATTAGAAAAAGTTAAAAAAGAAGCAGAAAATGAAAAAAAGAAAGTGATAAAAAATTTACATAAGCTAAATATTCCCATAGAACAAATTGCTAAAGCAGTTGAATTAACTGAAAAAGAAGTGAAAGAAATATTATCTAATAAATAAAATGTATTTTAAAAACGAGGTAGTTTTAATAACACACCTCGTTAATTTTTATAAATAAAATATATCTAAAACATTAAAGTCCTATTTTTCAATACTAAAATTTGTTTTTGTTGTAATTTCCTTTGTAAAGCTTCCATCATAAATAGTATCTCCAGAAACATCATCTTTTAGGGGAATGGCAATTTTTACATTTGCAACATAACTTTCTCCAAGAATATTTTTTATATGAACTTTAAAAGTAATATTTCCAGAAATTGAGGTTAAATCAACTCCTGCTCTTTTTAATAGAGAACCATTGTAAACTAAAGGGTTTTCAATATCTGAAACCAAGTAATTACTTTTTATTAAATTCATATATTCTAATGTAATTGGATTAGACAAATCTGAATATACTTGTGGCTTTGCGTAATCTAAGTTTTCTACTGATGAAACACTAGATGTATCGTTTACATTGTTAGATGAATCTGCATTTGTATTATTTATTTCAATGTCATCAACAGTGTTAGGTATTTCAACATTTATAGAATTATCTAAAGTATTAAATTTTGAATCCATTTTGGCAGGTTCTACAATTTCATAATTTAATCTATCTGTAATTAAATAATCTGTTTCTATATTAAACTTTCCAAATTCAAATAAGTTTTTGTAATGCAAATTAGGAGTTCCGCCATTAAAAGAATCAAACTTTATATTATCTATATACAATTCTTTAATAGTATTTTGGGCTTTATTATTAGCATTACCAGAAATGTATAATGCAATATCTGTATACTGATAAACATTTAAATTCCACATTGATTTTTTTGTTTTATTATTTGTTGCATTTGCAGAACTGTATAAGTAAATTTTATCAATAGAAAATGTTTGCTTAGAGTTTAAAGAGGTCATGTCTGCAATGGTATTTTCTAAAGCTATCTTTTTTTGAGCATCTGTATAATTGATTTTTATTAAAACTGCAAGAAGTATAACAAGCAGTATAAAAACAATAAATTTTACAATTTTTTTACTTTTCTTAGGTGATTGATTTTTCATATAATTTCCTTACGTTAAAATATTTAGGTTTTGCGGATTACCTATAACCACTAGTATTAATATTATAATTTGAAAAAAGAAAAAATGCAATAAAAAAATTTACCAAATTTGTCATATTTTGATTGTGAAATTGCTGTGAAAGATTAAAAAAAGTATTGCAATGTTATTCCGTTTATGATAGTATAATAGCAGAAACAAAACATTCCCTACGTGGTACGTGTAGAAAGGAATTTTAGAACCAACAAATTCTAAAAGGGAGTCCGCCTTTAAATGTGGCGTGTAGGCTTAGGTTATAAACTTAAGAAACCCAGGAACATTTAACAAGACACCCACCTGCTGGTGCAGGTCCTTAAAATTTCATTCGGCTTACGGCTAATGTGGGGCGATTTCTATAGTAAATTTGAAGCATCACTTAATTTAGGTGGTGCTTTTGCTTTGGGTGGAAAATACTTAGAATTTTGGCTTCGTCAAATTTCATTCAAAACGAGGTTACATATACACCAAGTATAATCTTTTGCCTTTTGAATATCATTTTCCTTGCCAAAATTTAATTCTTTACCAACTTCGATATCAGTAATTACTATTACAAATATTGCAATTGCTACAGGGAAATAGTATAATATTTGCATATTGTTGAAGAGGTTTTAGTATGAAAATAAAGGAAGTAATTGAAGAAGGAAAAAATGTATTAAGCAAGAATAATATAGAAGATAATGTAATAATAACAAGAGAATTACTAGCTTTTGTATTAGGCGTAGAAAAACAATATTTGGTAATTCATTTGGAAGATGAGCTTAATGCAGAAGATTATATAAAGTTTAAAGAAAATATAAATAAGTTAATTAATGGTAAGCCATTACAATATATAACTAACAACCAAGAGTTTATGGGATTGAATTTTTTTGTAAACGAGAATGTGCTTATTCCACAGCCAGATACGGAAATTATTGTTGAAGAAACCTTGAAAAAATGCAAAGAGTTACTTCTAAAAAATGGCAAGATAAAGATATTAGATTTGTGTACTGGTAGTGGAGCTATTGCAGTTTCTCTTGAAAACTTTCTTGGAGATAAGTCTGAAGTTTTTGCGAGTGATATTAGTACTAAAGCACTAGATGTTGCTAAAAATAATAATGAAAAAAACAATACAAATGTAAGATTCATCGAATCAAATTTATTTGAAAACATACAGGAGAAAAAGTTTAATATTATTGTTTCAAACCCACCATATATAAGAAGCAATGTAATAAACAATTTGCCAAAACAAGTTCAAAATGAGCCACATTTGGCACTAGATGGCGGAGAAGATGGATTAAAATTTTATAAAAAAATTATAGAGCAGGCGTGCAATTACATAGAAAATGGATATTTAATATTAGAAATTGGATATGACCAAAAAAAAGATGTGGAAAATCTGCTTAAAGAAAACAAGAATTATTCAGAAATAAAAACTATACAAGATTTTTCTGGGAATGATAGATGTGTAATTGCAAAAGTAGGCAAAATTTAGAAATATTAAATTGCAAGATTATTTGTTTTATGATATTTGTAATAAAAATACAGTGTTACTATTTTATATTAAAAAGCAAGTAACATAGTAGATTAAGCTATAATTATAATATGTGTAATTTATATTAAGGAAGTGATAGAAATGTCTTTTTCATCAGATTTGAAAATGGAACTAAGTCAAATAAATAATTTGAAGAATAAACAAGAAGTTTATGCAGAATTTCTTGGTTATTTGGCGTCTAATAATATAGATGTGAAAGGTAGAAATGTAAAGTTTTCAACAGAAAGTGAGTACAACATAAATAGGTTTGCTAAGCTTTTAAATAACCTAGAGATTAAGGATTATAAAATAAGTATAACAGGCAAAACATACAGTATTACATATAAGTGTGATGAAATCCCAGTTTTAGAAGATGCAGAGAATTATTTACAACAAGATAACTTGAAAAAAGCATATATAAGAGGAAACTTCTTGGGTGCAGGTTCAATAAACAACCCAAGGAATAAATACCATTTGGAAATAATTTTTAAAGATAAAGAATGTGCGGAATTTACATTAAAATTGTTAAATGAATATTCCATTGGGGCCAAAATTTTAGAAAAAACAGTTTATCTAAAAGATGGAGAAGAAATATCTAAAATGTTAGCTTTAGTGGGTGGTCATTCTACTGTGTTAAAGTTTGAAGAAATACGTGTGCTTAGAGAGATGAAAAACAATGTAAACAGAATTGTAAATTGTGAGACGGCAAACCTTAATAAGACTATAAATGCAGCTGTTAAGCAGGCTGAACTTATAAAAAAATTGAAGAAGTCTGGTAAGTTTAATAATCTGCCAGAAGACTTAAAAGAAATTGCAAATTTAAGAGAAGAAAATCCGGAAGCAACATTAGAGCAGTTAGGAGCAATGCTTAAAAATCCAATTGGAAAGTCTAGTGTTAGCCATAGATTCAAGAAAATAGAGGAGTATTTGTAGAAATAAATGGAAGAAAAAGAAATAGGATTATACATACACATGCCATTTTGCAAGCAAAAATGCTATTATTGCGATTTTGTTTCATATCCGAATAGATATGAAATGGTGGAAAGATACATTAAATGTTTAAAGAGTGAAATTGTGCAATATGCTAATGAAAATAGGATTATGCACGAGCATGGATTAGAACCAAAGTTTATAATAAAAACAATTTACATAGGAGGTGGCACGCCATCTTCTATTGATGAATTGTATATTTTGAATGTGATGGAGACTATAAAAGCTAATTTTGAAATTGATGAAGAGGCTGAGATTACTATTGAAGTAAACCCTGGCACTGCTAGTAAAGAAAAGCTAAAAACATATAGAGAAGCGGGAATAAACAGAATAAGCATTGGCTTGCAAGCAGTTCAAGATAGACTGCTTAAAAGCATTGGCAGAATTCATAATTATAGTGATTTTGAAAACACCTTCGAGTGGGCACGAGAGGCAGGATTTGATAATATAAATGTGGATTTGATGTTGGCTCTTCCAAACCAAACTCTTGATGACTTAAAGGAAAGTGTAAAGACAATAGCAAATTTAAAACCAGAGCATATTTCTGTGTATTCTTTGATAGTCGAAGAAAATACAAAGATGGAAAAAATGGTACAAGATGGAACGACAATTTTACCAACAGATGAAGAAGAGCGAGCAATGTATTGGTTTGTAAAGGATTATTTGGAAAAACATAAATACAAACACTATGAAATATCTAACTTTGCAAAGCCGGGGTTTGAATCAAAACACAATACAGATTGTTGGAAACAAAAAGAGTATATCGGAGTCGGAGCAGCAGCATGCTCTTTTATGGACAACAAAAGGTATTCTAATATAGAAAGTCTAGAGCAATATATTGAGAATATAGAAAATGGCAATCCAAATAGAAATTTGGTGTTAAACGAAACATTAAATGAAGAAGATAAGATGAATGAATTTATGATGCTTGGACTTCGAAAAATAGATGGAGTAAATATAGGGGATTTTAAGAAAATTTTTGGAGTAAATCCAATTATGAAATATTGTAAAACATTAGATAAACTTACTCATGAAGATTTAATACAAGTTGATGAAAATAGCATAAAATTGAGTAAAAAAGGCATCGATTTAGCAAACTTAGTATGGGAAGAATTTGTGTAAAATTTCTGCAAGGACAAATGCAAAAATATAAATTTTAAACACTGATAAATTGGCAAAAATTGTGAATTTATAGTAAAACATGCTTAAATGATTATACACAAGAAATACACAGAAAAATATGATTTTTCAGAATAGACAAATGAAAAAAATTGTGATATTATTAGCCCGATAAAATATAATTATATTTAGTCAGCATATTATAAAAATTAAGTCAAGATTGGCTTAATTTGAGACCTAAAGAGGTATAAAATGAATTTTAAATTAGAAGAACTTACAAAAGACAATGAAGCACAATATTTAGAACAGGTTGCTAATTTAGAACAAGTGGTTATGGAAAACATGGAGGCAAGAGGCCAAAGCGGTCAGCTTTTTCCAACAGGCAGAGAGGATATTTCTGCATATGCACATTCTAAAGAAAATTCGGTCTTTGTTGCAGTTGATGAAAATGGCAAGGTTATTGCTGCAACATATATTACACAAGGGCAACAACCGTTTACGTACAATGATATAACAAAATATTTCAAATATGGAGATGATTATAATCAATACGTAAAAAACAAGTACAAAACCTTGCAAGATTATAGAAAAGACATGTTAAGTATTTATAAGCTGAAAGTACAGGCTTTTAAATATGCTAAAGCAAAAATTTTAGCAAAGTTTCCACAATATGGAGAAAATATTATCGCGTTTTTGAAACATGAAGTAGATGAAGAAAACAATCATTTTCACGAAAAGAGTGTACTTAGAGAATTACTAAATAAGTACATGTCAGAATACATGCAAGCACAGGAACAAAAGCATCCAGGATTAATGGAAAGATATGAGATGTTTTACTGGATTACTGCTGATGATATTGCAAAAGAGTTTGGAAAACAGGACGTAGAACCAAATGATGTTGAGGCAAGAGAGCTAGAAACGATAATAGGGCGAGAAAAAGCAGAACTAGAGTATAAAAAAATATTACATAAAGGACCATTAGTAATACACGAAAAACCAGAATTTAATGTAAAAAAATATTATACGGCAAAACCATCTAACTCAATAGAATTAGACACATACATAACAGACCCACGAGATAGAAGGTCGGGGCTTGCAAGAATTTTATTATCAGAAGGCATTACAAAACATATGGAACAATTCTTTGAAAATGAGAGTGAACAAGAAATATTTTTATGCTCAACATTGCATAGAGATAATCTTTCATCAAAATATGTATCTGAATTTTTTGGTTTAACAGACAGCTTATATGTAAAAAGAAGAGATGGCAGAGATAGAGAGGTTCACATTTGTAGAGTAGGAAGAGATGAGTATAAAAAATATTTAGACCATATAAAAAAGAAAGTTGCAATATTGTATGGATATAATCCAGAAGGTATAGCAATACCTGCTAGTGAAGAAATTGAAATATTAAAGGAACAACTAGGGTATGAACAACGTGAAATATCAAGGCTAAAAAGAGCTAGAACAGCTCAGACGTATAATGGAAAGATAAATTTTAAACAAAGAAAAATAGAAAAAATTATTTCACTTAATGAGAGAATAAAAGAGCTACAAGAAGAAGTTGAAAAATAAGGAGGAAAAATTATGGAACAAGAATATTCATGGCCAATAGAGCCAAAGTATAAAGTAACAGAACATGATAAATATGGAATTAGAAAGAATCACTACGTTTTATTCAAACAAAGAGCACATTCTGGGTTTGATATAACAGCAGACATTGGAACAGAAGTGCACCCAATAGCAGATGGAACTGTATTACTTGCAGAATTTGATGGTACTACAACAGAAGGATTTGATGCCTTTAACGATGGTTATGGTAATAAGGTAGAAATACTAAATAATGATGGTAGAAGAGTAGTATATGGACATTTAAGAGAATCTTATGTTAAGCCAGGAGACAAGGTTATACGTGATATGGTAATAGGAATAACAGGTTGTAGTGGAGGCTCAAGAGTGCCACACTTACATGTAGAAGTTAGAAAGTCTAACACAGAAGAAACGGGATTAGATTACACGATAGACCCATTAACAGTATTACCCAAAAAAGATTTGAGCAAATTAACAAAAGAATTTACTCAAGAGCCATATGCAACATTATGGAGAAAAATGGCATCAAATGAGCCATGGAGCTTTAAAAAGACGGATATACCATATTGCGAAGACAAAGAATTTATTAGATAGGAGAGCATTATGAAAGAGAAATTTATTGAATTATTAAGATCAACTAAGAGAGAAGGAATAGAGAATTTACTAAACTTCTTAGAAAAATCAGATTTTTATACAGCACCAGCGAGTACAAGATTTCATGGAAATTATGAGGGTGGGCTTTTAGAACATAGCATGAAAGTATATGAAATATTTAAAGAAAAAATAAAGGCGAGCGGTTTATCAACTCCAGAAGATACAGTTATAATTGCTCCACTTTTACACGACATTTGTAAAACTAATTACTACAAAGTAGATTATAGAAATGCAAAAAATGCAAGAGGAGAATGGGAGAAAGTTCCATATTATGCTGTTGAAGATACAATACCATATGGGCATGGTGAAAAATCTGTAATGATGATTACAGAATACATGAAATTGACTAATGAAGAAAAATATGCGATTCGTTGGCATATGGGCTTCACAGAGCCAAAGGAATTGTATGGAACAATTGGAGAAGCATATAAAAAATATCCAATAGCATTATTATTAAATGAAGCAGATTTAGAAGCAACATATTTTTATAATATTTAGGTTAATAAAAAGAGAAGATGGGGAGAATTATCTCTACATCTTCTCTTTTTTAGGCTTTAGCTGGTCAAGAGTGCCTAATTCCTGTTACCAAATTTTTGTTAGTAAGCTTGTTGGATTTGAATGCTTCAGCAGCGTACCATGCTGCATTGGAAATAAATTCGTAGGTGTTTTCAGTACCATCGTCCAAAGCCCAAAGGGAATAGGCAATGTTATACATGTAATTTTTTCCTATTGCAGGTACACGGGTATCGCTTTTTGGAACTCCAAAGATAGAAAGTGCGTGGAAAAGCCGAGCATAATTGTCTGCGTACATTTCCTTTTCGGAGGTATGATTGATTTCATGAATGATCCGTTCGATCACCTCTTTATGAATTTCTCGTAATTCCCCTTTCTTTAGATTGAACCGTCCGAAAATTTCGAGGTATCCGTATTCGGGATTATCCCAAAAGGATTTTGGGATAATTATTTTATAAGAAAGTCCTTCTCGAATTGTTCTGCAATCCGAGAATCCTTCTTGAAAGCCCCGAAGCAAACGCCAAATAAGTTTATTAAGTTTTTCTCTTTCGACCATGTTATTAGCCTCCTAAAGTGTTATACAATAATAAATATAACATATTTACATAATGTTGTAAAATTAGCGTTTGAAAATTTGATAACAATAGGAAAAACTAAAATTTTACAGTATTATTAGCACGCTTTTATAAAATTTGAAATGGTATTTTATTTTGATAAACATCAAAAATAAAACGAAAAAATCCTTAAACCTATTTACAATATTTTTTATGTTTGATAAAATTATAAACGACAAATGTCGTTTTAAAATTCTATAAATAGTTTGTAGAAATAATTATAGAAATAAAAAGAGGAGGCATACTAATGAAAAAACAATTTCTAAAAATATAAGAAATATAAAAATACATAGGAAAGGATTTGAAAAAAATGAATAAAAAAATTAGAAAGGCTGAAAGTCTTACGGCTGTATACACAAGTAATCTTAGTGAAAAAGGAATAACGCTTATTGCACTAGTTGTTACAATAGTTGTCTTATTAATATTAGCAGGAGTAAGTATTAATTTAGTAATTGGGGATAATGGAATAATAACAAAAGCAAAACAGGTAGCGTCAGCTACAGAAGAAGTGAGTGCAAAAAATGACATGGAATTATTCTTAACCGGATTGAGAATGGATAAAGAGCTGGATGCAAGCTTTAGATTAGCAGATTATTTAAGTTCAAATATAGGAAATGAAGGAATAGAAGACTTCTTAAATAATGGAGATGGAACAGCCCAAGTAGCATATAAAGGAAATAAATATTCTGTAAATCTAGAAGATTATACATTTGAATATTTAGGAAAAACAAATGGAATGGGAGTAAACAGACACATAAAACAAGTTCTAGACAATAATAATGAAGACGTTCCAGGAATAGCAATGGTAGAAGCAGGAGAGATAGAAACAGAGGATTTAGGCTGGAAAGTACTAAGTATAAATGATGACGGAACAGTAAATTTAATAGCAAATAACAATACAGGATTTGAAGTATCACTATCAGGAATAAATGGATATACGAATGGAGTAAAAGCATTAAATGAAATATGTTCGAAATTATATAGTGGTCTAGAGATAAATGGAAAGAAAGTGCTATCAGCAAGAAGCGCAAATTTAACAGACTTTTATGATGTAACATATCAGTTAAATAGAAAATATGAACAAGGGAAAAAAATACAACCGGTTATAAACACAAAAGATGTAGAAAATGATGGATATTCAACGGAACAGATTAGTGATTATATAGATGCAAGTAATACATCAGGAGCTCAAGCAAGCAATACAAATATGCTTTTAGCAAGTACTTCACCAACAATAAGAAGTATAAAATCTGCAACAAATAAAATATCAGCGGATATACGAAATACAGGAAATAATTATTGGTTAGCATCAAGAGAAACATGGTATGGTTATGATTCGCAAGGTGGGAAAGTACAATATTCCGAAAATATAGCATATGATTGTTATGCTATAAATTATATAAGAACAGATGGTGCATATACTGATTACAATTTATTTCAAGTTAATGGATTTAATACAACAGGCTCAAATTCAACATACAATTGTGCATTGCGCCCAGTAATAACAGTATCAGCAGATAGTGTACCAGATAAAACAATAGGAGCAAGTGTAAACACAGACTCATTCTATAAAGGAAAGTATGGAGCAGAGGCACACGGATATGTAAAAGCAGATTCAATAGCAAGTCTATTAGGAATAGATATCAAATCAGTAAATAAGATAAATTCAGGATTACCAACCAAAGAAGCAGATATGACATGGACAAAGTTAACAGATGGTGGTTATGATGCATTAACAGGAAATTTTGATACAAGCAAATATGACTATTATATAGCAGATAGAGCAACAAGTTTGCAAATGAGATTAACAGGAGCAGCAGGATACAACAATGGAGTATTAGCCATGGATACAGTATGTAATAATCTATATGGAAACTTAACAGGGATAAAATTAAGTGATGGATCAACGAAAAAGGTAAAAGTAGTACTAGCAAGAAATGCAAAATTCGAAGACTTTTACGATGATAGCAACTTAAGTAATGGAGCATACGGTGGCATATGGAGTACAAATGCAAATGATAGTACAGCACCAAATAAGATAACTTCGACAAATAATAGATATGCACCAACATTATTTACGCAATATGAAGGAGGAGACAATTTAGATACGAGTAATCCAAGTAAGGGATATTCAGATGCAAAAATAAGTTCATATATATTAAGTAATGCAGGAACAAGCTCATTTGTGTCAAATGATCAAAAAAACTTATACGCATATGAGAAATATGATGCAGACCCGGGATTAAAGGTAATATATAATGCATATTGGGGAGGAGCAAACAGAAATACAGCAAGAATAAATATAGGAAGAGAATATTGGCTTTCGTCGCGCTGCGTCTATGCGAATTTGGGCGGCAATAGCTTCTACTTGCGCTATGTGTCAGGGGGTTCTTTATCGACCAGCCGTGTGTTCGGCTCTTACGACGGCACGTACTCTATTTGTCGCAGTCTCCGCCCAGTCTTGCAGGTTTCTAAATAATTAAATTAAAAATAAGCAAGTCTACATAGACTTGTTTAAAACAACAATATAGTAATTAAGTAGATAACTTAATTGAAAAATAGTGGCTTAAAAATACTAGCTTAATATGCTAGTATTTTTGCATAATATAAGAAATTTTTTGCAAAATAATATTGGTGAATTTATATGAAGATTTCATGGTTAAAATTAGAAAATGATGGTAAAAACTTTAGGATTCCAGCAAATCTGGGAATGGATGTGTTTTCTGTTAATAGTACAGAAAATGTTGATAATAAAATAGATGAATTAATAAAAAGCAATTACAATACAATAATAGTATCAAATGATGTAGCGGGGCTTTCAGAAAAAATTAATAAAGAGTATTTATATAATAAAAATGTGAATATTGTTATAAGTAAAGATAGAGATAATAATAAGAAATAAGACCATATATTAATATGGCACTGTATAAGTTGGTGGAAAAAACATAAAATTTTTGGGAGGTAATTTTGGAAGAGATTCTCATTTTATGTATTGGAGATAGCAAATTAATAGGTGATAGTTTAGGACCATTAATAGGTTCTTTTTTGGAAAGAAATAAATCTGATATTGGAAATAATGTAAAAGTATTGGGAACACTAGAAAAGCCGATAGGATATAATGATTTAATAGAAATTGGAAAACATATAAACTACAACAAAGAATATTATACAACAATAATTACAATAGATTCAGCACTTGGAAGCAATCAAAATATAGGAAAAATATTAATAGATAATACAACATTATGTGCTGGAAGTGGTGTAAATACAGGAGAAAAATTAATAGGAGATATATCAATAAGAGGTATTGTTGGAAAAAACTATGATGATATAAAACAAAATATACAAGAACTTGAAAATGTTTCGACGAATCTTGTAGAAAATATGGCATGCAAGATTATTTTTAAAATTTTGAATTTGTTTAAAGTATAAAAAAACTGATTATGGCAATAATTCCTATATAAAATATAGGAGGTACATAATGAGTAAAGAAAATACTAGAAATGTAATTATATTAAAAAATCTTCCTTCTAACTTGATAGCAGAGGCTATATTAGTTGTAAAAGATAAAAAGCAGGTAGCAGATTACATGAAAGAATCTGAGTTTGGTGCAAATAAAGATGTTTCTAATTGTAAAACTTATAACAACGGTATAATTTATGGAGAAATGAAAACAGAGTCATTAAAGAAAATTGAAAATGTGAAAAAGGAAGACAGAAAATATGTGATAAAAGAAGCGGAAATTGTAGTCTCAAATTATATAAAAAGAATAGAAGATAATTTGGCAGATAGAAAGATAGATAGATTAAAAAAATCATATAAGAAGACAAAAAAATTAAATGTTTTTCTGGCAATGACAACCATAATAAGCATATTGCTAGCTATATTTATTTGAAAGAAATAATGTAAACGAATAAAACCTTGACCTTTGGAATATAAATCTATAAAAAGATAAACACAAAGGAAGAGGTGTTTTTTTATGGAAAAATCTATTAGCCAAGAGGAGCGCATTAGAAGAGCAGAGGAAATATATAGTAGAAGAAGATATAACAATAGATATGGAGAGAGCCTATATAGAAGCGGTGAAACGAGAAACAGATATCAGCCACAAGAGACTAGAAAAATAAAAGGCAAAATTATTAATAAGATGATTATTCAAATGATTGTGTGCGTGATAATTTATACTTGCATATATATGCTTCAATATTCTAATTATTTATTTTCAAAAGATATGGTGGATAAAACAAAAGAGGTTTTGTCTTATGATATTAGCATAGAAAATTTGTATAATAAATCAAATGAATTTTTTTTGAATTTGCAGAAAAAAATTAATTGGGGTGTGAATAATGAACCAAATGATAATGTGAATGAGGAAGCTCAAGACCAAAATACAGAGGAGAATAACATTGAAAATAGTAATGCGGAGTCTAGTGAAAATACTAGTGAAGCTAATAATGAAAATGTTGATAATTCTGAGATTTCGCAAAATGATGCGAATACAGAAGTGACAAATAATGACACAACACAGCCTGCAGTTGGTGGAGCCGATGAGACTCAACAAGAGGAAGAAAAGTCACAAGAAGAGCAAGATATAGAATATGTAAAACAAAATGTGAGCATAATCTGGCCAATAAAAGGAGTTATAACTTCAAGGTTTGGAAACAGAACTCCAACCGAAATTGTAACTGCAAACCATAAAGGTTTAGATATAGCAGGAAATATGGGAGACAACATAGTATCCGCAATGGACGGAACAGTTGTACAATACTCTGAAGAAGGGGATTATGGCAAACATTTACGCATTCAAAGTGGAGAAGTACTTACCTTGTATGCTCATTGTAGTGAACTTCTAGTACAAGAAGGAAGCACAGTAAAGCAAGGAGATGTAATCGCAAAAGTTGGAGCAACAGGAAGAGCAACTGGTCCACATCTACATTTTGAAATACGAAGAGATGATAGATTTATAAATCCAGAGTTGATATTGGGAAGTTTATAATGGCAGAGCTAAAATAATTAGAAAGGATAATATTATGCAAATAAAAATTAATTTGAAGGTCTTTCTTTTTTTGTTGATATTTTTAATAACAAGGCAAATAAAAATATACGCACTACTCATGTGTCTAGCGTTAATACACGAATTGGGACATGTAATGGCTGGAATAATATTAGGGTTCAAACCCGAATCTATATCTATTATACCAACTGGTTTTTCTGTAAAATTCAAAAATGATTGTAAAAATTATAATAAAAAAATAAAAAATGGTAATATGCTTGCGCTAAAAAAAGCCATAATTGCTTTTTCAGGACCACTTGTAAATTTAATAATTATGGCAATTTCAATAATATGCTACAAGATAACAGTAATTTCAGAGATAGCAGGCATATCAATAGAACTATTAATATATTCAAATTTATTGATATTTATATTTAACATGTTACCGATATATCCGCTTGATGGTGGGCAAATTTTGAAGGAAATAGTACATATAAAATATGGATTATTTACAGCTTATGTTATTACAAATAAAATATCAAATGTAGTTGTAATAATTCTAACCGCATTTGCAAGTTTTGCCATATTAGAATACAAAAACATAGCAATATTAATAATCATTGCTTACTTGTGGGGGCTTGTGGCAAATGAAAATAAAAAATATAATTTAAAATTAAAAATATGGAAAAATTTTAAATTTATAGATAATTGCTAATTTTTGAGAACATAAAAAAGAATAAAACATCAATATACTAATATATTTATTATATGTTTAGGAGGTATTGGTGTGTTTGAATTTTTTAGAGCCATATTATTTAAGAAAATATTATTGATTTGTTTAATTTTTATATTAATTGTCATAATTGCAACAATAAGCTGTAACACGAATATCATAAATAGATTAACAAAAACAAATTCTGTAAATAGTATAATTAATTCAAATGTTGTAGGAGCAGAATATTTAAACCAGATGTCAAATATATCAACTGAAGAACTAGTGGAAGATTTAGAAAAAGAAAAATCATATATAAAGTGGGTGGATTTTAAAGGAACCGCAGTAGTGCTGAAAAAATTAGCCGATACTGATATTAATTCTCATGTTAATAATGAACAAATACAATTTAATTGGATTGAATTAATGGCATATTTAGGATGCAAGTATGGCGGAGAACTATCTTTATTTAAAGATAAAGATTTAGAAAATTTATTAAACAGTTTACGCGAAGGGAAGACTATGAACGAGTTGACAGCAAATATGAAGCTTTACAATTATTTTTTTCAGAGTTATGATGCCATTTTCCATGAATATATTGGAGAATATGAAATAGCAACTGTAGATGAACAAGGCAACAAAAAATATGTAAAAAAATATGGCTTAAAAGCATTTTCTCCTATAGCTAAAAATTATTATTTTAGTCATTACAAGGATTTTGGCTCTGCAAGGTCTTATGGATATAGAAGAGTACATTTAGGAAATGATTTGCTACGGAAGTATTGGGACACCTATTGTAGCTGTAGAATCTGGCTACATTGAAGCCCTTGGATGGAATCAATATGGTGGTTGGAGAGTTGGTATACGAAGCTTCGATGGTAAAAGATATTATTATTACGCACATCTACGAAAAGACCACCCTTATGCAAAAGATTTATGTGAAGGACAAATTGTAACAGCCGGAGACGTGATAGGATATCTAGGAATGACAGGCTATAGTAGCCATGAAAATGTGAATAATATAAACATTCCACATTTGCATTTTGGAGTGCAACTTATATTTAATGAAGTTCAAAAAGATGGAAACAATCAGATTTGGATTGATGTGTATGAGATAATAGAATACTTAAAAAGAAACAGTTCACAGGTTTATATGGCATATCCAGACACAAGGGATTATGAAAGAAAATTTGATATGATGCAAAATGAATAGAATTTTTATATGATAATATGGAGCGATTACGAAACAGGTATGCGAAAAAATATATCTGCAAAGTAATGCTTCTTTTATATAATTCGATTTATTTTATTATACTCTAACATAAAATTTATAATTTTACAAGAATTTTATATATTTTAAATTATATAAATGTTACAAAAATATTACGAGTATATTAAATTTATATAATATTTTATAAAAACTTGCATTTTTTTATAAAATGTAGTATATTAATATTAAAGAAAGAGATTTATTCTCTGGGGTTCGTAAATATGCGGACGGTAGCAGTCGATTTTAATCGGCTGCTATTTTTATGGAAATACTTTCAAACCTTTATTAATATAATTGGGGTATTTATCAAATTTCTTTTCTAATATTTCAAAAGCTTTATCTTTATGTTTGTTTCGTACAAATTTATGAATAGGATATGATGATAAATCTGCTATTTCTAATCCAATATATGTTTCATCATATATTGTTGTCCATTTCGGATTAAAATATATTCCTGCAATTTTTCTAACTAATTCATCAGATGATATATTTCTTATTCCTGTTTCAAATATAATATGTTTCATTTCATTTAACAATTGCATATCTTCATTTTTACCACGAGATTCTAACATTATTAATCCTCTAGCAGTAGACGGCATATAGTATATATACCTTTGTATTAGAAAACACATAGCAGTATTATATATATCAAATTTGTAATTCTTTTTTAGATAATCTTCAATATTTATTGTTATGGAAATAATATTGTAGTTTAGACCATCTATTGTAGAAGACATTTCGTTCATAAATGATTCATAATCTATTAAAGTATAATTAAATGGTCCTGAACCTCTACGTATTTCTCTTGAGTGAAAGCATACTTTTTGTAATTTATCTTTATATTTAAAATAACCATTTTCCCAATATTTATTTTTTAAAGCATTAATTTCATCTTTTGCAATTCTATAACTAGGTTTAGTAAAAATTACACCAGTTACTGTGAAGAATTTTTCTTCTTCTAGAATTTCCTTTCCTTTCATTATTTTTTTCAAAATATGAGTAATATCACTCATTCCGTTTTCATCTATAAACATTACATAGTCAACATCTTTTTCCCATTTTCTTATTTGTGTAGGTCTATTTGTCCAGTTAAAATTTCCCATAGTAACACCTTTCTTATATATTTTTTATTTTCTTTTAATATTATCACTTTTTCCACTAAAATACAATGAAATCAATATATTTAAAGAAAAAATCGATATTTTAATAAAGTAAAAATTTTCTTGACATTTTATTGTCAAAAAAGGCATAAATGATAAAATATGAGTGTATTGATTATTTATAGCAAGAGGAGGCGAAAAAGATGGAAGAAAAGAAATCGTTAAAAATAAGTTTATCTACTTTATTATTTTTTTAGCAATAATAGTAATTGTTGTAATGGGATATTTTATTTATAAATTTTATAATGAGAAAACAACAGCAACAGAAGAAATTACTAATTTGAATAATCAAATTAGTAGCTTAGAAAGTACAGTTAATAGATTACAAGAAACAATTAATAATGTTTCTAATACAATTAATAACAGTCAAAGCAATAATACTGAAACTAGCGATAATAAATATACAAAAATTACTGACAATTTAGAAGGAATAGATGTATTATATGTTACTAATGTAGTTAACAATAATAATATATATACTTTAAGAGGATTATTATATAAACAATATACTTTATCTTATGCTGAATTACAACAAATTATAAATAAAGGATCTATGAAAATTAATAATGAAAATTATATAATTAAAAATAGTGAGACTTCTAATGAATACGATTTATATGAATCAAATGCAGAATTTCCTTTATACAAAATTAAACAAACAAATTCTAATAACTATTATTTAGAAGCACAAGCTCAAATATCAGATGTATGGAAGCTAACAAATGAATATAAAGAGAATACAGTTTCAAGCGATACAAAATGTAGCATGGTTTTTGATTATGAAGAAAAATATAACACGGTTGAAGATGTATTTAAGAATTTTAATGAAACTGAACCACTTGAAACAACTAATCCAGATGCAGATAAAACATTTACATTTAAATTTGAAAATGGCAAATGTGTAGAAGTTATTAATGTTCTTACATCAGTATAATAAAAAAATAATGGTTAGTTCTTAAAATGGAAAATCCTTTTAGAAACTAACCATTATTTTGATATTAGATTGTTTTTATCTTAGCAAACTAATTATATTAAACAAATATAATGCAACTTTATTTTGTTCTAGTGTTTCCATTTCCATGAGTTTAGCCATAGCAAACATTACAAGTTTATATTTTGCAAAGTTTATAAGTGTAGTTTATATTCTTCATTAACTTCTTTCAGCATAGCATCAAATTTTTCATAAGATTCTTTAGTGTTGTATATAAGACCTGACCATTTGCTTTGACTCATACATATTGCTAATCTTAATTTATCTTTTATATCCATATCATTTATCATATTTATTAAATATTCAACTTTATTGTTTTCCATTTAAACAAGTTTATTCCTTAAAAATAAAAACGTCCTAAAATCAATCCTCATGAGTCGATTTTTAGGCTAATTTTAGGGAAAAATTGAAATTTAATGCCCTGAAAAATTAAACAAAAAGTGTTGACTTTTTATAATTCTAACAATATAATTATATAAAATAATAGATATTAAAGGAGGTAACTATTATGTATGGAGATTGGTTAAAAGATATGCCTATTGTTGTGAAAGGAAAAGACAATGATAAAAAATAGAAATAAGACAGTATTTTTTATACTGTCTTAACTCTTGGATTTAATAATCTATCAATTTCTTTTTCTTTCTCCAGTTCTTTTTCTTCATCTTTTTTATATATTGCAGTCCACTGATTATATACATGAATTATATTTGTATAAAATTTATCACAATATTTTCCGATTATTTCTTAAACAAATTTCAATAGCTAATGTTTTTATTGTTGTAAGGAATATTTGATGTAATGATTGATAAATATATCGAGAACCGGCAGCTTGGCTAGATATATCCATGCAAATTGATTCTAGGCTGTTTAGAACATCATCAACTAATACAGAAAACTTAATTGGGAGATTTGAATTGTCAAAAGTGAATATTTGCTTTAATTCTTCAGTGGAAAAATCTTGTGGAACTTTTTTGTCGTTAATGTCAATATTAAAAGATGTTTGTTCTGTCGATATTCTATTTTTTAAAACGGTATGATATATATAATCTAAATTACATACTTTCTCCATTTCTCTATAAGAAGAAGGTAAATCATAATTATAAATCTTTGTAAGTTCTGCAATGGTAAAACTTTTAAAAGAATCATATTCCTTATGTCCATTTAATACATTGTATAATGGCGAATTTTTATATACAACGCAAACAATTCCACATTTCAGTAATAAACCATCACTAAACTCTTTAGCAATTTTAGCGGCTTTTTCTTGTTGCTTTTTATTTGTATTTTTATCAAACTGATATATTGCCCAAATGGCACCGATAATTAAACCAATTATACTTAAAGCTGTTAACCAATTTTCTAGTGTAATTCCGAATATAATGATATGCTGTTCAACAATACTAGAATTGTCATTAAGTATGTTTTCTCTTGGAAATAAAGTAAATAAAAAACAGCATATTCCAAAGATCAATATTATACTTATAATCCTAAGTAAATGTTCTTTAACATATTCAAACCAATTTATTAGATGTTGTTTCATTTTATTAATATAATACAATTTTATATACCTCCGTGTGAAAACTATAATATCACGGTTTATATTATTTTACAACATTATAATTAAAAAATTTCTATATTTTGACATTTATAAAAAATAATTAAGGAGGCATTATAGCTTCCTTATTTTAATGCAATTTATTTTTTAATGCAGTTATATTTTCGATTTTAATGCAATTTTAATGCAATTTTATAAATAACTAATAAAGAATAATAAAAGAGAATAAAAACAGAAAAGTAAAAAAGCCTTGAAAATAGGCTTTTTTCTGAATTAATTAAAAATAGTAAAATTTAATAAAACATAATAAAATTAAAATTTATGGAGCGGGTAGCGAGAATCGAACTCGCGCAATCAGGTCGGAAGCATGATATTCTAGCCACTAAATTATACCCGCATTTATTAGTATTATAAAGTAAATGAATAAAAATTACAATAGTAATATTGATATTTATAAAGTCTAAGTTATAATAAAAGATAAAACAAAAAGGCCAGCCGTTACAGCTGGTCTTCTTGCTACAAGATAAGTAAACAACTAATCTCGTAAAATGGCTAAACTTTAGCGCCACTTGCGAATGGATTCCCATTTGGCTCTGAAACCATCATGCATGATTTCTTCACCGTTAGAGAACGGTACGAACATACACTTCTCACGGTATCCGGCATCACACAGATGCTGAATTACCTTGTAACCTTTGGTAACGTAGGTGTGCCCATCACGGTAAACAAAGACAACAATGCCGTTGTTCATGTAATAGGTGCCGAGCGAGTCACGAGCCAAGTTGTCAAGCTTGAACTGTGTGATTACCGGGTAAGTATGAGTCTCATAACATACATGCTTGACCCGCAAACCTTCGTTGGGAATCAAGAAGCTCTTTTTCATCACGAGAGGAGGCAAAGCCCCGATGTGATGTTCGTTGCAGAACTTTTCACATTCTGCCGAGAAGTTTTCTTCAGGTGTCTTTTTTGCCTTTTCCTGAAGGTATCTCCATCGTTTTGCTTCACGCTTCGGGTAATCCGAAACAGAGAAAGGAACATAGAAACTAGCTTCTATGAAGCCATTTTCAACAAGCGTAGCAATGGCTCGTGCAGTGTACGGAGTCACATAGTACCGGTTTTGGCAGATAAATCCAATCGTCGTTGAGTTATTTGCCGAATAGTGGTCATTGAACTTCGCGATGAAGAAATCCACGCTAAGCGTCACTTCGTGACCAGTTTGCGGAAACACCGCAATCATGCCATGTGTGACTCTGAAAGAGTCGTGGATCAAGTCGCCTAAAGTGTAATTAACCATTTTCTTGTCTCCTTTAACAAGTTTGTTAATTGGTGAGTTTAATCATGCAATTTGCTAATTCATCTATTTTTAAAAATAATGGTTTTCTATAAAATATTTTCAAGTCTGCATGTATAAAAAGTTTTTCAACTAGTGTACAATTTCTGATACGTTTCAAAAATGTTCCACCAATAGTACTTGATTTTTAATGATAAAAATGATAAGATATCCGTAAATTAAAAGGGAGTAGCTTGATAACTACTAGTCAACATCACGGCTTTTAGCATGGCTAGTAACCACGAGTGGTAAGCAAGACTTTTAAAGAAATTTACAATGTTTTAGGGCGAATTTCTTTTAAAGTCTTGCTTTTTTGTACATAATAAATAAAAAAAGATTAAATTTAAAAGAGATATATTTTATTTTTATTTATGAAATTTAAATTAGTGTTATAATAAAGGTTTATGGTAAAGCTAATAGCAAAAACCGGGATAAAGTACATAAGAAATTATTGCCCTTGGAAAGGATGAGGTTATGGAAAAAGAAAATTGGTTTAACAAATCGGTTGAAGAGACGGTTAAAAAGCTCAACACGAATAACACGTTAGGCTTGACTGCAGAAGAGGTGGAAAAGAGAAAACAAAAATATGGATTAAATGAGCTGGAAAAAGGCAAGAAAATGCCATTAATTGTCAAGTTTTTAGAGCAATTTAAAGATTTTATGATAATTGTTTTAATTATTGCAGCCGTTGTTTCAGGTATTGTAGGGCACATTAATGGAGAAGGCATAACAGATTCAATAATCATAATGGTTGTTGTAATTGTTAATGCAATAATCGGTGTGGCTCAAGAAGATAAAGCTGAAAAATCACTCGAGGCACTTAAAAAATTAAGTAGTTATTCTGCCAAAGTAATAAGAAATGGGAAAATAACAGTTGTGCCATCAAAGGAATTGGTTCCGGGAGATGTAGTTGTACTAGAAACAGGCGACTACGTTCCAGCTGATATGAGAATAACAGAAGCTGTAAACTTAAGGGCTCAAGAAACATCGCTAACTGGAGAATCTGTACCAGTTGATAAATATTCAACTACAATAAGTAGCGAAGATGTTGGAATTGGAGATAGAACCAACATGGTATTTTCTTCTAGCTTGATTACGTACGGTAGAGGTCAAGGAATTGTTGTTGAGACTGGAATGAATACAGAAGTTGGCAAGATTGCTGGAATTTTAAATAATACAGAAAAATCGGATACACCTTTACAACGTAGATTAAACAAGTTAGGAAAGACTCTAGGAATTGCTTCGCTTGCAATTTGTGTGGTAATTTTTATTATTGGATTGTTGCAAGGAAAAGAACCACTAGATATGTTTATGACGGCTGTAAGTTTAGCAGTTGCAGTAATTCCAGAAGGGCTTGCAGCAATTTCTACAATAGTTTTAGCAATTGGTGTTCAAAGAATGGTAAAGAAAAATGCAATAGTAAAGAAATTACCAGCTGTTGAAACGCTTGGAAGTGCTACCGTTATATGTTCTGATAAAACAGGAACTCTTACACAAAATAAGATGACTGTACAAAAATTATTTTATAATAACAGAATAATAGACATCGATAAAGTAGATACTAATAAAGAAAATGACGAGCTTGGAAGACTTGTTTATATTTCGATGTTATGTAATGATACAAAAATAGGAGAAAACAAGCAATTAACAGGTGATCCAACAGAAACAGCACTTATAGATATGGGATTTAAATTGGATTTTACTCCAGCTGTGTTTGATCAAATGCCAAGAGTTGAAGAAGTTCCATTTGATTCAGAGAGAAAATTAATGACAACAGTTCACAAGGTAAATGACAGCCAATATATGGTTTACACAAAAGGTGGAGTAGATGAATTACTAGCAAGATGTAGCAAATACCAGATTAATGGAGAGGTCAGAGAAAATCTTGAAGAATATAAGAAGAAAATAGATGAATTCAACGACCAAATGGCTGAGAATGCTTTAAGAGTACTTGCAATGGCGTACAAACAAATAGACCATATGCCATCAAAAGAAGAGATGGAAACAATCGAAAAAGACCTAATTTATATAGGAATGGTTGGAATGATTGACCCTCCAAGAGAAGAGGCAAAAGTTGCTGTTGCAAAGTGTAAATCGGCAGGAATAAAAACAGTGATGATAACAGGAGACCATAAGGTGACTGCTGTTGCAATAGCAAAAGAACTTGGAATTTTAGAAGACGGCGAAGATGCTATAACAGGAAGCCAATTAGAAGCAATGTCACAAGAAGAATTAATCCAAAGAGTAGAAAATATAAGAGTGTACGCGAGGGTTTCTCCAGAACATAAAGTGCGTATAGTTAAGGCATGGCAGGCTCATGGAGAAATAGTTGCGATGACTGGAGATGGAGTAAATGATGCACCAGCCCTAAAAACAGCAGATATTGGCTGTGCAATGGGAATTGTAGGAACAGATGTTGCTAAAGAAGCAGCAGACGTAATTTTAACAGATGACAACTTTGCAACAGTTGTTTCAGCAGTTGAAGAAGGCAGACGTATTTATGACAACATAATAAAAGCAATACAGTTTTTATTATCAAGTAACGTCGGAGAGGTAATAGTATTGTTCTTTGCAATTTTACTAACACCATTCTTAGCAACAAAGTTTGGAATTCCAATTGGATTAATAGAACCATTATTACCAATACACATATTATGGATAAACTTAGTAACGGACTCATTACCAGCTTTAGCACTTGCATTTGATCCAGCAAACAAAGATGTAATGAAGAGAAAACCAGTAAAGGCAAGTTCTGGAATATTCACAAAAGGTATGACATGGCGTATAATTTACCAAGGAATAATGATAGGACTTCTATCACTTGCTGCATTTGTAATTGGAATTTCCACTCCAAATCCACCAGTAATAGAAGGATTAACACAAGAACAAGTAAGAGTTGAAATTGGTCAGACAATGACATTTATTGTTTTAGCATTTTCAGAATTGATTCATGTATTTAACATAAGAAACAACAAAGAGTCAATATTTAAGATAGGAATAGGTGGAAACAAGCAATTATTCTGGGCTATTGGAGCATCTGCAATGCTTATGCTAGTAATACTTGCAATTCCAGTTTTAAGAGCAATATTCAGTATTCCGGTACTTCCAATGGATAGAATAGTTGAAACAATGGCATTAGTAATAGCACCAGTTGTAATAGTGGAAATATTCAAATTACTAAAAATAAATACTTCTAAGGATGAATAAATTAATCAATTAATTAAGCAATAATTTATATTTTTATAAAGCATCTACATGTTGTACTGGGGGTGGTACTTCTAACGAACCTTCCCAAAGGTACACATCTAGTTGGGTTTTTAAGGATATAAATTATTGCTATTTGAGTTAATCTATTAAAAAAGTATAATGAACCATATATTAAATTATTGCATGGAAAATTTATAATAAAAATTGTAGAATATTGTAATTAAAAGTTGCATATGATAGAATAAGAAAAAAATAAGAGGTAGAAAATGTACGATTTAATTATTAGAAGAGGATTGAATAAGAAAAAGGTGACAGTTTGCATTATTTTATTAATTCTTCTTGTTACTTTAGCAACCATTTCTGGAATAAGGCTTGCAGAACATCATGAAGTAAAAAAACAAGCAAAATTATATGAGGAACAACAGGCTCAAATAAGAAAAGAAGAAGAGGAAAAACAGAGACAAGAAGAACTTGCAAAGCAAGCAGAAATTAATAAAAGAATAGAGCAAACTAGCAGGGCTTTCACTGACGAAGAAAAAGATAGAATAAAGCATATTTATCGTTCTACTGGTGAAAAAAGAGTATTTTTAACATTTGACGACGGTCCATCTGAAACGGTAACACCACTAATCTTAGACTTGCTAAAAAAGGAAAATGTTAAGGCAACTTTTTTTACGCTAGGAACTAATGTAAACAACTATCCAGATTTAGTAAAAAGAGAATTTGATGAAGGACACTATGTAGCAAATCACGGCTATTCACACAAATATTCTACAGTATATGCATCACCAGAGGCCACATTAAACGAATATAATTATACAGAAGATGCAATAAGAAAAGCGTTAGGAAATAATTCATATATGTCAAAATTATTTAGATTCCCTGGTGGATCGAATGGCGGATATTATGATGAGGCAAAACAAAATTCCAAAGCATTACTTCATGAAAATGGAATTATGCACTTAGACTGGAATAGCTTGAGTTCAGATGCAGCAGGAGCAAAAACTAAAGAAGCCTTATTACAAAATGTAAAAGATACGATGGGAGAAAAAGATAGCGTTGTAATATTGATGCATGATTCCAGCGATAAAATACTGACATATGAAATGCTATCAGATTTGATTTCTTATTTAAAAGAAAAAGGCTATAAATTTGAAAACATATACAATTTATTGGATTAGATAATCTGAGGAAGGAATACTTTTTATGTATGATGTTATAATAATAGGAGGAGGTCCTGCTGGAATTACAGCCGGAATATATATTAAAAGAGCAGGTTTTAAAGTATTAATAATTTCTAAGGGAGAAGGAGCTCTAATTAGAACCGAAAAAATAGAAAATTATTACGGCTTTGAAACGCCTATCTCAGGAAAAGAATTGATAGAAAAAGGCGAGAAACAAGCAAAAAATCTTGGAATAGAATTAATAAAAAAAGAAGTAATTGGTATAAAATATACTGAAAGTGGATTTGAAGTAATGGTAGCAAATCAAGCTAAAGATGAAAAGTATGTGACAAAAATAGTAGTAATTGCAACAGGAGTAAATAGAAACAAGCCAAACATGAAAGGATTGCAAGAATTTGAAGGAAAAGGTGTAAGTTATTGTGCAGTATGTGATGCACCATTTTATAGAAATAAAGATGTCGCAGTGCTAGGCAATGGAGAATATGCAATTGGAGAAATTGAAGAGTTACTACCAATCGCAAAATCAGTAACAATGCTTACAAATGGTAAAGAACCAATAGAAAATAGAAGTATCGATGTACAGATAAATGAAAAAAAGATACGTGAATTTAGAGGCACAAATAAAATAGAAGAAATAGAATTTGAAGATGACTCATCACAGAAAATAGATGGAGTATTCATTGCACAAGGAACAGCGGGCTGCTTAGAATTTGCAAAAAAATTAGGTGCAAAAACCGAAAACAACAATATTGTGGTAAATGATGAGATGCAAACAAGCATAGAAAACATATATGCATGTGGAGATTGCACAGGAGGAATACTTCAAATATCTAAGGCTGTGTATGAAGGCACAAAAGCAGGATTAGTAATAATTAATAAATTGAGAAGAAAGGAAAATTAGATATATGAGTGAAATAAATTTAACAAGCAAAAACTATAGTGAAGAAGTAGAAAAAACTACTATTCCAGTACTTATAGACTTCTGGGCTACTTGGTGTGGACCATGTAGAGCAATGATGCCGGTAGTAGCAAAAATTGCAGACGAAAATGAAGGAAAAATAAAAGTATGCAAAGTAAATGTAGATGAAGAACCAGATTTAGCAGAAAAATTTGGAGTAATGAGCATACCAACATTTGTTGCAATAAAAAATGGTGAAGTACTTGGAACAAGTATAGGAGTACAAAACGAAGAAGAAATATTGAAAATGTTTGATAAATAAAAAGATAAAAATTAGATTTCAATGGGGAATCTAATTTTTTTGTAAACAAAGTATACATAAAATAAAATAGCTGAAAACGTTGAAATATATGGAAAAATGTAGTCTAATTAAATAGATGGTACTTTTTTATGCCGTCCGAGATTTCGGGAGGCATGAGCCTCCGAAGTTTCGATATATTGAATATTAGGAGGCAATAAGTATGAACATTGAAAAAAGAAGAATTAATTTGGTGAAAACAAGCACCGGAGAAAAAGGAAGCTTGTGGCTTGAAAAAGTAGCGGTGCCTGAAACGGTAAAAGTTACTGTGAACGGTGAAAAAGTTGTTCCGGTAGGTTTCGATTTTTACGGTCAACCGTTTTTTACCAAAGAGCAGTGCAAGATGCTCGAGTTTAAGGAAGAAGCACTCAGAAGAGAAATGAACGATCCAAACTATGAATTAAAGGCTGAAGTTCAGTACGAAGAAAAAATGTTTGACGTACCGAGAACCAACTTTGATTCGGTTAATGGCATTCAGGAATCTCTCCAGAGTTTGTCTACCTTAAGCCAGATGATCAAAAACCGGAAAATCTTCCACAAAGCAAATCCGAAGATTATGCTGAACGAGTTTGTCTTGTTCGGATATATAAAACTCGAATGTGCTGGTGGAGTGTCTTTTACAACAGACAGGACTCGATTCACTGCGGATGTTGAAATATTCCAATATTTCAAGAACAGTAATGAGCAGACCTGTATGTTTGGTCAGTCTGCTTACACCATTCCGGCCCCCCATTCGGTTTGCCCTTGTTGTGGACAGACCATAACGATTCATGATTTGAAACACAACCCTTGCGTGAAAGCGCATGGTAAAGTGTATCATGAAAGGTGCTGGCATGAGTTCAGGAAGCTTTCTGAAATCGATTTTTTTACCAGCGTGATAAGTGGTACATATTCCTTTACGGAATATGAAGTAGACTTTAAGGAGAAGGAAGGTAGTAAGGAACCATATTATTCCGAGGCGGTGTTCCACACTGTCGACGGAGACGTGAAAATCAGTCGGTATGGCGAATTCACGGAGATCGAATGGATGGCCAACTACAAGCCTTTTGACTTGCGTCGAGTCATGAGAGAGCTGAATAAGGGGATTGCCACTGATGGAGAAAGAAAGGTGTTCTTCATCGAGGATTGCTGGAACAATGCACATGCGTGCATTTATAAAGCAAGAAATGCAACCAAACGCACTGTATAATCTGACGACCATTTCAATGTTACCCCGCCCGGGACTCGTTCCTGGGCGGGGCTTTTTAATAAAATATAGAATATATTTATCATGAACAACAAAAAAGTGCTAATTTTTAAATCAGCACCTTAATTTGGTGCGGATGAAGGGACTTGACGAGCCGCGTCGGGAAAACCGTCCGCCGGACGCTTTTCTAATCCTCCTTTTCGAATC
>ERZ827450.1257-NODE-1257-length-28267-cov-9.277931_pt1 | contig 28267 bp, 38 predicted proteins | sample MGYA00519773_ERZ827450 | MGnify/ENA primary metagenome ERZ827450 (study PRJEB31778, sample SAMEA3449306) | human gut metagenome | biome: human gut; feature: human-associated habitat; material: faeces | place: United Kingdom | collected 2010/2012 ...
GCTATGACAATGCACACACCGCCGACTACAAGCTTATTTTCCAATAACTTTTTCAAATCTTATCACTCCTACTATATTTTTTATTCCGTCAAAAAAAGCCTTGCAATTTCCTCTGCAAAGCTCTGACTGTTACGGTCAAACATATTGACCGCGTATTTCTGCAATGACTTAGGCGGCTCGGTATCAAACAGAAATATATATGAATTTGATATTTGCCCCGCCCACTGTTCATCTGTTAAAAAGTATTCGCATTTCTTTATATGCCAAGCGTCCGACAGCGACATTACAATCTGCAAGGACGATTTTTTCAGAAATTCTATATTCCTGTAATCATACCCGTCCGAAAAACCGTTATATTTTCCTCCGCTGCTTATTCTATATGGCGTTCCAAGGTCAATGAGAATAACGTCATAGTCCTTTTCAAATTCAGATATGTCAAATGATTTTACATCTCTGTACTGCGCCTGTCCGTTTATATACCTGAACTCATCGCCGCCGGAAAGATTAAAGGCTATTACCTTTTTACCGTTCATAACCAGATATTCCGCAAGGCTCGCCGTCATATTCGTGACGCCTGCGCCATGCGTTGTGCCAAAAAGAGAAATAACTGTGCATTTGTCCGCTGACTTATAATACTTTTTTCTTTTTGGGCTTAATATCTATGACAGGCGGTTTTTCTCGCTTAGGCTTTTCTCTCTTGAGTTTTTCAGGCTTTTCCCTTTTGGGTTTTGCCTCCGGCTTTATATCAAACTCAGCCACATCAGATTTTCCCGTCTGATTTTCGATGGAATTTTCTTTAGATTTCTCCACAGGCTTTTCCGCCGTGACCTGCGGCACGGTAGGCAGTTCTGCGTTTTCCCGCTTTAAGGTCAGCCCGCCAGCCTGCCAGGTCTGCGTCCTCCTGGCGGGGGCGGCGGACGGCGCAGCAGCCGGGGCGGTATTCGCCCCGGTCGTCTGCTTGTTCTCCTCCTGCTTTCTGCTGCCGCTGGTCCAGGTTTTCCCGGTCCCGGTCTGCTTTAAGGTCAAAGCCATAATCTACTCCCTCCTTACGAAAGGTCAAAACCGAACAGCTTAAACTTACGCTTGAGCGTTGCCAGTTCGCTGTCGGTGAGGCCCGCCTGGCTGATTTCATTAAGAAGCTGTTCCACGCTGGAATAGCTGCGCCCGTTCCAGGTGAAGATGCCCTCGTCCTGGTCCCAGTCCAGGCTCGTCTTTCCACCGCTGCCGCTGCCCTTGCCGCCCTGGTTTTTCATCCAGTCGGCGTAATACCCGGCCAGCTTTCCGGCCTGGGTGGTGTTGTACCCGGCGGACAGCAGCCAGGCGTATGCGTCACCCTCGCTGCGGATGCCCGCCTTGTACATTCCTGCGTACACGTCCTCGCTGGCGCTTGAGCCGCCTCTCTTGCTTCCACCGGAGCTGCCGCCTCTGGAGGACCCACCGCCGGAGCGAACGGATGCCTGTGCCTTGTTGTATGCGCTCTTGAGGCCCGCAATCTCCTGGTCCGTGTACCCCAGGGCCTTGTAGCCGGAGAAGTCGCCGCCCGCCGCGAGGGTCTGGGCCTTTGCCAGCGCCCGGTTGTACTCCGTCTCGTCCTTGTAGGTCTCCCGGTTGTAGGCGGTCTCGTCCTCGTAGCGCTTGTCCGCGATCTGGTCCCGGCCCACGGAATAGTTCCACTCGTTGTTGTAGCGCTCGTCGCCGATATTGTCCCGATGCACGCCGTAGTCGAAGCTCCGGTCCGTGTTGTACTGGGCCAGGAGGTCGGCGTACTTTGCGTAGTCGCCCTGCTCCAGGGCCACCAGCATTTCCAGGTTTGCCCTCTGGGTGTTGCCCTCGTCCTGGTACATGGAGTAGGCAAGCTGTTTCAGCTCCGGGATTTTATCGGCCAGCGCCCCCATGTAGTTGTCATAGGTCTGCTGCGCTGCGCTGCCCGCATAGCTACTTGCAAGGCCGCCCGTGCGGGCGCTGACCTGCCCCAGGGTGTCCTGCATCGCCCGCTCCCCGTTGCGCGTGTAGCTCTCCTTGTACTGCTGATAGGTGGGGTCCTTCTCCGGGTCGTAGCTGAACGCCTCCCGGTTAAGGATTTGGCGGGTTAGGTCGTCGATCTGGTTCTGGTAGCGGCTGGTGTAGGTGGGGGCCGCCTCGTAGGAGAAGCCGCCGCCTCCGTTTCCTCGTCCGCCGCCGCCCATCTCCAGGGGGATGTAGCGGCTGCCGTCGCTGTCGCCGGAATAGCCGTAGTTGCTGCGGATGCGCTCCACATAGTCGTGGGCGTCTGCCCAGGTCGTTTTGCCTGCCGCCGCTGCCGCCCGGACCTCCGCCGCGCTCCGCAGCTCGTCATTGGAAAAATGCTCCTGGTCATATACGCTGCCGCCGTAGCTGCCCCGGTCGCTGCCGCCGCCGCTCACCGTGTCGGCGCTGGGCGCGGCGGCCTTGCCGGTCTTGCTCCCGGTCTTGATGGCTCTGGTGGCATAGCCGTTCTCGTTATAGCTGATGTTGTAGCCGCCCTTGGAGACGGTCTTGCCCGCCAGGTCTTTGTTCCTGGACATATCGGGTTTTGCCATGTCGGATTACCTCCTCTTTCAGTTGGTTTTCTGCTCCAGCGCCGTCACGCGGGCTGCCAGCTTGTTGTACTCGCTGCCCAGTGTGCTCACGCTCTGCTGCACCCCGGAGAGGGTGGTTTGCAGGCTGGAGACCTTGCTGTTCAGCCCCTCCACACTGGTCTGTATAGCGGTCATGCTCTTTTGAAGCTGCCCCAGCATGAAGTCCAGATTTTCTTGCAGGTTTCTGGTGTAGTTGCACAGAGATTTTACGGTCCCGTTCACGTCGTTGCGGTCAAACGAAGGAGGGGAGCCGGGGAGGGTGGTTGCCATGCCCTGTCACCCCCTTAATATTCGCTGCCCAGGGCGAACTCCCGGATGATGCTCTTGACCAGGCATCCGCCCTTGCCGGACAGCCGGATGCGGAAGTTGTCGCACCGCACCGGCAGGATGGGGACTTGCAGGGTCTTGGCCCGCTCGTTGTGGGTGGAGAACACCTGCCGGAAGGGCTTGCCGTCCGTGCTGATCTCCACCTTGAGCCAGGCCCCGGCATCCAGGTCCGCCCGCAGGTACAGCTTGGAATAGCACTTGCGCCCGTGGCTCGTCTCGTCCATCTGGCACAGCGTTGCGCTCCAGTTCACCAGACCCTCCTCGGAGTAGTCCTGCCCGGTGGTCATCAGCTTGCCCGTGGCCCCGTCCAGGAAGTAGAGCGTCCCGTCCAGATAGGCCCAGTCCAGCGCGTGGGTCGCGTCCTCCCGCAGCCAGATGGCCCGCAGCGTGTCAAAGACGTACAGCTCCCAGTCGCCCTTCTCCGTCCGCATGGAGATGTAGTAGCGCTCGCCGTCCGTGCCGCCCACCGCGTCGAAGAAGCGCCGGGTCCCGAAGTTCTCCGTCAGCAGCTCCGGGGTCCCGCCGGAGTAGGCGTACACGCCGTTGCGGCCCTTGTAGAACAGCGTCTCGTTGATGACGGCCAGGGACTTCTCGCTGCCCTTCTGGATGCCGGGCACCGTGTAGGTGTAGATTTCATACTGCGCCGGATAGCTGCCCAGGACCTTGTGCAGGCAATTCTCTTTCCAGAACAGCACCGTGCTGGAGTAGGCGATGCACCCGGTGAACTCGCCCTCCGTGCCCACGGCCACGGCGTAGCTGTCCGTGGACACCCCGTCGTAGACGTAGAAGTTGGTCGGGTCGCCCAGGGCGCTGGCGTAGATGGTCTTGCCCTCTGCGCCCCAGATGCGGTTATCGCACTCGCAGATGCACGTCAGGTCCGGCACCTTCCGCTCCAGCATCACCGTCCCGGCCTCCACGCCGGTCTTGGTGAAGATGTCCTTGGTGAAGGTCAGCTTCCGCGCCTCCAGGGAGCGGATGATGTGGCTGCCATTGTTCGCGGCGCAGGTCGTACAGCCGGAGATTTCGATTGCGTCTCCGGCCTTGAAAAGCTCGTCGAAGCCTGGGTATTTGTGCAGCGCCGCCGTGTGCAGCAGATAGGTGATCTGGTAGGTCCCGTCGCTCTGCTTTGCGCTGCTCTGTACCACCATGTACTCCTTGGAGCTGTCGCAGTCGTATTGAATGTAATCGCCCGCCTTGAGCTTGTCCGGGGTCCCTGCGGTCCCGCCGCTCATAGTCAGCGCTCCCGTGGTCTTGTTCACGCTGGCCCCGGTGTAGGCGGTGATGGATGTGTCGGCGGCCACGCTGCCCTTGGTCTCTGCGTTTTCCGCCGCCTGGTCGATGTAGCTCTGCTCCGGCACGGTCAGGGTGTTGGCCGTGAAGGTCACGTCGCCGGGGAAGCCGGGGTATTCCGCCGCCAGCATCCCAAACTTCTCCGCCTCCGTGTCGTAGTAGACCTTATCGGGGAAAATGACGATTTTGGTGTTGATGGTGGCAAACTGCTTTTCGCCCGCAGTCACATGGCCCACCACCTTGCCGTCATAGAGAAAGTCGGTCCCGTCCACCACGCACAGCTTCCCCCGTGCGTACAGCCCCGTGGGGCTGGTGTAGGTCCCGGCGGTCTTGCGCCCGTCCCGCTGACTGAGGCACGGGAAGCGGGCGGAGGAGAGGCCCCAGCTCTCTGCCAGTTCGCCGTCTCCGGCTCCCTGGCCGTAGTTCAGCCCGGCAAAGGCGATGATTTGCTTGCGGTTCTTGCCGGTCGCCGCCGTCATGTATGGCAGGTTCATCTCGCCCCTCCTCCTAAAATAGCCCCGTCAGACCCCCGCCGCCGATGGGCAGGTGCCTGCGGTGATACTGTTTCCGCCATTCGTCCAGCGCTGCGTTGTACGCCAGGGCGGAGTTGTTGTAGTTGTCGGCCTCCCGGTTGTAGAAGTCCACCTTGCTCATAAGGTACAGGTCGTACAGCCCGTCGTAGGGGGCCTCCACCAGCAAGGGCTTGTCCCCGTCCTCCGGGAACGCCTTGGGAAAGTCCGGCAGGTCGGTCCAGCCGCACGCCGGACACAGGTTGCTGTCCATCACCCGGTCATAGGTGATCTCCGTCCCGCCGCAGGTGGGACAGACGGCGACGGGTCCCTTGGCCCCGCGCCCGCTCGTGAGCTGGTGCCGCAGGATGGTCTCCCGGTAGAGCTGTCCGTCCAGCTCCAGCAGCCACGCCGCCTTGGTCTCGTCGTCGATGGCGTCCGGCCTCGCCCGGTTCACCCGTTCGATAACTTCATTGATGCTCGGCATACCGCCGCCTCCTCTCATAGAATTTGCCGGGCAGCGGCACGCCGCCGCCCGGCTTTCTGGGTGCTTCTCTTACACCGCGCGGACCCACAGGCCGTTGTTCTTCACATACAGCCCGCCGTCGTTGCCCGGCACGCTCTCAACCGTGTAGCATCCATCGCTGTCTGTGCTGTCAGATACAACGATAGAAGATTTAAGATTAAAAGCGGGACGCGGCGCGAAGTAGGCGTAGTCCACGTAGCCGCTGTTCACGGTGCCGTCGGTGAAGATGTAGTACGCGCCGTTGTCATTCGAGTACGGGGAGCGCAGGCCCCAGCTGACGGCGGTCGCCGTCTCGTCCAGATAGGCGATGCGCTTTGCGTTGTCGGAGAAATAGCTGAACGCCTTGCCCTCCGTCTGCCAGCCGCTCACGCCCGCCTCCGTGCAGGAGAGGGCAAAGCCCTTTCGGTAGATCGTGTGCAGCGTCGCCACCTGGTTGCCCTCCGCCACCACAATGGGGACGGGGACCAGGCACTCCCGGATTTTCTCGTCCAGTTTCAGCGGCCAGATGCCGTCACAGAAGTTGTCCAGCAGGCAGCCGATATATCGGTTCTTGTAGCTGCTGTCGTAGCTGGCCTCCCATTGGCGCTCATTGAAGGTGTCCTTGCGGATAAGGGTCACGCCCGTGCCGGTGCCGTAGTGGTCATTGTCCAGCTTGATGAACTTGGTGGGCTTGCTGTTTTCCGCCAGCTTCACCAGGCTGCCGTTTGCCAGATTGGAAAGTAACTGTCCCATATCGTTTTGTTCTCCTTTCGTCAGGTCCGGGCCGGGCAGCGGGGATGCCCGCCGCCCGCCTGGCCTCGTCTGCGCGGTCCAGAGCCATCAACAACCTGGACCGCATTTCTCTGCGGAGCTGCTTTGTGTCGCCGTGTTTGGCGTGTGCCTCCCAGGCGGTAAAGCTCTCCATGATTTTCTCCCGCGACACCTCGCCCGCTGCGTACTGCTTCTCCCACAGCCGGATGCGTCGTTTCATCCGCTTGATGGAGGAGTAGCGCAGCTTGCTGACCACCTGGCCCGTCCGGGTCAGATAGGTGTGGAAGCCGCAGAAGTCGATGCCGTTTTGCAAGGGGAAGATGTTGGTCTTGTCGTTCAGCTCCAGGCCCAGCTTGGCAAATTCAAGCCTTGCAAGGCGCAGAGCCTCAACCGCTGTCGCCTTATCCGGGCAGATCACACACCAGTCGTCCATATACATCCCCGCCAGCGGCAGGTGCAGCTTCTCGCCCACATAGTGCATGAAGGAGCTGACGTAGAACACCGCGTAGATGTGGCTCGTCTGGTGTCCCAGGGCCAGGCCCTCGTCCACGGCGTCGATGTATCGCCACATCAGCGCCCGGATGTCCGGGTCGGGAAACCGGGGTTCCAGCGCGGCCTTGAGCCGCCGGTGGTCGATGCTCTGGAAGAAGTGGCGGATGTCGCCCTTGATGACCCAGCCCTCGGCGTAGTCCCATTCCTCCATGGGCCGGTGGGGCAGACCGGCGGCCTTGCGTGCTGCCTCGTCCGCGCCCTTCCGCCGCAGGAAATAGGTCCTCATGTGCCGTTTCAGCATCTCCAGCCCGTAATGGGTCCCCTTACCGTACTGGGCCGCGTAGGTGTTCAGCGTGAAGCTCCGGGCCAGCTCGTCGTAGACGATGTAATCCGTGAGCGCGTGCTGCACCACCTTGTCCCGGAACGTCGGGGCCTGGATAAGCCGCTTCTTGGGTTCGTAGATATAGAACGCGTCCAGCGGGTCCGGCTGGTGCGTCCCTTGCAAAAGCGATTTTGAGAGTATCAGCAGCTCCTCGATTGCGCTGTACTCAAAGGGTGCCGTACTCTTTTTGCCCCTCTTGCACCGTCTGGCCCGGTGGTAGGCCGTCCATAGGGTGTCAAAGGAGCATAGTTCCTGATAGGTCATATCACACATCCTTGCTTGGTTTTCGGATGGTGGAGCGCAGGTCCGGCATCGCTGATAGCGGCCAGTATCTCCCTCCGCCGGAGGTGTCCGGGGCTTTCCCCGGTAGCGAGCCTGGCAGCGTCGGTGCCATGTGTTTATCCCCCGTGTTCATGCCCACGGACGACGGGATATAGCCTCCTTTGATGATGGGCCTCTGCTTTCGCCGCAAGGGCTACTTGTACACGGTAATTCCATCAGAGCGGGACGCGGCGCGAAGTTGGCGTTGTACACGTTGTTGTTGTTCACGGTGCCGTCGGTGTTGATGTAGTACGCGTTGTTGTCATTCGAGTTCGGGGAGCGCAGGCCCCAGTTGACGGCGCGAACAGGCTATACCCCAATGAAAGGCAGCTATCGCCGCCGAACATCCTCTCTTGCCTGGGCAGCGCGGCTCCGGTCCTTCTCGTACCAGGCGGCGCACATATAGCGCACCGTCATCACCGCCTTGCTCCAGGTCGCGGCCTTTTGGCCGCTCACGCCGGGGTATTGCTTGCTTTCTGCCATCCGCAGTATCTTCCGCTCCAGCTTCTTGCACGCGCAAAGGGCCTCCCGCTGCATCGCCAGCCGCTCCGCCGGTCTCTCCCGCAGGTCAATGAGGTTTGCGCCCTCAATGCACGAGCAGATGGCCTCTGCACCGTTCATCAGGGCCGTTCCGGTGGTGTAGCGGTATTTCTTGGGGATGACCTTCTCATTGGCGCAGGCGTCTGCCGTGTAAAGCCACATATCAGCCGCCTTGTTGCCCAGCTTGAAGTCATCGGTCTGTCTGTCAGCCATTGGGGCACCCTCGCTTTCGTGCTGCATCCAGCAGCTCGTCGCAGCCCTCTGCCTCCAGCACCAGGTCCGGTCCCAGCCGGATGGTCACGGTCTCGCCGGTGGGGGAGCGCCCGGTCAGCACCAGGATGTCCTCCCGGCATATCCGGCAGGGCTGCTCCAGCTCCGCCAGGAGGTTGGAGATCAGGCAGGAAGCCTCCGCCCAGTCCTTACACGCTGCCCGCCGCATCCATGGCCTCCACGGGAACTTTGTCAACCACGGTCTTGTCCGCGCTGGGAGCTTCGTCAACCACGGCCTTGTCCGCGCTGTTGGCCTCCAGGGTCATCTTGAGGGTGGTAAGCTGTTCGTTGAGGCGTGCAAGGGCGCTCTGGGCGCTTTCCTTCTCGCTCTGCTCGTGGGACAGCTTTGCCTCCAGCTCCGCCACCTGAGCCGTCAGGGCGGCCACGTCGCTGTCCTCGCTGGTGCGGGTCAGTTTCAGCCCGTGGGAGACCACGCGGAAGGGGCCGGTGTAAGTCGCCGTGGTGCTGCCGTCCTCGGCCAGTACCTCAATTGGACCGGCACAGAACGCGGCCAGGGCCTCGTCGCTGATGCCGCCGGGCAGCTCTGCCACCACGGCCTGGCGGGGGACCCCGCCGATGTTCTCCATCACCACCGTGAAGCCCTTGTCGCTGACGGTGTGATTGCCTGCTTTAATCATGTTCGTGTCCTCCTCTTATCCGATGTTGATGTAAACGTCGCCGTTGGCCCCCAGGCTGGAGGCGGGAGCGCCGCTGCCGAAGTAGATGTTGCGGAAGCCCTTGGTGCTGCCGCTGGTGGGCGACACGCCGGACACGCCGCCGGTGAACGCTCCGCCCGTTTTGGGCATTTTCTGGTCTGCATAGGCAAAAATGTCCTGGGCCTTGCCCTTGGGGTCATAGACCGCCTTGGTCATGTCGCCGGGGTTTACAGCGTCCGCGCCCTTGGGGATGCCGAAGTCGAAGATGGGGGCAGCGTCCGGGCTTCCGGCCCGCCGCTTCACCGTGGCCGCACTTCCGGCGGCCAGCGTGGTGGTCGTCCCCACCTGGATGTTAGGGGTAGAGCCGTCGGCACCGGCGGGTCCCTGTGCGCCGGTCGCGCCGGTCGCGCCCTTGGCCCCGGTCTCACCCTGGGGTCCCTGGATGCCCTGCTCTCCCTTCGGGCCTTGAGCGCCGGTCGCACCCTGCGGGCCTCTTGCGCCCTGCACGCCCTGGGGTCCCTGCGGACCCACAACCTTACCCAGATCAATGGTAGGCATAGATGGTTCCTCCTTCCGTCAGATGTTTAGGCATAGATGCCCTGCATCGTTGATGTAATAGTCCGGGGCCTCGTTGCCGGTGTAGGTACACAGCAGATGCCCCTCGTCGGTCACGCTGAAATTGACCATGCCAGCCGTCTGCACGGCCACGCCGTCGATGCCGCGCGGTCCTTGCGGCCCCTGCACGCCCTGGGGTCCTTCCGGTCCCGTGGGTCCAACCGGGCCAGCAGCGCCTTGAACGCCCTGGGGTCCCTGGATGCCTTGGATGCCCTGGACGCCGCGCTCGCCGGTCAGTCCGCGCTCGCCCTGGATGCCCTGCTTGCCGGTCTTGCCCTGGGGTCCCTCTGCGCCCTGTTCTCCCTGGTCGCCCTTGGAGGCGATAAGCAGCCAGTGGGCACCCTCCACGCCTCCGGCCACGTCCAGCTCCGGGGCCACGCCCTTGCACGCTGCCTTGCAGATGTAGGAGCTGCCCAGCCTGCTCACCTTCTGGAGGGGCAGATAGGTCTTTGCGCTGTCATAGGTTTCCCACACCTTCACGGCCTCCTCGGCCTGCTCCAGCGCCTCGATGGCGTTTCCCACCAGGGTGCTCACCTGGGGTACAATGCCGTCAATCTGGGTCTGGAGCTGCTGCGCCTGGGTGGGCGTCGGCTCTTTCGGCGTGTTGTAGGCGTCGTTCGGCTTCACCAGCAGATGGTCCGTCACCGTGATGGCAACGGCGGTGGGGTCGCTCTCCCGGAAGCCCTCAATGGTAAAGCTGCACCAGCCCTCCAGGGCCAGCGGCTCCGCCGGAATGGCCGTGTCGAAGGTCAGCGGGTCCTTCTTTGCCACCAGGTCCTCCACGCTGTTGTACAGCAGCACCGCCACGGGGTTTTCGCCCAGGGCGTTGCGCCAGATGATGCGCTTGGAGAACGCCTCCCAGTCATCGCTCATAACGATGTGCAGGCCGGTCACATTGGCCTCGCCCTGCACGCCCGCGTTCTTGCTGTCCTTGCGGACAAATTCGCCGGTCACGGTCACATTGATGGTCCTATCCATAGGGGGTCTACCTCCTTTCTGTATGATAAAAGGCGCGGCGGGGCGGAAGGGTCGGTCCCTTCATACCTCGCCGCGCCGTGTCGCAGCCGCTTTTAGGGTCTCGCGGTGTGCCTGTTCAGTTAGATGTTGCGGGCCTTGGCCTCGGCAGCGTAGGCGCTGCTCTCGCGCTCAATGAGGTTTGCGGTGGCGTTGTCCTGGGCCATGCTCTGCTCCAGGACCTCCGCCACATAGGCGGGCACCTGCACGGTCTCGCCGCGCTTGATCTGGAAGCTGCGGCCATTGACGGCCACAAAAACGTCATCCTTGTACTTGTCGTTGTCCTTGAACAGACGGATGGGCACAAGGTCGTTCGGCTTGGGCGCGGCGGGGGCGGTCTCTTTTGCCGCCTCCAGGGTCTCCTTGGCTTTGGCCTGGGCCTCTGCCACAATGGCAGCAGCTTCCGCCTTGGCCTTGGCGATGATGTCCTCCGCCTCGGCGGCGGGGGTAGTCTGCGTGGTGACCTGCTGCTCATTGGCAGCAGCTTCTTTCTTGGCAGCCATAGTGTAAATACCTCCTGTTGGTCAGAATGTGGGGCCGCCCGCCGTAAAGCAGGCGGCCCCGGTGATTAGCTGTTGAAGGTGGAGCAGGTCTCGATACGGACCATGTACGCCTCCACCAGGCGCTCGGCCACCTTGGTGGCTTTCCAGCCTGCGGTGGCGCGCTGGTCCAGGGGGTCGGCAGTACCGGCAGAGCCGAGCTGCTTCACGATGTGCTGGAGACCGCCGCCGGTGATCTCGGTCACGCCGTAGGCGTCCGCACCCAGAATGAGGGTGGAGTACACGTCACGGGCGGATGCCTTGGGGGTGACGGTGCCGCTGGCGGTGGTGCCGGTCTCGTAGTCCTTGCCCGCGTGGGTAAAGACCTTGGCCTCGCTGGTCTCCACGAAGCGGACGCCCTCGATGCGTCCGATCTCGCCCTCGTAGATGCCGTCGGGGTCGGAGTAGGTCTTGACGTTCACCCACTTGGGGTCACTCATAAGGTCGTAGGAGCAATCCGGGTGGATGATGCCCGCGTAGTAGCCGTTGATCTTGGGCGCGTTCATCACCTTGAGGTAACGGACAGCGCGGCGCACGGCGTCCACGGTCAGGTAGTGGTTCTGGCTGTCGGTGGTGCTGCCGCCGCACAGGTTGGCGCGGCTGTCCACCTGGCCCTCGGCGTACTGCACGTTGGTGCCGCCGTTCAGCACCTCGCGGGTGATGGCGTCCAGGGTGCGGCCCGCCTGGCTGCCCAGCAGCTTGGTGGCCTGCACCAGGTTGTTGTCGATGGCGGAAAGCAGCAGCATATCGGACAGCTCGATGAAGCCGCCGTACTGCGCCACAGTCGCGGTGATGACACCCATGTTGAGCTTCTGACCTTCGGGGGTCACACCTTCGGTCAGGGCCGTGGTGGCCTTGGGTAGGGGGTCATACTTGCGGAACTCGATGGTCTTACCGCCATTCTTTGGGATGGGGTGCTTCTGTCCGAACTGGTCATGGACCAGCAGCGGCTCCGCCATATCAATGAGATAGTCGGAGTAGAAGGTTTTCATCTCGCCGGAAAGGTTGTTCCCGGTGGTTGCGCTGGTCGTCTTGTTGATGACTGCATCAAACAGGTTCAGCGCGACAGGCAGCAGAATGAATTTGCGGATGGTGTTCATGTTAAAATCTCCCTTCTGGGGAGAGGCTTAAAACTCGATGTGCTCTCCCCGTGCAGCTCTGCGGATGATCTCCGCGCGGTCCCTCTTGGACAGCTTGGAAACATCATCCTTCACGATAAATGCACCCTGGGAGGTCGTGCCGTTTTCCTGGGGCCTTGCGCCCTTGGCGCGGATGCCGTCCACCACCTGCTTCTCCGTGGCCTTGGCCTGCATAGCGGCCACGCCCGCCTTGATCTGGTCCATGTGGACCACTTCATAAGCGTGCTGGACGGGAACGCCCGCCCGGAGCATGGAGAGGAACTGGGGATTTTTGACCTCCGCGTTGAGGTCGAAGCTGGGGTACAGCCCCTTGACCTGTTCGGCCTCGCCGTACCACTGCTGGAGCTGCTGCTGCGCCCGCTGGTCGTTCTGCCGCTGGCGCTGCTGGCGCAAAAGCGCCTCGTTCTCCCGCTGGAGCTTCTGGAACTGCTTGTACTGCTCAACGGACATCCCCGCCTCCTCGGCGGCCTCGGACCAGTATGCGTCATCATTTTCGATGGCCTGGGACAGCTTGCCCATGTCGCCGTCGCCGATCTGGTAGCGCTGCATCAGCATATCAATGACAGGCTGATACTGGCCCACCTGCTGCTCCAGGTTTCTGGTCTCCCGGAAGCGCCGGTCGATGATGCGCTGGGTCTCCTCGGTGTAGATGTCCTTGTACTCACCGTTCACAAGGTCCTGGAAAGCCCTGCGTTTGGCCTCCAGAGTATTGGACGTGGTGCTCGCGTCCGGTTTGTTGTCGCTCCCGGCGTCGGAGGACCGCTGCTGTCCCTCCGGGTCTCCGCCCTCGCCAGCCTCCGCCGGTTTGGCCTGCTTCCCGAAGATGACGTTCTGGTATTCGCCCGATTTTCCCCGCCGGGTGGATGCGGTGGATGCCTGGGTCTCGCCCTGTGTGCCGGGTGCTCCGTCGCCAGAGGCCGCCGCCCCTGCGCCTGCTCCGCCTGCGGCACCGCCGCCGTCGAACAGGTTCAGCCGGATGTCCAGCAAATGCTTGAAGTTCATAGGATTGCCTCCTTTTTCATCGCGGGTGTATCGCCCCCGTGCATCGGTCCCTGACTTCACCAGGGCAGCGGCCCGGTCCCCACCGTGACCGCCGCCCCGCATGGTGTGAAGCAGGAGGACAGTATAAGCGTATCAAATGCTTTTCCGCTTTTCGCCCCGAACTCGGAAAAAATTTTTATTTTTCTTCCCGGCACTCCACCTGGACCTGCTCCGGGTGGGCCTGGGCCACCTGGGCAAGGCCGATGGCGGCCATCTCAAAGGCCGCCGCCGTGCCGTCGTCCCCGTTGAAGTCGAGCTGCACATCGCCGCTCTCCATCCGCCAGGTGTAGACCTCCACATAGCGTTCCCGCATGGCGTTGGTCACATATCCGGCCAGGGCGTAAAGGATGCCGGACACCGCCGCGCACGCCTCCACGCTGCCGGTGGCGTGGCCCTGGGCAGAGAGGATGCAGCGCTGGCCGTCCCGTTCGGCATAAACCTGGGTCATAACACGTCGCCTCCCGTCATTCGTTGCCCATGCTGGGGGTGCTGCGCTTTGCCAGCCGCTCTCCGTAGCCGGTCATGGGATGCTGGGCCTCCATGATGCCGCTTGCAAGGCTGTCCTTCTCGCTGGAGGGCGCGGGACCTGCCGCCTGGCCTCGCTGGCCGCCGCCGGTAGGCTGCGCCGCTCCGATGCCCATGTCCTTGCCCGTGAGGGTCTGGATGATAAGGGCCATCTGGTCGAGCTGCTGGGACATCTGCTGGCAGATATTGAGAAGGGTCTGGCCGTTCTGCACCTGCTCCTTCACCTTGTCGATGCCCTCAAACTCCATCATTTCCAGAGCGCCCAGCGCCTCCTGCGCCCGCTCCGGGTTGAAGAAGCCCAGGCCGTACAGCTCCTTGGCCCGCTCGTTCTGTTCCATGCGGGAGAATGGGTTTTTCTTCTGGGCCTTGATTTTCAGGTCGAAGATGGGCTTGCGGTAGAGGGGGAGGCCGTCGGAGGTCTGGCCCACTTCCTGCTCCTTGATGCCCGCGTTGTTCATGTCGATGAACTGGTAGCTGCCAGGCGTCTGGCCCGTGATGCGGAACGAGCGGGTCTCGTCGTAGAACTGCCGGATAAGCTCAATGCACATCGAATTGATTTTGACGTGGGTGCGGTAGCTGGCGGAGATCATGTCCCGGCTGGCCTTGTTGCCCGCCTCCTGGAGGGCGGCGATGGCAGCGGCGGCGGTGACGCCGGACCCGGCGCTGCCGCTGTTCACGTCGCGGTTGGCCGCCGTGTCCTTCATCTCCTCGATTTTCATTTGCGCCACGGTCACATAGATGTCGTCCAGCGGGTTGGTGACAATCTCCTTGATGCGCCTGTCGTCAAGCTCGCCCTGGACGTGGACCAGGGGCTTGCTCCAGTCCAGGAACTCCTCCTCGTTGATGCCCGTGCTGTCGCTGACGAAGAAACGCTTCTTGGTGGTCATCATGCTGTTTTCCAGGATGTTGGAGGACAGCTTGTCGATGTAGAGCTGCGGGTCCTTGCAGATGGCGACATAGCCGAAGCCCACCGGCGTGCCTTTTTCCGGGAACATCACATCCAGCACGACGGGGTAGAGGCCGTGGTCGTACCAGCCCGTGTCCCGGTAGTTGGGGTCGTTCTCGCTGGCGAACAGCAGGGTCTCGCCCACGAACTTGGCGTAGTGCAGCAGCGTCTTGCCGCTGGCGGATGTCGTCTTGTAGTACCAGTCCACCACCACGCTCTTGTTGCTGGTGTCGATGGTGTCATCGTAGATATACTGCTTCACATCCACGGCCCCGCCGCTCAAATGGCCCTTGTGCTCCGGGTACTGCTGCTCCAGCAGGTCCTCGTCCACCAGGTCCACGATGAACAGGTTGCGGGACTTCTGGATGTCGGTCACGCCCGGCTCCCAAAACAGCTTGAGCAGGTCGATCTCCCGGATGTCCACGTCGCCCAGGCCGTTCTCCTTGGCGCTGTTCCAGAACACACCGTAGGCTGCCGTGCCGTGTTTCAGCTTCTCCCACCAGTTGTCAGAGTAGGTCTGCTCGTAGTCGTTGTACTCCAGGATGACCGGCAGCACGGAGGACAGCACCTTGGCGCTCTCCTCGTCGCTGCGCTCGCGGGGGAGGACCACCGGCTCCGGGTAGTTGTCCATGGCGTCCGCGTGCTTATTGAGAATAGCGTTGAACAGCCAGGCAGAGGACGGCTCCGGCCCTCTGTACTCCGGGTTGTCCGTGCGCTGCTTGCCCTTGCGGATGGCCTCCCAATGGCGCAGCTCCCACCATAGCTCATCCTGGACCACGCGCTCCTCCAGGCTGGCCTTGCCCTGCTTGTAGCGGGTCAGGATGCTGATTGCCTCCGCGATCTCCGCTCTGCCGATGCGCCGCTGCCCGGCGGGGGCCGTCAGCAGCATGGCCTCCATCTCCGGGTCCACGCTCTCGTCCTTCTGCACGCCGGGGACGCCCCAGCCCATCGGGGGCTTGCCCAGGGTCGCGTCCTGCTCGTTCTTCCGTCCGAAAAGTGCCATAAATCAATACCTCCTGTAAAAATCGTAACGGTCATACTGCTGGTCCTGTCCCAGGTCCAGCGGGTCATATACCACCAGGGCGGGGGGCTTGTTCCGCCTGGGTGCTATCGGGTTTTTCATGCAGACGTAGCGCAGCTCGTCGTAGATGTGGTCCTCGCCCTCGGTGTTGATGTCCTCCACGTTCTTCTCGTCGTAGACCAGGTTGGGGACCGTGCGGATGAAGTGCTTGCAGGTGTTGAACACATACAGCATGGGGATGCCCTCCTCGTCAAAGGCGAGGCGGTGATGCACCTGCATCTTGCCGTCGATGCGGGCGTGGTCTCCGCGCTCGAAGTACACCCGCTGCCGCTCCATCAGAGCGCCGATGCTCTCCGTGCCGTCGCTGCCCCAGATGGCCGGGTCTCCCACGCGGTTGATGCGCCGGTCCTTGAGGTTGGGGTCCTCGGCCTCGATGCGCCGTATCTCCCGCGCCACCTCGGACGGTTCCATCTTCACGCCGGTGTTGGGGGTGCCGGTGCAGCCGTAATACTCCCGGATGCGGTAGAGCCGCCGGTCCCGGTCCACGGCGTACCAGCCCACGGAGAAGGGCCTGGAGTAGCCCCAGTCCAGGCCGCACCAGATGGCCCAGTCCTGCGGGACCTTGAAGGGGGAGATGACGTGGGTGTTGATGCGGTCCGTGTAGTGGTCGCTGTCGTTGCGCCACTCCGTGAATACCTGGCCTGCGAAGGTGTCCCAGTCGCCGTACAGCAGCGCCTTGCGCTCCTGCTCCGGCATGGAGGCCAGGCTGGTGAGGTAGTCCGGGTTGTTTGCAAGCAGTATCTTGTTGTCAAACACGGAGGACGGCACGAAGATGCGGGACTTCCAGCGCGTCTCCTCGTGGCCGTCAGGGAAGCGGACCTTGAACTGCTCCCAGATCGTTTGCATGGGCTGGGCCGCCGTGATGAAGCGCTCCTTCACCCAGCCGTGGCCCACGCCGCCGGGGTTGGCCTGTGCCCGGATGTAGCAGCGGGTCCCCGGCCCGTTGGGGCGGTTTCGGGAGAACAAGTAGCTGTACTCCTCCCAGAGAAATTGCGTCAGCTCGTCAAAGTCGATGAAGTCATAGCGCTTGCCCTGGTAGTTGGTCCGGTCCTTGGTGTACTGCATAGAGCCGAAGAAAATCTTGGCCCCGGAGGGGAAGGTCCAGACGTGCTTGCTCTCGTTAAACCTGGCCTTTTTGTAGGCCCGTCTGTAAATCTCCGTGCTGCGGTCCATCAGCTCCGTGAGCTGTGGGAAGGTCTTGCGGAGGATAAGCCCACGGTAATGCGGTATCTCCACCTGGCGCAGGGCCTCGGCCAGGGCGCAGTCCGATTTACCGCCGCCCGCTGCACCGCCGTACAGTGCCTCGTCCTCAAAGCGGGCCATGAGTGCCGCCTGGCGCGGCTGCGGGGTCCAGATGACTTTACCCATCGTTTGCGCCTCCCTCCGTCGGTGGGCCTGGGTTGTCCATCACGGGGGAGAGGAGCACCACGCCGCTGCCCTCGTCCTCGTCGCCGTCCTGGGTCTCCGGCTTGTACTTCCACGTCTCCGGCTTCCGGTTGGTCAGCCAGAACATGGCGCTGGTGGGGTCCGGCGGGACCACCTTGTTGATGGTCGTGACCAACTCCACCACGTTGCCCAGCCGGTCCAGCTTTTGCTCCCGTCGGGTCTCGATGTATTCAAAGCCGCAGGCCCGCTTGAACAGGGCGGCCTCCACCTGCTCGTCCGGCACCTCGCACGCCTGCGCGAAAGCGTCTGAAAGGTCCGTGTACCGCCCGTCCCCCTTCCGCCCCAGGTCCAGGTATTTCTTGAAGGTCGAGTAGGCAACGTGCAGCTTCCCGGCGATCTCCTTTGCCGTGGCCCCGTCTTTGGCCCATTTGATGATCTTGTCCAGGTTGGGGAGGACATGGGTCTCGTATTTACTTTTTGCCATTCGCTCCCGCCTGCCTTTCTGAAAAATTGGCTTCTCTTTCATCGTAGCAAAGGCAGCTTCTTTTTTCGCCCCGAAGGGAGGATGTTTTTTCATTCTGGTGTTCACGCGTGTGGGACCCTCTCACCCTCACCATCCCCCCATACCCCCCTTCCTCTCCCTCTCTCCCTGGAGCGGGGGAGACCATTTTCGTGGCCTCACGAAAAAGATAAGAGACCCCAGGCCATAGGCCCAGGGTCTCTCTGGTATGCTTATGCTTTGCTTTTGCTGTGCTTTTCTATCGTGTAGGTGGCCCCGTAGCGCCGCCGCCCACAATGGGAGCAGGTCACTTTGTGATCTACGCCGCCGCCCACGCGTTTGAGGTCGTAGCCCTCCTGGAGCATCGCGGCGCACCTGCCGCAAAGGTCCTTCGGTTCGGTCATCAGTCGCTCACCCCCTTGAAGCTCTCCCGGACGTGACCGCCGTTCAGCTCAAATTCCACGGTGTGGTAGTGCCCCTTCGGATGGATGTACACCACGCGGCCCGCCACAGGCCGCCTCAAGCTCCGCTTGTCCTCGCCGCTGTCGGTGAATGTCTCCGGCAGGCGCATCACCTTGTCGCCCAGCTTCATGCCTTGCCCTCCCATGCCGGGCAGGTGGTGTCCGGCTCCGTGAAGTCCGCGCAACGTGGGCTGTCTCCGTTGAAGCATACGCCCTGGAAGTCCTCGTACCAGGCGCAGCTCCCGCAATTCCGCTTCATGCCGTTTCCTCCCGTTCCATCGTCATGCGGGCCAGCAGGCTCTCATACATCCGCTTGTAGGTGTCCCGCTCCGTCTGGGCGATTACCAAGGCCATGGAGGCCGTGCCGTCCTCGGTGTCCCCGCGTACCGGCTCCGGCTCCTCCTCGTCCTCCTGGGGGCTTGCAAGGCCGTACTGGGCCAGCCCCAGGCCGGAGAGGAGGCCGAGGTCCACCTGCTCCATCTCCCGCCGGGTGCAGCGTCCAACGAAGCGTCCCACGCGGCTCTTGTCCACGGTGTACACGTTCTCGCATAGGGCCGTGCTGATCTGTTCGGTGGAGCGGATGGTGATGTGCTCCGGTAGCTCCTTCTTGGGGGAGGCGGAGCAGTAGACTACCTGGACCACGGGGCTGTTGTCGTTCAGGGCGTCGCAGCTCACGATGATGGCGGGCCGGTCCTTCATCAGCTCGTGGCCGATGGCGTTCGGTATATCTACCCAGTAAATCTCCCCGCGCCGCATAGCGTTGGCAGGGAATGTGCCTTTCTTTGCCATAATCAAACCTCCGTGATAGTCAGATTGAAGCGTTCCCGCAGGAGCTTCTTTTTCATCTCGTACTGGGCCGTCTTGGTGGCCCGGCTCTTGACATCCTCCACCACCGGCAGCCAGAACACGGTGCCGTACTTGTCCGGCGCGGTGGGGCGCTCGTAGGCGAAGTCGGCCACATAGTGGATGGCCCGGACCCGCTCGCCGGTCTCCGTGATGTAGCTTTCCTGGAGGGTGTACTGCTGCTGGAGGCGCAGGTTGCGTATCTGCCCGGCCTTGAGCATCAGCATCAGCTCGTCGTAGCGGCGGGCCTCCTTCTTGCTGTCGAAGCGGAGGTTGCCCCGGCTGTCCGGCTGGTTGTGGTACTTGGGGGCCTTGGTCTTGCCCACGATGCCCAGCTTCTCCATGACCTGGCGCTGGGCCTCCGGCCCCATGCGTTGCAGGTCTGCGGCGGTCAGTCCCATCTCTCGTGCCTCCTTCCGTTTGGTGCAGCGGCGGGCCGGGCCGAAGCCCTGCCCCCGCAGAAACATCATGGGGTGCAGCAGCTTCCCGGACAGACCGCAGAAAACTGTGTTGTCCACGACGCGCACATACTCGCACTCGTCGCAGTATTCGATCTGGCCCTCCCGCTCCAGGGCCATCTCCAGCGGGGTTTTATCCAGCATTTGCCTGCGCCTCCTCCGCTATCAGCTTGCGTTTGCGCCGGGCGTAGGCGCTGTCGGCGGCGGACAGGCCGGGGTTCGTGAGGCGGCGCAGCCGGGCCTTTTCCCGCAGCTCCTCCCGGTGGGCCTGCTGGTATGCCCGGTGCCGTGCCCGCTCCTTCTCCGGGTCCCGGCTCCGGTCTTTCAGCTTTCGGCGCTCCTCGGCCTTGCCGTCAAACCAGCCGATGTGCTTATAGCTGGCAGCAAAGCAGCCCTCGGAGCAGAAGTACGTCGTGGCCTGCCGCTTGCCGTCCCGCTCCACCTGGCGCACCCAGGGGGTGTCCGCCGTGGTCACGATCTGCTTTCCGCAGGTGCCGCAGGTGCGAAACAGGGTCAGCCGGTTGGCCGTCTGTCGGCGCACGCTCATAAGTCGGACCTCCGCTCCATCACGCCCAGGATGTACTTGCCGTCCTCGCCGCGCCGGGCGTGTATCTCGTACTTCTCCCGCATCTCCTTGACGGAGAAGCGCGGGACGGCCAGCCGCCAGCCCAGGGCCGTCTCCGGGGCGTCCGGGTCCATGGCCCGCTCCCCGTGCTCCAGCACCACAGCGGTGAGCACAGCGTCCACAAGGGCCTGGGTCTCCTGGTTTCCGACATCCGCCTGGGCCAGGGCCTCCCGCAGCTTCTCGTTCTCCTTGGCCGTGTCGGCCACCTTCTTGTGCCAGCGCCCCAGCTCATGCTCCAGGCGCTTGATCTTATCGACGTTTCTTTCCATGTCACTCCGTCCTCTCGTAATATTTCAGCAGGTTGGCGGCCACCGTGCAGCTTTTCCAGTCCTGGAGGTTGGCGCAGTAGCGGTCCGCGTACTCGGCCAGGGCCTCCCGGTCCGGGAAGCTCATGCAGCCGCCCTCGCAGCGGACGCACAGCCGCTCGTCCCAGTGAAAGAACGGGCACGCCCAGGTCTTGTGTGAGTAGCCAGCCATTTGTCCGCCCCCTTGCTCATTCCGTGATCTGTCGCTGTCCTGCCGTGCTGCCCGGCAGGCCGATGGGGTTCTTCCGCAGCATCGTCTCGTAGGTTTGCTCAAAGCGCTCCATCTCGAAGTATTTCTTGTCCGGCGGCATGAACGCGTCGATGCCGCCCATGGCCTCGATGACCTTCTGGGTCCTGGTGGGCATCCCCTCCAGCGCCTGCTCTTTCGTCCGGCCAGCCAGCCGGGCCAGTTGCAGTTCGCTGCGGGCCATCAGGTAGGCGTTGCTGATTTCCGACCTGACCTCGTGCAGAACGGCCTCCGCCGCCTCCCGCATCTCCGCGATGGTCGGAGGGAATTTGCAGGTCTGGCACACCCGGATGACTGCCTGCTGGGCCGCCCAGAAGTCGATGTCCCGCAGGCAGGTGGTCCAGAGCGTGATGGTCGGGGCCAGCTTTGCCTTTAGGCTGTCCTTGTCCGGGGCCTTGAACATCTCCGCGTTGGGATAGGCCATCATCAGCACCGCGAAGATTTCCGTCACTTCCGCCCTGGTCATAGGCCGCTGAACTCGTCGTGCAGGTCTCGCAGGGCGTCCATCTTCTCGCCCGTGCTGGCCTGCTGGGGTCTGCCGCTGCGGCTGGGCTGGTAGGACCTGTCGTCCTTGAGGGCGAACACGCCTGCCCAGCAGTGGTCCTCGCTCTGGTGCAGAATGGCGATCTGAGCATCCCGGTCTCCGGGGGCCAGCTTCTCCAGTTCCGTGACCAGGCGCTTTTTTGCCTGGTCCGTCATCGGCTTTTTGACCCTGTTCCGCATCGCCTCGAAGTCTTGCAGAGCGGAAAGCAGGTCAGCGTCGCCGGAGGCGAAGTCCGCAAAGATAGTTTCCTTTGTTTTCTTTTCCTCTGCTTTGCTTTGCTTTTCTTTACTCTGCTTTGCTTTTCTTTTATTTGCATCGGTTTGCTCTGCATTTGCATTACTTGTGGATGCTCCGCTGCCGTCGTCGGCCTTGCAAGGCTGATTTTTCCAGCGTTTTTGCGCCGCCTCCCGGCGGAGGTTGGAGATGTCGTCCACCTTCCCCATGCGTCGGAGAAGGGAAGCGGAGTAAAGATACTCGCCGTCGTTCACCAAAAGCGTGTTGCCGTTTTCTGCAAACTCTGTGCAGCAGTCTGTGATGATCTGCTCAAGGTGGGATGCTTCCACCTGCATTTGCATAGCAAGTGTATTCCAGATGTACTTGTTCACGGACAGCCGGTACTCTGGCTGCTCCCGGAGTATCTCCACCAGCATGAAGTACACCCCGTACCCCTCCGCCCCGTAGACGGAGCGGAGGGCCAGGATTTTGGGGTCGTTGCGGGCGTTGCAGTCGTGGGAGAAGAAATAGGCGTCTTTCTCGTTGGTCTTGGGCATACGGATGCCTCCTTATGCAAGCGCCTGCTGCCCCGTTGCATCCTCGAAGATGCCGTCGGGCAGCTCCGGCGCGGTATTGCTGCTGGGTTCGATGACCTCCCCGGTCTCCGGGTTGGCCTCCGGGAGGGCCTCTGGCGCGTTTTCGGGTGCGTCCAGGTAATTCTTGCTCCCGTCGGCACCGATGGCCGCCTCGTCGCTTGCAAGGGCTTTCTGGAGGTCAATGGACATGATGCCCCACTTGCTGATAAGCTGGCGCAGCATCGTCTTGCAGGCCATCCCGTCGAAATCCTTGTACCAGAAGGAGGAATACTTCCACTCGTCGCCCTTGGGGTAGTTGCCCGCCACGAAGTCGGCGTAGGACACGCGGCTGTACCGGGGGTCCTGGGCCTCGCGGGCCTCCAGGTGGAACGCCTGGGAGTAGCGGTCCGCGTGGGCCAGCATCTTGTCCTTGCTCCAGTACAGCACCTTGCGGAAGCCGTTGTTCAGCTCGAAGTAGGCGTAGTAGCCCACCACGGGGCGGCTCTCCCGGTCTCCGTCGTCCTCCAGGAACTCCAGGATGGGGCGGCGGGTGAAGCGGTCCCGGCCTCTGTACTCGCCCTCCACCACGGGAAACGCGTCGATGTCCAGGTATTGGCCGCTGCGCTCTGCAAGCTGGATGTAGCCCTTGTAGCCGAGCTGGAACTGGGCCACGGTGCCGCGCTTCTTGTCCTTGTAGGGGACCATGTAATACTGGCCGAGCTGCGGGGAGGGGGACAGGTTCAGGCTCTCACCCAGCAGGGCGGCGGTCAGCACCGTCCCGGCGTCGCACTCCTGGAGGGGCGGGTTTACGGCCACGGCGGAGCTGATGGCAGCCACGAAGCGCCGGGCGCGGTCCGGGTCTCCCAGGGTGTCGTTCACGAGTTTCTGGTACATCGGCGTCTGGATAGCCACGCTGAACTTGGGCTTGCCGCCGCTGCGGCTCTGCAAAGAATTGTTCACGGCCATGATTAAATCCTCCTATACGAAATGTTCCGTTCTTTCAGCCAGCGGGAAAGCTCCGCCGCCTGGTCCTTTGTCACCTGGCACTCAAAGCGCAGCAGGTAGATGGCCTCCTCCACGGCCTCACCACCGCCGGGTTCCCAGGTCCCGGCCTGGGCCGCATTGGCAGCGGGGTCCGGGGTCTGCTCTGCACCCCGCGTCGCCTCTGCCTTGCGCTGTTCCTCTGCCAGGTTGGCGGCCTGGGCGGTCCGCTGGGCCTCGTACTCCCGCAGGCGCTTGGCCCGCTCCTGGAGGCGGGAGCGCTCCATCAGAGCCTCGTTCAAGTCCAGGTGCTCCAGGTACTTGATCTTGACGGCCTCGGCAAACTCGCTCTCCACGGTAGCCAGGACCTCCAGATCGGACGCGGCCTTGTCCTCCGCCGCGACGATGGCCTCCCGGACCTTCTTCATGGTCACGCTGGTGTTGTACCAGGTGTCCTGCCACAGCTTCTCAAAGGGGAGCAGCGCCCGCAGCTCGCCCACGGTCTCCTCGTAGATTTCCAGGATAGCGGCCCGCTTGTCCGCCCGGCGCTTCTCCTCGTACTCCTTGAGCTGCGCGTCGATGGCGGCGATGGGCTGGTCAATAAGGCCCACCAGTTCCTTCACCTTGGCCTCGAAGTCGGTGTACGGGGCCATGCACTCGCGCTTGACCTCCTTGCGCTTGTTCTCCAGGGCCTCCCGCAGCTTGTTCAGCTTGGCGCGGTCCTCCTTGGCACCCTTGATGCCGTCCTCTGTTACCACCAGGCCGGTGTACAGCGCCAGGCTCTCCGCAAGCTGGCCTTTCAGCTCCTCAAAGTTGAAGTCTATCGTCTTGGGCAAAGTCTCCAGGCTGTTGCCCATCACAAATTCCATGCTCATGTTGTCCTCCTGTTCAGATAGGCGGGAGCTTGAGATTTGGTTTCTGCCGCTGCTCCACGCAGCGCCAGAAGGGGACCGCCTCCCGCCGGATGATGGCGATGTCGTCCTCGGCATCCGCCCGTTCGATTTTGTAGTGCCGGGTCTCTTTCCGGTCCTCGCCCTCCGCCGTGGTGTATTTGATCTGGGCCAGAAGCTCCACGAACTGCCACCCGGCGGCAAGCATCTGCTGGCACACCTGGGCGTAATACTCCGTGGGGATGCGCCCCTTCCAATGGGTCCAGCCGGTGGAGGAGAGGATTTCCGTGGTTTTGATCTCCAGGCCGCCCAGCCGCCCGGTGGCGGTTTCCTCCAGCTCCCCGTCCGGGGTGCAGGTGATGAAGGGCAGGTCCTGGTGTTTGATAATCTTGTAGGGGGTGAAGCTCACCCGGTATTCCGGGTGGTCCAGGGCGAAGAAGGAGCGCAGCAGCGGCTCCGCGTCGTTGCCGTAGCGCACATAGGGCTTGTCCCCGATGTCCTCCGGGATGACCAGCCCGCACTTTTCCTCCCAGAGCTGCACGTTGGTTTTCCAGGGGGAGAGGCCCAGGAGGGCGGCGGCGTCAGACGCCCCCAGCCCATCCTTGCGGGCCTCCAGCCATTCCGCCCGGTCCTTGCAGATGATGACCTGCGGCTGCATCACATCATCACGACGATTTTGCCGTCCTTAACCTCCTGGGCCAGCTTGTCCTCGAAGTAGGCCGCGATGCTGGCCTTGGCCGTCTGCTGCCACATCCCGCCGTCAGCCTCGAACAGGCCCACGTTGCCGTCATCGTCCAGGCGCAGCAGGAACTCGCTCACCGGCTGTTCTACCTCCAGGAAGGTGCGGAAGGGGCGCAGGGCCACGCGGGGCTTGACCTGCACCAGCGCCTTGAGGGAGACGCCCTGGCGGGCCTCCACTTCCTGGCTCACGCCGTTGTCGCGGGTGGTCACACCGCTGTCCTTGCTCATGCGGGAGAGCAGGTCCAGCAGGTAGTCCACGCCGGGGCCGGGGGAGAACTTGCTCCGCAGCTCAATGATGGCCTGCTCATACTCCCGGAAGCCGTCACGGAAGCCCGGAACGTCGCATTTCGCGGTATAGAGGCTGTCGCGGCACATCATGTCGTCGTAGGTGGTGAACACGGAGACCGTGCGGGCATCGTCCACGCGGATGAACACGGGCAGGTTCTCGAACATATCCAGCTCGTTGCGGACCAGCTTCACGATGCTGTCCAGGCCGGAGACGGAGAGGTTGGCAGGGCGGTCAATGTGGGGCTTGATACGGACCAGGTCGTGGTCAGAGTAGGTGTCGCCGTGGATGTTGTAGGTCTTGTTGTCCTTGAGGGACACGAGGTACTGGGCAAATTCTTTCAGCATGATGAATACTCCTTTCAGATCGTGGCGTTATGCCTGGCGTTTGAACTTCAAAATTTTGGGGTGGTCCTGCTCCTCACCGTCGAGGGCTAACTGGCCGGGGACCTGGGGCACCATTTCGGCCACCATCAGTTCGCCGGTGCTGGGTGCGTTGGTGATGTAGAGGCTCGTGGTCACGGGGTCCGTCGGGGTCAGGGAGCACTTGGCCGTGCTCTGCACCGTGATGGTCCGGCGGTCCGCGCTGGGGATAAGCTCCAGGGTCACGGAGATTTTGCGCTTGGCGGTGGCCTTGGTGTTGGGGTCCAGGATGTTGTCCATCACCTTGCCCATCTCATAGTCCACGCGCTCCAGGATTGCACCCATTGACATCTCAAGGATGCTTTTCTTGTCCAACTGGTCACTCATGCGGTTTTATCCTCCTTTTTGGTGGCCCGTTTCCGGGCCGCATATTCTCCTAACAGCCGCTTGAGGGCTGCGTCATGCCAGCTTTGCCAGGACGAATACCCGCACACCTGGAGCAGGTCGTCCGGCAGGCTTGCCGCGAACTCGCGGCTGATGCGGTAACACTTGCGGAAGCGCCCGGTGGGTGCGGTGGGCGGTGCGGTCTCCGTCTCGCTGGCCTCGCTGCGGCTCTCTGCTGTCGGCAGCGCCCCCAGCAGGTCCAGGTCCTCCGCGTCGTAGAGTTCCGTCCTGGACGCTCCCAGGACATCCTCCAGGGCCTTGAGCTGGTCCGGCGTCGGCAGGCATACGCCCTTCTCATACCGGCTTACCATGCCCACGTCAGCCCTGGGTTCCGTTTCTTTCAGTCTGGCGGACACCTGCGGCTGGGTCAGACCCAGCACCATCCGCCGCTCTTGTAGTCGGTTCATGCTCTACCTCCTCTATCAGTCTGATTTGTTGGAAGAAGGGGAAGAACTGGGGCGGGCACACCGCGTTTCCGAGGCATCTAACTCTGTCCATCCAGTTGGGAAGCCCATCAACCATTCGGTCCATTCCGGGTTCAGATTTCCAGTACCCCCCCCCGCCAGGTAAGCCACTTTCTGGCATAGAAGCAATGACCTGGTGGATGTCGCGTCCTTCCGCAGGTGCCGGGCCAGCCCCGCCGCGTCCATCGCCGTCGGCGTGGGCCACGATTGCAAATCGGTATCTTTGGTGCGGAGCGCCGACGCCGCGAGCTGGAACCATAAACGCCCGTGCGGTGTAGCCTTTACTTTCCAGGTCAGAAAGCACATCGTCGAGTGCCAGATTGAGGATGTTAGCAACATTCTCTCCAATGACCCAAGCAGGCCGCAGCTCGTCGATAACTCTAAGCATCTCCGGCCAGAGGTAGCGGTCATCGCTCTTGCCTCTGCGCTGTCCGGCTTTGGAGAAGGGTTGGCACGGGAAGCCGCCGGAAATAATGTCAACTGTTCGTAGTCCGGTCCGTTCACAGAAACTCTCCTTTGTCAAAGTCCGAATGTCCCGCCAGCGTGGAACGTCCGGCCAATGTTTCTCCAGGACCCTGGTGGGGTAGTCGGCCCACTCGCATTGTCCCACGGTGTGGAAGCCTGCCCACTCGGCGGCCAGGTCCAGGCCACCGATGCCGGAAAACAGGGAAAGGTGGGTCAACTCCATATCAGCTATCCCTCATACGGGCTTTCCAGGGACCAGTCCCAGGTCTGCCCGCCTTGCCATTCCGTGGTGAAGTAGTTGTGTGCGCCGTCTCCGGTGAAGTACAGGTACTCCTTCGGCAGCACCCGGCCCACGCTGCCCACGCACTCCTTCTCGGCCATCCAGCGGGCCAGCACATCCTCCACCAGGGCCAGGATGTCCGGGTCCACCGGGTTGCTGGGGTCGTAGCCGTAGAACTGGCAGGGCTGGGTCGTGATGCCCTCCACCGTGTCGGCCCAGAAGCGGTCCCCACTGTCGTAGCGGTTCAGCACGCACCAGATCGTGGCCGCCTGTTCCGTGGTGGAGCAGCCCCGCGCCTCGCCCCACACCATCTTTGCCAGGGCTACCTTGGACGCCTCCATCGGGTCGATGGCCTCCCGGTCCTCAAACTCCAGCGTGATGGGTTCCAGCGCGGGTGTCTCCGCCGGGAGCGCCGTTGCCGTCACCGGCACGGTGGCCTCTGGTGTCTCCGGCTCTTGTGGACGCCCGCTCCAGGCGAACGCAGCAGCCACGGCCAGAAGGGCCAGCGCCAGGCAGGCGGCTCTCTGCATCGCGGCCCTGCGGCGGCGCTGCTGCCGCCTCCGCCGTTCAGTCCGGGTCATAGGTGCTTCTCCTGCGGCGGTACAACTCGTCGATAAGGTCCGTGTCGCTGTAATCGGCCAGCGCCTTGCCCTCGTCCTCGGTCTCAACCGATACAAGGATAGAGGATTTCAGATACAAAGCGGGACGCGGCGCGAAGCAGGCGCGGCACACGTAGTCGCGGTCCACGGTGCCGCCGAGGTAGATGCCGTACGCGCTGACGCCATTCGAGAACGGGGAGCTGTTGGTTGTCCAGCCCGTTGCCAGCCAATAGGGCTTGGAGGTCAGCGGCAGGACGCTGCGGTGCTTGCGGTACTCGTCGATGGTCAGCGCCCGCGCGACAGCCAGGGGCTTGCCGTAGTCCGTCATGCCGTCCATGGTGGTCAGGTCGATGGGCCGCTCCACCACGGCGGAGAAGATGGCCGGGTGCTTGTCCCGCAGCCAGCGCTCCACGGTCTTGGAAAGCAGGCTGCCCGCGTAGTTGTTGTGGTCCTCCCGCTCGGCGTCGTCATCCTCGAACTGGCAGCACTCCGGCAGCGTGTCGGCGGCCACCGCAAAGGCGGCGTCCATGTCGTCCTCCAGCTTAACAAACTCCACGCCGTCGAGGGTGAAGCGTTCGCCCCGACGTACCTGTGCCAGGGCCAGGTCCTTCATTTTCATGTCCTTGTCCTCCTCTTTGGTTTACTGGCCGCTCTCGGCGGTCGTGGTGGTCCGCCGGTTGCCCCGGCGGCGGATTGCCTCTTGAAACGTCCTTTGAGCCAGGCGGGGGTCATACTCCGGGCGCTGGTTCTTGTCCAGCTTGCCCGTGTCGCCTCGTCGCAGCTCCTCATAGATCGTTGCGGGGTGGCATCCGATTTTGTAGGCGATGTCCAGCACGCGGGCTTCCTCCTGGTACATCTTTGCGATTTTCTTTCGGTCCTGGAAATCCAGGTACTTGCAGGCCATCACGCGCACCCCCTTTCCTGGGAAAAAATAAAGCCCGAAGGACTGTTTCATCCTTCGGGTTTTACGATAGCATTTGCGTCGCCAAATGTCAATAGTAAAACCCGAATTTCTTTGAAAAATTTTTTATAGTCTTTA
>ERZ827450.1258-NODE-1258-length-28264-cov-3.665249_pt1 | contig 28264 bp, 27 predicted proteins | sample MGYA00519773_ERZ827450 | MGnify/ENA primary metagenome ERZ827450 (study PRJEB31778, sample SAMEA3449306) | human gut metagenome | biome: human gut; feature: human-associated habitat; material: faeces | place: United Kingdom | collected 2010/2012 ...
CATAAACGGCGATGGTGCCGTTGGCTTTTTTGTCCATACCGTAAGCCAAAGCCGCTGCCGTCGGTTCGTTGATGATACGCAGAACTTCCAATCCGGCAATTTTACCGGCGTCTTTGGTTGCCTGACGCTGCGAATCGTTAAAATATGCCGGAACCGTAATAACGGCCTTCTCAACTTTTTCACCCAGATAGCTCTCGGCATATTCCTTAATCTTCTGCAAAACGATTGCGGAAATCTGCGACGGGGCGTATTTCTGGCCTTTTACTTCAACCCAGGCGTCTCCGTTGTCGCCTTCGACGATTTTAAACGGAACATGCCCGCGGTCTTTGGAAACCTCAGGAGAGTTGAAACGGCGCCCGATTAAACGTTTGATTGCAAAAAGGGTGTTTTCGGGGTTGGTAACGGCCTGACGTTTGGCTGCCGAACCGACCAGTCTTTCCGTGTCGGTAAAGGCGACCATGGACGGAGTGGTTCTGGCGCCTTCAGAATTTTCCAGAACCTTGGCTTCCTTGCCTTCCATAACGGCAAAGCAGGAGTTGGTCGTACCCAAGTCAATACCAATAACTTTGTTGCTCATAGTTTATCATCCTCATTTATTACAAAAATCTTCGTCCCGCCACAGGGCGGAACCGCTTTAATTCTTTCTGTAAACTTATATAGGAAGCCGGAAAAGCATAAGCAAGTCTTGATGAAGTTTTTTTACATTTTTTTTGACGGCAGCAAAAAAGGTTCGAAACGTTTTGTTTCGAACCTTAAGAAAGTTACGAAATTATCCCTTGTCAGCCTTGACCAGCGGACGATACGGATATTTCTCGCATTTGAGCGCACCTTGAGGAATATTCCAGACGTCGCCGTTGACATAGCATATCTCGCCGTCTTCGGTCATCACTTTGTCAGGAAGCACATCGCCGCCGTTTTCCGTCAGGAAGGCGTCTATGCGTTTTTTTTCGTCAAAGATAATGCGCCAGCTCCAATCTGATCCGAGACGCCCCTTGTTGCCCCACATTTTCAAGCGGCCGCATTTGCGGAAGGCTTTGTTAAAAGTTGCGGGAGCGGGCTGCTTCAACGGAATGAAAAACATGTTGAAGCGGATACCGATTGCTTTTTTACACCACGGCGCATACCACAGCCGTCTTTTTATTACTGCCAAACTATAGGCACGTCCCAATTCATCTTCCATAATTGTAAAACTTAATAAATTTATATGTTTAATATCTCGAAAACAGGATATAAAAAATTTGACAAAAAGTCAATTGTTTCAGAGAAAGCCGGATTGTGCTTTTGTCAAATTTATGATAAAGTGACAGTTATTAGGAAGTCAGGAATTTTAAGTATGGACAAAAGACTGCTCAGACAAAAAGTCGAAAGGTTCTTTACAACAAAATCCTGAGTTTCTGAATGCGGGGAAAACGCGAAGTGCATTTGCAATCTCTCTTCAGATGTTTCAACACCAAGGCCGTTGATTTTATCTGCCTTCGTTTTTATAAACTTTAAAATAGTCAATCATTGAAGGACTTTGCTCTAATTTCAGGCAAAGTTTTAAAATGTTTGCGGCTTCTTCAGCACTGACTTTTGGTATTTCCTTGCCTTCAACACTGTTTAGAAAATTTGTCAGTTCATTCTGCAGCGAATTGCCGCCTTCGGTCAATATCCGGCCATTTTTAAGCAGCCGGCGCTCCGTAAAGTCGATATGGAAAGTATTCCCGCCAGTGTCGTCAATATCCATAAAACGTTCTATTTCCCTGTCTTCCCGCAGCGCTTCCAATTTTACGGACGCACCGTTTTTATATTCCATTTCCGCCACGGCATGATTTTCCCAGCTCAGATCCGAGCGTTTGCCGACTTCAGCCTTTCTTATGTCGCTGCCAAGCAAAGAATAAACGATGGCCAAATCATGAATCATCAGTTCCTGAACGGCGCTGATGCCGGTTTTGTTGGCTGCATTGCGGCTGGTACGAATTCCCCTGATACGGACAATCGGCGAATGCAGTTCCTCTTTCAGGCGGACCACCGCCGGATTATAATTTTCGCTGTGCCCCGGCAGAATAAACGTTTGCCCTTTCCTCGCCGCGGCAATCAGTTTTTCGCAGCCGGACGGCGTAGTTGCCAATGGTTTTTCAATAAGGCAGGGCAAACCGCGGGCAAGCAGTGCAGCGCCGATTTCGGCATGGGTTATGCCCGGCGTTGCCACAATGACCGCATCAGCGGTTTCCCTGTCGATGTCATCAAGATTTTTGAAATACGGCACATTTAATTCAGCGGCAACGCGTGCCGAAGATTCGGCAGATGAATTGAGAATGCCGGCAATTTCAACCCGGTCGGCAAAATGCCCGCGCAAGACGGCCACATGCTTTTTGCCCATGTTTTTGCAACCAACAACCGCTATTCTGAGTTTGTCCATTAATAACCTCCGCGGCCGGAAATCTCATAACCGGTATAACCGTCAACAACCGAATTGGCAAAGGCAAAATCCGTAGAATTACAGGAATGAATCCGATACAGAGTTTCGCCCTGTTCGACAGTGTCTCCGACTTTTTTCATCAAATCCAGTCCGGCACCCGGATACTGGCCGGCACCCGCCCAAATACCGATTTTGTTGATACGGGCATTATCAATCGCCTCGACCACGCCGCTGACGTTGGAAACGATATCTCGGGTCAGATGCCCAAGCTGCGGCTGCGGGGCTTTGCCCTGAGCATGAATAATCCTGTTCATAACTTCCAGCGCGCGGCCAGAATTTAAAATCTCCTTGGCGACATGGTACCCCTGCCCGCCGCGCAGTTTGGGATCAAATTCAAGCATGCGGCCGGCCAGAAACAAAGATTTCTCACGCAGATCCTGCGGCGCATCGTCCTTGTTGCGGAGAACCTTCATAACGTCCCGGGCTTCCAGAACCGCTCCGACGCCGTTGCCTATCGGTTCGGAACCGTCGGTAATGACCGCGTCAATTTCGATAGAAAGCATATCGCCGACATACTCTATCAGTTTACGCAGGCGCATGGCTTCGTTGGTGTTTTTAATGCGCGATTTCGGACCGACGGGAATGTCGACAACCAGATGCGTAATACCCGCCGAAAGTTTGATGGCAAGAATCGACGCGGCAATATGTTCTTGCTGAGTAATGCCTATCTGGCGTTCGACGGAAGAAACCATTTTGTTGGCGCGGGCGATGTCCAGCGAATTGTAACTGGCGATGGCGCCGCGGTTTTCCCTGATCAGCTCCTTTAGCTCCTTTTCGTCAACATCAACATTGGCCAGCACTGCAAAAGTATCGGCCACGCCGGCACAGGAAGTCAGCGAATGGGAACAGGTTTTGGGAATCGGCAGGCCATAGGCGGCCACGATGGCGGTAATGATGATATCGGTTTTGTTGCCGGGAACGCCGCCGAGGCAATGGCAGTCAACGACAATACTTTCGTTGTCCCAATGCAGCACCCGGTCACCGATAAGGGCTTCGGTCAGAGCCAAAACCTCAGGAGCGCTCATAAACGAACCGCTGGCAACCAGAAATGAGGCGATATCCATATTGGAGTAGCGTTTGGAAGCAATGTCGTTGATAATGGCGCTGTATTCGCCGGAACTTAAAATATTGCCGGCAATTTTGCGTTTGATGGAAGCCAGGCTGGGCGGCGGCGCCGACAACGTAAGCGATACGTTGGCGCCCTCAGGCAGGTTAATCTGATTAAAGGCTTCGGTATTCAACGCCAGTTCGCCGGGCTTGCAAAGACGGGCATCGTCGACGACCTGCAAAAAGGCAAAAACCGTTTTGACGCCGCCGTGAATTTCAACCTTGGTCAACGAGCGAATGTCGTCTACCTTATACGCCGCGCAGTCCTTATGAACATAGGCCAGGTTTTCGTTAAAAGAATTTATCGGCAGGTGTTTCAGTGTCAGCATCAATTACTCTCAAAAAAGCCAGTGTGAAAATATGGATTATTATGACACGTTTTTCATTTAATAAAAGTTAATTTTGCCGAAAGCCGACAAACAAATGCCGGGCTTTTTGCCCGGCATTTGCGCATTATTTTTCGCGTTGGAAAATTTTCATAAAGCGTGCGATTTTGCCGGTTTCCCTAAACTCTTTCTTATCGGCTTCGCGCTGCTTTTGCGCTTGTTTATAGCCTTCGGGCGTGTTTTCGGAAATTTCGACACCATGAATATCCTCTTCGGCAAACTTGTCGGCAACGACAGAGCCATGCATTTTGCCTTTCCATTCATGCTGCCGCGCCCGGAGTTCTTCCTTGCGTTTTTGGATATGTTCCTGAACTTCGCTTTTGGCGGCTTCTTCCTTTTCGCGTTTCTGACGATATGCCTCAACGGCATTGGCATCTCCATCCAGCGCTTTGGAAAGGGCTTCGCTGTATTCCGGCGTTTCCTTGTCTTTGTCGGTCAGTTCATAACGCGGCGGCGTTTTGACGTCTTCTTTGGCTGTACGTTTGGTCTCGGGTTTGTCTTCCAGACCTTCGACTTCATTATAGGCAACTTCGCCTGAGGTCGGACCGTAATAAACATTGTCACCCTGCAATCCAGCCAGCTTTTCGGTCAGAATTTCATTCTCGTCGGCCGAAACGGAAGTCACGGGAACTGCGTCGGAATTATCCCTGTCTCCGCCGGGGAGAACGACGCCGGTTTTATCATCCTTGCCACCGTTGCTCGGCGGTACGATGCCGATTTTGTCTTCTTTACCGTTATTTGGGGGCGTGCCGCCGTTTTTCTTTTTGACGATACGGTCGGCCAGAGAACCGATTTTTTCCTTAATCTGCTTCAATTTCTTAACCTGAGCAAAGAAATACGGCGGAATATAGGGAACAATTTTTTCGGCCGGGTTCGGAACCCAGACTTTTTCGCCCGGAATTACGCGGTCCGGTTCCTGCGTAACGTCATGAATAATGCCGTCCGGGCGCGACGGATCGTAAGAGTAAAGGTCTTCAGGCTTAATGCCGACGTCGGGAATCAGGTGTCCCATATGACCGTTGGCATCGGCGCTGATATGCTGAGCCACTTTGTCCATTACCTGAATTTCGGCTTCGCTCAGCGGGGTCTGCGGATCCGTCGTCAGATGTTTGAAAACATCGTCATAGGTAATGTGATTGCCGTTGGCATCGGTTACGCCCATGACATCGCCCAGCGTTTTGGAAGGATCATAGGACAGCGGCGTATCCGGCGCGCCGAGCAGATGGGCATTTTCAAGCTTGGCAAGGTTGACATCGGCGGCTTCCGGCGCCCAGCCCGTATGATGCTGCTGCAAGTTGTTCAAAGCCTCATTATAGGTTCCGTGAGCATGGAAAGCGGATTCCATCGGCTGCGAGCCGTCCGGCGTATAGCGCGCGCCGTGGCTGACGCCGTCGCTGTTGTTCCAGATTTCAGCCTTGTCAATGTGTTTCTGTTCATAGGTCTTGATATCGTGTTTTTCGCCGGGGATAATCTCGCCGTCTTTCTCGGCCCAATGACCGAACGGGCCGTTTTCGCCGGCCAGCGAATCGCCGATATGCGTACCGACCGCGTGTCCGGCCCAGGCGGCCAACGGCGTGGTCAAAACGGCGGCGGCGGTCATTGCCGCGGCTTCGCCTTTTTTGATACCGGCTTTTTTTGCCTTTTTATATGAAAAATATCCGGTTCTGACCATATTGGCACCCATGACGGCATACAGGCCTTCGGGACGTCCCCAGGCGACGGCGGCCATTGCGGCACCGCTCATCAGAACACTGGTCATGCCTTCCGGATCTTTAAAGAAATTGTACTTTTTGCCCTGCGCGTGAGCGGCACGGCGACGCTGCTGATAGGCGACGGTCATACCGACAACCGCCAGACCGGCAGAAGCATAGGCGCAATAGGTTTGTCCGCCCGGAATACGGCTGGCAACCGCAAAGCCCGCGGAAATGGTACCGACCAGCGCGGCGTTGCCGGCCAGACCGGTCCAGAACTGTCTGCGATATTTTTTGGTATCGGCCTTTTCTTCAAAACGGGCTTCGGCCAGTTTGTCCAGTTTTCTGACCGGAGCATAGAGGCGTCCCAAAGCCGGAGCCGACTTGCCGATTTTCTTGCCCAGACGCGCCAGTTTGCTCGTTTTCTTGTTTACCCAGGCATCGCGCGCACCGTCAAAACCTTCGGCGGAAACCTCATATGTCTTGCCGCTCAGCAGCTCTGCGCGCAGAACGTCAAACGGTACCGAAGGCTGTTTTTTCGACTCGCGGTCGGCGTTAACCAGCATCGTGACGTTTTTGACAAACTGGTCATTGACGGCGGCATGAACATCTTTTTTCCCGGCGGCTTTGCCTTCGATTAAGACCTGATCGTCCAAGGCGTCGCTTTTGGCTGCCAAAACTAAAATTTCTTCAATATCTTCCCTTCTGGCGCCGGGAACGTTCAGAGCATTGAGAATCGTGCGGCTGTCGCTGTCCAACTGAAAGTCTTCCAGCTTGCGCTCGGTATCGGCGGCAATCCGCTCCAGAACGGCGGCATCGTTTTCCGTTTTGCCGTCCAGACCGAACTCATGTTCGTATTTGCTCATCCATTCGTCCAGAATTCCCTTGGCCGGGGTTCCTTTTTTATTCTGGCTGCGCAGTTCAATCATTTCCAGATAACCGTCATAAACGTCGGCAATGTTGCTCTTGTCTACCCAATACATGCCGCTGCGGTCGGCCATGTCGTTAATCAGATTGTCCATACGCCCGTGTACGGCGGCAAGAACCGTTTCTTCATTGGTCGTATCGGCTCCGGCGTCTTTGCTTTTGGCTTCGGCAATGTCTTTGTTAAGGTGCTTTTCCCACTCGACCAGCGCTTTTGGCGGAACCAGATCGAAATTCATTTCGGCTTCCAGACTTTTTTCAACGGCGCGGCGATACTGCCTTTGTTCATCTTCCTTCAGCGCTTCGGCTTTTTTAACCTCTTCCACAAGCTGCTCAACAGGCAGCGTATCGACGTTGATGCTGCCGTCAACTTTGTTCATAGATTGGAGAACTTTTACGCGGATGCGGTCAAGCCAGATTTCATTCTGGTCGGAATACATGCTTCTCAGGCGTTCGGTCTCGGCGACATTCTCAAGTTCTTCAACAGGTTTGTCTTTTTTCTGCACTTCGGCCGCACGGTCATCTTTGCCGCCGTATTTCCGTTCAAACTCCACGCGTTGCTGCGGTGACATCGTTTCCAAAAATTTTTCAACCGTCGGCTCTTTATCGCCGCTTTTCTGCACATAGTTTCTGTACTCCGGCGTTTGTGCGTAAATTTCGTTGATGTCAGCCATGGATGCACTCCTGAAAAAAATCCGAATATGACAATGCCTTACCATACCATATTTTTGTATGTTTTGGCAATAATTTTTTGTCTAATTTCTTTTACCGTCTGAATTTTAGCGGAAAATTATTAAAAAATGCCTTACTTTACGGAAAAGCGCTTGCCTTTTGCTTTTAAAAAAACTAAATAAGGGTAAAATCGATTTTGCAACAATGAATTATAAGCAGAAGAAATGACTGAAAAAGACTATTACGAACTGCTGGAAGTTTCCCGTGACGCCGACGGCGAAACCATTAAGAAGTCTTACCGGCGTCTGGCGATGAAATATCATCCGGACCGCAACCCGGGCGACAAGGAAGCCGAAACCAAATTTAAGGAAATCAACGAAGCTTACGACGTGCTGAAAGACAGCCAGAAACGGGCGGCATACGACCGTTACGGACATCAGGCCTTTGCCGGCGGCGCAGGCGGCAACCCGTTCAACGGTTTTGAATTCAACTTCGGGTCGGGCGGCTTTTCGGACATTTTCGCCGACGTGTTCTCCGAATTTATGGGCGGCGGCCGTCGCGGCGGGCAGCGCTCTTATGCGCAACGCGGCGAAGACGTGCGTTATAATCTGAGCATCAGTCTGGAAGAAGCCTTCAGCGGCGTTGAGAAAGAAATAACCATTCCGTCGACCGAAACCTGCGAAGACTGTCACGGCCACGGCACCAAAGACGGCAGCGAAGCACCAATCTGTGACAAATGCGGCGGTTCCGGCCGTATTCATCAGCAGCAGGGCGGTTTTTTCATCGTCGAGACAACCTGCCCAAAATGCAAAGGCAGCGGGCGTCTGGTTAAGGAAGCCTGCAAAAAATGCGGCGGCAGCGGCGTGGTCAACAAAGACAAAACGCTTAAAGTCAAAATTCCGGCCGGCATTGAAGACGACACCAGAATGCGGATTCCGGGCGCCGGAGAAGCTGGCAGCCGCGGCGGCGAAAACGGCGACCTGTACGTTTTCATTACCGTAAAACCGCACAAGATTTTCAGCCGCGAAGGCGCCAACCTGTATATGCGCGTGCCGGTCAGCATGGCCTGCGCGGCACTGGGCGGCAAACTTGAGATTCCGGCCATCGACGGTTCGACGATTGAACTGTCTGTTCCGGCAGGCACCCAGTCCGACCAAATTCAGAAAATCGGCGGCGAAGGCATGACGGTCATTCGTGCCAAAGGGCGTGGCGACCTGTTTGTCAAATACCGCGTCGAAACGCCGGTCAACCTTTCGGCCAAGCAGAAGGAACTGCTTGAACAGTTTCGCGAAATAAGCAAAGACGATTCATGCCAGCCGGAAACGAAAGGTTTTTTTGACAAAATCAAGGATTTATTCAACAAAGCTTCCTGATTTGAACGTCTTTTTATACCAAACCGCAGCTCCGGCCGCGGTTTTTTTATTGTTTTTTGTCTAAAAGTATGATATTGATGAGGGTCTTAAGAAAAATTATTGTGGATAGATGATGAATGAATACGGATTTATTCGTTTTCCTTTGGGCATAAGACACAATATTTTTCGCTAATTAACTTATTGTTTTATCTAAAATATTTATCTTATGAAAAGTAATTTTTTCTTTGCAAACAGTGCAGTGTCGTCAATTTTTCTGACGCCGGTTTCAAAACTTATCAGCCTTCGGGAAGAACTGGTCAACAAGCTGGACATGATAGACGTTGTATGCGTTTTGTCGTCCCGTGACCCGGAAGCAGACAGCCGTTTATACGACACGCTTCTGCTGACCCGCGACCTGGTCGGCTACATTGAGCAGGAAATCAACCGCCGCTATCTGGAAAGAACCGGTTCCGTCCCCGAAGACGACGACTACAAGTTTTTTCGGGAAAACATGGACGACATTCTTTATGAAGAAAGCATTCTTCGCAATCTGGACAGCGCGCCGCTGGAAATCGCCATGCAGATGCCGCCGCTCGGCGTATGCATCTGCGTTAAGGTAACGGTTGAAAACGAGCCCGCCTATGCAGAACCCAAAAGAGAAAACCTAAAAAATCAAAAGACATGTACGACTTTAAGAAGCTCTCGTCCGAGAAAGTCAAGAGGCTCTGCTCGGAAACAAAAATCAAAAGCCTGAGCGAAAACGACCTGGCCGGACTTTTCGGTTACGTCAATTCGCAATTATTCAGACTCAACAACGCCCGCGGTCTGGACGCGGTTATGGAACGCCAATGGTGGAATGCCGCTCTGGCGCTGATAACCGAAGAAGTCAACCGCCGCGGCATTCAGCTGATGTACGTCGGGATTGAAAAAGGCAACGAAGGCAAAAGCGCCGTCGAACTTCTGAACATGGAAGACGAAGACTTTCAGGTTCAGGCCTATTCGATTCTGGATATTCTCGATTTTGAGGCGTTAAAGCGCGTGGAAGCGGAAATCAAAAAGGTTTTGTCTTCCAACCCGCCGCTTTATCGGCCCTATATGGAAGAAGTGCGGCAGCAGTTGCAAAAGCGCACCGTTTTGTTGAACTAGACATATCCGAAGGCTTATGATTAATTTTGAGAACATGACGGTGGCTCAGATGAAGCACTATCTGAAGCCCGGAGCTTTGCAAAAGCTGGACAATGCCGAACTCGGACAGCTGCTTTCGGCGTCCAGAGGCATTCGTGACCATTTTGCCAAAGAGCGCGGTTTGGATGCCTCGCTGGAAACGGCTTACTGGAACGCGGCCGAAAAGGAAATCGTCCGAGAGTTTCGCAACCGGAACATAAGCGTAACGGTTATGACTTTCGCCGACGTTTACAGCAGTCTCAACGAACTGCTGGAATCCGGCAACCGCGAGGCAAAAACGGCAATCCGTAAAATTATTTCGCAGTATGACACCGCTGCGCTGCTGGACATCAAAGCCGAGCTGATGACGGTTCCCGATTGTCAAAAACTGTTCGGGGAAGTGCTCAAGCTCTTCGACGAACAAATCGGCGCCGCCCTGTCGTAACGAATTATTGACCTTAACACCCGGTATCTTTCCGATACCGGGTTGTTTTTTTGGCATAGACAGAAAAAACGGTATGGATTATATTAAATCTATGAGCAAGAGTCGCGAAACCATTCTGGCCAAAATCAGGCGTAAGAGAAAAAGCTTTCTTTACGGTACGTTGATTGCGGGCGCATCGGCAGGCGGTTTCAAAGGCTGCGAAATGCTGCGCTTTGAATTGGCAGCAACCGAAATTCTGCGCTGCGAGGGCGGCTATGCCGACGACAAAAAAGCCGACCAGGAAACCAAATACGGCGTTACCAATCCGACGCTCAAACTGTTTAAGGAAAAATTTCCGGAAGAGGCGAAAGGCTTTCCGGAAACGGTTAAGGACATTTCCCGCACCCAGGCCAAAAAGATTATGCGGGTGGCCTTCTACGAACATTATAAAATAAACGAAATCCGCAACAATTCGCTGTCGGAAATACTGCTGGACGCCGTTTACAACCATGACTACAAGACTTTTCGAAATTTTGCCAAAGAGGGATTGATTGCCGTCATGCGACTGCGCGGCGAAGACATTGAAAAACGGCCGCGCAACTGGAAAGACGTTCCGCCGTTTCTGAACGATTGCACCAATAAAGAACAGGAGGCCTTTTACAATGCCTTTGTACAGGCGCGAATCGACTTTTTCGAACGGAGCGGATATATAAAAAAATATAAGGGGCTGAAAAAGCGCGCTGCCAAGTTTGCCGGAAAATACCGCGCTTATGCGCAGAAAGCCGAAAACGTCCGGGAAAAATTCGCCGGCGGCTATCTGGCTGAAAAAAGGCAAAACCTAAGTTGGGAAACCGCTCTGCGGGCAATGCGGCAAGAACGTACTTAGCGGAAAGAAAACAAAATGAGCGTTCAGGAAGAAGAAAACTTTATTCAAAGGGTACTGGCCGGACAAGCCAGACAAAAAATCTGCCGGTTGCGCAAGGCTGCCGGCTGGAGTTATCAGGAACTGGCAGCACGCAGCGGCCTTTCGCCGGAAACGCTCAAGGCGCTGGAAGAAGGACAAAAGCCGATGACGCCTTACCATTTGCGCAAAATTCTTGACGCCTATAAATATTTTCAGGAACAACCGCTCTGAAAATATTTTCAGCGATAAACCGTTGTTCCATTCTTATCGTTCTTTTTTAGTCATACTCTGCCTTTTCATTCCTCCGTCATGTTCGCCCGCCTCTCCGTCATGTTCGGGGTTGTTTCTTTCTGTCATTATCGGGTTGTTTTTCTTTGTGTCATTGCCGGGCTTGCTTTTCTTTCTGTCATGTTCGGGCTTGATCCGGACATCCATCGCTTCCCCGGTCAAGCTGGGGAATGACAGAGAAAAGAAAAGTGCACGGGAATGGCAAGAGGCGGGGAGTACGGGAATGACAGAGGGAGGGAAGTCCGGGAATGACAGAAGAAAAAATATGTCCAAGGATGACAAAGGAAAGAGGAAAGTTGGGAAATGGCAAATAAAAAACTGTCATTGTCGGGCTTGACCCGGCAATCCAAGAGATTCCCGGGTCGCGCTACGCTTGCCCGAGGATGACTTAGAGGGAAGAAAGTCGGGAAATGACACCTGCAAAAAAGCCGTTGCAAAATAGCTTTTAGCCTTTATAATCATTTCTGCCGACGGAAACGGTTAGACCGACGGCGGAGTGTCGAAACTCCTCGCAAGTAACCAATTATAACCTCCATCTGTGGAGGATGACGCGAAATAAGCCGCTTTGCGGACGAATAAGTGTACTGTTCTTGCGCAGTTTCGAACTCCTCCGCTCTCATTTTGAGGGCGGTTTTGTTTTAACAAAACATTGAAGGAGTTGAACATAATGGCAACCAAAAACCACGAAATCATCAAAATCAGGAACGGCATTGCCCGCCAGCTGCGTGAGGCGCGCATCAGCGCGCACCTGTCGCTGGCACAGGTCGAAAAGCTGTCCGGCATTCCGGCCAATATTATCGACCTGTTGGAAGTCGGCATCAAACCGGTTGACCTCGGCCATCTGCACCAGCTGGCCAAAGCCTACGGCAAGGCGGTCAAAATTACCCTGATATGAAAAAAGCCCCGCAACAGCGGGGCTGATTTTTGCCAAAAATAATTTAAGATTCAGGAACAGTTGACTTTTATCGGAATTTGCGTTATATTATCCTTACAGGTGTGGATGTTTAGTGCGTTTGTTCAGCCGGATTTTCTCCGGTTTTCAACGACGGGGTTTTTGTACCCGCTTCTTCCTCACCTCCGCCCACTGCGGGCTTTGGTTTTAACTGTCGCGAGGTGATATTATGAAGAAATCTGTTTTGCTTATCTCTTTGCTTTCGGGAACGGCTCTTATGTTTCCAAGGCTAACCATTGCCTCCGGCTTTCCTACACATACACATATAAGCACACCCAAACCGGAGCCCGCCTTTTCCTTTATTGACATGTCCCGCTCCTTTAAGACCGCCGCCGTCTGTTTCCTCGGCGCCGGCGACTGCGGCGATGCCAGATTTAGTTCGTTGGAAGGCGATGACGATTATAAAGTCGATACCGTTCAACAATGCAAGAACGAGGGATATTCCGTCACTTCATGTTCCCTCCCCGCTTATCCTTCCGGACAATGTCCCTATAACTCCGCCTATTTTGCAAAATGTGTCGAAGACCGTCCACGCGCCTGCAAAGAAGCCGGCTTTACCGAAACTTCCTGCGCTTCCGGCACGGTCGTGGAGGCGACTTGTTCCTTTGACGCCAATTACAAAAAATGCAAATGCGACCCTTGTTCCGGATATGACTATACCTATGCGCAGGCAACAGCTCAGGGCTTTGTTCCCGACGGGAGCTGCTTAAGCTGTTCCGAAACCAAATACAAGCGCAAGGAAAACCCCTGCTCCGGCTACAGCTCCTGCGAATGCGGCGGCGAAACCGGCTCTGCTTCCTGTTACTCCGGATCAATCCAAAAATTTGAATCCTGCAAAAAATGCTGTAGTGATGTTTGTTCTTCAGGGTGGACTGACACAATTTGCCCAACCGGCTACAGCAAAGTTTATTCAGGAAAAACCGAATGCGGAAACAGCTGCTACAGCCAATGTTCAAAAGAAGTTTGCGGTGACAGCTATCAGATAACCCTCAACTTTGTATCTGAAAGCACTTCCGAAGGCGAATGTTGGATGTGTCATTACTATGGATACTGCGGTTCAACAGGCGTTTCCTCCGCAACATGGTGCACGACGTCTGCTGTCGGCAATTGCCCTTCAACCTCGACAACCTGGTGTGACAACTGCGAAACCGTTTACATTTCACCAAGCAATCACTGACAAAACTTATTTTTTCAGCGTTTCGGAGAGCACCGGGCGGCGGTAGGACAAGTTTACCGGACGAACAAAAGACGGCATATTGTCATCGGTAACGCCGTCGCCTTCGTCTTCAATTACCGGCTTATCAAGCTGCGCCGGCATGATCCGGGCCTGGTACAGGCAGGTCAAGCCGGGAACCGGCTCATAAAAGTCGTCAAGGCCGCTGATATTTTCATTATAGCCAAGGTACAAAAAGCCGCCTTCCGCCTGACGCGTATAAATTTTTTCCAGCAGGCGACGCTGCATGTCCCTATTAAAAAAGTGCAAAACATTGCGGCAGAAAATGATGTCAAACTTATCCATGAAAGTCAGGTCATCCATCAGGTTATAGCGGCGAAACTCGACCATTTCGGCGATATCGTCGTTTATCATCCAGCCGCCCTGTCCCTGATGAAAATTGTCGATTATCATGCGGGCATTCAGACCCATCTGAATTTCGAACTGGTTATACAGTCCGCGCTGTGCCTTGGTTACGGAGACCGTCGACAAGTCGGTACCGATAATTTTGATGTCCCAGTCGCCGACATTAAGCAGCTTGTTTCTGACTGCGATGGCGATTGAATAGGTTTCCTGACCGGAAGAACAGCCAAGGCTCCATATACGGAGTTTTTTGGCGCCGCGGTTCAACTCCCGGATATGCGGCAAAATCGTGTCTTCAAAATTCTTAAAAACCTTATAATCGCGATAAAAGCTTGTTTCTGACAGAGCCAGCGCCTCGACAACCTGCCAAAGCAGCGCTTTCTGCCCCATTTTCAGCTCGGCAATCAGCTCTTCTACCGAGGCATAGCCCTTCTCGCGGACAAAATTATACATCTTTTTATCAATGATAAAATATTCGTCGTCGTCAAAATCCCAGCCGGCATTGTCTTTAAGGAGGCCGAGAAGATAATGGTAATCGCTTTTTCTCATGAGCTTATCTCCTAAATCAGGCCAAGAATCTCAAGTTTGGTAATGATGATTTCTTCATCAAAGGGTTTCATTATATAATCGTCGGCACCGCCGTCCAGCGCCTCGCGGATTTTGTCGACGTCGACAAGCGAAGAACAGAACATGACTTTCGGCTGTTTGATTTTTTTGAGGCTGCGTATTTTATAAAGCGCGTCGATACCGTCCAAAACCGGCAGACGCCAGTCCATGATGACAACAGCCGGCTCGTTCAGCTCCACCATTTCCACCACCTCTTCGCCGTCTTCAGCCTCAATGACCTCGAAGTTAAGATTGGCCATAATCTTGGAGAGCAGCATGCGAATGATGCGCGAATCGTCAGCTATTACACATTTTGCCATCTACAACACCTATTCAATGCTCAAACCGAAGCCCTTATCTTCGATTATATTCAGTTTCAGTTTAAATTTGCTTAAAAGTTCCTGCAAATAAAATACGGGGGCGTATTGTGCCGTTCGTTCGATTAATTTTCCATTAACGGCGGCGGCAACGGCGCCGATTTTTTCGGCCGAGCGGTTTTCGCCCGCCGCCAGAATCAGCAGACGGCCGGTTTCTTCGCGAACCTCAATGTTTCCGCCTTTGATAAAAGTGTCTGCCAGTATCATTACCGCAAGCATGGCCATTTTGCTCAATTGCCAGTTGCTGAGCCGCATAGTCAGACTGATGGGATAATTGACATTGCCAAGAGTTTTAAGATAATCAGCCGTCGTTTTTTCGACAAGATCCAGTTTTTCCAGATTGGCATTGTCAACGCCGAAGGCCATGCGGAAAAACTTGAGCCGCGCCGTCAGCACGCCGGAACTGACCTTGAGAATCGAACGGATATCGTCCATAAAGTCCATATCCCCCTCTTCCAGCAGTTCCACGGCATTGGACACGGCACCGATGTTGCCGATAAGGTCATGGCTGATACGGGTACAGACCAATTCAGAAATTTCGGAGACAGACAAAGTATTTTCCATTTTTCACCTAAAAACTGTATAAATCGGTATTCATAAAACGCTGGTCCTCGCGGGACATCCGGGTATAGTCCAGTTCGCGGAGCATCGGATCTTCCAGGACGAGCCGGCCGGTCGCCGCCTGCAGATAGGGCTTATTGCCGCCCAACCCCCAGATGACGTCGTCGCGGTTGTCCGGGTTACCATACTTTTGGTTAATTTTTTTCCAAAAATCGTAAATTTTTATGTTACGCAGATAAATTGCCTTCTGCGAATTGCCGGTAATGTTGGCAGCCTCGCTTTTGTAGGAAATCTTATAAGCCTTGTTGTTGGTAAAGTTGCTGGTAAATCTGACCTCGATGCTTTCCTTGGTGTCGTATTTGGCATAGGAGGCGGTTTCGACATACTGATGCTTGTCGCGTTTGGCTATTTTTATAACGCAGTTTTCCAACCTTTCGTAACCGACAACGCCGGCGGCGCGGCATTTATCCTCATTGCGCCAGCGAATAAAGTTCGGGATGTCCATTTTCTGCATGCTGCGGCGAAATCCCCGGCGGGTAAGCGTATCGTCTATCTGCTGAAAAGACATGCGGAGCATGGCGCCGGATATGTCAAAGACCGAAGCGTTGGAGCGCTGATTACGGCGCTTGGCCTTTTCAACCATGGTTTCCAAATCGGTTTCCGGAGAAGATGCCGCCGTCGCCGCCGACGTCTGCGGTGCGGCAGTTTTTCCTTCCGCCGTCGCGGCCAACTTGTTAATCCAGGTGCCGCTGACTTTGGGCAGCGGCAGTTTGCCGTCGCCACTGCCGCTTTCCTTCAGGTTTTCGGTCAGAGGCTGTGCGGCGTCGACTTTTATTTCTCCTGTTTCTCCGGCGGCTGAGGGAGAAGCCGCGTCAGGCGCGGCGGCCGTCGGCTGATTCAGCAGCACCGGCGATTTCTGCAGCATCGGAATATCGGCCGGCGCGGCGGATCCGCTTTCTTCTTCGCCCAGCGCATTGCCGACGTCGTCAAAATTCATGTCGGCCTCCTCGACAAACCTGGGAGCGTCAATCACGGAACCATTGCGGGTCGGCGACAAAGACGTTTGAGCCATGGAGGCGGGCACCGGAGCCTGCAGCGGCGGCAGCCCTTCATTGGCACGGGCTTCGTTTTCGGCCAGCTCCGGATAAACGGCAGGATCATACTCTTCGTCAGCCTGCGGCGAAGCTGCCCAAAAAGCGGCACAAAAGCCGAATATGACCCAAAATTTTTGCATCATTACAGAATCGCATCCTTTCCTATCCGCCTACTATATCCGTTTTTTGCAAATTAGCAAAGCGTTAGCTGTAAGTTATCAATAAGAAGAATGCTAAAATTTTGGTTTACAAAAAACAGAAAAAAAGCTAAATTTCCGATAACTTCAGGGGGTAAAGATGAAAGACAAAACCATTCACGTCATCGGGGCCGGACTGGCCGGCTGCGAGGCCGCGTGGCAGATTGCCCGCCGCGGCATCGGCGTTGTCCTGCACGAAATGAAACCGCAGAAATATTCGCCGGCTCACAAAAACGCTGACTTTGCCGAACTGGTCTGCTCAAATTCCCTGCGCTCGGACGATTATCTGCACAACGCCGTGGGCCTGATGCATGAAGAAATGCGCCGTGCCGGGTCGCTGGTTATGGAATGCGCCGACCAGACGAAAGTTCCCGCGGGCGGCGCGCTGGCCGTCGACAGGGACGGTTTTGCAGCCCTGATAACGCAAAAGATCAAAAGCCATCCGCTCATCAGCGTCAGACATGAAGAAATCGGCGAGCTTCCCGGCGAAGACTTCGGACGGACGATTATTGCCACCGGACCGCTGACCAGCGACAAGCTGGCGCACGCCATTCTGGAAAAAACCGACCATCAGGCGCTGTCGTTTTATGACGCGATTGCCCCGGTCGTTTTCAAGGACAGCATCGACTTTTCAAAAGCCTGGTATCAATCCCGCTATGACAAGGGCGACAGGCTGGACTACATCAACTGCCCGCTTTCGAAAGAAGAATATTACCGCTTTGTCGACGAACTGCTGAAAGCGCAGAAAGTCGAGTTTCACGATTTTGAAGAGGCACAGTATTTTGACGGCTGCCTGCCGGTTGAAGTAATGGCCGAACGCGGTATCGAAACGCTGGTTTTCGGCCCGATGAAACCGGTCGGCCTGACGAATCCGCACAACAGCGAAAAACCCTACGCCGTGGTTCAGCTGCGGCAGGACAACAAGGAAGACACGCTGCGCAACATGGTCGGTTTTCAGACCAAAATGAAGTACGGCGAGCAGGAACGGATTTTCCGAATGATTCCCGGGCTGGAAAAAGCTGAATTTGCACGATTGGGAGGCATTCATAAAAACACGTTCATCAAAAGTCCGGTGCTGTTGGACGAGTTTCTGCGGCTGAAGAAGCTGCCGCATATCAGCTTCGCCGGGCAAATTACCGGCTGCGAAGGCTATATCGAAAGCGCGGCCGTCGGGCTGCTAGCCGGATATTTCGCCGCAACGGAAACCGCGGGCCGGATGCCGGCGCTGCCGCCGCGCACCACCGCTTTCGGGGCCATGCTTTCACACCTGACCGATGACACCAACGTTGAAAATTATCAGCCGATGAATATTAACTTCGGTATCTTCCCGACTATTTCGGGCGAAAAGACAGCCAGCGGAAAATTCCGCAAAATTAAAGGTTCAGAGCGTAAAACCGCCTATTGCGAACGGGCGCTGGCCGATTTGTCGCCCTGGCTGGAGAAACTGAATGAAAACAAGGCATAAACAAGCCAAAGACGAAAATTTTCCGGTCGGTTCGCTGCTGATTGACAAAAAGCTGCGGCCGCTGGTAGCCCAGTATTATCGTTTTGCCCGTTACGCCGACGACATTGCCGACAACCCCAAGCTCAGCATGAAAGACAAGCTTTTGCAGCTTGGCGAAATGGAAGACATTTTATACGAACGAATCGACTACAAGGGCCGCAAACTTGCTTTTATCAAAACGCTGCGCAGGGACTTTATCGGCGAGAACCTGTCTTTCTCCTTACTGACCGACTTATTAACAGCTTTCAGGCAGGACGCCAGAAATTACAAATACGAAACCTGGGGACAGCTGGTTGAATACTGTCGCTGGTCGGCGGCTCCGGTGGGACGTTTCATGCTGGCTCTTCACGACGAAAACCCTTCGACCTATCTGCCGGGAACCGCGCTTTGCGTCGCGCTGCAGATACAAAATCACCTGCAGGATTTAAAATATGATGCAAAATTATTAAAAAGGGTGTATATTCCTGCTGATATGCTGAAAGAGTACGGCGTAAAAGTCCGCGATTTGAGCAACGACAGGGAAACGCCGCAGTTAAGTCAGCTGAAAAAAGCCATTTTGCAAAAAGTGCAAGGTTTAATCAAAGAGGCGGAAATTCTGCCTTCAATCATAAAAAGCCGGCGGCTCCGGATGGAGCTGGGCGTTATTCTTTCCTTAACCGTTATTATGGTAAAAAAGTTAGAGAAAGGCGATGTTTTGGCAAAGGAAATAAAGTTTTCGAAATTTGACTGGATTGCAGCCGCCGTCCGCGGCATTGCCAAAGGCTTGTTTACAAAGACGAAAACATTGACGACAAAAGGTCTGGTATGAACGATATAAAAAAAATTGTCAGAAAGTCAGGGACATCTTTCTTCTGGAGCATGAGGTTTCTGCCCAAGGCCAAACGTGAGGCCATGTATACTTTGTATGCCTTTTGCAGGCATATTGACGACATTGTCGACGGCGACAGCAGCATTGCCGAAAAACAGGAACTTTTGCAGGCCTGGCGCGAAGAGCTGGACAACATCTATGACAAAAAGGTTCCGGCTACCGAAATCGGCCGTCGCATTTATAAAAACTGTATGCGTTTCAAACTGCCGAAATCCGAGTTTCTGCGTCTGATTGACAGCATTTCGATGGACGTGCCCAATCCGGTGCAGGCGCCCCGGCTCAGCGATTTTTACCGTTACTGCCGCGGCGTGGCAGGCGTGCCGGGCAGCCTTTCGCTGCGAATTTTCGGCTGCAGCGACGAAAAAATGATAGAAGAGCTTTCCTCTTCGCTGGGCAACGCACTGCAGATTACCAACATTTTGCGCGACGTCAAAGAAGATGCTCTCAGCAATCGTCTGTACATTCCGCGCGAGTTTCTGCAAAAAGCCGAAATTACCGCTACCGACCCGCGGGCCGTCGTTACCGACAAGAACCTGGCCATTGCCCGCGAAGAGCTGGCTAAAATTGCCAATGAAGACTTCAAAAAATCTTACGAACTAATCAAATATCTCGACAAGAAAACCGCGCGTCCGGTTAAAATCATTGCCGGCATTTACAAAAAATATTTCGACATCATGCAGGAGCGCGGCTGGGAAGTAATTTCACCGAAACCGACCATCGGCAGATTCGGTAAGCTCGCTCTGGCGGTCAAGGCTCTGCTGGCTTCGTAATGGCCGCGGTTCAGCCCAAATATCACATTATCGGAGCCGGTGTTGCCGGCTTACAGGCGGCGCAGCTTATCCGGCGGAAATATCCGCAAGCGGAAATAACCGTTTATGAGGCGGCGGAGCATCCGGGCGGACGCTGCTTTTCGTTTGCAGACCCAAAACTCGGCATAACTCTGGATAACGCGACACATGCCGTTTTGCACGGCAACCGTCTGGCCGCTGCGTATCTCGGCCAAGACGCAAAATTTGCCAAAGCCGTCTTTTATGATATGGCCGCAAAGAGAATAAATGCCGGGCAATTCGCCAACCTCAAAGAAAAGTCTCTGGCTTTGTTCAACCTGCCGCCGGACAGGGCTGCTCCCGGCATCATCGCCAAAACGCTCGGCAAGCTGTTTCCCTTTACGTCCGGACAGCTGAAGGTCTGGTTCTCCCGCGGCGATTTGAGCGATTGCCTGATCAGGCCGTTGTGCAAAGGGCTTAATGTAAAATCCGGGCGGAAACTGACCGGCTTTGCCGCCCAAGACGGTTATCTTTATAAACTGATCTTCAACAAAGAAAACATTGCCCTGCTGCCGCAGGACAAAGTCATTGCGGCAATGGACGCGCACAATTATACAAAAATATTTGGCGGACATGATTTTGAATACAACGAAATTACCAACGTCTTTTTCCGAACCAGCATGCAGATAAGCCTGCCCGGCGGCAGCGATTTTCTTGGATTGTCCGGTTCTGCGGCACAGTGGCTGTTTACATCTCCCGGAGTGACCGCCGTTACAATCAGCAACAGCGGCGAACTAAACCTTTCCGACCGTAATCTGGCCTTGGAAGTCTGGAAGGAAATCTGCGCCCTGCGCGGCCATGCCGCAGCCTTTCTGCCGCCTTACAGGGTTCTGCGGCATAAAAGGGCGACCATCCGGCAGGATCGGCGAAACAATGCCCAACGCCCGGCCGACTGCCGCACGGCATGGAAAAATATGCTTATGGCCGGCGACTGGACCATGAAAAACTGGCCCTGTTCGATTGAAGCCGCTCTCGCTTCCGCACATCGGGTTGCAAGACATTGTTAACACATCGTAAATTTTGCCATTTGCAGCAACAGTTATAAAAAGGTAAAAGCTTTCGACGGCTATTTGGTAAATGCTTTAAAATACCATTTTAAATAAAACGGCAACCACCTGACAAGTTGAAAATGACTCCTGCCATTTTTTCTATCCCGCCAAACGGTCGGGACTTCAGCTATTTTATAACCTTGCAAAAAAGCCTTGATTACCAGCTCCAATCCCAACTCAAAGCCACCGCTGCTTTCAATGGTCTGTTGGCTTAAAAACGATTTTTTATACAGCTTAAAGCTATTGGTTGCATCATGTGTCGGAACCCCGGCGAGGTAACGCAGAGAATATCCGGCACAACGCGATAATGTCGACTTAACAAAGCCGCCGCCAATTTGTCTTCCGCCTTTCATATAACGAGAGCCGCAAACAATATCGGCCTGTTCGTCTTTTGCTTTTTGCACCATTTCGTTAATGGTTTCCGGGGCATCAGACAAATCGGCCATGGTAACAATTATCATCTCGCCGTCGGCTTCCTCAAAGCCGGTTTTGACAGCATTAAGCGCTCCGGACCGATATTTATTTTTTAACAACCTGATTTGACACCTTTCCTGCGGCGGAAAGCTTTTGACAACCGGCAGCGTGTTGTCATTATCCATATCATAAACAATTAAAATTTCATGGGCAAACAACAGCTTATTCTCAATGTTTGTCAGCGTTTCGATAATATTCTCCGCTTCATTATATACCGGAATCACGATAGAAACATCAATCACCCATTCCTCCATCACAATAAACGGCTTTGCTCCCAGAACAAAACATCATCAAACCGATGCCGATAATTTTTTTGCCAAAACACTAAATCCCTCCCAGTTCTATTTGGGTTTTAATCCATGGAATAAGTTCATCCAACATTGCATCTAAAGAGGTTTTAGCCTCAAATCCCAACAAATCTGCCGCTTTGCTTACATCAGGAACTCTTTTCCGGACATCATATTTAAACGGCTTATCACTAACACAGGCAAACGGTTGTTTCGGATTAATCCTGCTCCAAATCATTTCTGCCAGTTCCAGGACTGTCGTTGATGTTGCCGCAGATAAATTAAAATCCTGGTTTATTGCCTCCTGACGCTCTATACATAAACGAATTCCCCGCGCCAAATCTCCGGCATAGGTATAATGACGGATTTGATTTCCTTCGCCCAAGATATGCAAAGGATTTTGTCCCAGCAAAACTTTTTTTATGATATCCGGCACAACGTGGCTCATTGCCAATTTTACATTTCCCGAGTAAATTTCCCCATCACACAACGCCTTTTTCTCGCCAATTCCTACACAATTAAACGGGCGTATAATGGTATATGGAAGACCATATTGCTCAAATGCGCCCTGACAATAATATTCACATGCCAATTTCTGAAACCCGTAAGTGCTGTTTGGCGGCGGCATCAGGCGTTCATCGCCTTCTTTTGACGGCCACTTCGTTGCCGACTCATAAACCATTGATGATGACAACACATTTATTTTCTGCAATTTTTTATGTTGATATGCCCAAATTGCCGCCTCAAACGTCGAAGCCATAATCCGTTCATTTTCCGCCAATAAATCATATGCGTTTTTATGGAAGTAGGAGATTCCCCCAACCATGGCTGCCCCGGCCAGAACCTGGTCACAATCTGCGATTAATTCTTTTATTAATGACGTATTTTTAACATCATCTTCCACAAAAGTGTAATGAGGATGGCTATCATACGACTTTTTTATTTTTCCATATTTTGAATAATTATCAATTCCGACAATTTCGTGTCCGTTGTTTAATAATTCTTCAATTGTATATCCGCAAATAAATCCTGCCGAACCCGTTACCAAAATTTTCAACTTTTTCTCCTTAAAACGCTTATGAACGCCATATATTCCAACAATCGACATAGGGCTTGCCTATTTTTAAATTTCTAAACTCCCGATGAGGAACGCCCAGAATCACGCCATCGGCTTTATCTATCGCTTCCTTCAGATTCATCATGCCTTCCACATAAGGATCCACGGGCAAAACCTCAGCCATCTTAAACTCTAATTCTTTTTTCAACTTAAAAGACAAACTCTCCCTGGTGTCATCATTATCCGGCTTAAAAGTCATTCCCAACAAGGCAATTTTTTTATGAGCCAAACCGTTTATTTTTTGTTCCATCCGTTCAACCAAAAACTTTGGCAAACCTTCGTTAACAAGCATTGCCGAAGTTCCTAAGAAGAACTGATTGTTAGAAAAAGCCACCATTTGCATACAATCTTTAAATAAACACGGTCCTGCCGCAAGACCGGCCGAAGCATAATGCCGTGCTCTGGGATACTCATTCTTAACAGCATTTAAAATTTTATAGAAATCCATTCCTTCCCTTTCGGTCAACATATAAAACTGGTTTGCTATTGCAAACTCAATATATCGCCAAGTGTTTGTCATCAGTTTGGCAAGTTCGGCTTCCCGAGGTTCCAAATAAACAATTTTCGGCGAAAACGCAGAAAAAAGATCCGCGGCCTCGGCAACAGCCTTTTCGCCGATACCGGACACAATCTGCGGCAAGGCGTAAAGTTCCCGAATACCTTTTCCCTGCACAATACGTTCCGGACAAAACGCTAATTTGGGATTTTTAAAATGTTGTAATAACAAATCGTAAACCACTGCCGTAACACCGGGGAAAACAGTACTCCGCAAAACAACCAACTGATTTTTTCTTAAAAAAGGCATATAAGCTTTAATAACATTCAAAACATCATTTATTTTCGGGGACAGATGCTCATTGACCGGCGTACCGACCACAAAAATAATCACATCCTGCTTACGGACTTCTTGTATATCTGTCGTTGCAAACAGACTTTTACCACCGCAACGGCGCAGCACCGCTTCGGCTCCTTCCTCAAGAAACGGCAGTTCATGCGAATTTATCTTATCAACCGCATTTTGATTGGTGTCAATCAAAGTAACCCGACAGCCGCTATCTGCCAAGACTAATCCCAGCGGTATACCGACATGTCCGCATCCTCCGATGATACCAACTTTTTTATCAGTCATTTTCAAATTCCCTTTTATACAACTTCATCTGTATTTTCTTCTGCCAGTTATCTTCATCGGCAAAAATCAGAAATTCGGTAATCAATCCTTTATCCTGTCCAGTCAGCAAATCATGAAATTCTGAAATATTGTCAGGGATTAAGGATATCGGAAAAGGATTTTGCAAAGTGTCCGGTGCCAGTTTATATATTTTTACCGTTTTATCCGAACGGCGAACAACCATCAATACCGGCGCAGCTTTAAATAGGAAAGTTCGGACACGTCCCCATAATGTGGGGCGAACAGCTAATGAAGCATAAAGCAAACCGCCTTTTCCTTTCAGGTCAGAAATTCTTATTTTTTGATTAAGCGATATATTTTTACATTTGACCGGTACAAATTTGGCCTTTTCAGCATTTGTCCGCTTTTGGAGTAAAATTTTACGGTCATCTTTTTGGCTAACCTTATAATTCTGCTGAATCGCACTCCATGTAGCGGGTGTATCCAATATCATATTTCGCCCGTCAATCGCCGAAAATTCGGTTATTATAAAACCTGCGCGGGTGTCTTCGGAAAATGACGCGGCGCTTTTTTCATCTAATCGTTTCGAATAGGCCGAATATAATTGTATAATCGGATTGATTTTCCAATTGAGTTCATTGGCCGGAATATATGACAGCTCATAAGGAAGCGCTTCAACTGTTTGTTTGCCGATTATATCAAGCCAGCTTTGCGGCAGTTTCCGCGTTGCATATTGTTGACGCTTAACTTCAGCATAGTTTTTCAGAACATCCAGCTGCCGTTCTACAGATAAAGCTCGTTCAAAATTTACTTGCAGGATTGAAAATAATTGAACACAAGCCCCAAACACAATATAGAAAACGGTCAATTGCCAGACGAAGACATTGTTTTTATCCCGTTTGTAAGTTAAAAACAAAATCAAACTACATAAATAGAAAAACAGCGTAAAAAATGTTATCAGATGAACAGAGTCGGCCCTGACAAAACCGCATTTAAAAGAAAAAAACGCTAAAGGAAGTCCGATAAAAAGCAAATTAAAACATTCTTTATTTCTAAAAAAACAAACTCCCAAAAGCAGCAAATATAAAACAAGCAATAAGAGCGCAATATATAAAAGAGGATCCCCCCTTACGCTCCAAATCATGACCTGGCTGAAATATGACGAAATATCTAAACAGGCTGCCAACCATTCCGCAAAATTTGCCGGATTCTTAAAAATAAAAACAATAGCTAAAACAAGTCCAACAAAAAAAGCCGTCCCAGCGCCAAAGGCAAAATTCCAAAACAAACGCCGGCCTTTAAACAAAAAAATAAGCGCAAGAAACGAATATATGAGCGTATTGCATACAAAAACATTAAATTTGAGAAGCAACGTAAATGCCAACAAAGCACCGGAAACAACCGAAAGCACTCTAAAAATTTTGATTTTACCGGTTAAAGACAGCAAACACACAGACAGAACAAAAGATACCAATTCCCAATGATAAGGCAAAGGAAAGAACAGCAACCAAAATCCCAGCAAGACGGAAGCCCGGAAAAGCGCATTTTTTCCCGCTAACCGATACTGACGAAAGATCAGATATCCTACGCCTCCAATCAATAAACTGACCGGCAGAAAATTGTTGAGCAAATTTGCCCAGAATACGTTGTTTCCAACCATTTGCGGGACAAACATAAACCCCAGAGGCCCATAAGTGAAAGCCCAGTCCTTTCCGGGAACAAATGCAAAAATATTGTTCATCGCCCACATCCAGGATGGATCCTGTCCTGTTTTTTCAAGATATATAAAGTCCCGCAAAAACGAAATTTCCAACAAAGCCAAGGAAAGCACGACAAATAAAAAGCGCTTGTTTTTACTTATAAAGGTACAACTGTTGGAAAGCCTGCTACCAATGGGCATTAGCGCATTTAGTTTTTTCATTTTCTTCCGATGACAATATTTTTTATAAATTTATTGTACCGAATAACACCCCATAATCAATTAATTTGACGCTCTAAAATCTATTAATTTTTTAGTTTATACAAATATTTTGAGCGGCCATCTTTTATGTCTATTTTGTATCATATTAAGAAAACTAACCGTTTTTTACTGACTTTATGTTAATTTCATATGCAAAAACCTCCCAGCTTTGGAAGCTGGGAGGTTTTTGTGCATAAAAACGCTTATTCGGCGTCTTTGTTTTCTTCACGAGCCTTGGCGGCTGCGGCCAGATCGTCGGCAATACGAGCCGAACGACCGCGCAGAGCGCGCAGGAAGTACAGTTTCGCACGACGTACCTTACCGATACGGGCGACTTCGATTTTGGCTACATTCGGAGAATACAGCGGGAACACACGCTCTACGCCTTCGCCGAAAGAAATCTTTCTGACCGTGAAAGAAGAGTTCAGACCGTCGTTTTTGCGAGCGATGCAAACACCTTCATAAACCTGAATACGTTCGCGGTCGCCTTCCTTAACTTTGGTATGAACTTTCAAGGTATCACCCGGCTTAAAGTTCGGGATGTTTTTACCTGCCGTGAGCTTTTCCATCTGCTCTTTTTCTAAGTTTTCGATAATGTTCATTAGTTTTACCCTTTTAATTATTTAAGTTCTCTATATACCTAAACCTTTTTAGAATCAAGATATTTCTTATAAAGGTCCGGCCGTTTGCGCTTTGTTACTTCCATTGCTTTTTCGTGCCGCCAATCGGCAATATTCTGATGATGTCCGCTTAAAAGAACCTCCGGTACTTCGCGTCCGTCCCAAACTATCGGCCGTGTATACTGCGGATGCTCGAGAAGCCCGTTTTCGAAACTTTCGTCGGCCGTCGATTCAGCGTTGCCGAGAACCCCCGGAATCAATCTGACAACAGCATCCAGCATAATCATAGCCGCCTGCTCGCCCCCGGTAAGAATATAATCGCCGATGCTGATTTCTTCGATATTGCGGGCTTCGAGCACACGCTCGTCAACGCCTTCAAACCGGCCGCAGACAACGGTAATTTCTTCTTCCAATGACAGTTCATGAACTTTAGCCTGGGTAAGAGGCTCTCCGCGAGGGGACATATAAATCAGACGGCCCTTGTCATAATTGGCTTTGAGTGCCGCATCGAGGACATCGGGACGCATAATCATACCGGCTCCGCCTCCGCAGGGAGTGTCGTCTACCGAACCGTGCCTGTCAAAAGCATAGTCGCGGATATTAACGGTTTCAAGTTTCCACAGCCCCCTGTCCAAGGCCTTTCCGGTTAAGGAACAACCGAGAAACCCCGGAAAAATCTCCGGGAATATGGTCAGTATTTTAACCTTCATCGGAAACTTCTTCCTCTGCATCATCTTGAGCAAAGTTCATTATCGCAGATTCAACAATAATAAAGCCTTCTTTAACATTCACGACCGGAACGTACTGCTTCGTAAACGGTATCATCTCTAACCGCCCGCTCTCTTTGAGCTTGAGTTCGAGAATGTCTCCGGCTCCGAAGTTATAAACTCCGGCAACCGTTCCCGCCTCCTTACCGGAAATTTTTTCCCTTACCGTCAAACCAATCAAATCGGCATGGTAATATTCGTCTTCTTCCGGTTCGGGCAAAGCGCTTTTGCTGACGTAGAATTCCGTTCCGACAAGCGTTTCGGCAAGATTGCGGTCATCCACGCCTTTAATCTTTACCCGCAGCAGCTCCTTGGAATGTCCGGTTACCTTGACGGAAAAAACCTTATCGCCGGCCTTGTTTTCAACCGGGCCGTATTTGTCGAGGTCACGGTCGACTTCGGTAAAGCTCTTAACTTTAACCTCGCCTTTAATACCATGGACGCCGACGACTGCCCCCAAACAAATCCGTTCTGATCTTTCCATCTCTTTTTCCGGTTTAAAAAAGCTGTTTTCCTAAAAATAACAAAGCAAAATCAGATTAAGCCTGAGCTTCTTCGGAAGCGGGTTCGGCAGCGGCCTGAGCAGCAGCTTCGGCAGCAGCGGCAGCTTTCTCGGCTTTTTCTTTCATTCTTTCCTGAGCCTTGGCTTTCGGAGCAGATTTCTTCGGCTGTTCACGGATTACCGGAGCAGAGCACAGACCGAGGGCAGACAGCATTTTCTGCATTCTTTCGGTCGGCTGGGCGCCGTTTCCGAGCCAATATTTAACTCTTTCTTCGTTGATGACGAATCTCTCTGCATGATCTTTCGGCAACAGAGGATTAAACGTGCCTAATTTTTCAATGAATCTGCCATCACGGGGAGCTCTCTGATCAGCAGCCACTACTTTGTAGAAGGGGCGCTTTTTGGAACCACCGCGGGATAGTCT